>Ga0302140_10007775_pt1 | contig 13390 bp, 12 predicted proteins | sample I_Bog_E1_1_FD_202095 | JGI IMG/M metagenome (GOLD analysis project Ga0302140, IMG submission 202095) | Peat permafrost microbial communities from Stordalen Mire near Abisko, Sweden - I_Bog_E1_1 | ecosystem: Environmental > Terrestrial > Soil > Wetlands > Peat | place: Sweden: Abisko, Stordalen...
GAAGCCATCGCAATCGCGAACGACTCGGTCTACGGCCTCGACGGTGGGGTGTGGGCGAGCACTGATGAGAAGGCCTTCGAAGTCGCGCGCAAGATTCGAACGGGACGCGTCGAGATTAACGGCGGCGCGTTCAACATCTTCGCGCCATTTGGTGGTTACAAGCAGTCCGGCATCGGTCGCGAGCTCGGTGAGTACGGATTTGAAGAGTTTCTCGAAGTGAAGGCAATCCAGCACAACTAGGCAAAGCGTTTTGGAGCCTGACTAGTTGGCAGTTTCGCGCGCGCACGCCGAATTGAACTTGGTGCGACGTTTCTACGTCGATTTTTGATTGACGTATACGCATTGGTGCCCCGGTGAACACGAATTTCACGTCAATTGCGCGATGACTCGACGGTATAGACTTTCCCCGCGCCGGTAGCTCAATTTGGCAGAGCATTTGACTCTTAATCAACAGGTTCCGGGTTCAAGTCCCGGCCGGCGCACTGAACAGGCGCACCAGTTGACGCAAGGCATTTGTACGAGGAAGAACGTGCGCCTTTACTGCGCCCGTGGCCGAAAGACCAATTGCGAGACCAGCGGCGTGACTGAATTCATTTCGAGACCAAATGTTTGCAACACGACAGCCCACGTGACGACGAGTGTTAGTTATCCTCAACCTATGTCCAGACGAGGCAAGCGCGCGGAAGTTCACTCCGATCAAAGACTCGCAGCAAGAGGTTGGATAGAGCCCGCAGTTGGCGAATTGAGGGAAGGAATGTTTGACGCGGACCGTCATACCCTCGGACCGACTTCAGTACTCGCTTTTATGCCAACCGGTGTCCCATGGACTGAGGCCCAATACTTTCCTTGGACCGACGTGGAGTCGGCCCGAATCATGTCGCGCGAGAGTATGCCCCAAGAGGCGATCAACGCACATGCCGCACTTTTCGCCAATAAGGGGCTCACGGATCCCAACGTCATTCTTGGATGGCTTTCGGGACCAACGGGCGTACCCCGCAGCGATTTATTCGTGCTAATACCAATTGTCCATCTCGGCACAAGCGAACAATGGATGATGTTGTTTCAAACTAAGGGGGCCGCAGCCGTCGAGGGAGACTTGTAGAACTACGACGTCCTTGGGTCCCCGAGACTCTGAGCCAATCCCTTCAATAACTCCCCCGCGTCAATATCCAGCGCAGCTGCCACCCGAAGAATGTTCAATAAGGAGGGGTTTACTTCTCCGCGCTCCAGATGGCCAATGTACGTCCGGTGAAGCCCAGAGCGGTCTCCGAGGTCCTCCTGACTTATCTCGAGGGCAGTACGGCGCGCCCTGACTCGGTTCCCCAACTCCTGACTCTGCTTGAACCCGCGCTTGTCCCACTTCACGACACCTAGCCGACTTCAATGAACTTGAAACATCGACAGCAAATACGTAGCATCTGCTGATACAGCCCCATGGCGAAAGGTCCGAAGATGAGTGACGACGAGAGTCAGTCGATATTAGAAGTTGACGGGAGCCATGTCGTGCAGGAAACGCGCAGTTGTCCATGGTGCGCGGAACAGATTCTTACCGCAGCGAAGAAGTGTAAACACTGCGGCGAGTATTTGACTGAAACTTCAAACCCCGCTGATGCACCGGCGAGCATGGGTCAGGGCACGCAATATAGAGAACGGAGCGACGAAATCGCCAAACAAATGACCGTCGCCAACACGTCAACGCCACCGGTTACCGCTTCAATTCCGCAAGCTACCCAGGTCAAACCCGTTTGGAAATTCGCTTCCGGGAACGCGTTCACCCAAGCATGGAAGTGCATTGCCCATGGCAAGACGATCTGCACGACTTGCTCGAAGCTCGCAAAGCGTCCGACTGGGAACGCAAAGCCCGGTCAGATATTTCCAGATCCGGCGAAGCCTCCCGTCTACACAGGAAAGATTGGAACGCGAGAGCAGATCAGTGCCGTCGGTGCGAAGACAGATGCAGGTTTAGCGTGCCCCAAGTGCGGCGGGAGTCAATTCACCGCTAAGCGGTCCAAAAAGGGCAAGGTGATTGGTTTCGCGACTATTGGAGTCGGTGGCTTAGTCGCTCCAAAGTCGCAAGTGAAATGCGTGACCTGCGGCACGATGTTCAAACGTGGATGAATTCCCTTGTGGCCTAGTCCCCAGTTTCTCTTGAGTTTCTGTGCCCTCTTCTGAATAGTCGTAGGTTGTCCCTCGTGAGAGCCATCCCTTCGTTTCGTGTGATGCGGGGCGCTTCGCTTTGCCATTACGGTCTGATTTTGACCGTTCCGGCGCTTCTCGCCTTCTCCGTGCTTTCGGCGTCACCAGCATCGGCGGCGACGCGAGCCACGCACCCAGGTGCCCCTGGTCTTGTCACTGCAATTGCGGGCGACAATACCGCAATTGTCAGATTCGTCGCCCCGTTCTCTAACGGTGGATCGCGGGTGACCGTGTACTACATAAAGGAGTACGGAAGGAGCTCCGCGATTCGGCGATGCGATTCGACGCGGTGCACGATATTGGGCTTATCCAATGGAGTTGCTTATCGCTTCGTGGTGGCTGCGGTCAACAGATTCGGGAGGAGCGCATACTCCGCTCCATCGCCTGCCGTAACGCCGACCGCGCCGACCTCAACACCGCCTCCGGCCGGCACGACCACCGCTACCGTATCCTTCAACGCCAACGGCGGTAGCGGCTCAATGGCCACTGAGACCGAGAACGTCAACACGGCGACTGCGCTCAGTCCAAACAGTTTCGATTACGCGGGGTATACATTTTCCGAGTGGAATACTTCGCCGACCGGGACCGGAGCAAGTTACGCCAACGACGCTGTCTATCCGTTCGCCACAAGTGTCACTCTCTACGCGCAGTGGACAGCCACTACGAGTCCGTTCACCGGCCAAGTTTCATCGAATTGGTCGGGGTACGTTTTACCCAGTAGCACTACGCCCTTCACAGAGGCAGAGGGTGAATGGACGGTGCCGACTCTCAATTGTGCCAACACACCCAACGGTAATTCTTCGACGTGGGTTGGATTGGGTGGCGTCACTTGGTCCAACGGATCTTCGTCAGGGACTCTGCTCCAGAGCGGAGTGGAGGACGATTGCGTCAACGGAGTTCAAGTTGATTCTGGCTGGTTCGAGTTATTTCCAAGCACGCCGAATCAATCCGAGGCGTTCGCCGACTTCCCGGTAAGTCCAGGCAACACGATCATCGCGATAGTAGGAGACGGCGGCGGTCCATACGGAACCCTCTTAGAAGATGTAAACACGGGGCTCACGGGATTCTTCTTCGTTGGACAGGGATGGGGCGTTGCAGAAACCGCAACCAACACAGTCATCAGCACTCAGGGAAATGCGACCGGCACCTCGTACTCAGGAGCGTATTCAGCCGAATGGATTGTGGAGGACCCCACGAATGCGAGTTCGGGTTCCATGTTTCCCCTTGACGATTTTGGCACAATCAGTTTTTCCGACGTCAGAGTGAGCCTCCCGTCCGGTTGGTCATTGCCGAACTCCGATGGCGAGGAGATCGTACAGAATGGCGTGACGCTCTCTGTTCCGAGCGCCGTGAATGACGTCGGTGGATTCACGGTCACTTATACGGAACCATAGGGCAACGAGGGGAAAGAAGCACTGTGGGCCAACATTTCGATGCTGCGCGGTTGACGCGGGTTATTTCGTCGATCACGACGGTCGGTCTCGCGCTTGCAATGTGTGGCGGCACCAGTAGCGCCTCGACACTCAAATGGGTTGAACGAGCGCATTTCACGAACGTCCCTTACGCCATTTCCTGCTCTTCGAGCCGGGTATGTAACGGCATTAGTAATGACGGAACGTTCGTCGTAAGAACCAAAGACGGCGGCGAGAAGTGGTCGTTCCAAAATCTCAACGTGACGAGTGGCGACATAACGTCGATGTCTTGCCCTACGACTTCCTTTTGCTTCGCGGCGGGTTCGGCGTGGGCGCCCGGCGTACCAGCACTAGAGGGCGGCGACGTGAGCGTGGTGTCACTTGATGGAGGTGCAACGTGGGAGGTCGGCTATCCGGGCACGGTTTATCAGCCGGGAATTCTCGCCAACGCCACCTGCACCTCGGAGACATGGTGTATCGCTTCTGATGAGAATCAGGTGTTTGCCACGAGCAGCGGCAGTTATGGCGGTTGGTCCAGTGCGGCGAAGTTCAACTTGAATCTGTCTGTCGAAGGTTTATATTGCCACTCGCGGCAGAACTGCTTGGCTCTGTTGGGACCAGCCTCGGTAGCAACCCAGCAAGATGACCACATCGATCACGAAACGCTCATGGAGAGCGTGAATGGCGGCGCGAACTGGACAAGGGTGTCAACGTTGCCACTGGGCACTTCCGACTTAGCGTGCACCACTAAGGACAGCTGCACCGCAATTGGTCTCGGTGGCAGCAATGTTGCTCTATTCATTTCCAAGGATGGGGGCAAGTTATGGGCGAAGCAATCCATTCCCCACACGGGTCGATCGACCATCAGCGCAGCATCCTGCTTCTCGTCGAAAATCTGCGTCGTTGACGTAGCTGCGGGGTATGAGAAGAATCTCTTTGAACGGACGACCAACGGCGGAAAATCCTGGTCCAATGAGTCGCTCCCAAAGGGCAACTTTCTCGTATTTAACATCGACTGCCAGGGTTCAAACTCGTGCATAGCAGTTGGGCAGAAATTTGGACCCGGTCAAATCCCAGAGGCTGGTGTCATCCTCACTTACGGGTGAATCAGAATTAACCTCGATACGCTGGATTGATGGCAGGCGGTAGGCCAACGGCATTGACCAAACACGTGTCTTCGGCGATCATCGAGGCGTTAAAGAGCGGAGCATCAATGAGCGACGCGGCGTCTGCGGCAGGCGTTGATGCGTCGACACTTCGGCGTTGGAGACGGCGGGGCGAAGCCGCGCTAGAAGTTCGACCCAAAGAGCGAACTCCTGAAGAGCGAACTTTTGCGCGGTTTTGCCTAGCTACGGAGCGGGCTAGCGCGGAAGTTGTGATCCAGGCGCACGAGGTCATAAATAACCTCATTGACATCGACATAGAGAACGCCTCAATGGAAGAACAGCGTCTCGCGCTTAAAGCTGCTATCTGGTTTCTCGTCCACCGTTATCCAGAGGAATATTCCCCAAATCGTCGCCGCGAACCAGTGGAACCGAAAGATAATCGCGGAGACCGCGTAAGTGGCAGAGACGCTCTAGCCGCGCTCCTCAACGGTTGAACGCAGTTCAAACTCTGGTCGATCCAGCAGAACAGAAAGCATCGGAAACCGTGCTGATGGCGCGTACAGACGCATTATCGAATGCATGGGCGTAATACATAAGCGTCACCGACGGACTTGAGTGACCCAGAATCCTGGCTACCTCGGGCGGCGTGTGGCCGTTGGCGATCAGCACGGAAGCGACAGAGTGTCGGAGCCGATGAGGATTCACATGACCAATACCCGCTTCTCTCCCGAGACGCTCCAGCGCGTGGCGGAGATTGTCAGGGTCGACCGGAGTTCCAATTGGAGTTGTAAAAACTAGGTTTTCCCCAATCCAGTCGCGCCCCCAGAGGTAACCGACTTTGAGCCTTTGACGCGTCTGCTCTACCTTCCACGAGCGCAGGACGGCAACGAGAACGGCTGGGAGGGGCAATGTACGGCGACTGCCTTTCGTTTTCGTCGGAGCTATGAGCATCCTGGAGTGTCCATTATTTGTAATACGCGACAACGAGCGTCGAATCGTCACTGAACCTTGATCGAGATCGACATCGGACCATGACAACGCGAGCGCCTCACCCTTGCGAACTCCCAGGAGTGCGAGAGTAGTCACGAGCGGCTCCCACCTGGTTTCGTGCGCGACGTCTAGGAGTTTCTTCACTTGTTCGGGCTCCAGAGCCTTCGAGGCAGGCCCAATTTCGCTGGCCAGCGTCCGTCGGGCGTGGCTAGCATTCTCCGTCGCTATACCGTCCACCAAGCCTTCGCGTCGTGCCGCCTTGAGAAGTCGGCTGAGGGAATTTCTGGCCGCCTGCACTGTTCGCACACTTCGACCCTGGGACGCGAGACGATTCATCATGGTCTCGACATCTCCAATTACCAGTTGGGGCAGCGGCCGGGAGCCCACCAGCGGATTGACGTACAAAGTAAAAACCTGACGGTAGAAGTTCAGCGTTGAAGGTGCAAGGCCACGGCCCGCCTCAGATTTGGCTGATTCGCTCTCGAGCCACTCCTGCGAATACATCTCGACGGTCAGGTGCCCTGACGGAACAACGTGTCCTTTCGCGGTCGCTTCGAGCATGGATGCTGCGACGGACTCCCCCCGTCTAAGAAACTGGGCCTTGGTTTCCTCGGGTAGGCGTTGCAGGACTCGCCTTCTCCTTTGGCCTCCGGGAAGGCTCACACGGACGTCACACGCCCCGTCAGGGCGAAGTGACACCGATCCCGCGCCATTTGGTCGACGGCTTCGGGATGTGGACGCGCCGCTGTCGCGGCGAACTATGTTGCTCATGTTCGGCTCCTGGTTAGATCAGGTGATCGGACGGGGCGGGGGGTGTTAGCGCACCTCCCGTCCACCAACAAGTTACTTCGCCCATGTACGAGGCGCTCCACGAGCCGCTGGTCTCTGCGTTGGTCTCCCGCGGACAGCGAATGACTCCCCACCAGGAAAAACGACACTTTCACCTTTTGACTGTCACTCATAAGCGCGCTATTTGAAATGATCGATTCGTTACTTTTCACCTTTCAACTCCTTTCTAAAAAGGGCAATCGCAGTTCAGGCCGAATGGAGCATTAGACGTGGGCTTGCCACAGTTCGGACAGGGAGGACCCAATCGAATCGGTGGAAGATTTGCATATGACCGAGTTCCTTCGGAAAAGAAAACATCAGACTCCGATTCCACCTCCATGCCTCCATCCCTTAGCGAGCGACGTAATTCCTGGTCAAATGCTTCAGATCCTGCAACTTCATTTCTTTCCGATGACAACTCTGGCGATACTTCAGTTGTTTCACTGAGCTTGCTCGAGTTCACATCCAGAACTTTTGAACGTCCACGCGGTCCGACTGTCTCTACGATCACCTGCGAATAGCACTCAACGCTGACAGTGGCACTCCTGTTCTGACCAAATGGCTTTACGTAAACAATTAGCCCGATTTCTGACATTCTGTTGCAGGCTGCCATCACTGAATTCCGGCCCGAAGGCACATGCTCGGCCAGTTCGATTGCGGTCCCTTGCCACTCTCGCGATCGATAGTCCGCCAACTGACAGAGCGCGTATAGCACGGTGAACTCGATCGCAGACAGGTGACATTTCCTCGATATGTCAAACATTGCGTATCGGTCAAGCCGATTCCAGCTCCTGTTAGTCATTGAAGCCTTGGCCAGTCCGGTTCGCCTGCGCGTCCTCAAGGAGCCTGTAAACCTCAGAGACGGGAATCCGCCTATCGCCTCTGTCCGAGATCACAATGCTGGCGATTTCGCCTCGATCACATTGGCGTTTCACAGTTGCGCTGGAAAGGCCCATTCGTCGCGCAAACTGAGTTGTAGTTAGGAAATCTGGTTCTTCGCTATTTATCGGTGACGTATCCATGGTTGAAGAGAGTCGCATTTAGAGCGGTTCTATGTAATGTCAATTCCGTGAACAGACTCGTCGTCGACCACGACGATCAGGCTTTGGAGCACTCGTGCCGAGGTGACCGAGCCTGCGAGTGCCTACTTTGCCAAGAGCATGGCTATGTCACCGCAAGGCTAGGAACCTCGGAATTGACGATTGTCGTCCGTGGTTCAATGGTCTTTGCGTGTTTCAATTGGGCAGACCCACCCAGGCGCTCTCATGTGATGCTCAGGCTCCTGCCCGACGGCACTCTCGTCCCGATCTTGCGGGGTAAACATCGAGTGAAGTTGGTGGTCGAGTTGCAGGACACTTTCGCGAGCCTTGGATTTAACCTCAGAGAACGGGAGAAGCCTGGGCTTAAGAGTCAACTAAAGGGACCTGACGCGGTCCTCTATGTTGAACGACTAATCCTCGAAGGGCGGAAGAACTCTGCATTCGACGAACTCTCGTCCGAAACTAACTTGTCTCGAGATGCAGTCGAGCGGAGGTACTACCGAGAGAAAAAGCGGCTCAGAAGCCAGATGTATCAATATCTATTTGGAACGCCGCCTTACGCAAACGATGTGGCCGTCAGTTCTCGAGAATTCGTACCTAAAGTCGTTCGCCTGAGTCGAGCTTGGGATCTTTCTCTCGAAGAAACTTTCGAGCTTGCTGGTTATTTGTCGCACAAGAGTTCTGCTCGATGGAGAGAAATGTATGAACTCGGACTGGAAAATGTACTTGCCTCGATCGCGCAAAATCGATTGAACGGAAGTACGAATGCGAGGATGCGATTTCTTCGCACGAAAACTCCCAACACACAAAAATCGGACCTCAGTTACCCGGACGAAGCCGGCTAAGCCACTCCACCGGCGCCGAGGGCGCAATACACTTCACAATCCTCGCACGACTGTCACTGGTCCAATCATCATGCGATGTAGCCATGACGAATCTCTTTGCGCCGATTCCCGACACGATTCTTCCCAGTTTTTCAAGTCGCTTGTCCGTCATGTCTATTCGATTTGTGGACTTTGCTTCACCAAGAATCAGGATGCCGTTTCGTATCGCCAGAATGTCGATTTCCATCGGATTACCCTTACCGCCGACGAGCATTTGTTCCGGCATCCATTGAAAGGACCGGTACCCTTTCGCCAGTGTCGCGAGCGCCAATATCGGCACAGCCCCGTTCTTGTCCAAGGCTTGATACACAACTTCATCGAGAGCGTAAAACCAGATCGGCTCCCGAGCCCCCTGCCAATTGACTCTAGATATTGCCGTTACTTGTCGGCATCTTCGGCACTCAAAAGTCTCGGATATGTCCGCAACGCGGTAGAAGGATGTGTTCTCACACCGGCGACACGAGAGAACGAGGCCGCGCGAGATGATACCCCGCAGTAGGTAGGAATCAAGAACATCCCGTACAGCATCAACATGCAACTTTGTAGAACGGACGGCGTCGCTAAAGGTCAGACATCGTCGCTGATCCACAATAATTCCAGGAAGCACATCTGACTTTTTAGTGTCCACCCATTTGGTAAAGAGGGTGCCCCAAATAGGAGAGCGCAGATCCTCAGCCGCTGATTGCAGATCACCCCACAATTCAACCAATCGCCGATTGAAGTTTCCCTTGTCTGACGACTTAATAGTTAGACCCATACGAGAAAACATTTCTCTGAATATCTCTTCGACAGGTGGGAATCTCAGCCTCACTTTAACTAGCGATTGACTGAAAGTCATTCCTGAAAACACATAGCTCGCGCCATGTGAGTCAATGCTGATTCCCGACTTGCTGGCTCGAACTGAGAAATTCGAGTGACTTTCCCCGAGTGCCGACAAAAGAGGATTAAGCGCGAGCATTGCAGGAACCATGCAAGAGTCGCTTTCGATATCGACTTGCCAACGACAACCATCAGGAGGACCGATCGATGGGACTAGAACGGTGGCGGGCTTCACCATCGTCTCTCCAACGAATGGCTCATACAGGATCACGTCGAAATTTTCCTTATCCAGGATGTATGCGTCCCGCGTGACGGGCACGTCGTCCACGTCGACGACATCGACGGTCAGCACTTTGATCGGATATGCAACCTCGGGCATTGCAAGAATGAGGTCATTGAGCGATCGAGAGATCAACTCCAGTTCCTCGACATCCACTGAGCAAGATGTCAACACGATGCGTTTCAACTCATTTGGAGTGTCAGAGGCTTCGTACAGTACTTCCGCCATGACTTCGAGCATCAGGAGGTGAAGCTGCGAAGTGTCATCAAAGTTCGACAAAGGCAGCCAGTGAGTCGTTTGGGTGACTCGCTGACGCGTGTACGCGTAGCAAAAGTCTTCCGCCGTGTCACCGCAAATGATAACGATCGGATTGTCCGCCGAAGTTGTCGACGTGAAGTAGGAAAGATTACCCAAAGTGGTCAATCCAAATGGGCAGTTCTCTCGAATTGACTGAGCAGAGTAATTCTCTACTTGCGCAGACACTCGGCCTGCCGACACCTCCACTTCGACTTTGTTCGGATGAATCGAGGCAGCAGATCCCCATGCGTAGCGAAGCAAGTTGGCTATCTCGTCAGAGTCAATAAAGAGATGAGTGATCTGAGCATCGCTGAGTTTTAGAAACCTTCTCTGAAAATCGGGGCGAAAGCGCCCCGAAGTGGCGTAGACGAGAAGTTGTACCAACTCCGGTATCTCTTCGCACTCAAGGTGGTACACAGTCCGCGCACAGCCAGCGAGACTGGTGATCTCAACAAATCTGTTAGGCGGATTGCGGCCAATCTCATAACGAGATATGGCCATCGCTTCTGGCGTTCCATAGGGCGCGGTTGAAAGAAGGATTCTGTTATGCGCTGGAAGCGCGGGCGGCCAGACCCATGAAGGTACGCGTTGATGGGTGATCAAGGCTTCTTCCCGGAGGTCATCGTCAGACTGACTTGTGGTCCCGCGAAACTGGTCGACGAACTCGGTTAGAAATGATCCAAGGTGCTCTGAGCCTCGCATCTCCAGGCTGAGTGTGTTCCTTTGAAAATGAGACCAGTAGTCCGCGTCGAATTCCGATAATAGCGGCCACAATTTCTCGGGAATCACCCAATCCCAAGAAGCTGGAGCGATCGTAGATGTCACGCCTCCCCATTGCTGCGAGTGAAACTCGATCATTCGAATTGCGTCGCTTGACCAAGAATCGTCGGCCCCGATTGCGGTCAACGTTCTGGCTGGTCGTACACGGTGATGGAGTGCTTCAAAGTGCAATTCTGGATTGGACGTCGACATTCGCAAACAATATGCCGAGGGCACCCGCGATGCCTAAGGTTTGAGGCAGTGACTATTTCCGGGGCCATCGGAACGAATCTGACAAGCATCTCTGACCGCAGAGACTCCGAGCGATTTAACCATGGCGCTGCAGACGCTAAGCCGTCCGCGAAAGGAGAATTCCGTTGAGTGATAGCGAATCAGCCGAGGCAACAGAGTCGCTTTCGCGCTTATTGCCAGCTCCGACGGGAGACCAACAGGTGCTCCTTGAAACCGTCGCAAACATCTACCTCGAAAATGAGAAGTGGCCGACCTGGCAATGGCTGGAAGAAACGTTGGAGCGCAGTGGTCTGGACGCTCCTTCAATCGTCTCCACTCTGCCTCGGACTGGCTCTTACGGGTATGGCTTCATCCGCGGCCTTCGGGTAACGCCTCAAAGGCTTGACACAGTTAAATTGACGATCGCAGGACTCGCTCACGTTTCAATCGCAAGAACGCGAGTGTTGGCTTTCATACGATTTGTGGGAGCACTGGGAACTCTTCGCTCGGAAGTCGTCCTTGACCCATTCGAGGACATTCTTCCAGCAATTTCTAAGAACGATGTTCTTCGCATCATCTACCCGTCAAGAGCCGCTGACTCGGGATTTCTGGATTTACTCAGCGGAGAACCTCCGGTCTGGCATTGTCAAGTAACAGCGATGTCAGAATCCGATTGGACTCTCATCGCTTCGCCCTCAACCCGACGGTTCGCGGGTGTTGCATCAATAGAGGGATACTTCGACCAATTTTTAGAGTTCCTACAGCCGCAAGACGAAGATCCTCCAATCGTCAGTCCCGTTTCCCCCTTCACACTCCCGGCGAGCTTTGACTACCTCGATGCCGTCTGGCGCTTACGATTCGCGACACCACTGGTAGTTCCTCCGGGCGTCGAACGGTCAGCTCGACTTGCATTTACAGCAACCTCCAATGAGGAAGCAGACTCCCGATTGAGCGCATTGGCAGAACTGCTGAAGAACTTAAATGTTCCGAGCACTCCGGGCGTCGATGGTCACCCATTACTCCGTCTGCGGGAGTTTCTGCGAACAAATCTTCCCGAGGAAGCCCAATCCCGCGTCGCAGATGCAATCGAGATTCTTAACGCAGCTAGGGGCATGAGAGTTGGCGGACAACACCACGGCGCAAGTCCCGCTTACATCGCGGCTTGTTTGCGGCTCAACATTACATATCCGGTTTCGGATTGGTCAGACGCATGGTCGCGCATTCAATCAATGACCGCCGCAGCGATCGATGCAATTAGAGACGAAATTCAAGCATCGGAATAGATAGAGCAGCTAAAACCGCAGCCGCCATTCATTTCCAGAGACATCGCAACGGGCCAAGCAGAGGCCGCGCAAGGAGAATTCTCTATGCCGGATCGCTCAGAGACCAACGGGGGGACCAGCGCGCGCACAGTCTGTCCATCTGCGTCAACGGATGGCCGTCGAGCGGTAGCTATCGATGTGCCATTGATTACTGCATGTTGAGGATCGGTCGTTGACGGACTGAGCTATCCGCCTAAGACTCTTAATCAACAGGTTGCGGGTTCAAGTCCCGCCCGGCGCACCGAAATTTATCCGATTACATTGTGCCCCTATGGACCCTGCGGCACGCAACTCCCTCTCAAAGATGTCCAGTACGCACCCGCTGACATCTTCTCGATCCGTCATGCGATCACGTCGCCATTTTCGCGTTCGAGTGGTCGGACTCTCCGCGTTCGTCGCCCTGTTCGCAATGATCATCCCGAGTTCGTTCGTGTCCGACGCGTTCGCCTCGGGAAACGCTGACTTTATTGGGACGTGGACTACCGTCCCGGATGTTGGCGCCTTCACCATCACCGGGGAGAGCGGGTCTGGTGCCTGCACCGGGACGAGCAGCTTTCAGGGTTACAGCTTGGTTAACTGCCAGGTGACCGGCAACAACTACGCATTCACCATCACCGCCGGTGGCGGATACTCTTCGAAGAACACGGGCGTCATCTCCGGCAACACCTTGAAGGGAAGTTTCACTGACAGTAACAGCACAAGTGTCAGCTACATGGCCACCAGGTCGCAGACCACTTCTCTATTGGTAAAGGTCAAGCTTGCTAACAACACGGTAGGTGCTAATAGCCAAACAACGGCCACAGTAACGATCAGTGCGGTGGGCGGTGAAGTGGACGCGATCGACGTAGGGACGGGAATCGGTTCGACGACACTCTCAGTAGCCCAAACACAGCCAAAAACCGTCCCTAATTTTGACCTGACCAAGGGAAAATCGCAGAAGATCGTCTACTCGATTGCGACGAAGAGTGCGGGATCAACCGTGATCAATTTGGTTGCCAGTGGCACCACGACGTCAGGTCAACCGGTGCAATCCTCCGGCCGTGCGATTCTTGAGGTTGTCGGCGACATCGTCACGGGCACAATCGAGTATCTGTACTTGAGTGGCAACGGCTACGCCTCGGGCTCGCCAGCGTCCAGCGCTTCCACGCCGACGCCCGCTCGCGACACCGAGGTCGAGATTCTTGACGCGAGTAGCGCGTCGTGTTTGACGAAGGTACTCAGCAAGG
>Ga0302140_10007776_pt1 | contig 13390 bp, 19 predicted proteins | sample I_Bog_E1_1_FD_202095 | JGI IMG/M metagenome (GOLD analysis project Ga0302140, IMG submission 202095) | Peat permafrost microbial communities from Stordalen Mire near Abisko, Sweden - I_Bog_E1_1 | ecosystem: Environmental > Terrestrial > Soil > Wetlands > Peat | place: Sweden: Abisko, Stordalen...
TCCTCAAGAACGCGGTGCCACATGCTGATAAGCATAGTAAAAGCAGGGATACAGCATCCCGCCGCCCAAAGTGTAGCTACACCAGGTGTGAGTTCGACAGGCGAAGGTATGACAAAGATATTGTTCGTCGAGCCACTTCGTATAGGGGACCATGGACCGCTGTCGATAGAGCAAGTCAGGCCACACGTTGCATTTCCATAGGGAATTTCGGTAGGTTGCGTTGAAATTGGATGACCGAAATTGTCGGATGTACAGTCGGATTTTGTGATTCAGAATAACTCAACCGTTATACTGATCAACCCTTCATGAAGCACCGTAAGTATGTGACCAAATGAGTATTTTGAATCAATCGATGCTTACCTGCAAATATGAGGCCAACCCACAGAAAGATGATATATCTACCAAGAACATGGGAGTATTCTGGTCATCGTTTCATTGTGACCGAAGCTGCGATGATCCCCAGGGCGCATATCTGAAAAGCTCCGTAGATATCCATGTCTACACCACCTGCAAATATTGAGATGATTAGTGTCAGAGCATGAAATTGATCGCGGGTAGAAAACACTTACCGTCGGCATATACTGATGCAAGCATGATACCATGAATGGCAGCGGCTGCAGGAAACAGCATGGTAGCTGCAAAGCAAGCTGTCCTGAGCCATTGCGTCCTTGGAGAAAAAAATGCTGATAATCACGAATGCGTAGAATCTATGCACATAATAAATCTCAAAAACGGTTCCTGAATATTAATCGGTCGAGGGATTCATGCCCATTGCCATTTGTAGTGTTGCAACGACATGAGAGCTTGCATTTGCATCGCGACTATTGACAAACCTGCTTAGGATAGAAAACCAGAACATACAGAACCCTCGAACCAGGCCCATACTGGCCAGAAAACGGCCACGCACAAATGACCTGCAAAGCGTCGACTGTCCCATTCGTCGCTCGAGGGATGATGGCGGCAGCCTTGTGCTCGGCCAGCGGACCCAACAGCAGGGTCGGAGAAAAGCGTGTTATCATCGGCGTCAGGATAGGATATAAAGGTTAGTGAGTCGTCTTATTGAAGGAATTAATTAATCATTGCAGAGAGGTCATCTCATGAGAACGTGGAAACGATGTTGTGTTGTATCTTGAATCTTGAAGCCCCGTCATGGCACCGGTTGTGTGAAGGCAGTGCCTGAGAGGCCGTGTATTGAGAAAAAGCAGTTCCAAATACTCATAGAATCAGTTGATGTAGACACAGTGAAAACCTCTTCGTAAACATACATTTGAGAATGAATGATTCGACATGCCAGTCTCAGCAAGAAATGTTGCTCAAATGCGTTTGTCAACAGCATCTGCAAAGGAAGGAGAACTAGTATAATGTATTCCAAAGCCTGATAAGAGAGATACGCAGCCTGAAACTATCTGGACATTATCAGAACAACCCAATCATTGCAAAATCCGAGCTCATCTCGGATTGGGAGTGTTGGTAGTTGATAGAGCTATAAAAGCGACTCTTTCACACGCTTCAGTGCAAGCTAATTCTTGATATTACTTCATTATTATGTATCATACAACAATGAGGCTCAGCTGCCTGGGGTCAATACAATTAATCCTACGCCACGAGCTCCGGCTTTCCGAAGTGGTATGATGCAGGTCTTCTTCCCGAAGACATAACGCCATAAGTCTATCCATCCTGAATAGAACGCCAAAGTCCAAAGCCTGTAACAACGCCTTTTGGCTGATTCCGGAACCCGTATTAACGCCTTTTCCGATCACGACCCTGCTTGGCCTTGTCCGATGTCGAAAATGTTCAGGGGCCATGTTCCGCCCATGCCAACGGATGCCATGTGGCTGTGGTCCAAATGGCCAACACTTACGCCCACACCTGCTTGAGCATCTGCTGCTTGACCATTCACACCAGATGATCCATCACCTAATTCACGGCCGCCAAGTTGCATCAATGCATTGGCACTGTAGCAATCTTGAGGCTCCAGGTTTCCTGCCATAGTACTAGTCCACTGCTGCCAGGATTGACTTGAGTTCATCGAGCCCGATGGGGTCCGCCATTGCGATGGGTTTTGGTTTGCGTGAACTTGAGAGGCTTGTGCAGCAAAAGCGGCCAGGAGAGGTGCCTCGACAGCATCAGTGCCAGAGGGGTACGCAGTATAATTGTTCGGAGGTTGTGAGGGCGTGTATGCAATGGATGGGGCCGAGTCTGGGTACGTAGAATATTGTGTCGCGGCGGGGTAGGGTGTGCTGTCATGCAGCGGAGCATTTTCTGGAGAGATGTACGAGGATGAACCATTCGTGGGAGGGCTATTCGAGTACGAGTAACCTTGGGCAGCAGTCGATGTGCCGTAGGCAATCGCCGGAGTTGATGCTTGCGCGGATTGCTTGTTGTCTTCAACAGCACCATTATTGTTCCCAGAGTAGGCGGTGGCTTTACCAGGCAGGCTGCGGCTCAAGAGACCGAGTGTGCCGTCGGTGACAACTTTGACAGCCTCCCGAAGGCGGGTTCCGGATCCTGAATCTATTAGCAACCTCGAGCGTGTGCTTATTTGGACTTCAAAATACCTAGCAGAGACCCCACATCGGCCATGATATCCAGCCATATATCCATTTCATCTCTTAAAGCTGCTAGATCAGCAGCTGACGTCTCACCACGCTTGTCCCACTGAGCGAACAAAGTTGTAGTAATTGCCATTACATATACGGCGCTGTTGTACCAAGTGGTATCGAGACTTCTGAACTTCTGTAGTTGACGCACCACGCCAAGCATTTGACGAGATGATTCGACACATATCCTCATGCTCTCAGCATTGAAACTCTTGTCGGTGGTGGCCGCGACTGCCGGATGCCGAAGAAGGAGGCGGAATTCGAGCGCAAACATTTGAGCATATAAAGCGAATACACGGCCCTCTTGCTCATTCTCGCCAGCTTGTCCTTTAACAAGATCTGGCGGAAGACCATCACGCCAAGCCCGCAACTTTGCCTCCAATCTGTTGATTGTTGGGATATAGTTCTCCGGCGAGCGTCGGACAGCATAGATCGTACTATATAACTCCATGAAAAGGGGAAGCAAACGAATGGCCTGCAGACCTATTTCGTGGAGACATTTGCCCGGTCTCGAGGTATCCAAGCCATTCTCTGTGAGCAACTCATCATCGACCTTCTCTGGCATCTCGACGTCAAAGTCTTCCATCCGCAATGGCATTGGCCTCCCAAGCTTGCCGCTGAGTGTGACATGAATGATGAGAAGTGCCCAGAAGGTGCGTTTCCTCATCTCCACATCCAGAGGATTTGGAACAGTATCCGGAGCCCATCTCTTAGAAGAGCGATGGAGGCCTAATTCGAGTGCTAGAGACATGGTAGTCTGTGTTAGGATCCAGCTAGCACCAGGTTTGGGAAAGTTTCGCAAATGTGAACAAATCAATGTTAGAGCCTGGACATCCTGAACTGTGTGGCTGCAGGAGAGCTGATAGAACATGCCCATCGAGTAATGGTAATGCATGTTAGATTGGCTGGTGAGACTGGCTTGTTGTGCTGCATCTTCCCAGTTGCGGGCTGCATATTGGAAGAACATGATGGCAAATACCATGTGAACCATCACAGTCTCGGCTGTGGTAGGACGAAAGGTGGGATCATCATAGAACTGGGTCAACTGTTTTCCTAGTTAGTAGTCATCAAAATATGAATAAGCTTCTGACATACTGATTTGAAGAAAGTGGGTTTATGCAGGAGCGGCAGATACGGGTTGATGACACGGAAATACCAATCTGCATAGGTAAAGCCTTCCTCTCTTGACGGCAGGTCCACCTTCTCAATCCTCGGGTTAATATTCAATGCAGACTGTAGAAATGCTTGGTACGACTTGTTGTACAGCTGGGGGTGGAAGACCGAGGCATCAGGTTCGTCCATGTCTAAGGATTCAAAATCTGCAATGTCAATTTCCATTCCCAGAATTGACAGCGCCGTTCCTTTGATGGAGCTCAAGTTGGAGTTCCCAGGAGATACACCAAGGTAGTTGTCGCCAGGAATTCCAGCACGGAAAGCTGGCAGAGCTCGAAATATGTTGGTCTCTTGTGACTGTCCAGCGACAGCAGTGTTGTGGCCATTAGGTGGGGTGTAAGAAGATGCTGCGGCGTTCCACGAAGGAGGTTGCCCAGCAGAGGTCTGGCTGTAGTCATAGCTGGAGGAAGGCGCATCATGGTAATCGTTCGAAGGCTTCACATCTGCACCGCCCTGTATCAATCGCTGCTCCAACTCGCGAATTCGGTGTTGCATGTCGCGGTTCTGTTGCTCCAAACCCTCGACATAGCCTCGAGAGGTCGCTCGACCTGTGATTCTGTCTGTCGTACGACATTCTGTCGCGTTCTGCAAACAGGGCGAGCATCCTCCAGGCAGGCCATCGCATCTGATTTTCCGTACCTATGTGGGAACAAAGAATTAGCTGTTGTGCAATCCACATGCTGATCTGTCCACTGGGAGGCACTCACCTTGCACCGGTCGCAAGCCTGGCCGGTCCTCGTCGAGGACTGCAGCTTCTTCTTGACGGCATTCGAGAACTCCTCGGGGTGCTCGGCCTTGACAAGCTTCGCAGGAGTCCCGTTGGCCTCCCCCGGACTCGATCTCTTCTGAGGCATGTCGCATGCAACACCCCCAAATGCGCCGGAAGAAGCCGTGGTGTTGAAGGAAGAAGCCGTGCGATACTCAAGCCCTCGAACGTGAGTTTCTGGAAACTGGGAATTGGGTCTGACAACGCCAACGTCCTGAATTGGCGAGGTCGCATACAACGCGAGGGCGTGGTCCTCCTGTTTGATGCGTTCCCTCTGTGGGTAATGCGAAGAGAAGCCGTGGAAGCTCATGCTGCTGTGAACTTGGCTGGTCTTTGGCACTAAGCCGTGTTGGGCCTAGGAATTGGACTGCCGTTGGCGACGGCACTTGGAGCTCGTCTGGGGAAGGCGAGAGTGCACTTGTCTTTCCAGACGACCGTCAAGAGTTCAACATCGAAACTTCCTTGCCTTTGCAGAAGTACAGCTCGCTCTGGAGATCGAAGAGCAGATGTATCGAGCCTTAGATGTTCCCAATTTTAGCGTACAACAGCGTAGGGAAGTGATCTGTGCCGGGGGTTGATCATAGCCATCCTGGCCCTTCCAAGCTCCAAGGGGCCCGCCACCTGCAGCTTGGTCGCCGGCGGCGGGGTCTTCAGCTTCCTACAATCCAATCCCTCATGGCAGAAACAAGCCTAATCTACGCAGCATCATGAAAATGTGCAGTTCTGCTCGGCACACGCATCAAACATCCAATATCAGCAGCAGCTTGAGCCGCCCAGCCAATCGAGGTTCGCGGAGGTATCACCATCACCTTGTGACTGGACGTAGATTGTCTAGGCCATGCACGAGTGCTCCAAGAACTCTCTCCCGAGTCTCTCCTATTGTCTCCTGCCCCGAGACGGGATGTCACCTGGAGGCTCAAATGCGACTTGACGAACAGTACTCGCTCGGCTTAAAATGCTTCCCCAGATGCCCAATCACAGTAATCACTCTGTACTGACACCCTTTTGGATCAACGCATATTGGCATTAGTGGCCCAAGAGTGCAGAACTGGAGTGGCTAGCGGAAAATCCCCATTTCTTGGCAGGCCAATCTTCAGTGTCCCGCAACCTCGCAAGTTCCAGGCCTGCTGTCACTGGGGAGCTGTGATAGGAGCTCCCGTGGAAGAGGCGCTCTCTGGGACGAGCAGTGCGTCCAACATGAGCCGATCAGTAGCGGGTGGCTTTCCCATGGCAAGCATTTTTGCACTCGAGCTCCACATTGGCCCCCAGACTCGCAGAGAATTAAGCTTCATCGCTAGATTCGGCACTGACATACGCTATTTTGACCTCTCGTTTTGACTTTCCCTCACACTTCTCTCCCGTTTCATCCCAAATCCGGGCAGCAACTGGTCGAAGGCTGTAATGCTGTTCATGCTGGCCACGATTACACCAAAAACACGAGGAAAACACGACATCAGCCCTCAGGAACGGCTCTAAAAATAGGACTTCTGCAGCTGAAGTTTGAACAGCAGTCACCTTGACTCCGTTTCCGCCTCCACTCTCCCCCAAATCTAGGCCTCAGCGCTCTTTCGATCGTCGATCACTTCCCCATTTTCCAGCCGCACGCTCCCCCCTTAAGGCTTCTGCAAGCCCCCGGGACCCATCCAATAGGTGCCCCGTCCAATCACTAGCGAACCCTTGCCCCCCACGCCGCGGCCACAAGGCTAGGCGTCTCGCGAGGAAGACTTCCCTCAACACCACAAGGCTGCGGAGGAGATACTCCTGCATTGTGCAGCAATGGATTGCACCACTCAGTCAAACGTCTCAACCTGCCACCGCTTGATCGCAAGCCGCACCGACATCATGACACTCCTCCAAACCATTCACCTCGAGCATCTCCCCTCCAGCCACACCATCCACGTTGCGCTCTATCGAGACGTCAAAAATGCCACCTTCCTGCAGCAGCAGCTCCTAATTGGGAACACGGATTTTGAGTATGCGTTCATCGACGCTGGCGTGGTAAGTATTGCCGCAATCTTGCTTTTTCTTGCGTCTTTGATGCCAGACTTTTCTGCATCTGCATCTGCATCACGTGATGGTCAACGTCACTGACCTGTGGTAGATTGTCTCAAAGATACACGCTCTAGCAGCGGCTTATCGGGCGGTCAACGATCTGTTGGAGAACAGATTACGGAGTCGAAATGTGCATTCTGAGATAGTGTTTTCGCTTTCGCCGAACAATAATGTATGTTCACCGCTTCCCGTTCACACCCAACTACGTCTCTTTCAAATGTGGACCGCTCTGTCTGAACGTTTCCTTGAGAAGTTTATAGCTGACACCGAATCAGATAGCAGAATCATTCCGCCGCTTCGGCATAACACCAAGCACCACCAATCTCCTAATCATAAAAGTCTCCACCCCATCCTCACCCACCACAGCCTCAGAAATACAATCACACCTCACCTCCTCCATCGAAGGAGAACAAGTCCCATTCGAAGACTCGGAATTAAGTCAGATGACAGATGTAGCACGCGTAAGGAAGATTTACAAGCTGAATAGTGGTGGAGGTGGAAGCAAGAAAAATGGGCAGGTCAATGGGATGAGTGTAGAGGGATTGGGTGTTAGTGGGACGAAGGAGGGTGAGAGGAAGGACTTAGAGGTTTTGGTTCTGGGTGCTATGGCGCTGAGAGGTGTTACGAATTAATGAACTTGATGAATGAATGATCACGAGTATGAGGCATGAGGTGAGGTGTAGGTGTGGGCTTATTGCTAGAAGCTATCCTAAGCTGCTTGTAAGTGCCCTCTGCATCTTCCGAAAAGATAGAAATGCACTATAAGGTCGAGAAGCGCATTGTCCTTCCATGTGTCGGTGAAGGTCGTCGAGTGGCCGATATTCTGCAGCATCGTGACGAAGTGGAAAAGTCGAAGAGAACGAAACGAAAGGATTTGTCGCTTGAGGGTTTGCTGAAATTGCGAAGAGGATTGAATTTGTAAGGTGAAAAGGTATGAGAAGTAGTTGTCTTTGCTGCTTAACTTGATACCTCGCTTGAATTAGGATGATCGAAAAGAAGAAAGTGAAGAGGAAAGTGTCGTTGGCTCAAGTTGGATTGCCAAGTAAGCGGATAGCCGATGCAAACCTTTTGTCAAGTGTTCTCCTTCGTTATGCCCCCTGGACGATCATCACTGCATCATCTTTCCTTGTCGAGATTAGCAGTGCTTAGAATTTCCGAGGGTTTTGATGTACCATACCATATGATTTCTTGCATACTACCAGTCAGTTTTGAGTCCGGTCCCAGGGAAGTTCCTCGTCGAGGATCTTGGCACATAGGAAATGGCACTGATAGTCGTCCAATGCTGGGAGGATAAGGTAGTTCTCAAACAGTGTATCGAGGCAATCTTCTTTGAGAAACTTTGCTCCCATCAGATCAGCATTCTTCAATGCACGAAAGAAGCATGGCATGCATGCTTTCCCATGCGGACCATGCTCAATCTCCTCGAAGGACTCGTTAGCAATCTCGTAATGCTTGTTGGCGAATTTTCTTCCATCGGCGCTATCATATTCGAAATAACTGCGTCCAGCCAGGGCGTCAAGGATGCCTCCCTGAGCTACAGCAATCTTATGACATATCCTATTTCGTAGCGTGCAAGCCAGCAAGTTGGTCTTGTGATCGTCGATTTGGGGTTCAAAGTCGCTGCACCAGGGGCCAAGATACAAAAGTAGGCAGTCCTTGAAGAGTTCAGCATGCCTCAGCTCTTTCGCAACACCGAGCAGTTGCTCAGCATTAGAATCCATCTGACTGAGGAATCCTCTGCTCTGTAGGATTGACGCAGAGAGAGATCTTGACAGGATGGGAAGAGCAGCGTAGAATCGAGCCATGCGAGTCATTGTTGAAAACTCTTTCGCATTTTCAAGAGTGTATCCAAGGCTGTACATAGCGCAGAGCAGGTTGTGAAATGCCCGAATTTGTTCTTCGGGCTCACCCTTAAACTTCGAAAGTGCGAGATCTCCAGCCTAGGACAAAGTCATGAGTAGAAGTTCAAGCTGGAACGAGTGCTCCGATTTTTCGGAAGTAAGAAGCCATACCTTGTCATTGTTGCTCACAAGCATCCAGTCTTTGCCTCCATCAACCACCTTTGTAGTCCAGTTGTACTTGAAGGTTGTACCTAGAACAGGGGCCGGACTGACAGGGGCCGGACTACCAGGGGCATCGAGATACTTGAAGAAGTAATGCGACTGTAATTTGAGGATGATAGAGTGAACATGAAACAGTGTGCCGAACACGTTGAGTTGAACGTCTGGAACAAAGCCGCGCCCCGTAAAGGTGAAAGGGCTCGCTGGGAGCTTGCTTGCATCATCGTCCATTGTGGGAAGGTGGGCTAAATCCGAGAGTTTCGGAATCGGGAATAGAATCTGGCGTGATCCAGCTTTCGACTTGCAAGATTGATCGAGGATACTTAGGTAACCTTACGTCTCAGTGTCGGTGTGGGATTGGATGTGGTTGTAGGTGGAGGAAAGATGGAGTGGGTGGTCGGGTTGAAGTGGATTGGATGAGTTTACATTTACCAAGTTGGCGCTAGTCAGATAGATCAAGGTGAATATCTCCATTACGACTATGATCGGGAATAGGTGGCAGAGGTTCTGGATATCGGAACAGGGAATGAGCTTGAAAGTTTGACCCTACATACTGCCTTTTTGCAAGCTATGCGAGGGGCACGTTAAATCACAGTTGAAATACGGAATCATTTTGTTGGAGCAGATCTTAGTCTGTGCTACTTGCGTTGTGTTTTTATTTTGTTTGTAAGTAAATTTTCCCCATTAATGTTCTCAGATAACTGGAATAATTCCCAAAGTACTCTTCTGGATGACCCAGAAGAAGCTCGAAGCTTCTTCCAGTCTCCTAGATCATCTGGAAGATACCGCTTCGAGATCTCTCTCAATGTCCCAGTAATAACGCGAAGATTGTCTTCAATGTTAATCCTCACAATGTCCCCAACTACCATTGTCCCTGGGATAACTCGAAGATTCCCACTGCCCAGTCCGCATCAATGTTCGAATGCGATCCGGAACAATTACCAGTCAGTTTCGTTAAGATCCCAAGGCGGATCCTCATCATCAATCTCGGCACAAAGAAAATAGTCCTCATCGGTTGTATGATCTTTGCCAGGTAATCTGGTGGTTCGATCAAGCACCAGATTGTTCCGAAGAAGATCTGGTATATTTAAATCATCCATATCAATATCTTCAGGTAATCCCTGATACTCGAGGACTCTGCGGAAGAATTTGGGGAAATTCATCTCGCCTTGATTACGCAAATAATCCGAAAGTTTGCTCCAATTTTCCTGTGGCTCGAAGATGGCATCTCGAAACTTGTCAGACCATGCATCGTTGTCGACTGCTGCGAAGCCAATGAATATTCTGGAGCTTGACAATGCCACCTGCTCTGCAATCTCGCCATAAGCATATCTGGCAACCTGTCGGAGTCTCGTATTTGATAGAGATCTGGAATCTGGTTTGTTCCAATTGCCGACCGCCCAGACAAGAGCGTCCCTGAACAGTGTTTTGTGGCGGAGCTTGGCAGCAGCTTCCAAGACTGCACATGAATCATACCTGATGTTGCTGATGAAGTCGTGGCTGTCAAAGAGGGCATGTGAAAGAGTACGAGAGACGATTGGCAAGACTCTGTAGTAATCCGCCATTTCAGACAATTTCGTGAGTGCTTTTGAATCACTAATGCTGTATGGTAGAACATAGATGGTGCAAAGAAGCTTTTCGAAAGCATCTACTTCAAGCTTCTTGTTGCACTTGAAATTCTCGTGGTTGAGGGGCTCATTCTACGCATCGTTAACTTTGCACCAAAAAACCTCAAGTTGGATCTGAAAATACCTTCTGGTCATCTGCAACAAGATGCCACTTATGAAAATCATCGTCATCAGCCTTTGTAACCCACGTGTACTTGAAATTGCTGAATATCAGAGACGGCCGCAGAGCAGAGGCTTCAGGTGGCGTTGTCGAAGCTGAGCCGTTCCCAGAATGGATTGTACTATCAGCAGGTGGGACAATCTTATCCGGCGAATCGAGGAACTTGCGAAAGAAAGCAGAATGAAGCTTCAGTAGGACAGAATGAACGTGGAATTCAACGTTGAAAATCTTAAGGGAGACCTCTGGCTTGAGACCAGGAGATTGGAAAATGATAGGAGACTTCGGGGGTGGGTTGACCTTCTGTTTCTTGGCTGGTGGCGCCATGATCGGAGAACGGAAAGAGGTTGCGTATCAAACCTAGAGAATTGTCCCACTCCAGTTGGCAGAATACGATTGGAAGGAGGTTCTCCGGCGTTAAGTGTGGCTGGTTGTGGAATCGGTGGTTAGAAGAAGTGACTAGGAGCCGAGCTGGTGCCCCTGTCTTAAAGGTAGGTAAAGTAAGTAGTAGAAAGTACCTGCAATCTCAAGTGAATGAACTTATTGCAACTCTTAAAGGTGAAGTTGCAGTCCACAAACGCCAAATATTCAGGATCATCACTGCACAATGAAGAGAACTCCAAAGCCAAGGCTGGAGGAAATATGATATATTCACTCCACTAAAGGTAAAGTGAGCCCACCCCGAAAGCTTTCTTGATGTCCCAATCTATGCTAGCACTCCTTGACTACCAGTCTTCCTCCTTCACATCCCATGGTAGATCTTCATCATCAACCACAGCACAAAGCAATCTGTTGGACATTTCACCAGTGCCCGGAATACAATCAGTATGAACCAACACGGAGTGATTTCGCAACAAATCACCAACAAGTTCTCTGCAGTTTGCGGGCCAGGCAAGTCCGTCGGATCTGACGCTGGCCAGGATGCTAGGCAGACACACTACCTTTGACGATGAACGTGCATCATAAACAGTTGTCTTCACATGCTTGATAGATTGCACCGCCCGAGAGCTTTTCTCTGGAGATTGCCAAATTTCCGCCATCATTCGATGTTGCACTCGGCTGACTTTGGCGGCAACTGCGTTGAATGCGTTCTGAGCAATCTTCTGTAGCTTGCGGCCTTTGATCTTGGCAACATTCCCGTTCGCGCGAGTCCAGTCGCTCACCAGCCAGAAGAGACATTCTCGGAACAAAACGGCATGACGGAGCTTCGCCGCAAGTGGAAGAATATCAAAATGGTGGTCTTGGATCTGTTGAACAAAGGCAGGGCTTGACAAGAATGCAGTGGCAAGCGTACGAGAAAGATGTCGAACCGCACAATAGTAGTCTGCGAACTCTGTCATTCTCTCTAGCTGCTACCAAGTGGTGATCTGGCATGGCTGAACATAGAAAGCTCCAGTCTCATTTGTCGAATTCAATTTGCATTCATTTGGCTCTGCTTGTTCCTGTTCACCTTAGTATATATTCAGCAGACTGCCAAGGAGCCCATTAATAGCGCAAGTTTCGTCTCCAAGGACTCGTGAGAACGTACTTCGCTTGCACGCAATGTAATGAGTTGCCAATCACCATCTTCATCAACCTTTGTGACCCAGTAGTACTTGAAGTTCTTCGTAGTCGTTGCGTTCACCTTGTCTGGCGAGTCTAGAAACTTTCTGAAAAAGGCGGAGTGCAGCTTCAGAACAGTTGAATGGACGTGGAACCCTTGATCGAAGACCACCAGGCAACTATCGGGTGATCCTAAGCCCGCCTGTTTGAAGGTGGTAGGAGCGTTTAGTGCATCAGCCTTCTGCTTCTTTGCTGGTGGTGGGGCTGCCATCGTGATGGATATGCGGCGAAGTTAAAGTTGTAAGATGAAAGGAATCTAACAGTGGAGAACCGTTACTAGGTTCGTGATCTCCAGATTCGTGGTGTTGAAGTTGTTGCGATGGTGAGAGGGAACTGTATTGAGGTCGCGGTTTTTGGGCAGCAATAACGAACTAGGCAGGAAGGAAGGGTGCATTTTGCAATTCAAGGTGATGCCCAATCATAATCTCACCCTGAAGCGAACATGAAATTTACTGAAAATGAGACGGCATGAAATGGAAATGGAAAAACCAGAAGCGAATCTTTCTTTTACGCTGTGAAGACCAAGCCCTCAACACCTCAAGCTTCAACCTGCCGTACTGAACTCTTTAAAGAGCCTGCTTCGAAGCCAAGGCATTACCTATCATTTTCTCTAACTTTTTCTCGTAATGAGCTGGAGAATATAGTGCCAGGTTGTCACAAGCCACTTTCTTTCCATATGTTTCTTCTATCACAAACAATGGTTGAGCTGCAGACTTCGTGATGTGTATGCCTTCATGTTGAAAAATCCCCTGGCGCGAAATGTTCTTCGATTTCATAGCAAGCAGAACTGTAGAGGTACCATTGGTTAGAAATTTACCTAGTTTCTGGTCTGTGCAACAGTTTTACTCACAGAAAGGGGATTGACGTCGCTCATGTTGCCAGCAAAGGATGAGTCATTACGGAAAGTGGGAAACATAAGCATAGTATGGGGCACATTTACATCTACATTTCCATGTTTCCCGAGCAGTCTCAGCTTCAATCTCACCGAAATTCCATAATTTGAGCTGCAATAGCGGACTTGATCGAAGAGACCGATGATATGCTAGGCTCAACTGAACCCGCTCAGAGCGTCATGTCCAAGACTTCGCCGTTCTCCATCCTCCCAACCCGCCTTCAAGACATCCCTATCACGAGTGTCTCATCTGAAGCAGAATACAACTATTATGGAACTCTCAACATCGACAGCATAATCGAAGAAGCTACCACCTTCTTAGCCTCTCATTCAGACGCAGAAGTCCCGGACTCAGCACGTATATTGAGCCACTTCCTCCATCTCACTATCCAAGATTATCGGAGCGAAAAGAAGCTGGAATTATCGAAAGAAATACCCTTCGGCGCCTGGTTCACAATTC
>Ga0302140_10007777_pt1 | contig 13388 bp, 11 predicted proteins | sample I_Bog_E1_1_FD_202095 | JGI IMG/M metagenome (GOLD analysis project Ga0302140, IMG submission 202095) | Peat permafrost microbial communities from Stordalen Mire near Abisko, Sweden - I_Bog_E1_1 | ecosystem: Environmental > Terrestrial > Soil > Wetlands > Peat | place: Sweden: Abisko, Stordalen...
ACTTACCTATTGTGGACTCTACACTCTGGACCCTGAGTCTCGCCAGGCTGTCCGCGGGGTGGCGGACAGTCTTCTAGAAAAGTTGCGCAAGCTCGGCGCCGTTACACCGCCGCTGCGCCACCGCGGAGTGTTCGTTGTGTTCGATCCCGAGGCGGTCAAGCTGTCGCTTGATGAGCTATGCGCCGAAGCGGGCGTCGATGTCCTGCTTCATGGCTTCGTGAGCGATGCCAGCCGTGACGGGGACCGGATACGCAATCTGACGTTTCGCGATCACGGCGGTGCGCACATCCTTGAAGCGGCTGCTTTCGTCGATGCGACGGGTGACTGTGATTTGGCTGTCCTTGCGAGCGCATCGACGCGCTACGGCAATCAAGGGGCGGTCAATCTCGGCACGCTCGGCATACGGTTTGGTGGTATTAATCCGAATGTAGTGATTTCGCCTGAAGCCTTCGAAGCCGCCATCACCAGCGCGCAGGCGCGTGGCATAACGCCCCTGACCAAGAAGACGAGCGTACTCGTGCGTCTGCCTTTCTCCGGCGATCTCTGTTGCTATCTCGCGTCCGAGGATTACGACCCGCGCGATGTGCTCAGCCTTAGCCGTGCCGAGGCGCATGGACGCAAACAGGCTTGGGCCTATCTTGAGGTTCTGCGCGGCCTGCCCGGCTGTGCCCACGCTTATATCGTGGCGACCGGACCCGAATTCGGGACACGCGAATCGCGTCACATCAACGCGGTCGATCAGTTGACCTGGCAAGCTGTCTGCGAGGGGAGAAAACGCGACGACGGGATCGCCCTCGGCACCTGGGGTATTGAATGGCACGATCGCCAAACATGGTCAAGCAGCTTCACAGCCCCGCCGGAGGGTGGCGCGTACGAGATTCCGCTCGGATGTTTGATCAGCCGGGATACACCGAATCTCTTCGCCGCCGGGCGTACGGCCGATGGCGACCAGCGAGCGGGGGCCAGCCTTCGTGTCATGGGTACGGCATTCGCCACCGGCCAGGCAGCCGGCGTCGCGGCGGCCCGGTTCGCGGAAACCGGCGTTGCCGACGCGGCAGGTATCCAAACAGTCTTGCGCGACCAGGGTGCGTTGATCACGGCCAGCGATCTCGCCGCCCAACCTATCGTCCCGACCCGCTCATAGGATCGGATGGGTCATATTCTCAGGAGAAAAATCATGACAGCCTATTTCGTGATCGACCTTAACGTCCCGGACCCGCAGAAACTCGCGGAATATGAGGCAGCGGCAAATCCTTTATTGAAGAAGCACGGAGCCAGGGTTCTGGCTCGGGCAACCGCTGACGATTACGACGTGATCGAGGGCGACTGGCGACCGCGTCGATTGGTGATCCTCGAATATCCGAGCCTTAAGGCCATCCACCAATTCTATAATGATCCCGAGTTCCAGCCGGCGAAAAAAGCGCGTCAGGCGGTGCCGGGCGCTGTCGCCAACGCGATCGCCGTCGAAGGCGCTCCCAACAGTCGGAAGGATGGCGCGTATTTCGTTATCGATCTCGCCGTGCTTGATCCGGAACTGATGAAGCAGTTTGAGTCAGCCAACACTATGATCGGTAAACATGGTGGCGAGTTTCTGGTTCGCAGCAGCCGGTATGACGTGATCGAAGGCGATTGGCGGCCGCAGCGGATACTCATCGAGCAGTTCGCCAGCCGTCAGGCGATTCACGATATGTACGACGATCCCGAGAACGGACCGCTGAAGATCATGCGTCAACGTGCATCCTCGGCCAAGGCGCTGGCGGTTGATGGCTTTCGGGTGTCAACATCGTGACGTGGTGACGCGTTCACCGTTTCCGTTGTCCACTATTTATCGTTTTGATGTTTGCAGACTAAAAAAGAACGAGGGATCAGTGCTGTGATTCGGGTGCGAAAATAGCGTTTATGGCACGAAGAGCAGGGGAGTAGATCAGGGGCGGAGATCATTCTGTTCTGGCCGGAATCGCGACCAGGGCCGCGATTCCGGAACTCAGATCCGTATGCGTCAGACTATTACGACGATCTTGCCTACATGGTTGTTCGATTCCATATAGCGGTGCGCTTCAACGATTTCGGCGAAGCGAAATGTTTTATCGATAAGCGGCTTGAACGCGCCGGAAGCCAGGTGATCGAAGATGTACTGCTCTGCTTTCTTTAACTCTTTATCATCTTGCGCCAGTTCGACGACCACATAGCCGCGGACAGTGAGGGACTTGGCTAGCGCCGTGAACAGCGGATAGGGCGTTGGCTCAGATGCCAGCGCCCCGTATTCGAAAATGATTCCTTTATGGGCTGCTGCAGCTGCGAGCAACTCCAGCGTCTTGCCGCCGATGGGATCGAAGCTGACGCGTGCGCCTTTGCCACCCGTGATTTCATTGACGCTATCGGCTAAGTCTTCGTCATCGGTGACGATGACGTGATCGGCTCCCAGTTCGATAAGCCGCGCTTTTTTAGCTACGGTACGGGTTACGGCGATGCTGGTGGCGCCCTGCGCTTTTACCATCTGGATGGCGGCCACCCCTACGCTACTGCTGGCTGCGGTGATGACGACAAAGTCTCCCTTACTTACCTGACCTAGCCAGATAAGTGCGCCATACGCAGTCAAATACTGCATCCAGATGGATGCCCCTTCTTCGTACGAGAGATTAGACGGGTATTGCGCAATTGAATGAAAGGGAACAACGGCAACTTCGCCATAGACACCGTATTCATTAAGGCTGAACGTTCCCGGGACAGTGCTGACCGTTTTGCCAATCCAGGTCGGATCGACGCCTTGTCCCACGGCTTCAATAATGCCGGAAGCCTCATAGCCACTCTTGGACGGCAGTATCGGTGTTTCCAAATATTGCCCGGAGCGGTACATGACGTCAGCGCGATTCAGTCCAAGCGCTTTAACTCGCAGACGCACTTCGTTTGGCTTGGGTTCGGTGATAGGGAGCTCGTCAAACTGGAGGACTTCTGCGCTTCCGGTCTTATGAAAGCGAACAATCTTGGCGGTAGTAGACATGCAATGCTCCTGGGTTTCGAAAATTCTATTGAATGGTTTCGGGATATAAGGGCGGGATGTCTTGGGAAATTCATGACCACGATTTCAACCACAGCGCTGAGTATTCAGCGTTTTTGCTGAGGCATGTTACGGCGGCTGCATTACACCTACAGGTCATACATGATGGTCACGACGTTGAAATTAATTATGATCATCATCATGTATGGCGTCAAGTATTCTGTTTTACGGTAGTGGAATCGAAGTGATTACATGAAATATACATTAATATCATTTAGTTGGCGGGATGGCTTTTCTGACAATGAACGGGGGAGCGGGCTAGAAATTTACTGTATTAGCAAAAGGGGTTGAATATGCTGGCACGATGTAGTTTACGGATATCAAACTTGCCGGCCACACCGTTTTATCTACTCCTCCAGGCTGGATGGGACTGTTTAATCGGAGATCAATGAGGAAAACAGCGTCTGCGGAATAGCCGATGTGATTGAATGACATCACGTAACGCAAATTGGCAGCGGGCACTGAAATGATAGATAGCGAATTTTTTTCAAGACTCACAAGAGCTGAGTTAAGTGAAACGTTCTCATCATAATGAGCCTCCTGTTGGTTGTATTTTAACCAGAGTACCCATTAAGCAGTAAGAGTAAATTGAGGGGAATGACAGTTGAGTATCTACGTTATAGAAATTCAATTCTGTCTTTTCCATTTTTTTACCAGAATTTTCTATTTGCTATAATATTAAAGAGCAGGACCGAGTTTGATATACAACATGAAGACCCAACAATGGAGAGGCTGTCCTTGACAGAATGACAGGGTTCTTGTGTTCTTTGCATCAACATTGAAGAATATACACTTGCTAGCATAAGGGCAACTCACTAACTATTTTCTCAACACTGCGGCTACATTTGATTTCGATGAGTCTGTCCAGTAAAACCGCACAAATATTTAGGTTCTAGTTAAAGTGAGCCCTTGTATATAGATAAAAATTCGTTCTGGTTAGCATCTATAAAGGTGGTATTCTCAATTAGGTTAATAAAAATTAATAGAATATTGAATATTATCGCTCTTATCTTGCTGCCCACATGCCAGTCATGACTTGTATCCGCATCGGCCTATAGCACCGTGTGGAAGTGACGAATTTTTTCTTGCCGATACGGCGAATTGATGAATCAGACCGTAGGTGGGCCAGATGTGCCGCTATTGCAAACATTGGGGACAGAAGTCCACAGATGATGTCGGTTTTGGTCCTTTTCTTGTCTAGCTAGATTAACTCATAAATGTGATTTCGTCTGTGATCTCAGAATTTGTAAAGTCATCAAAGAATGACATTTACGCATTCTTACCTCTTCTTTTTAAATTTGCTGGTTATTTCTGCCAGAATAGACTATTTTCGTACGAAAAAATGATATATGCTTCTTATTTAAAAAATATAAATAGATGAATGTTCTTATATGTTAATTGTAATAAAAATTAATTGCATTCTGTGCAAAAAAATACTAAAAACTATTGTTAATAAAAATTGGCCTACTGGAAAGTAATGATTAATATTCTAAGAATATTGGGATTTGTCTTCAATCTTAACGATCACGATCGCAAGATTTCCTTTGAAATATTGGGAAAAGGCACCATCGTCGTTGACAAACAAGGTAAAAAATTATCCAGTACCAATCAGAGACAGGTTGAACATCAGGCCAAAATTAAAGCATTACTCTTCAACCTGTATAAAGATAACAGTGAGCCTGTTGGAATGCTCGGCAACATTGAAGCTACAAAAAGAAGATTATGCTGTGATCCTTGTACTTCTGACCATAAATATTCAGATAAAAAAGGTGATGTGAAGAGGTGGGTTTGCCAAAACGGAGCTCACAAAACTATAAAAAAACTATTGATAATAGTAAGACTTCATATGCTTTCACTCTCGAAGTATATCATTATTTCACTTTTCACTGATATAGGATTTTCATTGTTATGGAAAAACAAAACAATGACAATAATGCTGCCATCAGATTTGCAGTAGATAACTATTTTGATGGTAATGTGGCTCAAGCTGCAATTAAAACAGGTTATACTCAAAGCCAGATAAAAAAATGGATTGACAATAAGACAATCCCACACATTGCTACATCTCGTTATTTTATGGCAGTTGCTCTCATTCCAGAGTTCAAAATTGTATGTGAACACAATTCCTTTGACAATGAATCAAACATTTCAAGTCAATTAAAGGAAATGCTCAACGGACATCATGACTCACCCGGGATTTATATATTTTACGATAGCATGTGTGAACCAATATATATTGGTAAAGCAAATTCATCATTGCAAAAAGAAATTTTAAGTGCTTTAGGGAGAAAAATATCGATATCATATCCAAAGTCTATTTCTTCTCCACCGAATAAAGTTAAAGAATTAGTCAAGTACATTTCTGCTTATGATGTCGCCGGAACAGAACATAGCGACTACCCAAGGCATGTTGAATCGTTGATATTGAGGATTAAAAAACCTAAATTGAACAAACAAATTGGTTCCTTAACAAGAGTAATCCCAATAAAGCCAGAAGGATGATAACCCTACAAGCCTGGAGATGAATTAACTAGAGCAGGTCGGTCCTGTCACAATTCTACAGAGCTTCTGTTGTAGTGGTCAATTGAGATGGCCATTATACAAAACGGGATGGATTGAAAAAACATGGCTAATATTAATCAGTTCTTACGTGAACACCTCAACGAAGTCTCCGGCAAAAACATACACATTGCTCCGGGTATTGACGACAAAAAAATTAATAATGCAGTAAAATCGTTCAACTTTTCCGGCTCGCCGGGAAATATCATCGCACTTTTCGATAATACACTTTTTGGCAGCGGTAAAGATGGTCTTCTTTTCACCGGAGAGCAGTTGATCTCTCGTCCCTCTTTCTCCGATCCGGTGATGGTAAGCTATGCCGAGATCGCGACGGTGGAATATGTAGAAGCGACGCCGTCCGGTAAAAAAGATAAAGTGATTCACTCCATTGAAATAATGACAAAAGATGGCAAGAAAATTGTCATAAAAGACTTGCTTGAATGCGATTATACGAGGTTGGCACAGATTCTAAATCAAGTCATCACTGATTTTGACGAATATAAAGAAGAACAGCAACTTATTTCCATTGACGAGATGGATGAGGTTGTAAAGCTAGCGTATATCAAAGTTATTATAAATATGACTTGGGACAATGATAACATAATTGATGATAAAGAATTTGCTGAAATACTCCTCCTAATGACTCGTTTAGATTTAAATAGCGAATCAAGGTTTGTTTTGCGTGCCTATATGTCATCAATGGAACAGAAAGAGCCACTTTCTCAACTGATGGATGTAATCAATAAAGGTTGTCCGGAAGGTCAAGGCAAATCACTTCATATTTCTGTGACAAAAGATCTCATTAATTTATGGTTTATTACAGGCGGCCAGGATCCTGCTTCCTTTACATTCTTACAGCAGAATCGAGACATTATTGTTGTCAGTGACGAAGAAATCAATTTGGCAGTTATGGCGATTCGTAACGACCAAAATATGTTGAAGGATGATGTCACTGATGATCAGATCAAAAATGCACTGAAAGAGCTTTCCGCCAAAGCCGCTGCGGTGGGGACACCGTTGGCTGCGGTTTATCTTTCAGGCTCCGTCGTCGGGATGTCTGCTGCTGGCATGACTTCTGGACTTGCATCATTGGGCTTGGGTGGGTTATTGGGACTTTCCAGCATGGCGACCGGAATTGGCGTTGCTGTGCTGATTGGCGTGGGAACTTATGCAGGTATACGCAGGTTAACTGGCGCCAACGAGCTTACTCGCTCCAAACGCCGCGAACTTATGCTTAATGAAGTTATAAAGCAAACACAGACAACTATTTCTCTATTAATTCAAGATATTAATTACATCACTCAGAAGTTAAACGCAATACTTCTAGTGCAAGGTACCCAGGATGCACAAATAAAAAAAATGATGATGCTGATGGGGCAAATGACAGGTGCTGGGTCGGTGTTAACTGGTAAATCAAATAAAGCTCAGGGTAGCGTAAGCAAATTACGCTGTGCTCAGTTCTTGGATGAAAACAAGCTCAGAGCCCTGACCCGCGAAGCGACAAAAGCCGATTTGTTTACGTTCATTCGTGAATATTACGAAGAGCGTAGTTTCAGGCAGATTAAAGACGATGACGACAAGGGTGCACAAGTTATTAAACTAGTAATCAGAAAAGAACTTTCAAATAAAGAACTTGAAAATCTCGCTAAAGCTTTTGAGGCAATCGGCTATTTCAGCGTAAGCGATGTTTTGAAGGGAACTGCAGTGGACGTTGCGAGTAAAGCGAAAGACAAGCTCACCGGATTTTTCTCATGACGAACAAAAAAACCTTTGACGATCAGGCGCGGGTTCTGGTCGTCCAGGATCATCAACTTAAGCAAGGACGTTGTAAATTAGACGAGGTGAGCTGCACCATCGATGGGGCGATCATCAACAGTCAGGATAACCAGCGCATACTTGATGATATGCTCGCACAGGCGCAGGCGAATATTGAAGAGTCTCAAATCGTCTTCGAATGTGAAGATAATGAGAAGGTACTAGTTGAGAATAGTTTGTTTGTCGATAATGCTGATAATGAAACGTATGGGTCACTTGCATTGCTGGGTACGATTGATACGGAAGATGACTGGCAGAGTTATTTGCATAATACCGAGCAGTGGGCTACCCGGCATAATATTTCCTTTGAACAAGATCCGTTTCAGCAGTTGATGACGGCCAGTCAGCGTATTGAGTTTGAAAAACTGGTAAAGGAAGAGTTTACTCTTAAAAATGCACAATGTGATAAATACGACTATATGATTGCCGCCACGTGTGGACTGATTGGCGGATTAATTGATGTTTTATTTGTCGGATTACCAGGCCAGGGGAAATTAACCCATCTTACCGACGATAGTACCAATCGTGCAGTTGAAAAATTTGCTTCTTTAAATGGATGGAAAGGACCAAGGGAAGGTAGTGACTCGACATCGAGTGCGATCGGTTTTTTGGAGCGAAATTATAAAGTTAATTACGACCATCGCCATGGTGGTGATGTAAATGGTTTGTTCAGCATGAGCACCAAAAACCATCATATTAAAAACCTGGCTCATTCCCCAGACTTGATGGGACTCTTCTTTTCCTTGCTGGATCAGTTCACCAGCACCGCACATTTTATGAATAACGGCAGCATAATTAGTGTGGAGACGGAAACGTTTGAGCTTCGCGGCACGAACCTAGTGTCGAAGTTATTCTCCGGGTTTGTGAACTGGTTGGGGCATTTATTTTCAGATGTCTCCGGTTCCTCAGGCGCGCAGGGCCGAGGTTCCGGTATCCCGATCCCATTTTATTCGTTGCTACAATTTATTAATGTGGGTGAATTCGGCCAGCATAAGCAAACCTTTGCGAAGATTTCAGTCCAAGTCTTTGAGCAGGGCTATGATTTCCGGCATGGGCTGGCGATGGCCATTCCCGTGTTAGTGACGGAACTTTTAACGCGTGTGGGTTGGGTGGTGAAGCAACACATTTATGCCCAAAAACCGTGGTCACAATGTTTGCCTACGGCCGTGGACCCGGAGTTACGGCGCATGTTGCTGGTCGCCCATGGTTCACTGTGCTTGGTGGATACCACTGATGCCGCATTGCGCTCCGGTGGGGATATCATTCAGTTTATGCTTCGTAGCAACCTGATAGCGTGGGCGCGCTTTGGCACTTTGGCCATCAAAGAGCTTCATTCCTGGTATCGATCCGGCAATCTGGACATCGAATCTGTGGATAAATATCTGGAGGCCGAATATCGTCGTATGCTGAGCGCATAGTGTTTGTGGTTATTGCTTATGAGGGTTAGATGAATTTTGCCCTATGGTTGCTTACGCTACGGGGGTGGCTAAGTGCTCCATGGCCGTAGGTTGTTTATAGGGCATTAAAAGATACAAATGGAGTATATATGACTATCATCGGCCGGCCTCCATCTGGTGCCGGGGTATTCTGAGACTCAGTGTGGACACTAGCTGTTGTATCGTTTTAGCTAGTGTTCAGAGTTTTAAGATTCTCATTTAGTATGTTTAATAAATGAAATTCTGTATTTCTGTCCGATACAATCGACCAGTCTACCGGTATATACTGAGCGCCATACTCAGATGATATAACCTGTATGTCGAACCTCCATGAAAATGAATAATTTTTTTATATATCTGACCTCTCAATGTTTTTTGTTGCCTATGACCACTTCTCTTTTTACGCGGTTAATATCTTATATTGGATATTCAGTGATGGCAAAACTGGAAAGGCTATCCGAGAAATACAAAAATATAATGGAAGGTAAAAATATATCTTTCAATTTAAAATTCACTTATGCATGTATATTGGATTTTCCAAGAAAGAAGGTAATTTTCCCGTTAATGTGATCTCTTGGAAATGTAATTTTATTTTTTTGAACCAGCAAATTGAATCGTATAATTGTCTGTTTTCGATATTGTTATATGAATAACGGGGACTAATAAATTATGACGAGAAGAAACTTAAAGTACTTGCTAGAGAACTAGCCAAAGGCAGCAAGATTGAAGCTGATCTTAACTAGTTTTCACTTATGTGGGCTAAATTTATTGTCGAAACCTCGTTAGATACTGAACTCACCTACCCTCTCGGGTATGAAAAAAATACGCCCAAAACCGGTACCAATACCTATAACGGTTACTCATCAAAAACGTTGCTTACTGATGATGGAGATATCGGACTAAACACGCCACGTGAGGTTGATGGTGCCTTTGAGTCGAAACTGATTAAAAAACCAGACACGCATCACGAAAATGGGCAGACCGATTCTATTTTTTTACGATAAAGGCATGACAATAGGCGTGAAATTGTTGCCACTTTTTAAAGAAATGTATGCCGCCGACGAGTCGACCACCTTGATATCCAAAGTGACGGATGCCGTTAAGGAACAGGTAACCGAATGGCAAAATCGTCCGCTGAGACCACCGTATCCTATTGTTTAACTTGACTGTATTGTGGTGACAGTCCGACACTGTTGTCCTGTTATAAACAAGGCCGTTTTTATTGCGTTTGGTATCAATACCGAGGGCAAAAAGAACAGCTCGGAATAAGGTTGGCAGAAAATGAGGGCGCGAGGTTCTCGCTTAACGTGGCGCCTATCGCTTTTAATATTTTTTTATTACGGATGTTATGGAGAATGATTATGGTGTGTATTAAAGATGACCATTTGAGAACTATTGCTAATTTTGATGGTAAGACTTTAAAAGATGACCATTCGAGAACGATTGCCACTTTTGATGGTAAGATGCTCAAAGACGACCATCTGAGAACGATTGCTACTTTTGATGGTAAGACGCTCAAAGACGACCATCTGAGAACGATTGCTACTTTTGATGGTAAGACGCTCAAAGACGACCATCTGAGAACGATTGCTACTTTTGATGGTAAGACGCTCAAAGACGACCACCTGAGAACGATTGCTACAGTTGATGGAAGTGTAAGCATTGTGGTTATTTCATTTGTAATGAAGCTTTTCCACTAATCTTTCGTTAGAAAGCAAGTGAAAAAGGGTTTTTTCATGTCCGCCGTTTTAGCTGATATGTAGTAAATGGGCGGACATCTCGCCTTGTTGATTCATTTTTGGGTGCCACATGTTTTCTTCACTCCTTTTTTATTTAGAATAAACTTTGGTGGAAAGGTATACTCGTGCCGAACAGTTGCAGTATATTAAACTGAACGGCATAGTGGTTTAACCAAACCTACGGATAAAAATGAACAAAACTTCTTTTAAATTCATTGGAAGTTTATCATTTATCGCGATCTATATCAGCACAGCAATGAGTGTGGCAGTCATATCGCTAATAATTTTAACTAATTTTGTCCATCATAGCCCTTTGCGACATCAATCCGATGCGATTGTTATGATGGTGCTTTGCCTGGTCCTGGTAGAGAGTAATTAGCCCGGTTGAGACGAATGCTGAATACGTTGGATGGCAAAAACATGTCGTATAATAGTCGATAGCTATCAACTCAGGGTCAAACTCGTGTAGGTGAAAAATAATTTACAACTGCGAAGAATATAACGTTTAGGTGGAGATATGAATAATTATAAAAATAACTTTAGGATAATTATAATTGGCCTACAAGTTTATTTACTTTCTGGTAATATTATTTCTGGATAACGACCATATGGGCGAGGTTGTTTAGCCGCCTCTCTAATTTTTTGCTGATCTTCTTTGGTTACTAAGGGTAATTTTGCAAAAGAAAAATCAAAGACACGTCCTGCAGTAGCTGTATCGGCAGAGTGTGTCTGGGTCTGCTTGTTTTTAGTTTGAGATTTTTGCATAAATACCTCAGGTTTGATTTTTGTCTGGTTTGTTTAATTTTCGCTCAACATAGGATAGCAGTTTCTCCCATGATCTGCTAGTGGCAGTAAGGTCGAACCCCATCAAACGCTGAAAACCTTTGGCCTCCCACCAAGCGGCATCAGTATGTAAAACATCCTGAACGCTATTACACGTAATTAGATGTGCATAATCTCGAGTTTCAGCTTCATCAATCGGCGCATTGAATCCTAGCTTTGGCCAAACTTTGTAGCCGATACAGTTTTGGGTATAGCGCTTATTTCCTGTATCCGCATCCTTACCAGCGCCAGCAGCTATCAACGTTATTTTTCCTATGCCTGTTCTGTGTGCATTTATCGCACATAGAGTAAATGCGAATGTTCCGAGTAGGGAAGGTGCCATGTGTTCATTCAAGAAAAAATGATCTACATGCATATCATTAATATATAATTCTGGTTTCTCATCCTGACGTTCATAGACACCTAACTTATTTTTATGCTTATTTTGAATGATTTTATTATTAATAATAGTAAAATAGAACCCTGGAGGAGCACCATCAGGCCCATATTTTTTCTCCATTTGTGCATGGACTCTACTTCCATTGAAAACAGCGAAAAGGTGAGAAAACTCCAGAATAGATAAGCTAACAAAGGGTAGCTTAATAGTGTCAGATGAATTCAACTTTTTACCATTTATACTAATCTCTGCTGCTGTGAGCCACTGATTGACGACTTCTGAATTTAATAATCTATTGTGAAGAACTTCAATTCTTTCAAAAAAACAAGCAGTCCTTGCTAAAGACATGATTGACCTCAAAAAATGCGAAATGTACAGATAAATATTATGATTGTGCAGCGGTCAAATTTCAATAAAAATAACTTAGTCTATTACTGCTTCACTTATACCAGCCAATTATTTTTATATCTTTTTATAAATGAAGGAATATATTCAGTAATTTTTACATATGTTTATCTCAAATATTAATTATTGTTTTTTAATTTGACGATAAACATGACTGCTTCACTTATTTATGTGCTGTATAATATACGAATGAGAGTTAATAGGAGATAAATATCAACTAACAGAAGCATTGTTGGGGGCAAAAGAAGACATCTATAGAGATCTAACAGGACAATTATATATTTTCCAATGTATAGATTATTATGTTCTAGTCCTATTGTCACCCAATTATTCACCGGCATGACTCGTTTGCGAGATATAAACCAGATACTCTATTAATTAAATAATGGCAGAGTATAGGTTGTACCTGGAGAATATATATTCTAAAACTTATCAGAGACAGATTAATTAAAACATTATTGTTTTAAGTTGAAATGTTTTAGGGCTGAGAAACACCACTGCCACTATATTCATCCGCCGCTTTTTTCAACCATCCACAAAAAAGCGCGGCTTTGCGGTTTTGTTTCCGGCGCTTAAGGACGACGTAACTAAGCCCACTTTCAATAAATCCGAAAGGCGCAATGAGTCGGCCTGAGAGAATATCTTCCGCTACCAGCGGCCACGGGGATACGGAAACACCCAAGCCTGCAATCGCCGCTTCCAGCATAAAATAAAAATGCTCGAACTCAGCCGACCCTTCTCCGATAGACTCAATGCCTGAACGTGTGCTCCAGTCAGACCAGGCGCTTCGTCGAGAAACGGTATGCAAAAGCGGTACATTCCAGGGCTTGCTTGGTATCAGATGTAATGCTGGCGCATGAACCGGACCGAATTTTTCGTTAAACAAAGGGATAACGTCAACGCCCTGCGGCCAGGGAGCGCAACCTACTCTGATAGCCACATCGAAATTATCTTTAATGGGATCTGAGGATGTGCCTGATGAGTTTAAACGCACATCGATACTGGGATACTGCGCATTAAAATGATGAAGACGAGGTATCAGCCACCGCATGGTGAAGGTGCCAGGGCATGAGACGTCTAGCATTCCCTCTTCGGTGTCCGCAATTTGGCTAATCGCTAGGTCCAGTTGGTCAAAAGCAGCGGTTAATGCCGGTAAC
>Ga0302140_10007781_pt1 | contig 13386 bp, 8 predicted proteins | sample I_Bog_E1_1_FD_202095 | JGI IMG/M metagenome (GOLD analysis project Ga0302140, IMG submission 202095) | Peat permafrost microbial communities from Stordalen Mire near Abisko, Sweden - I_Bog_E1_1 | ecosystem: Environmental > Terrestrial > Soil > Wetlands > Peat | place: Sweden: Abisko, Stordalen...
AATATGATGGCCCTCACCACGATCGTCGTCAAAACGACCGGTATTTCCAGGTCGGTAGTAAGGGCGGTGTTTAGCGAATAGGTGGAATTTTTAGCGTCGATAGTGATATCGAGTATGCCGAGCTTTAAGGTATCGGGCAAACTGCTGCCAACCGCCGGGCCCAGCAAATAAACCAATATCGCCCTCAGATCGATAGGTGTTTCCGGGTCGAGCGAACCCATGAAAACATAATCGGGGAAGGATGCAGAAATGATGAAATTAACAGCGCTGTCGCCCGTGCCAAGCGTAATTACACCCTCGACAGTAACAGTGGGACTAAAGGTGCTGTTCAGGTAAGTCATCCCAAACCATAGGTATATCGATTTCAGCGTGATCGCCCCGGGTATGATCTGCCACGAAAAGGTGTCTCGTGTCCCCACCTCGATGGCGACAAGCGTCACCGTTTTTTGCTCCGTGTTAAAGGTCAATTCCCAGTTCTTCAGCACAAAATCATAGATCACGGGGATGTTTGACGGCATAAGCGCCAGCAGGTTTTCATTGTTGGCCAGCGAGATCAGCTCGGGGAACCCGACATCCATGGTTGTTGGCATGATGGCGCGCATCGTTAACGACTTAGATTGCGTACCTACCGGTATCGCAACGCCAATGGTATCATTTTCAATCGGTATGGTCGTCTCGATCAGGATTTCGGTTGAAGGAAGCGGGCGCCCTTTGTTATCGCCGTCCCTGGTGATGATGTACGCGGAAGCGTTCATCGAAAAATTCAAGGTAAATACCGGGAAAGTATCCAGCCTGATGTCGACAACGCCGATGTTGCCGATAAGCTTCATCTCCGGGACCACAGTATCAACAGTTACAATGTATCCATCGCTTCCCTTATTCAGTGTTATTTCGCCGGTAAGCTCAACCAGGCTGGTGTTAAATAAAGTAGCCAGCGCATCCAAAAAACTATCGAGCTTTAGGTTTCCGCTGAAGTTTAATTTACCAGGCTTAAGTGAAAAGCGGGCATCGCCAAAAAAAATGTATTGGATCCATTTGGTCTTATCGCCGGGATCATAAAAACCATCCCAATTGCCATTCTTTAACACCGGAAAACTCCTGCCGAAGGTCCAGCCATCTTCATCCTTGATAACGGCGTCGGCATCAACAGTCATTGAAGGAACGCCCCCGGCATCAACAGTAAAGGTGAGGTAGCTGATCGTAGTACTAAAAAATATAAGGGAGTTACCATCGCCCGCTACCGTAACATTTTTTGCATTCAGCGCGGTAACAGCGTTATCAACAACAAGGTCCTGGCCCAATAGATATTCTTCAAAAATAGCGCTGATCTCCGTCGAGGAAATGGTTTGCGGCGAAAGCTTCAGTGTGCCGTTATTTGCAGCGATATTTTCATTTAATATGTCGAAGATCTCCTGAAGTGTCATGTCGGTTTCCAGTTTAAATTAAATACTGCATTCTTTTATATGGCAACGGTCACTATTACCGGGTAATGGTTACTTATGGCCTCTCTTACAAAATCCCAGGCGGTGTTCATATCATTCGGCGGCAGCGCAACTATAGGGTTGGCAATGCGTGCCAGGTAAACATTTAAAGCGGCGATATTAAAAGCGCCTGCTTCGGCCGAAAGATTGCCGACGTTTGGCTGCGCCGCCGGCAACGGCGGCTGTGGCGCGGGAACAACTGCCGATTCTATCATCAGGTTAACCACATCGCCGGTTGGCGCCATACCTAATACCGTTTGAAAAATGTTGTCGTACGCGTTCGCCATAAAAGTGGAAGGGTCATTGCCACCTGCCGGATTGTTCTGCAGCGACGTCTCGTCGTTGGTCGCTTCGTCGGCAGGCAGGTTAAGCACGTTGTTATAATCAGCATGATTCAGGTTATAGTCCACATTAAAATCACCTGAAATCAGGCTGGCGTCAATCTGCGTACCATCACTGAATTCAGTAACTGCATCCAAAGAAGGTAACCTTCGAATGCCCAACGGTGTAAATGCGCCAAACATAGCGTGATAGGAAATCACCGAAAAGATTTGGGCATTCATGTCCAGGGTTTCAAACATGGCATAAAATGGGCGCCGGCCCCCCTGTTGCGTCATTCTGCTGGGGAAGTTGAGGGGGCCGTGGACAGTAAACATGCCCAGGCCATTTTCGGGCACCACGTTGGCTCCGCTCATCAAGGCAAGGTTTATCGGCAAAAAATTGCGATCTGTACGGTACATAATGATGTAGGCCTCGCTATTAAAATTGCTGTTTACCCTTACGTGCCGCCATGGATTTGCCGCGGGTAAAATTCCCTCTAAAACGTTTACTGCATTTGCGAGTAACGGCGGTACCAATAGCGATGTGCTGTTTTTCACTTCAACCATGGCAAAAATGTCAACATCCCAGGTCTCCAGCAGCTGGGCGATGTAGTTTATAAAATTTGCATTGTTAGCATTAAAGTACTTGGCAGGACCATACGTTTCAATATTCCAATGCATGAGCGTCACTTGCTGGGCCATATTTTTTATATTGTTTGTTTTTCTTCGGGTATTATGTTGTTTTCTTCGGTTTAGCATAATAGGCGGCGTACCAGGCCAGCGTGGTTTTATCAACGCCCGTGGCATCGCCAAAAAGCAAAAACTGTGTATCGGCAGCGCCCGGCAGCTTTTTACCCAGCAGGCTTAACTTCACATTGTTAAACTTCAACAGGTACGATAGCTTGTTTTTGTCAACATCATCATACGCCGAAATAAAAGTGAAGCTTTGTATGTTGATACCCAATACGCTCTGCAAGCTCAGCGTTTTTTGCCCGCCCACGCCCGGTAATTTTATCCCCGTAGCAAGGCGCCTCACGGCCGTATCCGGGCTCCAGGCGGTTGATATTTGCGAAACAAATCCCGCCTTTGCGGCCAGGGCGCCCATGCTGCCCAAATTAAGGTTGTACAGAAGGGAGTACCATTTGTCAGTCAACGCCTGCCCTTTTATCGTGGTGGGTGACTCAATGATCACCGGCAAGTACCCAAGGTCTGATGGTTTCGATTCGTCGTCTTTTTTGGCGTAGATCAACCCCGATAAATTGATAGGGAAATTGGTAAAAAGGCTGTTAACGCGCGGTGTGCTTTGCGACACATCAAACGACATCCGACTAGGGTCGAAAGTAAAAACACGATCATAAGCTTCGCCGGAAACATTATCGAGCGTAAAGTCCATATTGATATAAAGGTTGGCGAAATACAGGCCCTGGTTATTGGTGTTTTTTTGCCCGGCGGCATCGCCAAACGATAAGACGTCGAATGAGTCGATCAACTGGAAATTCATATAGCCCCAGAAAACAAAGCGCGAAGAAATATTTTCCGTATCCACCGCCGAAGCCAGCTGTTTGGTTTGGTCGGTGATGGTGTAAAACTGGGCCTTAACAACCTCCAGGTAATTCATCGTCTGGCTTTGCAGCAGGAACTTATAGGTTTGATTGGGTTGGGTGACAAACGTATAAGTATTAACGCCGTTATGCTTTTCATAACTGCCATTAAACTCGATCGTCTGGCTTTTGAGCGAACTGCCCATGTTTTTGGTGTTGAGCTGCGCGGGCTCGTCAAACCAGGCTGTAGTTGTCAGTTGTATTTTACTGGTAAAGTCTTTTATTTCCGAGTTTTCAAATACAACCTGGAGGGTAAGTACTTTAAATGCGTATAGTTCCTGCGCCCCCTGCTGGTTGTTAACCGGTGAGGCTACCTGCTGCACGGTAAAGCCGAACTGCCCGCCTTTTAACTGTTCGCTGATGTCCTGCTGCGCGCGGTAATCCTTATCTACATAATTGATCAGGGCAAACAAGGAGCTTTTTGGCAGGGAGAGCTGACCGCTGCCGTCCGGCTGGATAAAATTGATCTCGATGCCGAAATGATGCGCGTAAAACTCATCGCGGTTGATACCGGCTAATAAACCCTTAAGGTCATCGGGGAAGTTTTGAACGCCGATGTCCACCTTTAGCGCCAGTATGCCATTCCAGCGCGGGTTTCGCACTATATCCAGGAAGTTGGCGTACCGCGGATCTGTTTTTACATTGAGCTTTGCGGTTTCAATATAGGATGTGATCCATTTGGAAACCAAAATCGGGCTTTGATTAAAAACTGAAGCACTCGCCCATGATTGCGGGTCCTTCACCCGGTCTTCCAGGCTACCGCCGGCGAACTTAAAAATTAAAATGTTGCTGTACAGGCCCTGGCTGCTGCCTTTGCCCACGTTTATGGTAAAAGGCCAGTCGGCAATAGTTACCTCATTTGAAAAATTCCCCAGCGGCGCGGCTTCCGATGATACCAGGAACATCTCGTTGGATTGCATTACGTCGCGCAACTCCTTCGTAACACCTCCGGTAAACTCGAGATCGTACGGTAAGCCCTTGCTTACACTTTTGGCCAGTAATACCGACTGCCAGTTTAAGCCGTAGGTTGGCACTGTTGCCAGGAGCCCCTGGGGCGTTGTGGTGATGATCAGGTTGTCGTCGGCAACCAAAGCATCTGGCCGGGCCTGTGATCCCAGCGGGATAGATGACACCGCCTCGCGCCGGCTGGCTACCAATATTTGTTTTTCGAACTGCTGTATTTCCTTATACGGGAGCGGGTTGCCGCTAACGCCGGCGTAGGATACTATGGGTATGGGCTGGGTAACGTCGAAGGAAAAAAAAGCGGCAACAGTGTTTTTAACCTGCAGCAATTCATCCGCTACGTTTGCTATTATATCGTCGTGGCTGTAAAGTGCCGCGTCATTCGGCTGCGAATAATAAACCGGCGTGCTGTTCGGCAACCCGATGATACCTTCTTTTTTTGTTTTGCCCGGGGGTACCGGCACAGGGTTTGGCCGGATGTTCACCCACGATGTTTTGTAGGTACCGTCCAGCAGGGACTGGGTCGCCTGCATTTTGGCCAGCAGGCCGGGAATACCGCTTTCTTTGGCTGCCTGGTAAAGATGAAGATGCCGGTGGAACGCCTGCCCGGCATGTGCCGCCGCTTTAGCCGAACCCGTACTGCTTTGCACTCCGGAACTGATAATTGGAAACACGGGCGCGTAGGCATTTTGTTTAGCCACAAAGCGCATCACGCTGCCGTTAAAATCGGCAGTCTTCGAAATAAACTGCACTGATTCAGCACCCGAAAGGCCGCAGAGCAAATAATCGGATAGCAGGCCTTCCTGGTTGGACGCTCCGTCTATTGCCAATTCAAAATCTCCTGCGGGGGCAAGGTAATAACGCGGATTGCCGCCAACGGGTGGTAGTTCCTCAAATACCAGCTTTGGCGGATGGTCGCTGCCGGTCATCGGCAGCAGGTTTACTTTTTTGCCATAAACGGTGCGGAAGTAGCTGGGCAGCTGATTCCCGGCAACGGGTTCAATATACCATTGATCTTCGCTGTTCTTCTTCAACATAAACACGGTACCCTCAAACGCCAGGTATGACCGGTCGGGGTTAAGCGGGTCAACCGGGTCGAGCATGTAATTGAACAGGATTTGCAGGCCCGCTTCGGTGCCGGTTTCAAACAGGGGGTAGTTTTGGGCTACATGTTGGTTTTGGTAATTGATCACATAATAAAGCGAAGCATTCCAGCCGGTTTCGGTATTTGTCGAAAGGTCACCGAGGCTTACCTGGCCAAGCAGGGCGCCGCGCCCGCTACCTGATAGCGGTATTTGTATATTGTAGGCTTGCCGCGGCGGAGGAGCACCTGTATAAGGCGGGTATTCGCACGTGAAGCCTGTAATGTTGTTGTCGGAATCCAGTACCTTAGCTACCGGCGCGGTTTGTTTAAGGGGAAGGGAATAGTTAGCGAACCTGAAAAATAGATCTGACGCGATAGTAACCTCTTCGCCGGGCGGGAGCGTGTTAAGAATGGTTCCTTTTGCGATTGAAGTAGCGCCGCTTGCATATTCCAGCCATGCAAAACCGGTGAATTGCGGATCGGGGGCGTGTGTGGCAAAATATTGAACGAGTGCGGAGATGAATTTGTCCAGGTCCGATTCTGCCGGAGCGGTTTTTAAGAAAATATAGAACCCGATATACTCCGTCCACGATTGGTTAATATTTATTGACGTAATAGTTGGATCCAGATTGGCAGCCGTAAAATAAGCCATGTAGCCCGGGCCGTCCGAACCCGATTGCACGGTAAAAAGCTGACTGTTTAAAAGCCTGGTGAAGGTTATCATATGGCAAATGGGTCTAGAAAATGGCAGGCAACTAAACGCCTGTCATCTTGGTTCTACTAACGAATAAAGTTAAAGGGTTTTTAGTAATAATTAAAAATTAATTTTCAATTATTTTTTCGACGGCGAAAAATTGCCGGGAAAGGCTGGATTTTTATTGCTGCATCGCCGGTTTTTTTGTAATCTTGAACCGGTAAGATGGCTTCAATTGTAAAATCCATATTAAAAACAGCGCCCGAAATAAAAGTGAACGGCAGTCTTTGGTTTGAATCTGCCGGAAAGCGCTTTTTTGGCCCTGGTCCGGTTGAGCTATTGGAACGCATTGCCGAGACCGGCTCTATCAGCGAAGCCGCCAAATCAATGAAAATGTCTTATAAAAAAGCCTGGGAATTGGTTAGTGCATTAAATGAACGAGCTGTTAGTCCCCTGGTTATACCCCGCACCGGCGGCGAACACGGCGGCGGTTCAACAATAACCGATGACGCACGGAAACTCATCGAATACCACCGTGAATTAAGGAAGCGTTTTGCAGCTTTTTTGGCCGACGAAACAAACAGCCTGAAGCAGTAATTTTTTCGTTTATATCTTTTCCTGCACGTATTTGGATGGGCATTTCATTAGTATCGTTGCCGCGTGAAAATCATTGCCTTCCATTTGGCCGGTAACAACTATTTGCTCCGACCGTTCAAAGTCCTGTGGTTTGGTGCCCGTATAGATCACCTTGCATTCCTGCCCGCTTTTATCCTGCATGTAAAAGGAAAACAAATTGGCGTCTTTGGCCGCATTATAATACAGCTCTTTGGATTTATCGAGATGGCCAACGATATGCAATTGGGTTTTGTTTTGGCTTGCCTCAACAAATGTGCCGTAAGTGCTGGTGCTGGAATAGGTGCTGATGATCACCGCGATAGCTACTGCTATTACCACAATTCCAATTATTGGACCTTTTTTCATACGAATCGCTTCAAATAATTTTAACCAGGACAAATCTAACAGGTAACAGGACGCGGAATTATGACATTGGTCATTTGTAAACTAAATCGTTGTCATATTTTGTAACCCGTCTCAACTGGTTCAGTTGTTATCCCCCGAACCGCCCATGATAATGCCCATCGGAAAAACTGACCAGCATCACTTATTACTTTGAGACATATCAATAGCACCCGGTAATAATTTCAGCAGATTTGGGCATTAATTAATTTGACCATGACAACAAAAAATGAAGAAAGCGAATTGGACACCGAACTCCAGGAGCTTTACCTGGTTAGCAAACAATGGATAGCCGACCTGGAATTTTTGGACAGTGAGCTGGATTTCCTTAAAAAGCTAACAGAGCACCAGCAGCCAGATGCCGTAAGGGCCGAAGAGTTCGCACAAATTGGGGGCCTGGCCGAAACTTATGCGGCATTAAAAAGCAATATTACCGACTACCTGCACAAGCTCGAGCCTTTGATTACGCATGCCTCCGGAAATTTTGGGTTGGAACTGGTTGAAGAATACTCCCAATTGCAGCGCAGGCTGAAAGCGGTACTGCACACCTGCCAGGAAATCAGAAGCACGGTGTTCGACCGGAGCAGGCCTGGTTTGTAAAAAACCGCTCTCCTAAGCAAATAAATAAGTAATTTTCGCAGGGAAATATTTTCTTAAAAAATGGCTAAAACTATTTTCGTCGCATCTGCCGAGCCCGGCAGCGGAAAGTCTGTGATTACCATCGGGCTGGTGAATATGTTGTTGTGCAAAGCGCAAAAGATCGGCTTTTTTAAGCCGGTGATCAACGCCGACCCGAAACAAAAAACAGATGTTCATATTCAAACCATACTGGATTATTTTAAGCTGCCGATTAAGTACGAAGACACCTACGCGTTTACCCGCCAGGAAGCCCTGGAGTTTATAGAATCGGAAAGCCGGGGCGAAATGATCGACACGATCATCAGCAAATACAAGAAGATCGAGGAAAATTTTGATTTTACGGTACTGGAAGGGAGCGATTTTACCGGGGAGGGCGTTGCCTTTGAGTTCGAACTGAACCTCATGATCGCCAAAAACCTGGGATGCCCGGCTATCCTGGTCGTTTCTGGGCAGAACAAGACCGATACCCAGATCATCAACGAAAGCTTAAATTTTCTGCACAACTTTAAAGACAATGATGTACAGGTACTTGGTGTCATTGTCAATAAGGTACCGGCAGAGCAAGTGAAATCAGTAAATGAGCTGTTCATAAATCAGCTGCCGGCCGAAACGATCCTATCCATCATCCCTACGGATAACAGCCTGCAAAATCCGACCGTGAAAGAGATTTACGATAGCCTGGGGGGGAAATTGCTTTTTGGCGAGGCTTATTTGAGTAACCAGGTGGACAATTTTGTGACCGGCGCAATGCAGCTGCCAAATTTTTTAAGTTATATCAAAGAGAATGTGCTGATCATCACGCCCGGCGACCGTGGCGACATTATCATCGGTTCGCTGCAGGCAAATTTGTCATCGAGTTATCCAAAAGTAGCGGGCATAGTGCTTACTGCCGGCATACAACCCGACGAGCCGGTCATCAGGCTGATAGAAGGGCTGCATAATGTAGTGCCTATTATTTCTGTCGAATTGGGGACCTTCCAGGCAAGTGCAATAATAGGCAGCATAACAGCCCGGATTACATCAGATAATCCTAAAAAAATACAACTGGCTATCGACACGTTTAACAAATTTGTAGATGTATCAACGCTCGAAAACAACATCGTTACTTTTCATTCGGAAGCCATAACGCGGCACATGTTCCAGTACCAGCTGGTAAAATGGGCAAAGCGACAGCAAAAAACAATTGTTTTGGCTGAAGGTGAAGATGAAAGAATATTGAAAGCCGCCGCCAGGTTGATCAGCCAGCATGTGGTTAACATTGTGTTGCTGGGTAACCGCGCGGAGATCCTCGATTCAATTAAAAGACTGGGCCTGGTCGCTGAACTGGCAGGCGTAAAAGTAATTGAACCGGCCAGTGCAGAGAATTATGAAAATTACGCCGAAACCCTCTACGAGCTGCGCAAAAACAAGGACGTAACACTGGAAATGGCCCGCGACCTGATGACCGACGTTTCGTACTACGGCACGATGATGGTTTACAAAGGCGATGCGGACGGCATGGTATCCGGTGCGGTAAATACCACCCAGCATACCATCAGGCCCGCGCTGCAGTTTATCAAAACCAAACCGGGCACCCCAATCGTCTCGTCGGTGTTTTTTATGTGTTTGGAGGACAGGGTTTCTGTTTTTGGCGATTGTGCGGTAAACCCCAACCCTACCGCTGAAGAACTTGCCGAGATTGCTATTTCTTCGGCGGATACCAGCAGGCACTTTGGCATAGAGCCGAGGGTGGCTATGTTATCCTATTCGTCGGGTGCATCAGGCGTTGGCGAAGAAGTTGAAAAAGTGCGCAAAGCAACCAATATTGTGAAAGCAAAACGCCCCGATTTGAAAATTGAAGGGCCGATACAATACGACGCAGCTGTCGATCCGGCGATAGGCAGGCAAAAGATGCCCAACTCGGAAGTGGCTGGCCAGGCAAGTGTGTTGATCTTCCCCGACCTGAATACCGGGAACAATACCTACAAAGCTGTCCAGCGCGAGACCGGCGCCCTTGCTATAGGGCCCATGCTGCAGGGGTTGAACAAACCCGTCAATGATTTAAGCCGGGGCTGTACCGTGGAAGATATTTTTAATACTGTAGCAATTACGGCTATACAAAGCCAGGAAGTTAACCAGCCGGCGCCGGCCGTTTTAGTACCCTGATATGAACATATTCGTTATCAACAGCGGCAGCAGCTCCATCAAATACCAGTTGTTTAAAATGCCGGCCACGCAGCCCGTTTGCTCCGGGTTGATCGAGCGTATCGGCATGCCCGGCGGGGTAATCACCCATAAAATTTATTCTGAAGGACAGGAAAAGGTTGTTAATCGCACTATCGATATTACAGATCATGAACAGGGCATGCTCGAAGTTGCGAAGCTGCTCTCTGAACCCGGTATCGGCGTTATCCAAAATCCCGATGAAATTACGGCTGTCGGCCATCGCATCGTTCATGGCGGCGAAAAACTGACCCGGCCGATGGTGATAGACAAGAAGGTAAAATCGGAGATCAAAAAGCTTTTCGCCCTGGCGCCACTGCACAATCCCGGCAGTTACCAGGGTATAGTAGTGGCTGAAAAACTTTTTAAAAAAGCAAAGCAGATAGCAGTGTTCGATACTGCATTCCATCAAACCCTGCCTGAAAAAGCATTCCGTTATGCTATTCCGCATAAGTTCTACAGCGACGATAGCATCCGCGTTTACGGCTTTCACGGCATCAGCCACAAATACGTTTCGGGGAAAGCACTGGCTTACCTGGACAACCCGAACGCAAAAGTGATCACCATTCACCTGGGAAATGGCTGCAGCATGGCGGCCGTTGATGCGGGCAAATGCATCGATACCAGCATGGGTTTAACCCCGTTGGATGGGTTGATCATGGGCACGCGCTCCGGCGCTATCGATCCTTCGGTGGTGATGTTCCTGATGTCACAACTGGGCTATACCGTTAGCCAGGTTAATGAACTGCTCAACAAGCAAAGCGGTATGATCGGGCTGACCGGCTTCAGCGATATGCGCGATATTGGGAAACTCTACGACAAAGGAGATCCAAACGCCAAACTGGCCTTCGACATGTTTGCCTATCGAATCAAAAAATTCATTGGGTCCTATGCTGCCACGCTGAATGGGTTAGATGCCATTATATTCACTGCAGGCATTGGTGAAAACGACAGCCTGGTGCGCGAAATGGTGTGCGATAAGATGGATTACCTCGGCATAACGATGGATCAGCCTAAAAATGCCGCCAAATCAACCGGAATACAGGATATCGGAACCGACGATTCAAAAGTGAGGGTTTTGGTTATACCCACCAATGAAGAACTTGAGATCGCCAATCAATGTTTCGGGCTGCTGGAAGCTTGAGTCCGGTAACTACCTGACGATCAACACCCAGCCCGAAAGCTTTGACATACCATTTTTCAGATCGATGATATAATAATAAGTCCCCGTTGGCAAAACGGCGCCGTTACTGGTGCCGTCCCACGGTTTCGGATAGCCGTTACTTTGGAAAACAGGCTGGCCGTAACGATTGTATACTTGAGTAATGCTTTTGGGGTAGGTGGACAAATTCTTGATGTCCCAATAATCATTCACGCCATCGCCATTGGGTGTAAAGGTGTTCGGGATGGTTACTTTTTGGAAAACACGCACATAAACAGTACTGGTATCCGTGCCGCAATTATCGGCCGAAATAGCGTGTAACGTATAATATATGTTATCAGGCGGCGTAGCCAACGGCGTCAGTGAGTTTGGGTTATCCAGGTATTCGGCGGGCGTCCAGTAATACTGCACATTGTTACCCGTAATCGTGCCGCTTAAGGCAACCGACTCACCGGATAAAATTCTTTTTTCCGGCCCGGCATTGGCAACAGGCTTTGGCACTACGGTCACGGTAACGGATTGTGTGACTGCGAAACAGCCGCCGTTGCCAAGGTTTACTGTATAGGTTGTAGTTTGCGAAGGGGTAAACGTAACGGTGGCCTGTTTTACCGTGTCACTGCTTGCAGAGGATGTCCAGTAATAGGTAGTGGCGCCGGTGCTTTGTGCTGCGGAAAGTGTGACAGGGTCGCCCTGGCAAATGGTGGTGTCGGAGCTGACAATAGCGTTAATGTTGCTGTATACTTTGACAATGGTGGAGTCGGTTGCTGAACAGCCATTTAAAGTAATTGTCACTTTGTATACGCCGGCGTCAGTTGCTTGAACCGACTCGGTTACTGCCGGGTCTTCAACGGTTGAAGTAAAGCCGTTTGGCCCGGTCCACGCATAACTGTCGCCCTGGTTAGCGTAAAACTGCAGCAGTTGCCCCGCACAGACCGATGTAACCTGTTGCAGGCCTGCATCGGGGTATGGGTTTACATCTACAACCAGCGGCTTCGAGTAAATGCGGCAGGCTATGGAACTATTTGTCCCGTTTTGAACGCCCAGCCTGTACTGGTTAACGCCGGCCGCCGGATTGGTGAGTGTTTGAACTAAGCTGGTGCTATTTGCGCCTGGGATATCCGTCCAACTGGTGCTGTCATTGGTAACGTTGATTTGCCATTGATATGCCGGGCTGTCATACCCTTGCTGCGCGCCCACCATGGTAAAAGTGGCTTGCTGGCCGGCACAGATGTTTTGATTGGCAGTGTTGCTTAATACATTGAAACCCGCAGTAATAATTGGGCCGCAGGGCCTGAATACGATATCATCCACAGCGAAGTCATTGCCGTTGCCCGGGAGGGTTTGGTTATCGTAAATCTTTACGTACACATCCGAGCCGTCAGCAGGCGATGTAAAATAATCAAAATATTCATTCCATACCGGTGACGTGGTTTCCGGGATGTCTCCGGTTGACACCGCCTTCAGCACCGTTCCGCTTGCAGTTTCTATTGACAAAGTTAGATTCGGGGGCACCCAATTTGCTGTGTTAGCCGACAATATCAGCACATTCATGATCCAGGCCGAAAACTCATAGGTGGTGTTTGGGCATAAGGTACTTCCGGCGACCTTTTCGCTGTAAACCACCTCGGGTTGCGAGGGCCCGTTGATCAGCATAAAATAACCGTAAGCATTACCGGTATGGTCGTTATTCAGGTGCTGCCAGGTGTTGGCATGGCAGCCCTGCATAAAACTGACAAGGCCGTAATAACCACCGTCTTCGCCGCATGGGTTGTTTGTGTACTGCAACGTGGTAACCCCGTTCGGTAGCGGCGGGCCGGCTTCCAGTTGTGTGGTACCGGCCCCAAACGTTTGGTTAAATACCGGGTCGCCCAGACTGCCGTTGCAGGTTTGGGCTTGCAGGCTGAGTGCCGATAGCACAATCATCAACAGTAAAAGTAGTATAAAGCTAACTGGCCGCATGCGGGGATTTGGCTGTGTAAGCCGTTAAATCCAAAACTAAAGATTTAATGCATTGTTAGCGACAATAAGCTTTGTTTTTTGAGTAGATATGAGAGACCAAAAGTTAAAGATTGGAGATTAGTGATTGGAGATTAGTCAAATTCAACTAATCTCCAATCACTAACCGCTAATCTCCGACATCAATACTTCAGTATCAAAAACCCGGTTTTGTGTTTAATGATACCGCTTACAGTATAATCCAGCTGATAGAAATACGTCCCCGGC
>Ga0302140_10007782_pt1 | contig 13383 bp, 14 predicted proteins | sample I_Bog_E1_1_FD_202095 | JGI IMG/M metagenome (GOLD analysis project Ga0302140, IMG submission 202095) | Peat permafrost microbial communities from Stordalen Mire near Abisko, Sweden - I_Bog_E1_1 | ecosystem: Environmental > Terrestrial > Soil > Wetlands > Peat | place: Sweden: Abisko, Stordalen...
CGGCAGCGCCACCAGCCCGCCGTCGCGCAGAATCTCCGCCGCCCGCTTCAGCGCCTCATCGGCTTCGGCAGTATTCAAATCTTCGGTGTTCACAACCAGTCGCAGCGTCTTCACATCCCTATTGTCACCTCTCACCACAAGCCGCCGCCAGCTGCCGTATACTCTCTTCTTACCCATGCCCGTCGAAACCGAGATCAAATTCCGCGTAGACGACCTGGACTCTCTCGCTCAACACCTCCAGGACGCCGGGTTCGCCCTGCAAACCCAGCGCGCCTTCGAGAGCAACATCCTCTACGACACGCCGGACCGGCAGATGCGCGTCCGTACGGAGATCCTGCGCATCCGCAACTACGCCGGCCGCTGCATCCTCACCCACAAGCGCCTGCCGGACGAAGGCCCCGGCGAAGACACCCACAAGCACCGCATCGAAACAGAAACCGAGGTTTCCAACGGCGAGGCGCTGGCAGAGGTTTTTCGTTCCCTCGGCCTGGTTCCAGCCTTTCGCTATGAAAAATGGCGTGCCGAGTGGACCGACGACGAAGGACACTGTGTCATCGACGAAACCCCCATCGGCAACTACGCGGAACTCGAAGGCTCCGCGGATTGGATTGATCGTGCCGCCGCCCGCCTGGGCATCGACCCGTCTGAGTACATCACTCTCAGCTACGGCCGTCTCTTCGACCTCTGGCGTCAGCAGCACAACTCCGCCGCTGTGGACCTGACTTTCGACGCCGTTGCCCCAGCGCCTTTACAACAGTTGGGCGGGTCATTCCGTTTGTAATCAGAAACTAAGAAAACCCTCATCCTGCTCCTCCCGGTCGCCGATAACCCCAATGAGCAGTTTTCAATCGTGAGGAGGGTCCATGAATACACTTCACTACCCAATCAGTCCCAGCCGGTTGCGGCGCGGGACGATCCGCCTGTTTCAGTCAGTTGCTCTGTCATTACTGCTGGCGGCGATGGCTACGCCAGTCCGGGCCGACGAACGCGCGGTTAAGTCGCGCGTGGCGCCCACCTATCCTGAGATCGCCAAGCGCATGAGAATTTCCGGTGTGGTGATCGTCGAGGCGACTGTGGCCCCCGATGGCAAGGTGACCGATGCCAAGGCCACCAGCGGCAACCGCGCGCTCTGCACTGCCGCTGAGGATGCGGTGCGCAGATGGCGCTTTGTCCCAGCGGATGCCCAATCCACCGTTACAGTGGAGATCAACTTCGCAATCGCTCAGTAGCGAGACGACCTTGCGGAGTCTTGGGGCGGCTGCATTGAGGATCCATTCGCCTCCCGCCTCAAACCCGCTGGCCTGAGCAAACTACGCAACGAGGAAACTGGAGGGCCGCGCAAGCAAGACCCCGCACTGTCGAGAATGAGCTTGGAGGCCTTACCTCTTTCAGGTCTCGCCTGGCAGTGTTGTGTGCAAGTGGGAGCAGCGACTGCATGATGCCGGCCTTACTCCAAATCCCGGAAGCCCCCGCAACCGGCCAGTTATCTATCGCGCTGATCGGCCCCCAGGAGCAGCACCGTAAAGCCATTGCGGGCGCTCTCTCGTGGTGCCAGATCGGTATGGAAAACCGTCATACGCAGGGGATTGCGCTTGTCGAGGGTGCGGAGGATCACGATGTCAAGCGCCCCAGTCGCCACGCCGGCGTAGCCATTCGGGAGTTTGCTTCCTATCCGCCCAGCGACATCGACGACATACCCAAGGCCCTCGGCTCGGATTACGATCTAGTCATCATCGAGCTCGATACTGACCCCGAATTGGCCCTGAATATGGTCAGGAGCATCTGTTCCCTTGACCTCGCAACTGTAATGGTCTATTCGGCGAACCCCGATCTTGAAATGGCCATTCGCAGCATGAGGGCAGGCGCTCGCGAATTCCTCAAACTGCCTCTCGCCACGGTCGAAATGGCGGATGCTCTGGCCCGTGTGACTGTCCGCCGGCCCGCTCCTCGCCAAGCCAAATCCACTGTGAAGAAGCGGTCCTTTGTGTTTCTCGGCGCAAAGGGCGGTTGCGGAGTCACCACCCTCGCCTCCAATTTTGCGGTATCGCTGGCTCAAGAGTCGGGCCAATCCACGCTCTTGATTGACCTTGGCCTTCCGCTTGGAGATGTCGCCATCAACCTCGGCATGGTCCCCAAATACTCCACCGCCAACGCTCTTCAGGACTCAAGCCGGCTGGATGCCAATTTTCTCTCATCCCTGATGTCCGAACACACCTCGGGTCTGCATGTACTTGCCGCTCCCGGCGAATTCAGCAAGAACCAGCCCCCGCCCGGCGCAATCGACAAGCTGCTTTCTGTTGCACGCCAGAACTACGACTACGTGGTTGTCGATGCCGGTACGCGGATTGATTTGAAGGGTTCCACGGTCTTTGAAGATTCCACGATTGTCTACCTCATCACGCAGATTGGCGTTTCCGAACTCAGAAACGCCAATCGCATGATCTCCCACTTCTTCTCCCATCGCGTCCACACGCTCCAGATCGTACTCAACCGCTATGCGCCCCGCGCCCTGGGATTCGATGAAGCCCATATCTCCAAGGCCCTTACCAGGCCAGCCGAATGGAAGATTCCGGACGATTATGCCACGGCCCGCCGTACCCAGAACACAGCCACGCCCATCGCTCTCGAAGACTCGCCCATATCGAGAGCAATTCGTCAGATGGCCAGAGCAGCCTGCGGGATACCGGAAAACCCTGAAAAGAAAAAGCGCTTCAGCTTCTTCCGGTAGCGGGGCAGGGCGCGCTCTTCACAAAGGAACGGCTCATCCAAAGGCCCCTCAGGGATGCAGATCGGTTTTGGACAGCATCTTGAAAAACTGCTGCTGCGTGCATTGGTCGATGGCCTGAGCCACCAGTTTGCCTTCGCGGTTAAAGACAAAGGTTCTGGGAATACCTTCAACGTGGAACAGCTTGGCAACCTTGCCGCCGGTGTCAAGGAGAACGGGCGGATGATAGTTCCCGGTACTGAAGAATGATCCCACCTTAAATGGATCCTCACTTGTGATCGAAAGGATCACCAGCCCCTGGGACTGGAAGTGGGTGTAAATCACGTCGAGGTCGGGCATTTCCGCGCGGCAGGGCGGGCACCATGTGGCCCAGAAGTTGACCACGACAATCTTTCCCTTGAGTTCCGATAGCGTGAATTTCTTGTTATGAAGGTCCTTGAGCGTGAAGTCCGCCTTTTGGACATCGTCGTCGTTGGCGGCGAGGATCTGGCCGGCTTTGGCAAAAAGGGGATCGTCGAGGGTTGCCGTGACGTTCTCGTAGCGGACGAGGCTTGCAAGTTCCATATAAGGCGCAGCAGGCTGGCCGTTCTTGGCCACAGGCATGGGACTCTGGGCCAGAGCCTGGGCAAGGGCACCACCGACGGCTTGCAATGCATCCGCGCCTTGATCGCCTTCTGTGACGAGATTCGCGAGCTCGTAGGAAAGCTTGACCTTTGACTGGCCGGCAGGCAGCGCGCGAATATCGGTGGCGAGCTTGACTGTTGCTGCCGGGCGCTTATCGGCTGAAAGCGAACGCAGGTTTCCGAGCTGCTTGTTAATAGCGGACTCGGAGGCCTGAGCGTGAAGAAGGGGCGCGGCCAAGAGCATGGTCGCAGCAAGAAGAGTGCGATGGATGAGGGTCATAGTATCTCGCTGAATTCCTATATTGAAGTCATTTGGGCTTTGGCAAGATTATATCGCTCTGGGACGCGGAGACTGGCCCTGCGGGCGAGGCATTCTCGTTTAGTTATTTCCATTTCTGAGCTGCTGGAGGAATTGATCAAGCTGCTTCCTGTTCACGCCGTCAAGCGAAGCCGCCTGCCCGCTATGGGGATTCTGATCTTCCGGAAAGACAAACTTGAGGCCAACGCCGTGGTTGCCCCAGCGAACGGAAGTCGCGTTCACGGTGATCGAACGCTCGGCGGTGGGTTCCGAGCAATCGGTCAGTGTCATTCTGACCACAGTGCCGGGGTACCAGCGCTCCTCGGTCACAACGTACAACCCGGTCGGACTGACGTCCTGGATATCGTGCGCGAGGGGAGCGCCACCGGTCCAAAAATAGGCTGTGAGACCCGGCAGCGTTTCTCTTGGAGCTTTGCGAGGCTGCGGAGGTTCGGGAGACAGAAGGCGCTGCCACCAGCTCTTCGCGGGCTTGACTTGCTGCGCAGCAGGCTCGGCAATAGCTTTTCCAACCGGTGTTTGCGCGTTGGAACGATCCTCTTCGGGACGTACTTGCTTTGCGTGATCTTCCCATTGCAGCACTTTGGGCGCGTTTCCGCGAACCGGTGCAGCGCCGCTTGTGGCGGGCGACCGCTGCAAGCGGCGCTTCATCTCTTCTGGAGAGCAGAGGATCAACTGGTCGCCCGCTTGGGTTCCGGTCTCATCGATCATCCGGGAAGGGAGCGCGAGCACGCTTGCCGCAGGCGGCTTTGAAGGCGAGATCTGGAAAATAGGGAAAGACTCGACGACATCGATCACTGTGCCTTCGCTGTCCAGATAAACCAGATCGACTGGGATGCGCACGCTTGCCGCTGCGATTCCCCGGAATGGGAGCAGCCAAATGCCAGCGCCGGATTTGGGTGTGAGCCCCGCCAGGTGATCGTCTATGCTGGTGGCGGTGAAATCTCCGGCATCGATGTCCAGGCCGAGAAACCGCTGCCTGGTTTGGTTATAAGCGCAGCACTGCCGGTCTTGCGTGTAGGCGCGTACGTCTGGCGAGTACCCGGCAGCTAGCTGCTGGGTCTCGACCTTCCGCACCGCTGTATCACGAAATACCGGCGTAGCCATTGTTTTTCCTTCACGGTCCTGATCGGCAGAACGAACTCAATTCACCAATCCTGCATGAAAACGGTTCAAATCTGTCGCTTCCCGGCATTCAACGGGCAAACGGTGCCAGAATCCACTATCCCTTGTGGATAGTGTTTCCCCCCTGGCACGGCTCCCGGATCATGCCGTATCAAATATGGTCGTATGAACTCATGTGCTTTGCAATACCACTCTCATCTTGCCAGATGAGACAGGCGTGTTATTAGTTTACCACTTAGGTAGTAAGCACAGAGGCACTTCGCGGTGGTTACCAGGGCAGAATTCAGGGTGATTTTGGGAGATGTACCAACTTGGGCACCTTGAAATCGCCAAGGCGGCCGCCTGTCGCGAGCACCAACAACGTCTCCCCCAGGTTCCCTTTACACTCATTACATGGTCCGCGAACTTCGCTTACTACCCGTTGAACGGCTCAAACTGCTGGTTTTCGATTTGGATGGCACGCTGATCGACTCAGCGCAGGATTTGTGCAACAGCGTGAACGCGACCTTGATTCACTTTGGGCGCGCTACGCATGACGATTCGATCATCGCCGGCATGATCGGTGACGGCGCCATGATGCTGATACGAAGAGCATTTGCGGGGCCAAACGGAAATCTGGCAGATGAGAATTTGCTTAGCAACGCCCACGCCTGGTTTCTTGACTACTATCGCGAACACAAACTGGACTTCACCTGCGCCTACGAGGGGGTTCTTGAAGCGCTGGCGGCGCTCAGGGCGCTGCATGACCTGCCAGGTGGCGCCACCAGAGCCATGTCCGTGCTGACCAATAAGCCGGTTCGGCCTGCGCGGGACATCTGCGCAGCTTTGGGCCTTGCTCCCTATTTTCTAAGCATTTACGGGGGCAACAGCTTCTCGACCAAAAAGCCCGATCCGGAGGGACTGCTGGCGCTGATGGATGAGGCAGGCGCACATCCGGATGAAACCGTGATGATCGGAGACAGCAAGGTGGACGTGCTGACGGCGCGCAACGCCGGAGCGTGGTCGATCGGCTGCACCTTTGGCCTCGCGCCCGAGACCCTGGCAGCCACGCAGCCGGATGTGATCGTGGATTCACCGGCGGACTGGCTGGCTGCCCTCAGTCCGGCGAAGGCCGGACAGTGAACTAGGGAACTGTTCGCCCCGTTTTGGCGTAGTACTCGATGTGAGGCCCACCATGATCCGTCGATTGCTTGCCGTCTGCCTGCTTGGCGCCCTATTTGCGGCAGCCGCTACCCCTGCTCGTGCCGACCGCGATGCGGTCCAGTTCTTTTCGGATATTCACGTGGCGCCTGACACCACCGTGCATGACGCAGTCTGCTTCTTTTGCAATGTGAGAATTGATGGGGAAGTGCGAGGCGATCTGGTCGTCTTTTTCGGGAACGTCCATCTTGCCGGCAAGGCCGACCACGATGTGGTGAACTTTTTTGGCGAAACAACTGCGGCAGACAACGCACAGATTGGCAATAACCTGGTGAACTTTTTCGGCATAATCCGGCTGGGCGAAGACGTCTCGGTAGGCCGGGATATGGTGGCCATGTTTGGCGTTGTGGACGCGCCGGAATCGGTGATAGTTGGCAATAACCGCGTCGCCATGCCGTTCTTTATCTTTCTGGGCCCGCTAGTTCTCCTTGGTCTGGTTGTCACGGTGATCGTTCAGGTCGTCCGCGCCGGCCGCCGCCGCAGGTTTCTTGAAGACTACGGCGCTCCTCCGTGGGCCTAGTGAACTGGCAACGCCGTAGCAGACGCTGTAGGCTGGATCGATGGATGAACTCCAGGATCCGAGCAGCGAAGGCATCAGCGTCCAGGCCTTTCGAGAAGGCTCCGTGAATCCGCGTCCGCTGCGCATTGTGCAGCCCGGCGGCAGCGGACAGGTGGGCCAGATGCTGGCCCGATACTTTCAAGAGCGCGGCCATTACGTGACGGTGCTGACCCGCGGGCCTTACAGCGCGCCCTGGCAGACCGTTCACTGGGACGCGGTAAACCCCGGCCCCTGGACTGAAACCCTGGAAGGCGCAGATGTCTGCATCAACCTCACTGGACGCAGCGTGAACTGCCGGCTCACTGAGGCCAATCGGCGGGCCATGTACGACTCGCGCATCGGGTCGACGCGACTTCTGAATCGTGTGATCGCCAGCCTCGCCAACCCGCCACGCGTGTGGCTGAATGCGTCCACGGCCACCATCTATCGCCACGCGCTCGACAGGCCAATGGACGAGGCGACCGGCGAGCTGGGCGGTAACGAGCTCATCGGCAAAAAGCGGCGCGCGCCCGAGACATGGAACTTTTCAGTCAATCTGGCCAAAGACTGGGAGTCCGCGCTCTTTGATACGGAGACTCCGCGCACCCGCAAGATCGCTCTGCGCAGCGCCATCACTTTCAGCCCCACGCCCGGCAATGCCTTTCAAGTCTTCAGCAACCTGGTGCGCGCGGGGCTGGGCGGCACACAGGGCAATGGACGCCAGTATGTTTGCTGGATTCATGAAGCCGATTTTGCCCGTGCTGTAGCGTTCCTGATCGACCACGAAGCCCTAGCCGGTCCCATCAACATCGCCGCGCCCAATCCAATCCCCAACCGCGAATTCATGGCGGCGCTGCGCGATGCGTGGGATATGCCCAACGGCCTGCCCGCGCCGGCCTTCGCCATTGAGATTGGCGCGTTCTTTCTGCGCACTGAGTCGGAGTTAGTGCTGAAGAGCCGCCGCGTAATCCCTGGCCGCTTGCTCGACGCGGGCTTCCAGTTCGAGTTTCCCAACTGGCCCGCCGCCGCCGAAGACCTGGTGCGCCAATGGCGGCGCAGGAACGATTGAGATTTCAGGGGAGATCGCTTTTCACTGCGAACGCCTACTGAGCAGCAGGAAGCAGGCGAAGGAAATGGCTCTTGCCGTCGTGGCCTTGCAGGACAACATGCGATCCGTCCGTGATGAGCTCGCCTCGTATCCCATCATCAAATTCCACAACGGCCTCAATGGTCCAAATATTTCCTTCATCCCAATCGATTTGGCAGGATGCGCTTTGGAACTTCCCCTGCCAGACCCTTCTCACGATGTCGCGGAGTTCCTCCTGCGTCGGAGCATTTTTCCAGCCCGCGAAATAAACAACCTGAATGGCTCTAACTTTCCCATCCTCGAACTTTCCGACTGTGGTCGGATGATCCAAATACTGGTAGCGGCCGCCGCATGGAATATTGAGGATTCTGACTTTTTGCTCCAACTCTCCCCGGTCGGCAGCCACGGCATGGACTCGAATTTCCGGCGTGGATGCTGCTGAATCCGCCGTGCTTTGCCCCAATGAGAAAGGCATAACGAGAAGCCAACAGAGAGCGACTGGGAATACTCCGATTCGCCTCACGATCAAGCTCATTGAATTCATAGACAGGCCTCTTGTCACATGCTGGAACTCAGAACTCGCTGCCGCGAATTGGATAATGTCTCTGTTTATTCGGCCTTGGACACCCCGGCTCATCTATTCGGCGTTATGTCCGTCACCGGCAAGTCAATATGTCCAAGCAGAATCTCAAACCTCCGCTGTTCTTCCTTCTTATAGGTCGCCTGGTCGGGCCATAGCTCCTTGATAAAGGCCTCTTCATCCGGGTTTGCTGTCGTGGCCACGGTCGAGTTTTTGTAGCGAATGGTCACGCGGTAGTCCCAGCGCAGCTCCTCTGAGGTATGGTAGGCCGGCGATTCGATCTTCACCGAGAGAATGCGCCCTGTTGCCTGGATCTTCTGGAGCAGCGGGTAGTGGTTCTTCAGGAAGAGCTGCAGGAACTCGGCCTGATGGCCCCATTGGCACTTGTAGTAGTACTCGATGGTGTAGGGCTGATCGGCGCTCACCTGCGGCGGTGCGCCCTGGGCCTTGAGCGGAGCGGAAATCGAAGTGGCGAATAGTGCGGCGAAAACGGTGAGAAGAATCCTACGCATGGTGCCTCCTTGAAGCGATTGATTGCATTGTATAGCGGCGGCAAATCCAGGAAGATTGGCCCATCTTTCTGGATTGTTACGTCAGCTTGCCACCCGCCTGAACCGCACCGCCTGATAGGGCTTGGCGGTGAGCTTGAGTTTTGTCTTGCCTTGGAACCTGCCCGGCAGAGCCTTGATTGTCATTGCCCATGAGTCGATTAAATCGGCCGCGAAAGTCCCTTCCGGCAAGGGAAACTCATAACGAATTGGTTGATGATCGTCGAAGTAGTAGAGAATCTGCTGAGCTTGCTTGCCGGTAGCGTCGAGGGTTGACGCATTGGGGTAGTACTGCGTGGCGCCCGCATCAAGCCCGGTTCGAGCCGCGTGGGCGCCCGCTTCGGCTGCCGTCTCCTCTACCAGCTTGCGCAGAAACGCGATCCTGGCCGGACTCGTCCCGGTCAGCTTTCCGCCGTGCGACCAGGGCAGTGTGGGCGTCTCGTTCTCGTCGGGCGTCTGATCGGGATCGAGGTAAGTCTCCCCGTGGGTCACGTAGCAGCCCGCCACCACGCCTAGCCAGAAGCGCCGTGTCAACTCCTCGCCGCTCAGGTTGCCCCAGCGCCGGTCGAGGTTACCTTCATACATCACCTCGTCGTAGATCACCGGCTTGCGCCAGGCCTTCAGCCATCCGGCCGCCGCATCGAAGTCATATGTTTGCAGGCTGGCATGAGTTACCCAAGGATGGCCGTAGTCGTACATCGGCCCGCCGTGATGCACTGAGCGGAGATGTCCGACGGGATCGCGCCGCTCGACGATGTGAAAGAAGCGGTCGAAGTCCTGCACGGATTTAGCCTTCATGAAGTCGTATTCATTGGCCATCGACCACCAGACATTCCGATAGGCCGACAAGCGCGCCACCACATAGCGTAGGTACCGGTCGTCGGCCTCCGCCGGCATGGCCGCATAGCCCCAGCGGTCATAAGGATGAAACAGGATTAGGTCGGCTTCGATGCCAAGCTTGCCAAGGTCTGCGATCCGCTCTTCGATGTGCCTGAAAAACGCTGGATTGAGCCGCGCAAAATCGTTCTCCCCCGTCGCGGAGCGTTCAAAGGGATAGAACGGCGGCTCATTGTGGTTGTATTCATAACTCTTGGGAAAGACGCACATGCGAATCTTGTTGAAGGGCGCGGCGGCTAGCATCTCCAATGTCTGGCGCTGCAATGCCTCGCTTTGATGCACCCACGCGTAACACGTGGTGCCGAACGGGAAGTAAGGCGTTCCGTCGGCATAGGCGAAGTGGTGCGTGTGATGCACTCCGACAGGCCCGTGCGCTCCCGGCGCGGCCGGGCCGCATAGGAATTTTCCGCTCTGGCCATTGAGCGCAGCCGTACCGCTGCTTGTGGCATAGCTCCATTCGCCCTCGGCATCGGGCATGAACCGGAGCTTGTAGACGCCGGCGCCGTCGTAAAATCCATCTACTTCGACGGTTCTGTGTCCCAGCGCGAACGTGGCCGACAGCTCGACTTCGGTGAAAGGGTTCCCGCTGAATGGGCCTTGAAGAGCCAGCTCAAAGACATCCCACTTGGGTACAGTGGCCCGAGCGGCCTCGGCAAAACCCTCTGGCAGGACCGCTGGCACGGCACCCGCCAGCGTAGCAAGCGAACCCGCCGAACCCAGCTTCAGCATCGCACGGCGACTGATGGAATTCATGGAAACGATGCTAGCACCCGGAGCCCGCTCGAGCGCCAGCCGTCTGCGAGGCTGCCTTACTCGGCTGTAATTCTCCAGGCGAAGCGAATGCCGACAAAAAGAATGACCAGCCCGATGATGCCGAAAAACCCGTCCCCTAATTCGAGAAACGGCGACGCGATTCCCCAAAGAATGAGCTTGGGCGCCATGCCTGCCCAGTCTATGTCCCCGCCCCCCTGCTGAATGACTCGGGCCATGATAATCGGAATTTCGGCCAGCGAGATGGCGGCATAGGTTAGCAGCACGGCGGAAATCTGATAGCGCAGTCCGCCCACGCCACCCGAGCCTGTTTTGATGGCTTTGCCAACTAGCCAGCCGACTGCAAGCGCCACGTAGCCAATGTAGAAGTGTGTGACGATGGTGAATGTGGCGTAAAAGGCCAGCCCCAACAAGGCCGCGCCAATGCCGAACAACAGGCCTTGCGCAAAGGCCGCATGGTCATCGGCGCGCGGGCCTACACCGGCTGCTGTCGCGCAATTGGCGCAGGCCAGCTTCGACTCCACGAGGTAAGCCTTCCCGCTCAGGACGCTTCCGCAGATGCTGCAATGCTTAACCTCGGTAGTGGCTGTGGGCAACGCGGAGGTCAACCGCGGAGCCTGTGATGCGGCCGCGCGCTCCTCTAGCTCGGTAATTCCAGTGATGGACTTCCATGGTTCTGGCATGATGCCAGCCAGAGTAACACAGGCCCTTCGCGAAGTGAAACAAGTTTTTATGAATTGATCAAACAGTCAACAGAGCCAGATGCGGAACCTGAGACCGAGGCTCTTGCAGCCCACCCTTGAAGGTCAGCAGAACGCAAGCAGAGGCGATTACCATGGATACCGCAGGACGCGCGATCCGATCCGCGTTGTGGTGGAGGGCATCATGTTCAAGCCAATCCTTGCTTGGAGCCAAGGCGGCACACGGAACCGGCCGCAAGACCCTTCGGACCTCGAAGCTTCGATAGGACACTTAGCGAGAACCCGCCCAATTTGATGGAGATAACGGAATATGTGTTTTTTGTTTGCAAAAGAATGGATGTTTCACGTCTTCCTCTTCAGTGCAAGTTTAATCCCCGAAGGGTTAATATAACCTCCGGTGTAAACCCCTTTTCAGAGGGACATAACGTATCATCCGCGGAGGCTTGCGTGCGTCATCCCATCCGGTCAGCTTTCTGCTTCCTCTTCGTGCTCATTGGATTATTGCCCGTCATCGCGCAGAGCAGTGCAGCGCCACTTGCACCCCCAGTCACGTTCACAGCCGAACAGGATCAGCAGAACATGATGGTTCAACTCGGCATCAAGGCTCTCCGTCCGGGGCCGAGCGGCAACGAGAATGCGTCCAACCACGCCAACTACGACGAGCATGCCGCAAATCCCTATTCCAATATCCCTGACCCGCTCACCATGGATGACGGCCGGAAGGTGACATCCGCGAAGATGTGGCGGGATGAGCGCAGGCCCGAACTGGAGGAAATGTACTCGAAGTATGTGTACGGGCGCGTTCCCAGCAACATGCCCAAAGTCAACTGGACCGTGACCGCTGTCGATCGCGAGACGATCGGCTTCACTCCGGTTATCGCCAAAGACCTCGTCGGCCAAGTCGATAACTCGTCTTATCCGGCGATCGGTGTACGCATCCACATGACCTTGGTGACGCCAGCAAATGCCAAGGGTCCGGTCCCTGTGCTGATGATGTTTGGCCGCGCCGGCTTTCCGTCTCCGCACGAACCTTCGGCCGATGAGTTCGATCGGATCAACAGGGCTTGGAAGGCGCTCCTCATCCAGCAGGATTCCTCATTGAAAGAGGTCTTCGAGCAGCATCCGGCATGGGATCCCGTAAAAGCCACTCCGTTCCAGCTTCCACAGCTCAATGAAGACGGCGACCTCCCCAATACCTGGCAGCTCGCCGCCGCGGGCTGGGGCTTCGTTCTCTTCGATCCCGCCAGTGTGCAGGCAGATGATGGCGCTGGATTGACGCGAGGCATCATCGGATTGTTGAATCGAGGGCAGCCGCGCAAACCGGAAGACTGGGGCGCACTCCGTGCCTGGGCATGGGGCGCGGACCGCGGCCTCGATTACCTTGAAACCGATCCGGCCGTCGATTCGAATCATGTCGGAATTGAAGGCGTGTCGCGCTACGGAAAAGCCGCGCTGGTCACAATGGCCTTTGACCAGCGCTTCGCCATGGTCCTGGTGGGCTCATCGGGCAAAGGCGGAGCTACCCTGCTGCGCCGCAACTTTGGTGAAGCCGTGGAGAGCCTCACCGGCGGCGAATACTACTGGATGGCCGGCAACTTCCTGAAGTACGGCGCATCGGAAGCCACTTTTGGCAGCATGAATCCCGGAGAAATTCCCGTGGACTCCAACGAACTTATCGCGCTTTGCGCACCGCGGCTCACGTTCATCAGCTATGGAATTCCCGCCAAAGGCGATGCGCGATGGCTCGATCATGAGGGGAGCTTTATGGCCACCGTGGATGCGAGCCGCGTTTTCACGCTGCTCGGCGCAAAAGGCCTTGGCGTCCAAGGGGATCTGCACAGCGCGAAGATGCCGCTCGTGAACGATGGACTCCTCGATGGCCAGTTGGCCTGGCGCCAGCACGACGGCGGTCATACCGACGCCCCCAATATGAAGTGGTTTATTCAATGGGCTGACAAGTTCATTGGCCACGCTCCACTTCAGTAACAGGCTTCCATCTGTTGCAAAGAAGCTCTTGATGAAGGCATGCACATGCTTTCATATCGGTGCTGTTTGGTCTTGCTGCCGTCTTGCCGGCACTGGGGCAAGCCCAGTGCCTCAGCTCGACTTACCGGGTTAGAAAGCCCGATTCCGAATTCAATTGAAACTAGGGCGTGTTAACACTAATCTTGTTATAATTGAAATCAATGGAGATCGCCGAGAAGCAGTTCGAAAAGATCAAGGACAGCCTGCCAATTCAGCGCGGGAATGTAAAACTTCAGAACCTCACAGT
>Ga0302140_10007783_pt1 | contig 13383 bp, 10 predicted proteins | sample I_Bog_E1_1_FD_202095 | JGI IMG/M metagenome (GOLD analysis project Ga0302140, IMG submission 202095) | Peat permafrost microbial communities from Stordalen Mire near Abisko, Sweden - I_Bog_E1_1 | ecosystem: Environmental > Terrestrial > Soil > Wetlands > Peat | place: Sweden: Abisko, Stordalen...
ATACATCCGCGTCGCATCCGCGCCATACTTCTCAATCATTAAGTCCGGGCTCACCACATTGCCCTTGGACTTCGACATCTTCGCGCCGTCCTTGATCACCATCCCCTGCGTAAACAACCGCTCCGCGGGCTCCGAATTCGCGATCAATCCAAGGTCGCGCATCACCTTCGTCCAGAACCGCGAGTAAATCAAATGCAGAATCGCGTGTTCAACGCCGCCGATATATTGATCAATCGGAAACCAGTAATTCGCCTTCTCCGAATCAAACGGCGCCGCCGAATTCCGCGCATCCGTGTAGCGGTAGAAGTACCAGCTCGAGTCGACGAACGTATCCATCGTGTCCGTCTCGCGCCGCGCCGGACCACCGCACACCGGGCACGTCGTGTTCACAAACTCCGGCACCTTCCCTAGCGGCGACCCTCCCTCCTGCGTGATCTCAATCGAATCCGGCAACAACACCGGCAACGCACTCTCCGGCAGCGCCACCACCCCGCCAGCCTTAACACCATCATGCCCGTTCGTGCAGTACACCATTGGAATCGGCGTGCCCCAATACCTCTGTCGACTCACACCCCAATCCTTCAACCGATACGTCGTCGTCTTTTTCCCGAAGCCATGTTCCTCGGCAAACCGCGCCATCTTCTCCTGCGCCTCGAGCACAGCCTCGCCCGTCCATTCACCCGAATCAATGAGCACCGCATCATCTTCATCGCCATACGGCAGCGCCAACTCATCGGTGTCCACGTTGGGAGCGACGACTCTCTTCACCGCCAGCCCATACTTCTGCGCAAACTCGAAGTCTCGCTCATCATGCGCAGGCACGCTCATAATCGCGCCCGTCCCATAGTCCGCCAGGATGTAATTCGCCACCCAGATCGGCAGCGTCTCCCCGTTGAACGGATTGATGGCCGTCTTCCCGGTAGCTACACCATGCTTCTCGATAGTCCCAATGTCGCCGGCCTCACGCGCAGCCTTCTGCTCCGCAATCATCGTCGCGACAGCAGACGCCAACCCCGCATCCGTCTTCACCCACTCCTTCACGAGCGGATGCTCCGGTGCAAGCTGGACCGACGTTGCCCCGAAGATCGTATCCACACGCGTCGTGAACACCGTGATGGGAGGAGTATCCGCCATCGCCGTCACGCGAAACTCTACATGCGCGCCTTCGCTCCGCCCAATCCAATTGCGCTGCATCGTGCGGACCTTCTCAGGCCAGCCCGGCATCGTATCCAACCCATCCAGCAACTCATCCGCATATTTCGTGATCCGCAGAAACCACTGCTCCAGCTCGCGCTGCTCGACGATCTGGTCTTCATGCCGCCAGCAACATCCGCCCACCACCTGCTCGTTGGCCAGCACCGTAGCGCATTGCGGACACCAGTTCACCTTGCTCGAGCGCCGATACGCCAGCCCCTGCTCCACCATCTTCAAAAAGAACCACTGATTCCAGCGGTAATACTCCGGCAGACAGGTAGCAATCTCCGTCCCGGCCCAGTCATAGCTGTAGCCGATCCGCCGCATCTGTACCTTCATCTGCTCAATGTTCTTCAGCGTCCACTCGCGCGGAGGAGTATTGTTCTTCAACGCCGCATTCTCCGCCGGCAATCCAAACGCATCCCACCCCATCGGGTGCAGCACGTTGTATCCACGCATCCGCATATACCGCGCCAGCGCATCGCCAATCGCATAGTTCCGCACATGCCCCATGTGCAGCTGCCCACTCGGATACGGCAGCATCTCCAGGCAATAAAACTTCGGCTTCCCACTAGTGTGAGGTTCCGCAGCATAGAGCCCCGGCTGCGAATCCCACTGTGCCTGCCAGCGAGGCTCAATCTCCGCAGGGTTATAGCGCTGTGCCTCAATCTTTTCCGAGCCGCTTCCATCTGCCGCCACAGCGGTCTTCGTCATCCTTGCCTCGTCCATACCTCATTGTAAAGAAAACAGTGGCGATACTACGCAGCAAGCCCTCCCCACTCCGTGGTAGCTTGTCTCTCTGGAGAAATCATGCGTCTGAACTGCCGTCTAACTGCCACACTCTTAGCCTTCACCCTGACCGCCAGCACCGCCTTCGCTTCCGACCCCCTCAAAGTAAAGACCGACAAAGGCAAAGTTGAAGGCACCCTCACCACCGACGGCGCGGTCCGCGCATTCAAGGGCATCCCCTACGCCGCGCCTCCAGTGGGGAACCTTCGCTGGCAGCCACCGCAGCCCGCGGCCAAGTGGCACGATACCCTCCCGACCAAGGCATTCGGCCCCCACTGCATCCAGTCCGACAGCTATCCGGACATGATCTTCCACGACACCGGAGCCAGCGAAGACTGCCTCACCCTCAACGTCTGGACCCCCGCCAACGCCCAGCCCGGCAGTCTGCCCGTCATGGTCTGGATCTACGGCGGAGGCTTCGTCACCGGAGGAACCTCCGAGGCCCGCCAGGACGGCCAGTTCCTCGCCCACCACAACGTCGTCATCGTCTCCATGAACTACCGCCTGGGAATCTTCGGCTTCTTCGCTCACCCCGAACTGTCTGCCGAATCTCCCCACCACGCCTCCGGCAACTATGGCCTGCTCGACCAGGCCGCCGCCCTCGCCTGGGTCAAGCGCAACATCACTGCCTTCGGTGGCGACCCCAATAACATCACCCTCTTCGGCGAATCCGCCGGCTCCTTCTCCGTCAGCTCCCAGATGGCCTCGCCCCTCTCCAAAAACCTCATCGCCAAAGCCATCGGAGAGAGCGGCGCGGCCTTCCACTCTAGCGGCCTGGGCTACCCACCCCTCGCCAAAGCCGAACTGGAAGACTCCGCCTTCGCGCAGGCCGCCTTCCACACCTCCAGCCTCTCTGACCTCCGCAAACTCTCCGCCGAGGACCTCGTCAAAGCCGCCTCGGCCAAAACCACCCCTGCCCCTCCCCGCTTCGGCCCCGACGTCGACGGCTACTTCCTCCCGCAGTCCGTGCCCGACATCTTCGCCGCCGGCCAGCAGGCCCACGTCCCCCTCCTCGCCGGCTGGAACGCTGACGAGGTCCGTGCAGCCGTCATCATGAACCCAGTCAAACCGACGGTCGCCTCCTTCACCGAGCAAGCCACCAAGGACTTCGGCGACCGCTCGAAGGATTTCCTCGCCGTCTACCCCGCCACCACCGACGCCGAAGCCACGCAGTCTGCCGGAGACTTCGTCAGCGACCGCTTCATCGCCTACTCCACCTGGGCCTGGCTCGAAGCCCAGGTAAAGACCGGTGAAGCCCCCGTCTATCGCTATCGCTTCGACCTGGGCTCTGCTGGAGACAAGTTCCATCCCGCAGCCATCGGAGCCTTCCACTCCGACGACATCGAGTACGTCTTCGGAACCCTCGACTCCCGCCAGCAGTCCACCATACGTCCCGAAGACCGCGCTCTCTCGGCCGAAGTCCAGCAATACTGGACCAACTTCGCCCGCAACGGCAACCCCAACGCCCCCGACCTCCCCGTCTGGCCCACCTACGGCCCCAAAGACGACTGGCAAGTCATGCACCTCGACGCCCACTCCGAAGCCAAGCCCGACACCCAACGTGCTCGCTACCTGTTCTTAGACAGCGTCTGGTCCAAACCCCAGTAGTAGCCCTGGATTACCCACCGAACGCGATACCCACTCACGACGGCCATCGTAATGAGTGGGTATCGCGCAAAGCGCCCCCGCCAGCTCCAAACTCACCCGACCTCATGCCCCCGCAAGGGCCATCGGGTTCGCGCAAGACATCCTTACCCCGCCGATAGTGCCCGCAGCGCCATCACATTCCTCATCTCATCCCCCGGCTCATCCACTGGCGTCTCCGCGATAAACGCCGCATGCTCAAATCTCGCGTCATGCAGCAGCCGCCTAAACGCCGCCGCACCAATCGTCCCCTCCCCAATATGCTCATGCCGATCCAGCTTCGACCCCATCGGCGCCTTCGCGTCATTGCAATGCCACACCTTCACTGCATCGAACCCCACCGTCTCCCCAATCTGCTGCATCGTCGCTTCATATCCCTCCGTCGTGACGAGATCGTACCCAGCCACATGGGTGTGGCACGTATCCAGGCAGACTCCGACCGGAGCGCAAGCCTGTAGCGTCGCCACCAACTCCGCCACCTGATCAAAGCTCCCACCCAGCGAGAACTCCGCCCCCGCCGTATTCTCAATCAAGATCTTGAAGTTATGATCCTGCCACTTCAGTCCGCCGCCCAGCGTGCCAATGGCGCGTTCAATTCCCTGCGCCGCCAATCTTAGCCCTTCCTCCCGCGTCAGCCCCTTCCAACTCCCCGGATGCAGCACCAGAAACTCCGCACCCAGCGCCAGCGCCCGCTCCACCTCTCCTCGAAACGCGTCAATGGAGTTCTCGCGAACGCTCTCCGTCTGCGAGCAAAGATTGATCAGGTAGCTCGCATGGATCGACACCGGATTCACGTCCAACCGCGCTCGCGCCTCCCTCATCTTCGCCGCATCTTCCGGCTTCACGGCCGCAGCCTTCCACTGCCGAGGACTTGAGCTGAAGATCTGGAACGTATTCGCCCCCGCATCCGCCGCCCGCTGCACCGCCGTAAAGCATCCCCCACTCGTCCCTACATGCACGCCAATCCGTTTCTTTGCCATAAATTCAAGACTATCGCAGCCGGGCACTGACGATCACACCAGCCTCGCGCTATCATCGCTGCTATGGCACAACCACAGTCCTTCGAGCACCACACGCGCCGCGACCCAGCGTTCCACTTCTTCATCATTCCGTTGCTGTTGCTGAACTTCTTCTTCGCGATCTACGCCACCATCCACGCCTGGCCCAGCTTCGCCCACACCCACCTCTGGTGGATCGTCATGTCGATCGTGATCCTTGCCATGGCCGAACTCTTCCGCAGCTACGCCGTCAAGAACCAGAACCGTCTCATCCGTCTCGAAGAGCAACTACGCCTCGCCGATCTGCTTCCAGAAGATCAGCTCGGCCTCATCGACACCCTAACCGTCGAACAGTTCGTCGGCCTCCGCTTCGCGTCCGACGCCGAAGTCGCCGCCCTGGCCCAGCGCGCCGTCGCCGAGAACCTCAACCGTAAGCAGATCAAACAGGCCATCATTACATGGCGCCCCGACAACCACCGCATCTAGGCCACAGATATCCCTGACAACGTGAAGGCCGCCCAAATGGGCGGCCTTCACGTATTACCTGCCAGAAATTTCTAGTACACGTCGCGCTGATAACGCTCGTCAGCCTTCATCTTCTTCAGATATTCGGCAGCCTGTTCCGCCGATCCATGAATCCCTTTGGCGATCGACTCCAGCAATACCTGCTCGACGTCCTTCGCCATCCGGCTCGCGTCACCGCACACATAGAAGTGCGCACCGCGCTCCAGCCACGCAAACAGCTCATCGCTGGCCTCGCGCAGACGATCCTGCACATAAACCTTTGTCGCTTGGTCGCGCGAAAACGCTGTCTGCAGCTTGGTCAACAGGCCGCTCTTCTGCATTCCCTCGAACTGCTCCTGGTACAGATAATCCGAAGCCGCGCGCTGATCACCAAATACCAGCCAGTTGTCGCCTTTCGCACCCACCGCCTCACGCTCTTCGAGGAATGCGCGGAACGGCGCAATGCCCGTGCCCGGCCCAATCATAATAATCGGCGTATTCGAGTCCGTCGGCAGACGGAAGTGGTCGTTCTTGTCCAGAAACACCGGCAGTTTCCCGCCCACGGGAGCGCGGTGCCCCAGCATGCCCGACGTCACGCCCTCGCGCTTGCGGCCATGCGCGTCATACATCACCACGCGAACCGTCAAATGCACCTGGCCCGGATGCGCTGCCTGGCTCGATGCAATCGAGTACATGCGCGGCATCAACCGCTGCAAGATAGTGAACAGATCCTGAGGATTCTTCACCACACCTGGGAAATCTGTCACCAAGTCGATAAACTCCCGGCCCCACACATACGCCTCGGCCGCGACTTTGTTTTCCGTGCCCAGCAGCGCCTTAAGGCCTTCGGGGGTATGCTCACCTGCCAGCTTCGCATACTGGTTCACGCTTCCGCGCGCCAGCTTGCCAATTCCCAGCTTGGAGGTCAGCGCCTCGCGCACCGTAATCTCGTTCCCCGGTGTGCCCTTCACGGGCTCAATCACCTTCTCATCGCCGCTGAATCCCAGTGCCTTCAGCACGTCGTTCACAGCGTCTTCCGGATAGGTCGGGACTACACCCAGAGCATCACCCGGGGTATACGTCATACCTTCGGCGAGCTCCATCTCCACGTGAATGGTCTCCTTCTCCGACTGGGGGCCGGTGAGAAGCTCATTGACCAGCACGGTAGCCGGATAAGGGTTGGTCTTGCTGTAAACGGGGACCGTGCTATCGGTAGCGGTCTCTGCAGGGGCAGTCAGGGTGGTTTCGCTCATATTTCTAAAATTATAGTGAATCAGGCGCAGCTTGGTGTGACCAAAAACACCGCTGCCCGATAAACGTACGGCCGAACTCAATTCCGAACAGCCCCGCCGCGTGCAGAGTCATCTACATCGCTGGCGGATGATGCGGGTCCACGGTGTGGTTTTCGTGCGCACTCGCTGCCTTGCTCTTCCCCGCTCCATTCGCTTCGCCTGGATTCACTAGGTCGCGAAGCTCCTTGCTCGGCTTGAAAAATGGAACGCGTTTTGCCGGCACCGCTACCGATTCGCCGGTCTTGGGATTACGACCCGTGCGCGGCTTGCGTTGCCGCGAACGAAAACTCCCAAACCCTCGCACTTCGACCTTGTCGTTGGTCTTCAGCGCCTCAATGATGGAGTCGAACAGAGTCTCGACGATTACCTCGCCATCCCGGCGAGTGAGATCCCCAAGGGCAGTCACCTGATCGACCAAATCCGCTTTCGTCATGAACCCTCCTGCAATACTGTTGGCACGTACTCAACGTTTTGACGTGTGCCGCCCGTGGAAGGACGCGACAAAACTGGGAGAAACCGCACGCGCTACCGCAAAGCTCCTATTTAGTTCACGATAGCACCCTATCGCAATCCGACCTTCACATCGTATCGCGGAATCGCCCTCCGGAATCAGGTTCCATTGCCCCATCCTGGTCGCGCGGACTATTTCCAGAGGAAATAGAAGCCAGGGGAACGATTCAACATCTGTGATGGATTCGTAAAAATCCCGTTCGCATCGTCATTCAATAGGCCCAAAAGCCCCTTTTTGTCCTTCGAGGGGCGAACCACATTCGGCTCTCCCATGATTCCCACCGACCGAGCCGTGTCAATCAGCGCCATCCGAAATCCACCCTGCGCATCAATGAGTCCCAACGGCTGCGCCTGCTCGCCTGTCCAGACCTGCCCGGTCGCCAGAGGAGTCACCTTTGCATCGGTCGTATGCCGTCCTACCGCGACGTCATGCACAAACTGCCCATACATGTTGTCCACCAGCGATTGAAAATATGCCGCTTCGGCCGGAGTCATGTCCCGCGTCGGATCGCCTGCATCTTTTAGCGCTCCGTGCGTAATCGCCACGTTCTTCAACTTCGCCCAGCGCAGCAGATCCCCGTAGTTCGTCCACTCCATAATCACGCCAATCGATCCCACCACCGACGCCTGATTCGCATAGATCTTGTCGCACGCAGAAGCAATATAGTAGGCACCCGAAGCCCCCACCGACTCCACCGATGCCACCACCTTCTTATGCTTCTGCTCCCGAATCCGCATCACCTCGTGGTAAATCTCCTGCGACGCCGCTGCTCCCCCGCCCGGCGAATCGATATGCAAAATGATCGCCTTGATGTTGCTGCTGTCTCCATATCTCTGCAGCTGTTTGTCGATCTTCTCCGTGTCTGCATCCGTAATCACCCCAGAAACATCGATTACCGCAATCGAATCCGTGCCAAAATTCATATCGCTGCCGGCGTCCACGTCCAGCGTCTTCATCACCGACGCAAAAAACACGCTCATGGCGATCACCCCTAACGCGACTATCCCCAGCGTCAACACCACCCAGGGCCACACCGACCGCCGAGGAGCATAACCCACCGGCAGTCCCTGCGCATACGCATAACCCGGAGGGTACGGCCCGCCAACTTCAGGGCGCTTCGGCTGGAACTGTGTCTGGCGGGGATCTTGTGGCGGCAGTGGTGGGGTAAATGGCTCCGACATGGCCTGAGTCTACCAGTTAGGTCCCCGCCATCGCCGGAGTTCCCGTATCCGGCACTTATTTTCGGGACGCCATCCCCGATGCAGGCGTCTAATCAAGTATCGTAGGATGGAAGGCGACCCGAGCTGAACGCTTAATCCGACCCCTGTCTTGATCCTGTGGCTGGATCGATCTGGCTGCGATGCCATTTTCCAACCCTGCTGAGGACATCGAATGGAATTCTCCCCCGTTGATCGGCAAACCAACCCTACGGCTCCTCCGCGCCTTAGCATCGTCATCCCGGCCTATAACGAGAGCGCTCGGATTGAAGCCGCTCTAGCCAGTGTGCTCGGCTGCGTCGAAGCCCGCTCCTGGGATGCCGACATCCTCGTTGTCGACGACGGGTCCACCGACGACACCTCCTCGATCGTCCACCGCTGGATGGCCTCGCACCCCCGACTACATCTCATCCAGAACCCCGGCAACCGTGGCAAGGGCTACTCTGTCCGCAACGGCCTTCTCCAGTCTGCAGGTGAAATTGTTATGTTCACCGACGCCGACCTCTCTGCCCCCATCGAAGAAGCAGAACGTCTCATCGCCGCCATCGACCGCGGAGCCGACGTCGCCATCGGCTCCCGATGGCTCGATAAGCAGAAGCAGACCGTCCACCAGCCGCTCTACCGCCGCTTCTTCGGCCGCTGTTTCAACTGGGTCACGCGCAAAGTAATGGGCCTCCCCTTCAAGGACACCCAATGTGGTTTCAAGGCCTTCCGCCGTGACGCTGCGCAAACGATTTTCCGGCTCCAGACCATCGAGCGCTGGGGCTTCGACCCAGAGATTCTCTTCATCGCCCGCAAGCTCAAATACACTATCGCCGAAGTCCCCGTCACCTGGGGCCACGACGAGCGCAGCCGCATTAGCTATCTAAAAGATGGCACGCAGATGCTAAGGGAGATGGGTCAGATCCGCACCAACTCCCTCCGGGGCCGCTATGACGAAGCCATCGCCGCGATGAAAGACACTAGCAAGATGGTTACCCCGCCAGTCGAACGCATCGACCACGCCGAAGCTAGCTAGCCCTCTGCCTAACTAGTCCTCTGCATAGAAGGACCCTCACCCTATGAAGAAAATCCCTCTGCGTCTGCCGCTCCTTTCGCTCGTCCTCGCCTCCAGCCTGCTCGCCGCCAACGCGCAGCGCACGCCCATCCAGATCCACGCCGACCTCACCGACGCCCCGCGCAAACTCTTCCACGCCGATGTCGACATCCCCGTCCACCGCGGCCCGCTCGACCTCATCACCCCCGAGTGGATCCCGGGAGCCCACGGCCCCGACGGCCCCATCCACGACATCACCGGCATCCGCTTCGAAGCCGACGGCAAAACCCTCCCCTGGCGTCGCGACCCCGTCGACACCTACGAGTACCACCTCGACATCCCCGCCGGCGTCACCACCCTCCACGCTCACCTTGACTGCGTCCGCAGCCGCGCCACCCGCACCGCCGCCGTCCTCGAGTGGGAAGACCTCCTTCTCTACCCCGCCCACCTCCCCGTCCACGACATCGCTATCCAGCCCACCGTCACCGTCCCTGCCGGATGGGGCATCGGCACCTCCCTCAAGCCGATCACCGCCTACGACCCCCAGCACCCCACCGGCGGCACCACCCAATACGCCCCGACCACCGTCGAGCTCCTCGAAGATTCCCCCATCCTCACCGGCCTCTACTTCCATGAGTACGCCCTCGCTCCCGGCACCCAGCCCGCTCACTTCATGGACGTAGTCGGCCCCACCGCCGCCTCCATCGTCGCCAAACCCGAAACCGTAGCTCAAATGTCGAGCCTCGTCCACGAAGCCTTCGCCACCTTCGGCCCACCGCACTACACCAGCTACCACTTCCTCATCCTTCTGCAGGGCACGCGCGGCGGAGGCGGCCTCGAGCATCACGAGTCCTCCGATAACACCCTCCAGACCGATTTCTTCACCACCTATAAGCCCTCCGTCGGCATGGCCGGCTTACTCCCCCACGAGTTCACGCACTCCTGGAACGGCAAGTATCGCCGCCCCGACGGTCTCTCCACCCCCGACTATGCCACCCCCATGCAGGACAACCTCCTCTGGGTCTACGAAGGCCTCACCAACTACCTCGGCGACGTCCTCGGCGAACGCATCGGCATGGTCACCGCCGAGCAGTACAAGCAGGACCTCGCCCTCACCGCCGCACAGCTCGACGCCACCAGCGGCCGCGCCTGGCGCAGCATCGAAGACACCACCTTCGACTCCGCAATGCCCCGCAACGGCGGCAGCCGAGGCAACACCTGGGCCAGTTGGAAGCGTGGCACCGACTACTACCCCGAAGGCTCGCTCTTTTGGCTCAACGTCGACACCACCATCCGAAAGCTCACCCATGATAAGAAGTCCCTCCGCGACTTCCTCCAGCTCTTCCTCCAGAAGGGCGGCAACGGCGTAGCCCGCGTAGAGCCCTACAGCCTCGCCGAAATCGTCGCCGACCTGAACCACATTGTCCCCAACGACTGGGCCGCTTTCATCCAGACCCGCCTCTACGACGTCCAACCCCACGTCAACACGGAAGGCATCGAGCAAGGCGGCTACCGCCTGGAGTACACCTCCGACCCCACACCCGAGATGAAAGAGGAGCTGGCAGAAAACCCCTCGCTAGCCACCTGGCTCTCCATCGGACTCGAAGTCGGCGCCGACGGTACTATCTCCGACGTCCGAGTAGGCAGCGCCGCCGACAAAGCCGGCTTCGCCCCGGGCCAGAAGTTCAGCGCCATCAACGGCCGAGTCTTCAAGCCCGAGCTCCTCACCGAAGCCCTCAAATCCTCCAAGGACCACCCCGCCCCCATCCAGCTCCTCGTCCAGGACGAAGACACCCTCACCCCAGTCACCTTCAACTACACCGAAGGCCTCCGCTACCCCCGCCTCACCCGCACCCCCTCCACACCCGACTATCTAACCGAAATCCTAACCCCCACCCCCGCAACCAACCCATAGCGATCATCATCCCCGATAACTCGACTCAGCGGGAGCGAATCGCCATTGGTCAACAGAACTCCGGATCGGCCACTAACCACTCGCACGCCGAATCATCCGGAGAATTCTACGTTGCACAGGGATTTGATAGACTCCGGCAAGACGCAAACTCGACGATAGTCGAACGTACATGAAGTCATTGACCGCTCGCGAACGCCCTGGGGCTCGCCAGCCTTCCTGAGGAGCCTTTGGATGAGTTCAGCGACGAAGAGATCTCCTATTTCAACGAAGCCCGCAGCTCCCGCCAAAAACAATCGGGAAGAAACTCCTTTCGAGGCGCTGGCCAGCATCTGCTCAGTTCTGGTGGTGGGCATGTTCATTCAGACCTTCTTAGCTCAGAACTACGTCATTCCGTCAGGCTCGATGGAGAACACGCTGCTTGTGGGCGATCACCTGGTCGTCGACCAGATCACGCTAATGCCGCCTGCTTCGTGGATGCCACTCATCAGGTATCGCGAGCCGAGGCGCGGCGATATCGTGGTCTTCCACAAGCCCGTCAATCAGCCTGGTATTGATGCCATCGACGCCGACGGAACACCACAATACACTCCCCTGGTGAAGAGGTTGATTGGCGTACCGGGAGATCATATTCATCTACGCAACGGCATTGTGTTTGTCAATGGAGTCGCACAGCCGGTTGGATTTGCGCAGCCGACGACGACGGACAACTTCAACGAGTTCCTCGACGATTTCCCCGCAGTACCTCCAGCTGGGGTGCCCGGGGCATCAGAGTTATGGGCCGTGAACTTCACAAGTTATATCCAGGATGGCGACCTGGTGGTTCCACCCGGCATGTATTTCATGATGGGCGATAACCGGCACAACAGCCTGGACTCGCGCTACTGGGGCTTCGTGCCACGTTCCAACATAATTGGCCGGCCTCTCTTCAACTATTGGTCGTTCAAGGCCGCAGACGGGCAACTTGAACAAACAGGATTCGGTCACAAGCTCGCGTGGATCGGCCACGTTCTGGTGCATTTCTTTCCAGACACACGCTGGAGGCGGACTTTCCACGTTGTTCGTTGAACCGAAATTGTGAGATCCCGATTTGATCTTGGTGCCCTCCGGTCGTATGACCACCTACTCAACAATTACTACTTGTGCACTACCCGACACGCCAGCCGCAGTTCTTGCCAGGATTACTCCCAGATGTCGGCTTTACGTCAGTGATCATTCCTGACGGCAAGTGCGTTTATGAGGAGTCATCTTGCTCACTTTCGAGCTTAATCGATATCAAGCCTCGAAAGAGAACTCGTTATGCATCTGCCCCAAGCTCCGCTAGTAAATGCTCGTGCGGCTCGCCTTTTTGCAGCAAGTTCCAAATATTTAACAGTTTTGGCCTGTGCTGCATTAGCCAGCCAGACAGATCGTTGTCGTATTTGCGAGGTAGGTTTCCTTCAAGCCGCAGGCCTGAATCTATTGCGTAACTTGCAGTATGGGATTGCTTTCCGTAGTCAATGTGAATGTGTGGCAAGCCGTGATGGGCCTCTTGATACATCTTTATTTTCATGTTCTTCCTCTTCACCAAGAGGATCTCCATACGGCCAGGATTGGACGAGTGTCTAGGCTCAGTCAATAAATCTGTTTGGGCAAAGAGCCGTTGAAGTTCTTCGGCTTCCGAAATAAGGCGCATATATGCTCCAAACGATGCGATAGATGGTTCTTCACGATGAAATCCGTGCGTTGATTATTGTCGTTGGGTTAACAGTCAACAATCAGTAACGATATGTCGGCATGTCGGTAGTATCCGGGCGTTTTCCCTAAACAGCATTATCGGCAGCTACAAACAACTCCGCCGGTCCTTTTCCCTAAACCCACCCGCCATGCGAAGCCCTCGCCGTCCGCGCAGGACCCCTGTCAAGCCCCCCACAGCCTCCAAAACCCAGAAACCCCTATCAACACTGGCGATTTATATTTTCAAAACCTGGCATAGTTACGCCCTCCCAATCGCTACAATTAAAGAAACGCACCAAAGGAATAAGCGCAAAGCGCAGCCAAAACCACTGGCCCTATATCCGCACACAGACCTCGCCTGTAACTCCAATCATTCGAAGACTTTCCCCCTAAAGTCTTTGAATTGTATACTTTGCATGTAACTAGCCTGCTATCAATGAGATGCAGCTAAAATTACACTCGAACGCACAAGTATCTCGGTATCTAACCAGCCTGGATGCAATACTTTGCCGGGAATTTCCCAGAATAGAGGGGGAGGGGGGGGGAGGGGGCACCCAGCGCCGTGCGACT
>Ga0302140_10007788_pt1 | contig 13380 bp, 15 predicted proteins | sample I_Bog_E1_1_FD_202095 | JGI IMG/M metagenome (GOLD analysis project Ga0302140, IMG submission 202095) | Peat permafrost microbial communities from Stordalen Mire near Abisko, Sweden - I_Bog_E1_1 | ecosystem: Environmental > Terrestrial > Soil > Wetlands > Peat | place: Sweden: Abisko, Stordalen...
CTCAAACCCCCTTACCACTGTGCCGCCTCCATACTGTGCCTGACACGTGAAAGTACTGCTCAGCACCTTTCCCAGCCTTTCTGAGTCCACGACTTCTTTGATCTTCTGGACTACGGGCGAGAAGCGTGCTTGCAAGCCTACAACTGCGAGCTTGGTGTTGCATTTCTGGCTCAGTGAGAGGATTTCGGTGGCTTCGGCAGCAGTACGCCCGAGTGGCCATTCGACGAAGACGTCTTTGCCTGCTTTGAGAGCCGGGACGACGGCGGGGTAGTGGAGAGCGGCTTTGACGCTGACGACCATGAGGTCAACATTTGGATCGTTGGCAATACCTGAAATAATCCCGTGTCAGCATTGCTTGAAAACAGAGAGAAAGGAGGGAATCGGTTTTGGCTTTGCCCAAACCCACCTTGGAAATTATCATAGCATTTTGTCTCAGAAGATAATTTATATGCTTCAATAGCTTTCTTCGAGCTGTCAAGGGTGGAATTGCAAATTGCGGTGATTTGGAAGTCGTCTGAAGCGTCAAGATATGGGAAGTGCGCGTTTCTCGCCCAGCCACGGTTATGCGAAAGACCGATAAAGCCTACACGGATTGGTGCCATTACTGCTTGAAAACCCAATAGAGGTTGAAATGAAGAATCGTAGAGTGAGGCGTTCAGCTTAATGTGACATATCTAAAAAAAAAATTGTGGAGAAGATTGGACCCTTGACGCTTGTCTGAGTTAACGGAAGATCCGAGGCACTTTACAACACTTTTCTTATGATCACTTTGCAAGAAATCGCATTCTTCGATCTTCGACTTGACTTGTCGGGGTGCTGTTGCCGAAGCGAAGGAAGGCGGGGAGGCATGCCGAGTGAGCTGGGCAGGAGTGGGATGAGCAGTAAATAGCCAAGCAACAGGGCTACGTCCATAACAGATGTCTGACCAATATCAAAACATGAGAGATTGGGGAAAGAAGAGATACAACATATGAACACGCAAATCAGACATGCAAGAGACGTTCAACCAAGATGCGATGCTATACAGCAGAATTGGCCATCGTTGTGGTATCGGAGATGAATATCAAATCTGCAAGCGACGAAACTCTCACTCGAGAAGCTCAAATGCTCGCACCAGGTATTCGCTTCCCAAAACAACCACGGCATGACCCATCTTCCAATCTGCTTCGCCGTCAAACCCTTCAGCCCCAAGATCAGCAATGGAAGGAACATCATCCACCTCCCCGATCTTATACTTCACTTCCCACCTCTTGCCACTCTCATTCCACTCCTCCCTTCTCGCACCAAATGTATCTCCTTTCTTGTCGCCGATTGCCATATATCCCCCACCTATTCTTCCCAAGAGTACCTTTCTCCCCTCAGCACTCTCAAGTATCCACGCCCTCTTGGGTCCAGGCACAGGTGGTATCTGTCTCCACACCTCCTCATATTCCGTAACCTGCATACCTCGCTCCGGGCATGGCATCTTGCCTGTCTCAAAATCATCGCCGTTCGGGAGTTTCGTGAAGTCGCCTTCGTCTGGCTCGGTCATGTTTAGGGAGTCGAGAGTTTTGTTGAAGCGGACTTTCACTGTTGTTCCAAGTGGTCAGCATTGGGCATTGGCATTGAGCACAGAGGAGGATGAGGGGTAGAGCAACTTACTGGGATCGGTGGAAAGCACTTGGCGTTCGCCTGCCAGTGCCCAATCTATAGAATTGTCGGATTTCAGAACGCGTAGGTCGAGGTAGTACGAGCCAACGCCGAAGACGACCGTGTCGGTGGGCTCTGAAGCAACATCGGGCAGCCAGCGAAGGCTGATGCGAATTGATACTCGGGGTGCCATTGTGCTTGTGTGCCGGTTGGGGAGAGTGAATGAGGGAAGGAAGAAGATCAGAGAAAGAGAGGAGTACGAGAAGTCGCGATGCACTTCTCTTGAAGGTTTTCTTAGTAAGTTGACCGAAGTGCTCACCAGACCTACCAATATTGATGCGATTGAGCTATCGCCTTGATTTGTCACAAGGGAGTGTTGTCTGTCAAGGTTCGGCGCAGTGTGTTGAGCGATGAGGTTCAGATGTTTTTCTGTCTCTTGGACTTTCCCGATCGGGCAAGCTTCAAATTTGGCCCCCACCAATTACCCCCTTTTCAGACCTTCACGCCGTTGTGAAATCGTCCTCAGACCACGAAAGATTGGGCTCATGTGCCTTGTCCCTGTATTCAATCGTTATGTTCTTCCTTTCCCGCCGCCAACTTCTTCATCCGGCTCTTCATAGTCTTCCAAGTTGGCCCCTTTGCTTCCATCAGCCCGCTTGCATGCGGTGCTCTCATGCCCTTCTTTCTCATAGAATCTGCCTCTTTAAATGGTTGTTTTGCTTGTCCTATTTTAATGAGCAACGAGGTTCTCCTAACTCGAGAAGTAGAGAGCTCACCTAATCCAAATGGTACGAAATTGTGATAGATAGTTTCCCAGTTCCCTGCCGGCACGACATACGTCTCGTGCATGATACCAACGGAAAGATGCTTGCCCTTCATATACCATTGGAAACCTTTTTGATGCACTTCTGCTTGAGCAAAAGCTTGGAGGTGCTCTAGACTTCTCCAATAAGAGATCCACGCGGCGCTGTTGGTGTTTTCTACATCCGTGGAGAGTAGTGTACCAGTTTTGCCAATAACTTGAATAGATTCTTAGCATTTATGATGAAAAACAGAAGCAGATGAGGTCAGAACTTACATCCCCATTTCTCACGATTATCAGACAGCTCTTTCCACATGTCTGTGAACATGTCACGCACTTCTAGGGTATCCGCATCAAAGCGGCCATCCATTGCACTAAAGGCATGAGCAAGACGGTACTCAGAGAAGACTGGCATAAACTTACTTATTGGTACAAGCGCCTAGCAAGAAAACCACAATATCCTTATCGCCGGGAGTTTCAGGCACCGATCCATCGTCGTTGACGATTTGCGCTGTCGTCCTACCCACATACACTCTATCCATACTTGGGTCACGTATCCGGCCAAATCGCATTAGCATATTCTTTGTAATGAGGCCAGCCATAACCAGCAAGGCAGGCATTGCAACGACGCGGTGTGGGGCGACCATGAAAAGGAGCGCTTGAAGGAAGGCTCCGAAGTACACTAATGTCGACAATTTAAAGTCATCCCGGAGGATTGTATGAGGTATCGCCGACATGATTGGTATGGCGAAGGAAGAAGGTCAATTAGATCAATGAATACTACTTAGAAACAAGCTATTGAAGGTTGAGGTTGTGAAGTTATGGTGAGGCTGGAGATGAAAGTTGTCGTCTAGATGCAGGCCCTGCTGCGCCACTTCCAGCGGCTTGGGGCTGAGGCTGAAGCCACCAGCCAGCTCACGTCAGACGACATCTCAAAATATATCTTTACTTCAGACACTTCAAAGGATAGACATTCATTGCATCGCCAAATAGATATTGAGAGCTCACTTCGCAGATCTCTTGACACTCACCGAGGCAGCCTTTTCGTTTTGGGGCGTGTATGGCAGCGACTCTGACGTATTGCGTGTCCCGCAGCGTCTGGTTCTGAATCGGACACATATCACATTCTTTTGTGGCTTCGGACCCGAGTTCAGCCTCAATTAATCGTCGTTAAACTTGCTTTAAGTGCTGTACAAACATTAGAGTTGGAGTTCTTCCAGTGATGGACGGCGGGAAGCTGTTCGTATGCCTTGAAGCGGGGAATAATTCCGAGCCACGCTTCGCCTCTCCGGCCGACTCTTCGACCATGAGACGGCAAGGATCAAATGAAGTATCATTTTTCTTTTCCTGATCCTTTCAAATGGGTGTTTAAGTCTTCCCCCTTTGTTTTGAGTTTCGTGGCCCTGTTTTAGTCATGGGGCCTGAACTTTATCGACAGGTCATGGCGTAGCAGCGGCACTCGAGCTCGGCATACGCACATTGGCCTCAATTCGTCATCTTTCAGAGAAGAAACACGTTTGAGGGGCTTCTATTCACATACGTATTGCGATGAAAACGTACTCTAAGTTCTTCGATAGGCTTGTTGGCACGAGATTTAGCTACGGGGCGTCTGACACCAGAACTCGCTTGAACCGCCTCCGGATTTTCATCCCACAATATAAGCCACCGCAGATCATCTGCAGCTGCGAAGATCCATTGATTCCTACCCGCTCACTCGGATGAGATCTGATGTGGGCTGAGTTTGCCGAGGCTGAGTTCGATGAGTCGCAGTGTAGTCGTTAGTTGGTTCCGAGCGCGTTTCCTTTCGTTTCACTACTTCCATCCCAACTTCAAGACCAATCGCACCTCGCCTCAATACGAAAGAAGTGGATCTTCACTTTTAAAGGTCGTCAAGCTTCTGGCGATGAACTCAGTGGAGTCGTCAGCTAAACTTGTCTGGACGTCAGATGTGATACAAAGCTCTACTGAGCCCCTCACGAATACCTTCAGCCTCGCTCATTTTAGACATCTGCGCTGCACGGTCTCTGCGTTTAGACGCTCAAGTTGACGTCGTCCTATCTCCTGTCAGCGTACACAAATACATGCTCTCAGCACCTTCCACCATTCGCTGCCACGGTACGAGGAGCGTGGATCATTGAATGCCTGCCTTTGAAAGGCCGCACAATTTCGCACGATGACTTTCTCCATGCTCAAGCGTTCTATCAGTAACATGGATTTATAAAGAGCACAATTCCACTGTGTTGGCATTATCTCTTCTATCCGTACTTGAACTGCAACTTTCCTGATCTTGAAGATGTTCACCCTTCAATGTACATTTGCTCTAGCTCTGGCGTTGATATCTAGCTTCTGTCTGCTAGATGGTAGGTTCAAGCTCGAGAATAGATGAGGCTTCCAGCTTATGTTTCTCAGATGCATCCGCAGCTCCATCTCCCAAAGCAGACAATACACTTTCTAGCCAGCCCATCGGAAATGGAAACCCAGTCCCATTGCGAATCCTTCCACTCGGAGACTCGATTACCTGGGGATATCTGAGCACCGATGGCAACGGATATCGCCAAGATCTGCTAAACATGCTTTCTGGAACACCAGTGCAGTATATTGGCTCCCAGCGATCCGGAAACATGACAGACAACTTCAACGAAGGCCATCCAGGAGCGATCATCAGCCAAATCGCCGGCTTTGCAAACCAAAGTCTCCCACAACGACCGAACCTCATTCTGCTAATGTCAGGAACCAACGACATGATCAAGGACGTCGATCCAGCAAACGCACCACAGAGACTCGGCAACCTTCTCGATGAATGCGTAGCTGCTTGCCCCGACGCGGTACTCATCACGGCTCAGCTGACGCCTACCACGAACGCAACAGCAACAATGTTCATGGATATCTTCAACCCAACTATCCCTGGATTTGTCGCTAGTCGCGTGAAAGCGGGGAAGAAAGTCATGACAGTCGACATGAGAGCTTATGTCAATACGACGGAGTTGGCTGATGGGCTGCATCCGACGGACTTTGGGTATAATCAGATGGCGATTGGGTGGCATGATGCGATTCAGCAGGCTGTCTCTATGGGGTGGATTACGCCCCCCGTGCTTGTAAATGGGACCTCGAGGCGAGGTTTATACTTGTAATTGTATATCCGTTGTATATCATGAATCCTGAATATAAAGTGCGGGTGCGCTTTGATTCCTCTAGCAAGGCCTCAAAAGGAGCATGATATTAAGTCAGTAGATAAGAGGTTTCTCAAGGGATGAGGTTCAAAAGAATAGAAGACGATGCCAAGTTCTGATGTGCTTCGTATTGTGGGAGAGAAAGCGTATATTGGCATGACTAGGGATTTGGACGGCAAGAATGTCTTAGACTTAAACCTTGCCTTATATTGGGTAGCTTCAAATTAAAGATGAAGTGCTTTTTACAAACGCTCTGAATCGAAAAAGTGAATATGATGTTTGGTGGCATGCGACGTCACCTCTAAATTTCCTCCGAGAACATCCAGATCCCCCTTCGAAGCTCCAGAGCTTCACACGACCACAATCCCGTCCTACACCACCTCTTTCGCCTGCCTTAATCTTTCTTCTTCCATCGGAGAATAAAAATCAAAACAAGGAGTCATGAGTACGAACTCGAGCAGCCGCCAGGCGCTTGCTTCCTCGAGTGCAACCAACGGCGGCTCACCTCTCCAAACCATGACCGCAACTCTCGAGGCTATGAAGATCACCGAAGCTCATGACGAAGGCCACGGTTCCTCAGAAGGTCCAGGCCACCAACGAATCTCTCTTGATAATGTATGTTCAGACTGCGAACCCAAGCAATTCCACCCGGGAACGCGCTGACTTCTTCACAGAACCCGAGCGTCGCCAGCACGACAGCTACCTTCACCTTATTCCCGAAGCTGGCGATTGAGCTTCGCCTTTGCATTTGGAAATTTGCAGCTAGAGAGCCAAAAGTGTTCAAATTCAATTTTGAGCAACATCTTATCGAACACAATTCATAGAGACGTTGGGGAGTACGACTTGTTGTTGAACATGCCTTCCCGAGTCTGCTTCATGCAAATCACGAAGCCCGGCAAAGTCGCATCGCAGGAATATTACATCACCGCCTTTTCCAGCAATGGATACCACTGGCTGTTACCGGTCCGATCCCAACTGTTTCAAAACGTCGAGCTATTGGCGGTTGGAGAACCAAACCTACTTCACCTAGGATGGCCTTGGACCGTTCGGCGCGGACCTAACGTTAGCACTCCACTGTACTTCGGCGCCCACGACATCTTATACGTAGCAAATTACGAAATGCTGGAAGAGATCGGCCACCTGAAAGCTATCGACGTTGGCGGAATCGAAGCTCTACAGCGCAAGATAAGACACCTAGTCGTTGGAGGTAATTTGGCATTAAGAGGCTACGAGTCACTTCTCCCTTTTGTCAAACTGGAAACTCTCATCTTGGAAACTCCTCAAGTGCGCCTCAGTGCCGCCACCCCGGAGCATCACAAAGCCGAAATGATGAGACAACAGAGCTCGATGGAGTTGACTGTCTCCAGTCTGAAGGAGAAGTTTAAGATGAACAAGAAGCTGGTCATCAAATTCTGGATCAGGTGGAGATGATGAAGCTAGGGGCGGAGAACAATGCCACTACGAGTCTCGAGTTGTGAGAACAAGGTCAGAAGGATCAGTCTCGTCTAGGATTCATATCTGGTTCTGTTCAATGTAGAACTTTCGTTGCGATGAGGTCTCCACTTCTGAGGGTTTGCATTTTGTGCCTCCCCACTGCGAAATCTGATCTTCCAGTCACTCGCACTTCTCACTGCTAACTTCCTCCTGAGTGACTTGGTGCGGTCTACTCCTTGTCAATCGTCATCTATACATATCCACACGTATCAAAAGGGCTCCCTTGAATTTGACAATCCAGATCCGGGTTCCAAAGAGTTTGAGCCTCGAGGTACTTGAGATGTGCACATCAAGCGGTTCGAATCTGGCATAGTCGTTGAGAGTCCATTCTTAGCAGCAAAAGTTTGTCCCGCGATGAATCTTTTGCTCCTCCTCATGTCTCTGACACTCTGCGGCTGTCTTCCTTGTGGGATTGAAGTCTGCTGGTCGTGCCCTCACTTTCTCTTTCCCCCAAAAAAGCTGGTCATGTCGCATGTTCTCATACTCTCAATCGACTCCAGCGATGTCCTCATCTATATTCTCATGCAAAACATCACCGGGTGTGGACTTGAACACGTCCAGTTTGAAAGTAGGTCTTTGGAGATCAGGGGCTTGACTAAGGCTGGTCGAAAAGGGTTGGAGCTTCAGCACCTTCGTGAGCGGAAGCAATTGCTCTCCAGCTTCTTCTCGAGAAGCACCGTTTGCGACCAGATCATTTTCCAGTTGCTCAAGCATCTCACTTGTACTCAAATGCCGATTCGTCTCGACAGATGAATGCCGTTTCTCAAACATCTTCATCACCTCTTTCTGAGCTCGATCGTACTCTGCTTCCTGCTTCTGCTGCCCCTCTCGACTTTCAACAAGGTCACACAGCTTTATCGTCGATGCTCTTCGTTCAGTCGGTGTCTGATCCTCGAGCAGCTCCTTCATGACACAAATGCTCTCTCGGTGAGCAGGTAGCTTTTCCCTGAAGGCCTCCAGCTTTGCCTTGTACAAAATCATAAACCGCACTTTGTCCACGACATGCACACTTGGCTTGCGCTTGCACTCGTGCAAAATCTGATTCACACTGATCATGTCCCTGTGCAGAGGCTCTAGAGAGCGTTTGAGAACAGGAGCGCTGTCGTTGATCAGTCTTTCTCCTCCCGCAGTGAATGCGAAGAGTTCTTTGCTCAAGGCGGCTTACATATCTGGTCGAGCAGCTACGAAAGCTTTCTCATCCCCTATTTGGCCCTCCAGTTCCTTTAAGTGCGACCTTATCAACTTCATCTCTGCAATGATGGATCGGACATCTTCGGGTTCATCGTGAATGCCTCGGCTGCAAAGGTCCACCGCTCCTTTGCATACAGTAAATACATCTCCAACTCCCAATCTCAATGCCATGACAGGAAAGTGGTTTGAATACTGCAGGCATGTACGATGGTTTCGTGGTCGAGTTGATAGATGAGGTATGACGTTAGAGGGCGCCGAAAATGATCCCGCTCACATGATGGCGCCACAACGAAGCCACTTTTTCCCCCTAGACTCATGCACAATTCTTGTGGACTTGATTGGTTCAGGATTGCAGCTAAATAGTGCTTGAACATACAGGCTTTTAATTTCCTTCCGTATCTTTAGTCATTGACTGCAAATCTTTATATTATATATTATGAGAGCAACGGTATCATAGGGTGGCATTCATGTAATCAAATAAGTTAAGCGTTCAAGAACTCTCTGCCAGGAGTAGTGAGATTCCCATAATATTTGAGACACTGCCTCCTGATTGGCCCGGATTTACGATCGTATGCTGCATTGCTGACTGCCGCACCTAACCTTACAACCCCAGCTATGCGAGGTAAAGGTAAGGATGACAGGCATGTAGGATGCAGCCAAGTAAGATGTCTGTAAGATAAAGCTGACGTTCCCCAGGTTCGCGTTTGCTGGAGCTCAACATTTCCGCTCACTGATACAATTATGTATTTTTTGAACGAAGTCCTTATCCTCTCTGTCTTTGCTGCGATCATATGGAAGCTCACCAGAAAGGCTGTCCCGCCGGCACCACTTCCGCCAGGGCCACCGGCAAATCCAATCATCGGCCACGTACGAATTGTTCCAGCTTCCAGGCCAGAACTTTCTTTCCAGAAATGGGGAAAGGAATACAATTCTGATGTAATTTATTTGAACTTCATGGGCCAGCCAGCTGTCATCCTCAACAGTGCAAAAGCCGCCGTTGACTTAATGTGAGTAGTGTAACAGCATTTCTCGTAGTCGTGCCTGAACTCTTCTCTGAACTTCATATTTGTGCGCGGAAATATCATGCCTGTTGAACAAACCATTGTGCTGTGAGGTTGCTGATTCCAATAATCTCAAGGGACAAACGAAGTGCAATCTATAGTGACAGGCCTGATTTCCACTTCTTTGAAGAATCCGGATGGAGAGATGTTGTGACTTTTTCCAAGGCGTCCGACCCCGTATTTCGCAAGCACCGAAAGCTCTTCCAAAGTGCGTTCTCTCCAACTAGCATTGTCCAATACCGGGACAAGCAAGAAGACCTCGCCCGAGCTCTCGTCAAACAAATCATCAAGAATCCGCCTCAATGGAGACCTCTTCTGACAAAATGTGCAAGTTCGCTTGTGCTCTCTATTGCATATGGGCTCCAGATTATTGAAGATGATGATCCCTACATCGTTCTTGCAGACAAGATTGCAACATATTTTGCAAATGGTGGTTCTCCCGGTTCCACCGGTGTCGATATTGCTCCATTTATTCGTCGTCTTCCAAATTGGGTGAGGGTATTTCCCTCTCTGAACTTTGCTCGAGACAATCATCCGCTGGTCAGAGAGTTTGTTGAAGCTCCTTTTGCTTCAGTCAAGGATAGAATGGCTGCCGGCATCCCAGACATTTCTTTTACGCGCAAAATGTTGGAAGAGAAACACTCTGAGATCTCTGACAACCAGAGTGATGTCACAGAGGACGATATCAAAGGGGCAGCCTCAACAATGTACGCTGCCGGAGCTGACACGACGCTCGCTACTATAGTCGTATTTGTGCTTTGCATGGTATTAAATCCGGAGGTCCAAGAAAAAGCTCGTGAAGAGCTCGAACGGGTGGTTGGTAGAGATCGCCTCCCGAGCTTAGCTGATCGAGGTTCAATACCCTGTATTGACAGGCTGGTGTACGAGACAGCTAGGTAGGTCGGATTTTCGTCGATTGGAGATGCCTTACTTATCTATATATCGCCACAGGTGGCACCCTGTCGTTCAACTTGGCGTTCCTCACAAATCCACCAAAGATGATGTGTACAAAAACATGTTCATTCCTAAAGGGTAGGCCTAAACTCTCTTTCTACCCAACTCGGATCATTCGCGTATCTTGACGCTGACTATGTAATTGTTCACAGGTCTTTGGTCATGGCCAATGCACATGCCATAACGCATGACCCTTCAGTCTATTCCGAACCAGACAGATTCAATCCCGACCGCTATATCCCAGCCTCGGATGGCGGGCTCGGAGAGCCACTTCCTGTGGGCCACTTCGGATTTGGCAGACGGTAAGCAGCTACGTCGTATATCCCCAATTGGTGAGTGTCTAAGCTAATCACACAAAAAAACAGAGTCTGTCCAGGTCAATATCTCGGCACAGCTAGTGTTTGGATAGTCATTGCAACTATGCTCGCAACACTTAAGATCTCGAAAGCAGTCGATGAAAACGGGCATCAGATTACCCCTAACCCAGAGATGACTACTGGCTTGGAGAGGTATGTAGGCTTATGCTGCGAAGTCAGCTTCCTTAAGATGTTGAACCAAGCTAACAAGTTATGTTGTGGGATAGTCATCCGGAAGAGTTTCCTTGTGTGTTTGAGCCGCGAGATGAGAGGGCTTTGAAACTCGTTGAGAGTCTCAAGTAGCAGGCAGCGTGCGTCGAATTTGAGAATTATCGGAACAGAAGGACAACTCGCTTCGGAAAAAGGGGGGCATCTCACGTGATCACGAATCTATTTCAACTGGTTTAGAGTTTTTCTGCGGTTGTGATGGCTTGAAAGACCCTTGATTCGAGAAGACTCTAACATTCTCTTGTAGCTCTGAGTATCTGATCTTTCAGTAGAAAAGAACTTGATGTGGCACGTTCCACATGGTATATCACGACCACGAGACTACGACTTCGCTTTCGAGTAATCCTTACCATGCCGGCTGTTGAGTTCGAAACGGAGTTTTGATTTATCATTATTGTTCTGAATGATCTTACTACTATTGCGGTGGTTCAAGACAAAACGGATATTGTATACATTACAAGCGTCTTCTGAGCCGTTAGAGATCTATGCACACCGGTTCCGCATTCCAATAACTCCTGGATGTCGCTCAAAGACAATTCTATCTACCCACCTTCGAAGAATATCAAACATAGTGTAATTGATACATGCTTATCGAACATTAGAACTTCTCTTTCACTGTCTCGGACCCTCCTTCCTACCACTCTCCAGCTCAACCTCGACCACGACCTCCCCTACACCAGGTCTCTTCATCTCCTGCAACTCGCCTCTCCTCACTCTTCTCAAAACAACAATAACATAAACGCAAATCCCAACACTCACCACAACTTCCGCACCCATAAGAATAATAGCAAGGATGTGCTCATCAGCTTCATGAAACAGATAGATAAGCAACCCCAGGATCCCCACAAAAACCGCATAGATACTTTGCCACCTGAACCTGGCAGTGCTGAGTTGGAAGTTCGCGAACTTTATGATGATGAAGATTATGTATATGGTGAGCTTGAGGTTGAGGACTAAGTTCAGGCCCCATGCTATGATTTTATAGCGATCGTCGTCCCAGGTGTCGTCATCAGATGCTGTGATACTAGAAGGAGTTAGTGAATGTCTGCGGTTTTGTGGAGAAGGAGTTGTACCTGAGATTGATGCCACCGCACACAGCCTGAAATATGCAGAGAGATAGTTGGAGGGTCCAGAGAGGGATAAGGACTTTTTTGCTCCATGGAGCATGCTTGTGGATTCTCGGATCTTGTGACATCTTGGCGGTGAAAAGTATGTTGTGTTGTGAGTATAGCCCGAAGCCTGAATAATAGAAGCTTTTGCTTGAGAAGACTTCGGTCGCTGGAAAAAGGTGCAGGTTGTGTGGGGAGACAGCGTGTCCATGACAGCACCAATGCAGCGTTATATACGACAGAAAGATTCCACTTCGTGTGACTGTTCTGCTCAAAAGTAATACCTCACGAATTGTATGCGAGGGAAAAGCGCTGGGTGAAGTTGGTGCACCGCCACCAGCGATGACTTCGCCCTGTTGGCAGTATCACGGGGATTTTCAATTGGTCTTGCATGCTGCGCCGCGAGATATATTAACCGTCGGTACTTGAAATAAAATTTAGGGCTGTCCCGTAATCTCGTTTGCTGTTGAAATAATGCGGATGTTGTCGTTAGCTATCAGGCAGAATAGAGCTTCGAGTGACACAGCAGAATAATCGTCGTCATAATGGCAGGTATAGGGTGTGTTCTCAGCCTCGAATCCACCCGTCTGGACGAAAATTCTAAGGAAGGATTGGAAAGGTCAAGTTTGGGGCAAGGCTGAGTGTTTGAAAATGTAGGTATAGCTGAAAGCAAACTTGGAAGGTGACATGAATGGGAAATACGATAACAACAGGATTCGGATCTTCAGACGGACTCGTATGGCTCTTGACCCCGTGTCTAAAATCTCGTACCCAGAGCTGCTCGAACATCGAAAACCGGATAGATGACTCATGCGCGAGTACACAATTTCGTGACTACTTCCCCAGTGTGAGTCGTGACCGGTTGAACACGTTCCTGAGGAGGGAATGGGTAGCACACCAGAAAGCAATTTATAGACAAAAGATCGAGGACTGCCAGTTTCAATGAGTCATGGAAATATTCGTTGCAAAAATGACATGGCTACTGCGCTATAGGCTTGGAAATCCGTGTGATGAGCTGCGATATGGTATTTCATGGAGCTGTGCTCTCCCACGGCACCAATGCTATTTCTAATGCTTGACTCATCACGGGTATATCAATACCAAAACAGATCCGAAGCAACGAACGATAAAGATCGCATTACCCATCACGTCACGGGTCGGAATGCAAACCAATCCAACAAACTTGAAAATGATATATTAAGTGTGCACATGGCATATACACAGCCTGCTCTTCGACGTTGGGCTTGAAGCTATACCGGTTTGTCATAGGTCGAGCTGGCATCTTAAAATTATTTCAAAGTTTCAATGAAAACAATACTGACAGCAATCCCGGAAGTGACAACACAACTCTGCTATGTCTATACCTCTTTCTGCTTTTGGCCTAAA
>Ga0302140_10007794_pt1 | contig 13377 bp, 17 predicted proteins | sample I_Bog_E1_1_FD_202095 | JGI IMG/M metagenome (GOLD analysis project Ga0302140, IMG submission 202095) | Peat permafrost microbial communities from Stordalen Mire near Abisko, Sweden - I_Bog_E1_1 | ecosystem: Environmental > Terrestrial > Soil > Wetlands > Peat | place: Sweden: Abisko, Stordalen...
GCATCATCGCTCGGAAGACTTTTCGCTCATAGTGTACTCCCTTTCCTTCCATTTTCCCTACCGTCCTGGACCGTTGGTACCCTCACCGAAATCGTCGAATTTAAAGTGATCTCATTTGTGAGAGATAGTTGGTTCCAGCCTTGTTGCTTATGAAGCACATGTTTAGTCGTAAATCATCGAATTGGAAATAGAGGCCCAACCCTTCAGGTAGGCTTCAATGCGACCCAGTTGCCTATTGGTGTGTTGTCATCGCCTAATAAATCTGTTGGTCTTCGAGGAGGGAGACTTGGGCGCGGCCCCTCATCGTCTGTCCCATCGCCGGCATACCCGTTCAGGTCAGCCTTCTTAGCTCGCCTGGGCTGGGGTGGGGGCGGAGGAGTGGAGACATCTCTCCTATCTTCGATGTCTCGTCTGCCATAGATGGATCCAAGTGGAGCTCCTGCAGCACTTATTCGTCTGGGAGGTGGTGCGAATCCAGTATGGTCTGCTGTAGTCGGGCGAGGCTTGTGCTGGGAAGGCAAAGGGCCACGAGATGTGGAAAAGGTTGATGCAGCGGATAGGGTCGGGGAAGATGTTGCTGAGCGGGAAGAAGTCAGATGTATGGGCTTGCGTCCAACTGGCGGTGGAACTTTCTTTGTTGTCGAGCTTGTAGTGGACGTTGATAGACGGCGATCTTCAGCTGATGCTGACAGAGATGCTGTTGAAGTATTATTCATAGAGGTTTGGGTGAGAGTTCTGGACAAGGCAGATACTGCTGTTCCCGCCGTATTGAAACTGGAAGGAGCCGGTAAGGTGCGCGTTCCATTAGTGGAGTTAAAGCTTGAATTTCGAGGATTTGGCGGAGGTGGTGCCACAGCTTTAGTGGCTTGCTGCTGAGGTTTTGTCACCCGTGGCACAGTTACCCAATCTGGCTCATCTGTTGGCGTGTACGGGTTTGATGGTCGATTGGGGTTTGGGACCAGTCCCTTCTGTGGGGGTGTAAGATCAGATCGTGCTGGTTGCCTGTTATCAAGCCACCATTTTCTCTTGTCCGAACTGGCAGGTGGAAGTCCTGCTTCAATCGAGTCATACCCGATCAAGTCCTCATCGTCTGTGTCATCGTTCAGACCACTTGCAATTGTTCCCCCGACTTCCCGCTGCCGCCTATCATAGATTTCTCGACTAAGAGCCTCCCGTCTGGCTTCATCAACGATACTCACAGTACATTGAAACGTTGCATAGACGGGCCGATGGTCTGAAAAGCGAAGAGGTGCACAATTGTAGTTAATTTGCCGGAGATTAGTGCCTTTCCGAAGTATTCGATCTGTCCAGGCGGGTATTCTTGCCTTTTCACTTAAAGACTTATTAATAATTGTCTAGATTCTTGCAGAAAATGCTTACGAGCTATCATATTCGTCACTTCCAAGGTCGTACTTGTAAGTAGGGTTGAAAGTAATCCTAGCCTCCGAGTAGTATGGGAAAGTAAGACCAGCAACCATTTGTAGGTTCAACTATAGTGTGTCAGACAACGGAGTACATTGCATGCGAAGAACTTACTTGGTCATTTTCGTAGAGACTTTCGAGGTCACCAGCCTTCACGAGCTGTCTCACTCGCTCTGCGCCAAGTCCGATGCGATAATTGAAATCGCCGATCCAAATCACACAGTCTGCAGGAATGAGTAAGTTGTACATCACAGAGGCGGTGTCACACTCACCATGATCATCGATTCCACGATTTCTCTGAAACCTTAGGCCGTGGTGGATAGTAGCATAGTCCTTGTTTCGTTCCTCATAGTTCGCAAACCCAGCAGCTAGATGAGCTGTTACAAAACAGATCTGAGTATTGGCGTAGTCCATGCGGATAGCGACAGCCCCCTTGTTTCCCGCCATCCCAGACATTCCTGTTTTCTTGACGCTACCTTCCACGTTCTTGATATTTTTGAGAATTGAAGATTTGACAAAAATACACAGTGCAGCTCCTACAAGCTGACCACTTCGCAGAAGGACGTAGTGCTCGCTGCCAGCTGCACGCGCTTGCCGATTCAAGGTCTTCCGCACAGCCCGTTCCCAAGCTTGCTTTCTTGTAGGGTCGCTGTTCATAATCTGCTGAGGACTGAGTTCGACAATCTCCTGAAACCCAACAGCGACAATCTCCGGGTTCTGCTGGGAAGGACTAAGGTCTGGGCATAACCAAGATGACAGGTCTTGTTCAATACCGTCCGTACGACCATTTAAGTTGAAAGTTCCGGCCCACCTAGCGAAGGTCAGCTCGATGCCTAATAGAAAGAAGGACGCCCTACATCCTGATGACCTCTGTGGACTGAAACTCCGAGCTCCGCTTGGAAAGCTCAGTCGTCACGTAGTCATTTATGGGATCGAAAAGATAGACAGGTGTTTGTCCAAGCAATCTACCCAGGAGCACATCGATCGTGTTTTGACGACCCTTGTCTGCAAAATTATTGATGTAGACTCGAGTCACACTTTTCCTTGCATCTGCAATTGCTCCAGCCAACGACATCTTACCATGCCTCGTAAATGAGGACTTGAGAGCACCAGTGCCTGCGTAAATCTTCGACAACGCATCTCCATTGTCGGCCCACAGGGTTGAATGCCGCATCCAGAAATCCGATAGAGCACGTTCTGACCGATGACTAAGAAATGACTCGATCGCCATCTGAGAGATGATCGTCTGGATGAGATTGGTTCTGTCCAAACAGTCAAGACAATTGGTACGGAAGACCCCTTCTTGCTGTAAAACCACGACCGTCCTATGATGTGGTTTCTCGTTTGAGTCTTCAGCCGCATCATCTACCTCTTCTGATAAATAATAAGCAAACCCGTCCGCTGAGTTTTCAATCAGCCTTCGGATCAAACTGGCAGCTTCATACCCATTCGGGCCTTTCGTTTCTGCATGGAAGTCGAATTCTGTTTCTCTCAAGAGCTCATGATCACGGGAATGCTTGTTGTCAGGAGAGTTCAGCGCAGAGTGTCTGACTCCATACCGATATAGATTCGTGAGCTCCGCCTCGCCAGGCTTCGTCTCACTGAGCAAGTTCACCACATGGACAGCACCATAATTTTGCTCGAGCTCTCCGAAATGTTTATCAAATGCAGGTTGAGTTCCCTCGGCGGAGCGCGTTATGGTTATCTTCTGCTGGCCTGGTATTAGACCCGCAGATTGCTCCCAAAATATCGGAACGGAGCCTCTGATCTGTACATATGAGAAGCATATTCCGGAAGGTTTCTCCAATGAAGCTGGATCTGACTGGCCAACTACTGACGGACTCCAGTATATGGTCTCTGACTCGACGAAATTTGCAACATTGCCGTCATCATCAATACCACGACTATTGAATCTTGTGCCTGCCCTTCGACATGACAAGCGAGATATGAGAGTCAGCGATGACGGAAGTCCTGTTTTTATGGTCCGCAGTGGTGAGGAAGAGGAAGGTATTGTCATTGTATGGACGAAACCACGAATAGCAGACGTAAGAATCCCGGATCCATCAAGTGCATCTCTTTCACGCCTCACTAGCCGAGATCGAAACTTGAGCAGCGGACTGATCATATATGAATTCCAAAGAAAAGAATCATCGAGACTGTCTATATCAAAGGTAGATGCATCTGTAGATCTGCGAGAAGTCAGTACTTAATATCCTGTTGTAGTCTCAAGATTCCTACCGATCCTGGAGCCTATTCGTAAGATCGAAATCAGTGCTGTAATAGAAACTGCCATTGCCTAGCAATTTTTTCAACTCCACACATGGATGTTCCAGGAGAGGGTCCCTCCTGGAAACATTCGAGCCATAATCTTGTTCCCCCAACGAGTATGGATCCAGGTTGTCGCTAAAGGTGTTGTCATAGTCGCTACTGTTTAAGCAATGAAACTCGACCCCGAATATCTTCTCGACCGTCTCTCCTGGTCGCACCGAGGCCACCTTTGTAGCACCCGTCACAACGCATAGGAATACATCGTTGTTGATGGTGATCAACCCGAGTGTTCCGTGAACCGGGAGAGGGCTCAATGTTCGGTAGTCGCTGAGGTCAACGGAAGACACCTCGGAGAACTCGACCATGCATCGCGGGGCGGCTGCGCCATCTACAGATGTGCGAGTTGGCGGAGATTGAATCGAGGTGAGAGATCCATTGGCTATGGCATCGTTCGTGGTTGGGCTATGGCGGAAGATCAGTGCATGCGAGGGCGTCACAAGAGCAATCGAGCGGTGGGGATATTCGCGCAATAGAACGCGAATAGACATAGTTGAGGAGTAGACAGTGAGTTCGGATCAACATGAGGTTTCTTTGGCATCGTGGAGTTTGTTCTCGTGCAGGAACATGGTTGTCTGCAAATTATTGTGAGGCTGAGGTGGACTTTAGATTTGGTGAGACGGCTGCATCGTCATACAGTCTGCCGCCCCGAAGCGGAAGGCGGTGAGGTGGGGTGGCATTCAACTGCGAAGCTCGTCGAGGACACTAAAAATGCAGTGCTATGCGTGATTTATTGCAGACTCTTCCATAGCGAGCGCCAGGGGTGGACCGCATTTTTTCGGCGGTTCAGGCTTAATTCCGAAAGGAGAATGGTCACGTGTAATATGTTGCCTGTTCAGAGTTTCTTCATCAAAACTTGCTTGAGTAGACAATCGATTCACTAAATTCACACAGTGACAGATTTTTGGTGAGTGAACATGCTTCGAGAGTCTTGAAAGAATCTGAAGTCACCCGCAGAGAAGCATGACTTCCTTGATAAGGTTGAGAACAGGGGTCTTCCGTTTCCTTCTTGCCCCAGTGCAGAGAGGCACGTTTAGAGATCGATTTCCGGTGCTCGAAGACCGATGGAATTAGTGAACGTCCCCTCATCTGCTTTGAGCGCGCTTGAAGGCTCAGACCTGGCCGTCTTATTGTCTTACTTTGTCAAAGGAACTGCTGGATTCGTCCAATTGCCAAGCGCCTCACTCGATCCTTCGACAGCTTCTCCCTGACGCCACAGAGCTATGCTCAGCCCTTGTACGACTTTCAGCTGCGTCGCCTACCGACCGCACGGAGGTATCTCAGATATCAGGGGTCCAATGGCATTCCCGAAGCCATGCAGACGGGCGCGATGCCTTGAGCAAAAGAAAGTGCGCGGCGGTGATCTTTGCGGGGAGGCCGTGAAAATGCGATATCTCGATTCTGAAACATATGCTTTGCGGCAGAAGAAAGCTTCCTCGGCAAGGATAAGAATAGAAAGAAGGGACCTCAACTCGTTCTTGGCGATAAAGATCACTCTAAACGCTCAAAATACACGGTGTTGATACTCGCCTGCGTGTAACCGTGCCGCGCTTGAGGACCGCTTGATGAGGCTGCGGGTAGGAGGCCGCGTCAGAGTAATAGAAGAGAAACCGGAAGATAAAAAATGGAGATGAAGCAGTGACATTTGCTCGAATCAAAACCTCATTGGTCTGGAATTCTAATGCAAGCAAATACTCCAGACTCTCGAGAGAGGCAACGTAACGCGACAGGAAAAGCAAAAATTAGAATACGTACAGTGTTTCGAGCACATACTAGACAGCCTCAAACTTACGTTCAGTTATTCATCGGCGTGAAACGTGCTCCAATACACTTCAGAATGAGGTATATAATTTGCCGCTCGATCCGAGAGACGGCGTCGTAAGAGGCGACGGAATGCCAAAGTACCGCCGAAGTGGCTTGAATGAAAGGGCCGCTCTGGAATGCGAGGGGGTGGGGAGCGAGGAAAACGGTTTTAAATTCGACGTCGTGGCTTTTTAACCTGCCAATAATTGGAGATGCGACTTGCTTTAGCATTCGCCCAAAATTGCATTTCCCCACACAAGTGATCCCGAAACTTGCAAAACGTGGGAGAACCTATCATGGAGGAGAGTATAATCAGATCGAGTAGCCCTCGACTGCTCCAGGGCTGGACTGGAAAGGGCAAGTGCTTGATTAGGGCCATGCACAATGAGGGGCTTGCAAACGTAGTCGGAGTTGCACAGCTTCAGCTAGCAGTGATGAGGTACAAAGTCGGGTCGGACAACATGACCTTTACCATCGAGAAGCGAGAAGTGGAAGGGGCCAAGACAGTGTGAGGGATGGGCAATGTGATGAGGGGCCATGGCGAACAGAGAACTGATCTGATTTTTGATACCCAAGACGTGGATGTCTCGCGGATCTCACATTCTTCTTCATGTCACCGTCATGATGGACCCTTGTCTCTGATATTACCCGTGCTAATTGATGACGACAGTGGTGCGCGGTGAAGCATTCCAGCGAGTGATGGCTGCCATTGCTCGACAGTAGCAAGCCGACTTGGTGGCCCTTGTGTTCGTGGTGTGCAGGCGCCTCTGCGTGGGAGGATGGAGATGCTGAGGTCGAGACACGGACTGAGGATCGAGGCCACGAAGCAGTGCTTACTGAGGTACTCTTGCTCAGGGCTGGCAGCGAATAAGGCGAGGACCAGCCGCAGACGCCGCAGACAGAGTGGGTGACGAGCAAAAGCTTGGCGCATGCAGGCCCCTGCCAGCGTGGTGGAACGGAGCGTTCTAGATTGCGGGTGCGGGCAGGGAAGTCGTCCAGGGCATTCTGGCAATGCTGCCCATTGGCCCATCTGAGATCTCGCCCATTCGCAACAACATCATGCCACCCTATCACCCCCTTTGCTGCTCCCTCAAATCCGATGCTCTGTTCGTCAGCCCGTGGATCACACCGCAGTCCGCAGCGAGAAAGAGACGAGGACACAACTCAACCCACCGGAGGCACAGTTCGACGGCAACACTTTACACTTCACTGCCCAATTTGAAGCCAAAAGCAGACCAGAGGACGACCGTATGACCGCCAAGCCGCTCCATCGCGGGCATTGAATGGCCCACCAGAATCCGTGGGCCTAGACCCCAGATTCTCGTGCTGCTAGGCCTAGAACCCGCGAGCAGGGGAGCACCAAGCCTACCAAGGCCACCCCAGGGATCCCAAGGCTGTATCGTTCCAGCCTATGATCGCTCGGAGCCCTCCAGACCGTCCGAACGCTCCTCAGAAGTCCCTTGTCCGTGCCGGTGCAGTCACGACTTGTGCCAGCCTGCCCGCAGAACATCCAGAGCGTTCTCGCTGAGGGGAGGTTACTCCGTCGATACCTTCCTTGATTTGATCTATCCCCTCCTGGCATGCAATTTCCTCCCTATCATATCGAGACCCCCTTCTTCGGTACTCGCGGCTCGATATTGAACTTCGATAGCTCGATTATTCAGCTGTATCTTCAGTGCTCGAAAAGCAAACCTGCACGGCCCGCCACCGCTCACAGCATTTCTTCTTATGCACTTCCTCACTGGCAGCCGGACAGATTGATCTCTTGTCTTACCTCGCCCAGGAATCGCAGACCTCCAATGCTGCATGTGTCCTCCACGACAGTGAACGAGGAGACTTGTGGGATGCAAGACCTACACGAGTTCCCAAGTCCTTTCGAAACAAGGCCTTGCGGGCCTCGATTATACCGGCCGCTCAGGCAGAGAACGAGGGTACGGTTTGCTGGCGACATAAAGAGTCCGTCTTTAGGGCGGACTGGGGAGGGGGAGATGAACATGGAAACGACAACAGATGAGGAGAGACCACAGACACCAGCGGATGAGTTGCTAGACAGGGCTTCGCTATGTTTGCCGCATTTCGGAAAGGATTCCATATTGCATGGGGGAGACGAGGGATTCAAAGATGTTCTGAGACAATACTTTCCATCGGCTGAAAGCAATGCTTCAGAGCGACTGGTGGACCTCAAATCAAGGCTGAGGAGTGCTTCGACACACGACTTCTGGGGGTTGCTCATGGAGGAGATGTGCGATATCACTGGTGCTCAATGCGGATTTGTGGCCAAACGAATGCTCGTGGATGACCAGGACAGTGCCGTCGAGATGCCAGAGCTTGGTGAACCCGGTTCGTGCCTGATGGGCGTTGCATTCTACATTAACAATGGTTCCGACGTAAAGCAACTATATCGAGATTATCGTTATCACGCTTATGGCACGCCATGTGCTCACATGAAGTATGACAAGATATTCATTGTCCCAGAACGGATGGAAGAGTTTGTTCCCAACAACCCTAATCCCATGCCCTGGAAACATTCGGAGGCTTTCATCGGCCTACCACTCTTCACCGAAGGGAAGTGCTTCGCTCATTTCGGCATGATCTGGTCCTCGGAAGGAGCCGTAACGAGGAAACTGGGCTGGACGTTCATCGAGATGTTTCTACACTCACTCGAGGATATGATTCTGGCACGGATCTTAGAAGGGAGAGGTTTCGCTAAAGAAATGGCCCCGCCAGACTCAGCGCCGGCCAAAATCATCCCTCTTTCTGCCATCACGGCTTCACAGTCACTCAAGCCTTACGCTCGCAGTCTTTCACATGAGTTGAGGACACCGATGCAAGGAGTTGTGGGCATGCTGGATATCATGTACTCGACTGTTCTCGACGCTATTGCCACCCAACAGAACGACCGAGTTCGTGATGTCTTTACGGACCTCAAGAACCATATTGAGGTCGTCCAAGGTATGCTCAAATGATATCCTTACTCGAATCAGGACAAAAACTAACATGGTGCTATAGACAGTTCTAGAAGGGCTGTCGAGGCCGCTGATAATGTTGTCCATGCATACGATCTCAACATGCAAATGCCAGAGACACCGCTGACCCCTTCTGATACCGATATGAGGAAAGGGTTCACGATGTCTGCATCAAGCTACTCTCGTCGGCAAACACCTATGGAGGAGACTGAGACATTGCTATCACCGATCTCCAAGAAACGTGAGAGAACTGAAGAATATTCTCATCCAGGGCCGTCTCTCAAACGCATGTTCACGATGACTGAAGCAGAGATACTCGATACCTATTACCCCGAGGAGACTGCTCATCTGATAAATGGAGCCACCATTGCAATTACGGAGCCTGTTCCTTCCACGAAAGCTTGGTCGGAAACAGATTCAGACCATTGCGAGCCGAAGCATAGCCCGATCATTACCTCGGGCTTAATGAGTCCAACTCATCGGCGGATATTGACGCGGGACTTCATCAGGAGCCTCGTCAATGACGCACTGCGAAATGGCCACCCTACGAGCGAGACTCACAAAGAGACTGACTTGGGCGAGATCATCGAAGTCAAAACCATAGGGTCTAGAGGCGAGGAGCAAGACAGGACGATATTTTTAGAGATTGAGTCGAATGTCCCCGAAGTCATCATCGCGGAGGAGCAACACCTTCAATTCGCTCTTCAGAAATTGGTCGACAATGCATTCAAGTTTACGGAACGTGGCAGAATTACAATCACTGTGAAGCTTGGTAGAGGCTCGCAGGTTGTCGAGATTTGGGTCGTTGATACAGGGTGTGGTATTGCCGAAGAGTCGAAGTCAAATCTGTTTAAGCCTCACTTCCAGGAAGATGCATCCATCAGTAGATCCAGAGACGGTCTTGGCCTGAGCTTGTTCAATGCCAAGGCACATGTCAGAAAGAATCTTGGCGGCGATGTCACATTAGAACGGTCCGATACTGATGGACCTTCAAAGGGGTCGGAGTTTCTCATTCGCTTGCCTATTACCACCTTGGATATCAGCGACCTCGACACAGCCTTGGTGGGAACGCCGCCTCCGACCTTCGTCCAGTGTCGCTCTTCACCGGCTCCAGAGCCTACCATGGCTTCAGCTCCAATTTCGTTGGAACGTGCCCCTACATCATCAAGTGCAACACCTCGTCCAAAATCTCCAAAGCCAGCACCTCGCAAGCGAGTGCCTTTCAATCCACACTTGGCCGAAGAATATCCTTTGAACATCCTCATCGCCGAGGATAATGCGATCAATCGCAATGTCGCCATTGGGTCACTCAACAAACTCGGCTATAGTAACGAAAACATAACCCTTGCTTTCGATGGACTGGAAGCGGTCAATCACTACAAAAAGTCGTTGTCTTTACCACCCGAGCAACGATTCAACGCTGTATTGATGGATATCTGGATGCCGAACATGGACGGCTACGAAGCCACGACGACGATCATGGACATCGCGAAGACCCACGGTGAGTCGACGAAGATCATCGCGGTCACAGCAGACATCACAGGCGACTCAGTCGACCGAGCCAAGGCGGCTGGCATGCAAGACTTCCTCGCCAAGCCGTACAAAGTATTAGATATCGAGCATTTGATCGTCGGCAACTTCCAAAAATGTTGTTGAGAAGCATGATGAGATGAGATGAGATGAGATGAGATGAGATGAGATGAGATGAGATGAGATTTCATTTTTGTATTTATGATTTCCCCTAATTCGGGATTTGAGCGCAGCATTCTTAGCGAGTTTTGGGAAGGCGTTTGGTGTACTCTGGCTTTTCTGCGTGGTGGTGCAGAGAAGGGAAAATGGTGGGTTGGAGTTCGGTTGCATGGCTGGTTGGTGTGCATCGTTGGCGTTGATAGATGTCAGGAGACGGAGCATGCATGCATTTCTGTTCCGAGACAGAGACGGAGAAGGAGGTTGTATTTAGTAATGGTGGTAGACATGGTGCGAAGCATCGCCGTAAAGTAATCAGATATCTTCAGACATCCTTTTGCAGAGGACTGAGCGAGCATGACGTGAGCTTATACCATTGAGAAGAGGAAAGTGAGGAAGGAGAATACTTCGGGGATGAGGGATATGTGCTTAATTAAGCCTTTTCCATCAACTTTTCAGCTGTCGAGGCCTTCTTAACTTACGCTGTACCCTTAATTCACGTCACTAACATCTACAAGAACAGATAAACCATGAGTGTGTCTCAAGACCATTCACCAGAATCCAAAGATTTCACGGTAGGGTGGTACTCTAGTACTGCTCTCACCTTCAGAACCGTCAGCTCTTCACACGGCGTCGGGAACATCAGGACCGGTAGCTCTTCACTGGGCTTCGGGACTTTCAGGACCTTCAGGACCATCAGGAAGATTCAGGAGCTCCGTACAGCACTTTCAGAGACCATCGCAGCCGGTGGTGCACCAGTCGATTGCAAAATACACAAACAAACATCAAAAAAATCAAGAAAAGAAAATAGGCTGTGGCGATTGGGGAGAGTTGGGAATGATTAGATGGTAAGTCTAAATTTCAATTCAGGCCTCGACAGCCACACAAATTTTTTTTTAAGTTTTCAAACTTCGACAGCCTTGATATAAGGTTAAATAAGCTCAATAATTCAATAATTCAAGCTGTCGAGGCCTCCTACTTCTACTCCATAACTTTAATTCGTGTTTACTAACATCTTAAAGTCAGCGGTAGATGCGTGCCAAGCATCGTACCACCAGCCAGCTTTGTCTCCGAGAGACTTGAGAGACCTAGCTATGAGCAATTCGAAGATGGTGCCCTCTCTTCGTCTCGCTAACCAGATCAGATTAGCAGTCAACGCGACGTTGACTATATCAGATCAGCAACCAGCCCAGATCAGAAGTTGACTCGAAGTCAACTATATGAGATCAGCAGTCGACCGGCCAGGCGACGACCAGTGCACTATGACAGTGCCACCGACTAGTTGTTCGGATTCCCACCCTGCAGGTGCGGGATGCCGACAACCAGCAAGTAAGTTCAAATTTCGATTTGAGCGACAGCCAAACACATTTTTTTTGCACTTTTTAAGTCTAAGCCAATGTTTCAAAGTAGTCAAGGAGCAATACGTTATGAGCGCTTCATTGGACGTTAATCTTGTGACTGATACGAGTTCAACTTGACCCTTGAATGCGGGAATCAGGGGGTGACAGTCACATGATGCGGGGAATCCTAGCGCCTTGAAACCCCTGTCAGTGGCTGGCAGAATGACGAGTTGACTGCACGCGGACAACACCACATTCCCTCAACCTCCTCTCTCTTTTATTCCCTCTCCTCCTTCACCACACTCCACCACCACGAACTATGTGACAGAAACCGCCCAAGATGCGCTACCCCAGCATCATCACCACATTCCTTATCCTCTGCACCTCCCTCGGCTTGTCCCACCCCTCTCAAACACCACTCGGAACCGCCGAAGCTGGAAGTGGAGCGCAAGCCCAGAACGCCAACATCTCCATCCAGCTCTTCGCCGAGCTCGAAGAGCTATCCCGCATCGTCGATATCTCGTACTGCGTCGGCACGACCGGGATCTCCAAGCCCTTTCTGTGCGCCAGCCGCTGCGATGAGTTCCCCTCTTTCGAGCTAGTGGATACATTCAACACCGGCCCGCTCATGAGCGATAGCTGCGGCTACATTGCGCTAGATCACAGCACGCGCCGGCTTGGGAATGGCAGGATTATCGTGGCGTTTAGAGGCACGTATAGTATTGCGAATACGATCGTGGATCTGAGTACGGTTCCCCAGGAGTATTTGCCGTACCCTGATAGTCCAGATAACTCGAGTGATCCGGGACAGCCGATCTCGAACCCGAGGCAGGAAGGGAAGAGGAAGAAGTTTTTGCATTGGATACCTAGGCCGGGATGGCTTAGGAAGCAGGATGTTGAGGAGGAGAAACCAGAGGCTGTGAAGTGCCTGAATTGTACCGTTCATTCTGGATTCTGGTCCAGCTGGGAGAATACGCGACCATTTATTCTGCCTCATCTAAAGATTTTGAAGGAGAAATATCCGAAGTATCGGGTTGATCTCGTTGGGCACTCGCTTGGAGGAGCTGTGGCGGCTTTGGCCGCCCTGGAGCTTAATGCCCTTGGATGGGAACCCGTCGTGACAACGTTCGGAGAGCCGCGAGTCGGTAACTCGGGGTTGAGAAACTTCATCGATCGAGTCTTCGATCTACCCTCGGAGCACTTTTCATGGCACGGAAAACTTCCTCTGCACAGTGGGAGATACAGACGCATCACCCACGTGGACGACCCCGTCCCTCTCCTCCCACTCCAGGAATGGAGCTACCGAGCCCACGCCGGCGAAGTCCACATCTCCAAAGCGCCTCTCCAACCCACGATCCACGACATCAGGTTGTGCTACGGCGACGAGGACGTAAACTGCATCGCCGGCGCCGAAGTCGATGAATCGTGGTTTGACTCCGCCGACGACGCAACAGAAATCTATAACACCATGCAAGCCGATCCTGCATTTGAGGCGAAGCAAGAACTCGTTGGCGTCCAAAAACGCTGGGGTATTCCCGTCCCAGCGCGGTATAAGATGTGGCAGCTGTTCTTTGCGCATCGGGATTACTTCTGGAGATTGGGACTTTGTGTCCCAGGCGGCGATCCTTTTGATTGGGGGAGGAGTCATTATGATTTTGGGGATGGGGAGGATATGGAGGGCAGGAAAGAATTATGAGAATACGAATCACGAGTGTGAAGCTGGGTTGGTTATTGGATTTCGAGCGGGCGTTTGGATCGTTGAGCCAGGCAACGGAGCATACAAAATCATAAGTACAGACTCTCAGGTCTGGTAATGTCGTTAATGGTTTATCATC
>Ga0302140_10007798_pt1 | contig 13373 bp, 27 predicted proteins | sample I_Bog_E1_1_FD_202095 | JGI IMG/M metagenome (GOLD analysis project Ga0302140, IMG submission 202095) | Peat permafrost microbial communities from Stordalen Mire near Abisko, Sweden - I_Bog_E1_1 | ecosystem: Environmental > Terrestrial > Soil > Wetlands > Peat | place: Sweden: Abisko, Stordalen...
AAGGCTACGAGAACGAAACTGACCGATGATACCGCGCGAGTCCTGTCCGGCACAGCCTTCGTTTGTAAGGCTACGAGAACACCGAGCCGTCAGTCAGTTGCGTGATCAGTGTCCGGCACAGCCTTCGTTTGTAAGGCTACGAGAACCAAGACGCGCTCCGGCACAGCCTTCGTTTGTAAGGCTACGAGAACCAAGACGCGCGCCGACGCGTGTTCGAGTCCGGCACAGCCTTCGTTTGTAAGGCTACGAGAACAGCTTCCGGTTATTGGGATGGTTTACGAGAACTTTGGAATACGAGGGGAACAGCCGCGAACCGTCCCGCACAGCCTTCGTTTGTAAGGCTACGAGAACAAGCACATGCGCTCGCAGCCGCGAACCGTCCCGCACAGCCTTCGTTTGTAAGGCTACGAGAACATGTTGTTCTGCGTCCGCGCCCATTCGTCTACGAAAATTAGATGTGGTTACGGTTTGGGCTGTAGCACAAGATGGGCTATAAATGGGTCGGCTTCGCGGCTGGTTTCGCTGCGTGACAACCTATTTCGGATACCCAACGTAGTAAATGCCGATCATCTCCTTGGCTGAATTCCAGATCGGTTCATACCCTGTCACGTACGGCTTGCCGAAGATATCAACCTCCCCATAAAACGGATTTCCATCTCGTATCGAGGCGGTCGCTTTGCCAGTGGGGTCCAAAATCGTGCCAATGGCACGGGACCCATCATTTGTTTTCACGTTCGTTGCCACGCGGACAAACTGCTCACCGCTTTTTACGAAGATTGTGGCCGTGCCTCCGACCTGTTTTACGACCTCATCCACGATGGTATTATTGTTATTCATCTTGGTTGTGCCGAAATATATGGCTGGCACTTGCTTGCCCGCCACCGTATCGTTCCCGTCGATTTTGGGTGGACCGAGGTCGGCCGCGATCGATTTCAGGGTCTTCATCCCCGTCTCGACTTTTACGTCTTCCGCGTGACAAATGCCTGGAACCATCATGATTATTCCAACAATGCCCAGCATGTTGCGTCTCGTGTTCATCGCTTTGGTTCTCCCGTGGTCAAAGCATAGTAGTGCTGACCAACTGCCTCACGCAAGTCGCAGATAGCCAGCGAGGTCGAATAGATTGTTTTTAGCACGCCACCGTGCGCAGCCGACCCACCCTGATATAGCGGCGCGGTAAATAGGTTATGCGTTTGTATGAAATCATTACGGAAGCCAGTTTGAGCGAGGCGGTGGAGATGCCGATCACACTCGACCAACTGAAAGCGCTGAAACCGAAGACCTCGGTTGCACAAGCCTTGCCGGTTGAACTTTGGCGCGGTATCGGAAATGGCGTGATGGCCGACAGTCTGAAGCTCACCGCAGAATTCGCCATGATCGACCCCAGCGAGGGCGGCACGCGCGGTTCCAGAGATAGCACACGCTACTACGATCTCATTTTGGCCAACCATCCAGCGTGGCAAGCTCTGCCCGATCGGAAGCGGTCGGTCATCTGCACCACCAGTCGCAATCTCGCCAGTCAGTATGGCCGTCGCTACCGTGTGTATCCGGTTGGTGATCCTATGGTGGTAGTGTGCAGTGGACATGACTTCTGGGATAGTTTCCCGGCCCTCATCGCTGCCGGATGTCCAAGCCCGGTGACACTCAACTTTTCTCTGGCGCATCAAGCCAAAGCGATGGGTATCCCGTTACCGGATGATGATTTCGCCGGTTTTGCCAAGGCGCTGGATCGCATGGCCGAGGCTCATCAGCGTGCCCCCACCGACGAGATGATTGCTTCGCTCTTTATCACCGGACGCCCTGTGGATCGGCTGATGGCTCTGTTTGATCCCAAGGCTAATGGTTTCCAGACCATGCCGCTCAGCCAGCTTGGGAAGCGCCGCAATCGTGAGGTTTGGTTCTCAGCACCAAGCGTGCTAGTGAGTGATAGATACCTCGGCTATCCCCGGTGACACCTCGACTCGCAATAACGCCCTCATGACTCCTCGTCTCTGGAGTGAACGGGATGGCAGGTCGTTGTTAAATATGAGCATGGAAAATGACCTGAGACGATGGATGCGGCTGGTGGAAAGCGATGATCGCAAAATCGTGCGGGTATTTCATGGCTCGCCTGAGTCAACTTTGAATTTTCGAACGGGGCTATTTTACGGCGTGCGGGATTTTGGCTTTGCGGCTTCCTATGCCACTGAACGCGGCAGAGGCACCGGCTTTGTTCACACGCTCGATTTTCATTTTCATAAACTGGCGGATGACAACATCTGCCATCAGATCGCGGACGAACTCGGTAGCGAGCAAATCAGCGCGGTTAACATCCCAGACGACAATCATTATATGTATGATGAACGTATCTTCATGCGGCTTACAGAGCTTGGGTATGACGGAATCACCGGATATGATTTCGGTTTTCGTTCAGACTTTGAGGAACTTATCGTGTGGCTTGTGTTTGACGCTGCCGCGCAGATAACTTCAGTAGCGGTGACGCCGGTCAGCGGTGAAGATATGAAACATAAACACGAACCATCCTGACCCTGAGATGAGGACCGGCCATAAATATCGCCATGAGCAACGAATTACGACGCTGGATGCGGTTGGTGGAAGACGACGATGAGGATGATGTGCTCGATCCGCGCGAAGAAGCCAAGATCGATATCTGGACTATGCTGACGCGTCGCTTCGGTAAGCCGGAAACCGGGCAGAGCCGAGCGGCGTTTCGCGACGGGCGCTACGTCATCAAATATCCGCTAAACAGCCGGGGCGAGCGTGATAACATACGAGAAGCCAAGCTCTGGCGCGAGAAGACGCTACCGCATCCGGTTGCACGTTGCCGTCTGTTCAGCCTCCGCGACATCCCGTTGTTGGTTATGGAGTACCTTGAACCAATCGCATTTAAGGACACGCCAGAGTGGGCAGCGCAGGTTGACAAGGGCGTGACGGGCGAGAATCTGGGCCGTAGAACGTCAGGCGAAATCGCCGCTTACGATTATGCTGGCCGAGATTGACCCACCGACTCACCCTCAAACGGTGCGGGTCATAAACCAGATCGTAGCCAAGCTCGCACATCCGATCACGCCTACGAGGCACACCAGACGCGCCAGTCCACGATAAAAATCATCTGCGAAATGCAAAATCAAAGCCGGAAAACACAGAACGGCGAAGCCCGCAGCGACATACAATATGAGATCATGGAGCCTTTTGGTCATCTTTCCGCTATAGCAAATGGATTGGGTTGCGTCTACAACAGCCGACGACTCACCTTGATAAGCCGATGCGGTCAGTCTATGCCGGAATCCGAGCGGGCGATCCCCATCATAGGCTCTGCTGGTTCGTTCTCATCCCTCGACTCACCCACAGTCATCGGTAGGCGATCAAAATGATATTCGAGAAGCGGGACAGACACAAGTTTGATGAACGAAGATGTGAACACGCCGGAGCCTATTGACCCAGACCTGCCGCCTATGACGGGCAAGGAGGTTTGGGTGCCTGCACGTCCGCATTTCAAAAAGAAATACGCTGAGATCAAGGCGCGGATTGCTGCGCGAAAGCAAGTCGAACAAGAGAACAAGGACGTTGCTGAGTAGCCGTGCCCCTCAATCGGCGAACCGTCACGAAAGATATGCACGGTGCAACGCTGGATCGTCCGGCAAGCCGTGTTCAATGAAATGGTCGCGCACCTGACTGTCGTGACACCCTCGACTCACCCAGAGTCGGAATCGTATTCGCCATATGGGTCATTATCATCCCAATCTGCGTCTGGCTCCCAAGGTGTAGGTGGTATCGGTCGTCCGTCATGGCGGCAAAAATATCCAAGATTGCGCGGGTCATCGACCCCATACGGCGTTTCCGAATCATAATGCCGACCGTTGACGACAATCCATTCATGCCGCCCACCCTCATGTTCGATCGGGATTTCATCAGTTGAGGTCACTCGACCTTGGCCCAGTTTGTGAACGACCCGATCAGCAAATTGGCCGCAGTAGCCATCGTTGCATTCGGCTGGCCAACGCCAACCTCCACCAGATAGCTCTTGCATGATGATGGCGGCGATCTCATGCTGATCTGCAATCGCTTCGCATAAAGTCATCCAGCGGCGTAGATCAGTTCTCATCAATTATTTATCTCACGCCGCCGAGGAAGCGCGCCAAGAAGCCGAATTGTTGGTGCAGCGCACCACAGGAGCGTCTGAATATAAAGTCATATCCATCGACCGAATCACGTCCCCGTGATTCCTCGACTCACCCCCAATCGACGGCAGGTGATTCCGTTGCTAAATATGAGCATGAAAATGCGTGACATCATGCGGATCGTGGAAGCTGCTCCGCTACAGAACGCGAAGGCCACCCAATTGCAGGCTCTCATTCGAGGGGTGAAAGCGGGCAAGCTGCTTGTGCATGTTCGGGTCAATGACGGAACCGATTTCAAATGGGGCATCCAACCGTCAGCCGGTGACTTTCTCCGTTCAACCGAAAGCTGGCAATGGGCAGAGGAAGAGCATGGCGAGGGTCCAGAGTTGACCTTTTTCGCTGACGATTTTGGCTGGGTCACTTCTACTAGCTTGGGTGATCAAGTGCGTAAGCAGGCTATTTTTGTACGGAAAAATGACAGTATCGTGCAATACGTTGGTGAAGACAAAGTGAAAACGGCCAGCGGAGCAGTTATCCGCTACACTCAGTCGGAGATTGCCGATTACGACAATCCGAATTTTCGTGATGTTCCAGCAGGGGTTGAGCCGGGTGACTGGTTCACGAACGTCGCTCAAGATGTTTTGGCAGTGATCGAGGTTCCGACCCTGATCGCCGCTCTTACCGGTCAGCCTATCGCGCGTCCGTGACCCATCGACTCACCCTGATACGCAGGCGCGGTAAATAGGGTCATGCGTTATGCCGAAATCATCACTGAGACCGCGCCCAAACTGCCGTTGCCCGCCCTTCCAAAAATAGGCGAAACGCCGTTCTGGGTGCGCCCGCTCGCGGCCATGACGCGTCAGAATGGACTGGGCAACTGGAGTGCGGGCGGCTGCTTCGCTTTCGCAGATACGCTGTCGGCGGTCTACCGTGGGCAACGGTGGGGTGTGTGTTCGCTGGATGACGAAGGCGAATATCCTGTCGAACACGCCATGGCGAAGATCGGCGGCGTGTTCTATGACTTTCGCGGCGCTTGGTCCGATCCACTCGTCAGCATCAAAAGCAAGCGCAAACTGTATCTGCGACCGGCCAGCGATCCGCTGGTGTTTTGGTTCGAGGACGAGTGGCTGGGCGATGATGATTTTGCCGTGCTGGAACATGTCCTGCGGACTGGCAAGTTGCCGCGAAAATCTCGCTCATCGTGACCCCTCGACTCGCCCGGAGTGGACGGGATGTGGTTTGTTCGCTAAATATTCCTATGGAAAGCGATCTCAGACGGTGGATACGGCTGGTGGAAAGTAATGCCGTCTCTGGCGACCTCTATCACGGCACAAGCGTCCCCAACGCAGCGTCTATCGTGTCCAGCCAATTTTTGGTTGGTGACGCTTCGCACGGCGATCGAAAAGGTATCAGCTTCACTCGATCGGAACGCCTCGGTTGGGACTTTGCCGGAATTGCTGAAGAACGTGAACTGGTTCCGTTTGAGGATAACGAAATCGAGATGCCAGAAGGCCATTTGACCATGCGTGGAGCCTTGGTGATCTTGGATGGTATCGCCATGCGGGCAGCGATGGGAAAGCGTCTAGCGCCCTATGTGTGGTCACCGCAGGATGCGATAGATGACGAGGAAGAAGAACGTTTTCATGGCACCTCGCTGAACATCACTCAGTTCCTGAAAGGTGTGGTCGCATCATCCAGTGACATTGCATGGTGGGCGCAAGCGGTTGAGGAATCAGATAGTTTCAATGCAGGTTTCGGAAACAAGATTGCGGCGCTGGCACACAGCCCATTGTTTCGAGCAGGTCGAAACACTTCGACTCGCCCTTAGTTGGCGAGGCGTATGGGAAGTTCGGACCTTTTAAGGCCGCTTCATGACCACGATCCAATTCCTGCGCCGCGACCGGTGACCCTCCGACTCACCATCAAATGAATTTTCGCGCATCTCAGATGCGTGATAATGCCACCGACTCACCCCGAGCGGACGGCATGGCAGATCGTTGCTAAATGATTCACAGGAGATGCCCATATGACCGTAGACAATCACATCACTGTGCCGGATGGATTGAGCGAGGACGACGCAGCGGAGTTCATTCGGTCCTGCATCCGCGAACGTGGTGGTGATCCGGAGACCGCCTATCTGATCTCGGCGGACGACCCAAATTCGATCCCGTTTGATGGCACCGTTTCCGTCACTTTCGGTTACGATTAACGCCTCGACTCACCCCCAATCGGCGGTATGGTAAATACCCTCACAAAAATCGCTCAAACGGATAGCAAATGCTTATGAAACAGGCTGAACTTAGGCAGGACGATGGCTCAACCATGATTGGCTGGATTGACAGAAACCATGCTATTACCGGTCGGCGTGTTGATCTTAACCTTGGTAATGGCGAACGTTCTCCCATCATGGAAATCCTCAAGGTCTGGCAATCCGAAACTGATCTTGATGAAATTCAGGAGCGCGAGGCCAACCGGCGTGGGTTCGGTGGTTCGATCCGATAGGATTTGACCCTCGACTCACCCCGAATGGACGGTATGGCATTTCGTTGCTAAATATGCCTCATGCGGTCTCACGAGATAATTTTTGAGACGGTCGATCTTGATCTGCCACCAAAGGCGCAAGCAGCCCTCAATCGTTCCAAACGGATAACGCTCAAGGATGGTCAAGCGGCTACGCTGATGATGGCGACCAAGAATGAAGGTTATGCCTATGTCGCGGTCACCGCAACGCTCGATGGCGAGGAGGTAGGCTTTCTGCACCTCGCGCAGAATAATGTTCCACCACCGCCCGATGATCCCACCGACTATGACATTTACAAAGACGATCGTGGTTCGTGGTCGGCTACAAACGTGTGGGTCAATTACGATAGGACTCGCCTTGGTATCGCGACGGCAATGTATGATTATGCGGCGCGGGCTGGATTCAAAATCCTCGCGAGTGGTCGGGGCTATGGCGGCAAGCTGACGCCGAATGGGCAATCCCTCTGGCAATCGCGTGAAAAGCCATTGCGTTTTGGCAAGCCACTGCCGAAGCAGGATCGCTTCTGGAAGCCGAAGTCAAAACTCACACGCCCGTGACCCACCCACCGACTCACCCCGTTTCCACGAAATCATTGAAGCCCGATCTCCTCGATCAACTGAACCTCGCGTGCAGCCCGATCTGTGGCAGACGCCAGATAGCGACAGCGATAAACCAAATCCCTGTTTTCCTCAAAATCGAACACGCCGTCGTGAACCATCTCGACTCACCCTGAGTTGCCAGTGAGACATAAATATCAGTATGAGCAACGAATTACGACGATGGATGCGGCTGGTGGAGGAACGGATGACCGAGACCCGAATCATAGCCTATCATGGCACCGACGCTGCTGATCTCAAATCATTTGATCTTGGGAAGACCGGACAGGGCGCAACCGCTGGTCGCTGGGCGCCCGGTTTTCAACCAGATGCATCCGTCTATTTTGCAACGGAACCCCATCACGCTGCGCATTACGGTGAGCACATTCATAAGTTTTTGATTGATGCTCCTTTGCTTGAAAAAGATGCCGCGCAAGAACTCGAACAATGGGCAAGAGAGTTGCATTATCATAACGCGCAAACGATGATTGATGAATATTTTGATGGTAATGCTTATAACGCGCTAGATGCGGATAACTATTTTGCCGACGCCAACCGTGAAGCGCAACGGGCTGGATTGCCGGGCGCCATCATATCATTCGGAGACCTGACCGATAGTGTTGGTGGTCGTAATCGTAGGGTCGGTAATGTGATCGTTCTCAATGATCTTTCAGTTGCAACGATGGTTTCTGATTAGCTCCCGACACACCTTCATACGCCGGTAACTGAATATCACCGATGCGTTACCATGAAATCATATTCGAAAGCTTCTTGCAAGACCAACGCTGTCCGGTCAAGATCGAGTAGTCCAGCGGGCGGAAGATGCCACCGGCTGTGTGAGACGAACTGCTTGATCGATTGGAACATAGATTTCTTCCTTATAATGCTACAAAATCAATGGCATCGGCCATCGTGTCAAAAAACATGCCGGTCCGCCGCCCACTCGAACGCCACGGACGGGCGTGCCACCGCATGCTGGCCGGATAGTACATTACCTCGCCCAGGTAGGAGCCGCCGCGACGCACGAACCATTCGCGCTCGGTGTGCCAGCTTTTTTCAGTGGTGATCATGTCACTCCTCCGGTCGGGCTAGATACAGGGTGCTCCGCATCCCACTTGGCGAGGCTGGCGAGGGCTGCGCGCTTCGTCATATACCTCATCGTGATCCCGCGCAAATTAAAAAGGTGACGTGATGCGAACCGATCCGTTTCAAACCCGCGCTGACGTTGATCTCTATCTTGCTGGAGATCGGATCGAATGTTTAGAGTGTGGGCGGTTCTTTAGCTTTCTTCCGCGCCATATAACACGCACCCACCAGATGGATGCGGTTGCGTACCGCGATAAATGGGCGATCCCGGCATCTCGTGCATTGGCTGGTCAGAACTACCGCGAGCAACATAGTCTCAAACTTCGACGCATGATTTCAGACGGTGTGATCGAACCAGCCCACGACAAGGCAACCGAGAAAGCGTGCAAGGCTGGCAGCCGAACCAAAGTGGCATGGCAGGCCGATCAACACGCCATGAATGTCGCTACACGCCGACCGGGGGATCATTCACTCTTGCCACCCGGCGCGAAGCGAGTCGATGGACGTGACGCAGACCGGGCGCGCGAATATCAAAGAGCATGGCGAGCAAAGAAGACGAAACGCGTTGTTCAACCAAAAGTAGCAGATTCGTGAGCCACCCTCAATCGGCGGGATGCCATAAATATCAGGATGAGCAACGAATTACGACGCTGGATCACGCTGTGCGAAATGGCTGCCTTGCCACCAGATGTTTTGGATGCAGCAGCTAACCACATGCGGCAGATGGCAGTCGCGACTGGTGGCTTGCCAGACAATATACCTGATTTCAGAGTGAAGTTTGTTCAATGGTCGAAAGATCAGATTGCGGCGGTGTTCCATAATCTTTCGAAACTTTTTGAGAGAGGAGATACCCTGATGGTTTGGCGCGAAATCATCGCCCCCGAGGATTGGGAACCGACCGAGGAGAGGCATCTGGGCATTTACTGGACATGGGACCGCGATGTTGCTCATGCCTATCAGGGCAACTCTAGGGAGGGTGTTGCGTGGCTGTTGTCCGCCGAGGTGACGTTCGACCAAATCGATTGGGTGTCTACGTTGTCGCAGAATGCGACGCCAGCCTATGCTCCCGAGAAGGAAATCAGAATCAACCCCAATAGTCGTGTATCGTTCGCAACCTGCGAGCGGATATGACCACCTCGGCTCACCCGGAGTGGACGGCAGGTCCGGATATCACCAGAAATAGCCATTTCAGCAGATGCTGAAACAGGTGGTTTTGGTGAAACCACACCCCCGACTCACCCCCAATCGTCGGTGAGCCATAAATATCCGTATGAGCAACGAATTACGACGCTGGATGACACTGTGTGAAGCCATGAACCCGAAGTTGCTGGTAGCCTTTAGATTGAATGGTAAGGTATCAGTTGGGGATGTAGGCGAGACTCACATCGATTTGGGCCGAGTTTTGCCGTACTTGTATCCGGGGCAGGATGTGTCGCGGGCAGAGGTAGGGTTTGTAAACCATAAGGGACACTTTTTAGATCGGCGGAGGGCATGGGACTATGCCAGGGATAACGATCTTTTGGGCAAACATGCCACGTCCAAGCTAGACCATGAAAGCCTTGGTCGTCCCCAAGAGCTAGACACAGATGATTTGTTGGTCGTCCCCAAGAATTTGTAACGCCGCGTTACCCACCGACTCACCCAAAGTCGTCGTGGTGGGTAAATAGGTCATGCGCTACGCCGAAATCATGTCAGAAGCTGCCAAGCCAGTCACGGTTGCCGCGTGGCATGGCACGTCGGACGCCCAACCTGTTTTCCGCCCATGGGCGCATTTTGGTACAGCGCGTGCTGCGGCTCAAAGACTGTTGTTTCGTATGCAGCGGGCCGCCGATTATGACTGGAAGCCAGTTCCGGCCTATCTGGTCGGTGTTCAGTTGACATTGCGCAAGGTGGTCAACATCACCGATGATGCGGGGTACGATCTTGATCCGGCTGCCATGGTGGCGAAAATGATCGCGAAGCGGATGCCTGACAATCTGCGACAGGCGTTACAAGGGCTTGATCCGAAACAGACAGCTTCGGTCCTCATTCAGCATGGCATTGACGGCTTTGCCTACCGGAACAAAGCCGAGGATAAGGGTAGCATGTCCTATGTGGTTCTGGACCCAGCCTGCATCCGGGTGACCAGCGCAGCACGTGCGATGTCTGAGGACGAGCTTAAACACATTTACTACCAACATCAGTAGCCTGATGCGTGACCACCGACTCACCCTCAGTGACGACCACCTTGAAGCTATCGGCCACATGCTCGATGATCCGCGCCCGCCCAATGATTTCTGTCATTTCTCACCTCCATAGCCAGTCTGCCACATTGGGCGCAACCTGACGACTCACCCCGATCGATCATGGGTCAAAATCAGGGTCTTCTCGTCACCTTCACGACTATTTAGCACGATAGATTAGCGAGACCTCGCGGTTTTCTCTTGCGCGTTCTTGATAAAAGCCAGTATGATGCCTTTCAACGACCGGCGCCTCGCGGAACATCAGGGGCGGAGACGGAAGATGGCTAAGACATACGCGGTGCTGGAAACCAAATACGCCGATCTCGCGACCGATTTCGGGCTTGATTGGGCGACCAAGTTGTTCGGCGCTGAGACGATCGCCAGCCTGCCGGTGCGGGCCAGCGGCAAAAATAAAGGCAAACCCAAGGGATTCGTGATCTGGCGCAAGGCTTCGGTTGCCGGTTACAGCCGCGAGGTGCAAAGCCCGCTGGCCGTTGGACAACTTGCCGATGCGTGGCTCGCCCTCGGCATGTACTGCACCCGCAGCGACGCGATGAGCGGGTATTGGATGGGCCGGACGGAAACACTGGCGCTTTCCCGCTGCTATCTATTCGAAGACGGTCGGCAGCGCCGCGCTTCTGAGAACGCTTTCAACGACCAAGCTCGTGCGACCGATTTGGCGGAAATGCGGGCCGAGGCCGAACGTGAGGCAGGCCGTTGACCGGCCACCCCAACCGCTCCCGCAAGCCGATCCTACGCCCACACGAGGCGCGGGGGCTACGGACTGCTGTTGCCTTCATGACGGCTGGCGAGGCCGATGGCGTGTCGGAGCGCGAAGTCGAAGCGTCGAAGTCAGCGGCTTCGAAGCTGGCCGAGGCACCAGAGCAATCGATCTGGCTTCCGTTTTCCCGCATGGAGTTGGACGTGCTTTGGGAAGCGATCAGAAACGGTGCTGAAGCTATATTGCAGCCGTCTTCAGGGCATCGACCTGACCAGCGCAAGGCGTTCCGAGATGCAGGCAATCGCATCGCTGACGCGGGCGGGTTCGGGCCTAAGTTTTGACCTTCGACTCACCCGCAGTTGGCGGTAGGCTGTGAACTACCACGACCCTAAAGAGGTCGCGGCGTCTTGGTCAAACCTGTCCCGCATCTATCCGCGAGGCTAAAGACCTCGCGGTTTTCTGGCGCGTTCTTGATAAATACCGCCATGAGCAACGATATTCGACGCTGGATGACTTTGGTGGAGGGGCAGGTTCGCCTTGTCGAAAGCACGCCGCGCACCCTCTATCATGGCACGTTGCGTAAGTTTCTACCTTCAATACAAAAACATGGCTTGTGGCCCACCGTGGGCGAATTCACAAGCACCATGTATGATATAGAGGAAGATGCCGAATTTCCCGAACTGGTTTTCGCTGCGGATAAGCGCGGTCTGAAAGCCTGCTTCAGCGCGATCGCATGGTTGATTAACAAGCATTACGGAGAGCGATACACAGTTGACTTGATCAAAAAGTATGGGGCGCTGTGCGTTTTGCGACATGCCGAAGAAGACTTTACCTATCGTCAACAAGATGACGAACACGACCATCCGAATTACTATACGGATCATCCATCACAAGCGGAGCCGGGCGACTACTACTCAGAAAACGGCATCACGATCGATGCGGTGCTGACCGGCAATAAAATGCTGCAATATTTTACGAAATATGCCGGACTTCGCCGCAAAGAATGTGAACGCCCCGGTGCTCGGAACCCCTACGCCTCTGATTTATGAACCTATCACGCGTCCGTGACCCACCGACTCACCCTAAATCGGCGGTAGGTCAGACGTTCACCGCTAGCAACTCGGCATTGGACCGAACGGATTTGGAGAAATGAAAAAGACGGTTGGGTAGATCGTTGCTAAATAATCGTATGCGATTGCACGAAATCACGGAAGCCAGACGGCTTTCCAGCAAATTCAGAAAATGGTTTGAAGGCAGCGTCGTCACCACATGGGACGATCAACCGCTGGTCGTCTACCATGGCACCGACGCGCAGTTTACGCGGTTCAGTCTCTCCAAGGCCGGTAGCCGCTCCGGTGGCGTGGCAGGTCACGCGATACGCGGCATCTACTTCTATGGCGATAGCGACATCGACGGCTCCTCTGGTGCAGAGAATGCCAAGGCATGGGGCAACACGGTCAAACGATGCTACCTGCACATCACCAACCCATTGATTGTAAACGCGATGATTGACGGTGACACCGAGGAACAGGCGCAAGCAGCAGGCCATGACGGTATCATGCAGAGCGGCGGACGGGTGTACGTAGTGTTCGATCCCGATCAGGTTTGGACGATCAAGTGACCCTCCGACTCACCCTGATACGCCTGCATGGGAAATAGTGGCGTTTTAGACGCCAAATCGATAGCATTCCGCTCATGAAAATCACCTGTCAGGTTTCGCCGTTCCTTCCCACACAAAGCTAAATACGCCATGGAAAATGACCTCAGACGGTGGATGAGATTGGTAGAAGCGTCGCAGCCACGATGTCCTTTTCCGAACAGCCAGTGCCAGACCCCGGTGTATCACGGCACTTCCAATCCGAATTTCAAACGCTTTTCGAGCAAGGGTGGGTTGGGTGGTGCCATGGGCTTTTGGTTCGCTACCACCCGAGAAGCCGCTAACACCTTCGCCAAACCGCGCTACGCAGGCGTCCAGCCGGGTGTGAAGGTCTGCTGGATCAACATTCAGCAGCCAATGGAGTATGACGGCCACGCGGCTTTTGTGGCAGCGGCTTTGGCGATGAACAAGGGCACGCCCGAGGAGAATGCGAAGGCGTTGCGTCGAAA
>Ga0302140_10007800_pt1 | contig 13372 bp, 16 predicted proteins | sample I_Bog_E1_1_FD_202095 | JGI IMG/M metagenome (GOLD analysis project Ga0302140, IMG submission 202095) | Peat permafrost microbial communities from Stordalen Mire near Abisko, Sweden - I_Bog_E1_1 | ecosystem: Environmental > Terrestrial > Soil > Wetlands > Peat | place: Sweden: Abisko, Stordalen...
TAAAAGAGAATATTGGGGATTTAGTAAGTGTGAATGACATTTAAGTAATGACATTTAAGTTTAATTTAAGGAAAAATTATCCAGAAATTATAATAAAACAAAGTTTAAAAAGTGTTTTTTATCAAATTTTAAAAAAATAAACATTGAGATATTTTCACTAATTTTGAAATAAATGGAATAAAATATTACTTTTTTAAAACAAAAGGATTTTCCTCAAAATAAAATAAATAAATTCCAAATTTAAAAAAAAAATCTTTTATGAAGAAATCCTTTTCCGAGACCTTCTTAAAATCAATCGACTCCACTCAACTTTATTCCAAGCGTACTTTCCATGAATTACCAAACAACAATTGGCAAATCGTCGTTTCTGAAACCCAAACAGGGGGTCTTGGCCAATATGCTCGCAAATGGCATTCACCTCCAAATAATCTTTACGCTACTTTTACCTTCCCTTATCCCCAATCCCAACTTGATACTCTTCCCTGTGTGACTCAAGTAGCGGCCGTGAGTGTTTGCCAAGCATTAGAAAGCTTTAATTTACGAGGCCAGATAAAATGGAAAAACGATGTTCTGATAAATAAGAAGAAAATTTGCGGGATTTTGGCTGAAGCGGAAACCATAGGTGATAAAACTTTAGTCTATGCAGGAATTGGAGTGAATGTGAATATGACGAATGAGGAAGCTCATAATGTTAATCAACCAACCACTTCACTCAGAATTGAATTAGAACGTGAAGTAGAAAAAAAGGTCGTTTATGAGCTGATCAGAGATAAATTAATGATGAACATAGATGTTTTATTGGAAAAAGGCTTCACTCAATTTTTGACCTATATTAATGTGAATTCAGTGGCATTTGGAAAAATCGTGAGAGTGAAAGATAATGATGGTTATGAGGCGAAGGGGGAATTTCTGGGGTTGGATCAAAGAGGCTTTTTAGTTCTGAAAACTGATGATTCGAATTTGTTGGTGTTGTCAACTGGGCAGATGATCATTGAAGAGCCGAATAAATAATGGGTTTGTATGGGATTTATGAGAAATAGATAAAGTTTTTTTTGGATAAAGTTTTTTTTGTTAGCAGTTTAAGAAAAAAAATGAGGAAAAAACAAAAATTATTAATAAATTTTACAATTTTCTTCTTGAAGAGGCAATCTTGGGTCTTTTGTTATAAAGTTGGAGTTGTTTTGCTTATTATTTATGACTAAATTCACAAAATCTTTATAATTTTTAAAAAATTAATCAAATAACAACACCTTTTTCTTCCTTTATTGAAATAACTTGATCATTCATTCCAAAATCATCCACAAAGGAAGAGTTAATATTGCCCAAAGACGATATTTGCCGTTTTTCTTTTGGTTCTTTCCCCATTCTATTTAAAAGTATTGTTGTGTTATGCGTTTTATTATTGCTTTTTGCCATATCTAATAAAAAATATCACTATATATATTGACATAATTATTAAAACCATCATATAGATCCAAAGCCAATTTCTTTTCATCTAGAGGGTCGATTTTTAAAAACCTGATGATTTCATAATCCACATTATACCATTTTTTCAAATGTCGGAAGACACTTCGAGGCAAAGCCTCATAATCATGATGTTCCATCAGAAATTCTTTAAGGAAAAAACGACATCTTTCAATATTTTGTGCATTTAAAAACTCCGTTTTGATCAATTCGCTTCAAATTAAATAACAATAATTAATTGAAATAATAGACTTATTGATAATTTTTCCTGGGTGCAATACCATACTTCTTTTAGTCTCATCGTTGGGGGATACCAAACCAACATAATGCACCCAATTTCTCCACCAATTGGCATCAATTATATATTTTGCTTGGTTTTCTCTTCCATAATTTGCTTTGATTTAATAAAAAATTGATTCTTTTTCGTTGTTTTTATGTATTTTATTTATTCTTGATATACCTTGATGACAGAGCAAAAAGTTGACTTCTTGATCATGAATGGAATATTCTTTCTTCATTAAATCCAAAATTATCTTTTTTTCTTGTTTAGGCGTTAAAATGTTCTTTTCATTATTTTTTTCTTCATTTTTTTCTTTTTTTTCATCGCAACTCTCAAGCTTATTATCAATTATTTCCAATTTTGGCTTTAATTCATGTATTTGTGAACTTTCGTTAACTTTTTCCAATTTTGGCTTTAATTCATGTATTTGTGATCTTTCGTTAAAATATTTCGTTTTTTGCATTGAAAACGCACAAAAATCTTTTGAAAGAACCGAATCAAAGGCCTTAGTTTTGGCTGAAATCAATAATCGATTGCTAGAAAGAACATCTCTTCTCGAGGATTTTACGTCAGCGATGTCATCGTCGCTTTCTTTTTTCCTAAAAGATCCATTTGGTTTTAAAAAAACCTTATTTTCTTTTTCTTTTCCTCCGTTTTGCTTAAGTTTCTCGATTTCTCGCAGGATTTCTTTAGCTAATTGAGGCATTCTTTCATTATAAACTTCATATGGGAGTTGATCATTATTGAAAGAATGAAATAAATTCGCGGTTTTTTGTAATAAACGTGAAGTTTCCTCTTGATAAAGATCGAGATATTTTTTCTTTCGAGTTTTGTTTGAAAGGAGCAGATCTCGCACGATTATATCGAAAATTTCAAATCTGCCGTTAATTAAATCGAATAATTGAAATTGTGAGACATGGAGACGAGATAAAGAACTTAGGAGCTTATGATTGAGATCGAAATATTCATGTAAGTTTAGCAAAAAAGGAGGATTTGGGTCTTTGGATAAAAGATTGTTATCATCACTGGTGATAATGAGGGTCATTTTGAATCAACTTTGTGATCTTATTAATTAAAATTAAAGGCTCTGCTTCTATAAATACTGCAAAGTACTTATAATATATTAAAAGCTCAAATATTTCAAAAACTAAATTTAATTTATTAGAAATTAATTGTAAAATGCGATATTTCTACTCAAATAATTAAAAAAATTCAATTAAATTATTAGAAATTAATCATTTCTATTTAAAGGCAGAATATTTGACAAAATTCATTGAATTATTAGAAAAAAGAGAATTTTGTTTATATATTTTAATATAAATTAGTTAAGCTATTCTCTCATTATCAAAAGGTTCTTGGTCTTAATTTTAAAGATTTTATCCTTGAAATGCACAAAAAGACAATCATCTTCTCGGCCTGTTGATTGTCTTTCTGAAAAACTGATATCTGATTTATTCTCATTTTCATTCATTTCAACGAAATCTTCATTTATTTTGATCCCCACCTCATTTTCCTTTTTTTCCTCAGTGGTTTCTGATGGTTTTTTATCTTCGTCCGACTTTTTGGTCAAAATATTCGGATTATTATTGAAATCATCCAATAATTCCTTCACTGCGAAATATTCTTGCTTTTCATCTTCATTTAATGTCTCCACGAATTTTATATGATCTTTTTCTTTAATTATTTATGAGTAAAATTATTAAATTATGAATAATGATGAAAAATTCGATGAAGAATTATGGAAAATTAACAGAAATTAAAAGAAATAAATTAAGAAAAATGATGAAAAAATGAAAAAATTGAAGAATTATGAAAAAAATCGAATAAAAATGAGAAACCTTGATCGATGTTATGGAAGACCTGTTTCAAATCATTGAGGATCTCTGGATATTCCTCCTTGGAGATCAATTCATTTGATTTAATCGTGTTTTCAAAGATCTTTTCCGTGATGTCATTCGATGAATTGGCGATCAACCCCATCACAATACTCACAAGGAAAAAACTCGTAATCAATATAAACCCAACGAAAAACAAGGCTGTGAATGGTTTCTATATATATATATATATGAAAAATTATCCTAAAAAATCATTAATAATACTTCTTTATATGCAGTTCTAGCGATTTCTCCCCAATTATCTAAAGTCATTATCTTAAAAAAGCCATTTTTATATTTTTATATATAATATAATAGAATAAGACGAATTTACTTGGAATAAAGTCAAAAAAGATGTTCTGAAATTCGCGAACAAAGGTGCGTTTTCAGCGTATTTTAAATTAAAAGTCGCATAAAAAGCCGAATAATATATCACAGCGAGTATCAAACAAAACACCGGTAATATCCTAGGCATGATTTCATATAATCTATTGATAATTTGCTTATTATCAATCGTATTCAATAACTTCAACACTCTCAAAACAGGCCCTATTTGTAAATATCCCGATGAAAACAATTGGAACAAATCAATAAATAACGCAAAAGGTCCCGACACAAAATCGAAAATAAAAGATGTCGAAATCACATATTCAGGATAAGTGATTTTCTTGTTGAAAAGAGGGATTTGTGAGGTCTTTTTATCAGAAATGAACAAAAGGATGATCAAATGGATGGTGAATAAGAACCCATAGATCAATTCACTGCCATATAAAAGAAAATATCCAAATAGATGCTTTTCAGCTAGGTAATAAGAGAAATAGTTATTAATGATAGTGACGAACCAATAAGAATAGATGATTCTATCGAAGAATTTGATGAGTTTATCGAGAAAGAAGTTATTATGGAAAATGTTCAAATTATTCAATAATTCCTCATAAGTCATCGAATTTTGTTTCTTCAAAATCAATTCCTCATTTAAATAATCATCATTTTGGAAGTCATAATCCATGTTTTTCTTGATATTTGGGTTGCTATAATAAGCCACGAAAATGCCCAAAAAAATGTTCAAAAAGGTATAGAACATCACAATCATAAAGATCAAAAAAAAGAAACATGATGCAAATCCCAATCTTTTCATGATCGGATCGCTGATCTCATATCTCCAATCATCTTGGGTCAAGACCTGGAACATTGAAAGCATGGATTTGCTCATATTTCCGAAATATTCAGGAGAGATCTTAGAAAAAAAGACCTTCCCCATGAAGGAAAAGATATAAAACACGAAGAATATCGAAAACAGGATACTAGAGCATTTCGGAAGGATATAAAGCACTTCCCTGATCAAAATCCTTAGAGAAATTATGAGTTTTCTTAATAAAAGTCTATGCAATTACCTGATTTTATGTAAAGTAAAGAGTTTCGCTAAACGCATAGCATTGCCATAATAACCTATTCTGCCAGTTTCTAAGAAATGGCCTATATCCATGACAATAGCCCCTGGACCGGCTATTATATCTAGACAAAAATAGAAATAGCCATAATAATAAGGGTTCAGATAAAAAGAGCCGAGGAAAATCAGATTTAAAGACAATTCGATAGTGAAATAAAGGGAAATCAAGGTATTGACCATTGATAAAGTTATTATCATTTGCTCATTTTCTGTGGAAAGAACTGATAATAAACTACAGATTATCATATAAGAAAGAAAAAGATAAAGAATCAAAGAAATGTTAATCGAATCGGAATATTTCAAAAGAAAACGACTTATTTGGCCTTTTCTCGTAGGGTCTAATTATAGAAAAGAAAAGATAAAAAGGAAGATTAATGGGAAATAACCATTCAAGAGTTGAGGAGGATATTTCCTGATGTCTTTGGCTAGAAATGAGTTGAAACAGGAGAAAAAAGAACTATTTGATGACATTTTTGGAGATTTTTTTAAAAAACTTGAATTTTGTGAAAGATTTTGAAAGAAAAAACCAATTTTTCAAACGTTTTATGTTATTTTCTCAGATTTATTAGGGAAAACAGACTATGTGTTGTTTTTTTTTTCTTGAATTTTCAAATTTTCAAATATTTATTTATTTATTAATATATTTACTTAATACATATTCCTAACAATTTTAAATAAACCATTATCTTATCCTTTTTTTTATTTCTGGTTTTTCTTCAAATAAGCGACCATCGATGAAATATTGAGCATGTTTTCCAAATTATCGCAAAGTGCCATATTTTTCATCATTCTTTTGGCTATAATCTCATAATTCTGGATCTTTTTCTCAATAACCAAATTATTATAAATCAACCCAAAGCCGATTTCCTTTAAAAAAGAGACAATATCTGAATTTTCCTCTAATAATGTCATGACCATATATTTCTTCTTTTTTTTGGCTTCTTTTTCCTTTTCATCCCTTTTCCAAAAATCATGATTTATCGTTAAAAAAAGGCCCGTTTCCATTTTTGTATTCAAGTCAAAAATCGTGATTTTTAACCCAATTGGAACGTTTTGTAAGCCCATTAAAGCTATAGTAACAGGAGTCTTATAGGTTTCTCCTAATATAATATATATCTATATATATAATAAAGTTTTCTTTTAATAAATAACCTATAAACATTCGAAGAAAGCCACAATATTCCAAAGCTATCGGGGTTATAGGGTTTTCATCATATCGATCATAATCATCCGGATCTAATTCTAATATAAATCTTTAAAACACGAGACTTTTCTAATAAATATAAGCCTTTTTCAAATATTTCTAATGCATATCCATCTATTATCAATGAACACATCACATATTTATCATTAAGCTCCATCTTTTTATAAACCAATCCATATGTTTTCCAAAAGCTTTCGAAAGGAAATGTGGTTTGACCCTCCGCTTTAATTTTCTTCTTTTCGGGTGCTGATGTCAAGAGTCATGAATTTAAAGGAAATTATTAAAAAAAGAAGATTAGAAATCCAGTTATTTATTACCATGAGTTTCAAATCCATTCTTCATAAAAATCTCCATGCATTGTTTAGCTTCATCTGGCCTCAATAAATTCATTCTATATCTATTAAATTGACTCCAAATCTTCACTTTCAACAAGATAAGTTGTTCTTCATCCATTAACGCGAAAAAAGTCTTCACATTAGGCTTACCCTTCAAGAACTCCTCTAAATCCTTCAAAAGAACCTCTAATGAACTTAAAAATGGTTGCAAATCAAGGATTTTATAGGTTTCAAGCAAAATCAATGGCTCAGCCTTGAAATTAGCAATTTTTTCAAGTTGGATTGCGTTTTCCTTAGAAGTCTTCATGATTTTCGAAAATTCCTCTATCATTTGTCGTTTTCCTCCTTTCGAAGCTTTGGATTCAAATATTTTGCCTATGCTTCCTTGATCCAATTGAAGATCCACCCTGACATTTTTCCCACTTTTTAATAGTTTTTATGAGACTTTTTTATTAGAAAAAAACCTTTGCGAATGAGCCAAAACCAATCGGAATTGATCTTTGATGATATGATGGAAAAACAAGAAACATTCTTCTTCGAAAAAACTCACTGTCATCAAATTCAAAAACAAACCATGAGCCTTCGGCCAAACTTCTATTACCTCTTTTTCATCTTTCATTCCAATCTAATAAAAAATAAATAAGTTCTATTAAATTAAATCAAATAAATTAAAAAGAACAAAACCCCGAGAAAAGGCATCACACAATATCTCATGAAATCCTCATAACTTTCCATAGTCTTTATCGGATTCTCATAAGGTAACACATCTTTCACATCAACTGTTTGTAGAATCTTTGAAAATAATTCGATATTGAGCTTTTCATCATTTAATGCAACTTGAGTAGTTTCGTTTCTACCTTGTAACATAAACAATGCCTGATCAATTCCTCCATCATCAATTATTTGACATTCGATACTAAAAGTGGCTTCGTTAAAGAAAACCTGCTTTTTGACCACAAGGTTCCTAGGGAAATATGGCAATAGGTTTTTTAATAAGATCCCAGGATTCGATAGATCTGAAAGAAAGTCCATAGAAGTCATTTTGCTAGTTTTTTTGGTGCTTCGATCACTTTTCCTTATATTACTTGGCTTATTATTAATAAGGTTAGTTGGGTTATTATTGATGGGGGAAATTTGTTCAGAGGATTGAATTTGGTTGGAATTGAGAATGGAGGCTTTTTGTAGAGAAGGTTTCTTTGTAATTGGTTGGAAAATGGTGCTATCTTTCGAATTATTCATGCTTAATTGATTATTAGGCTCGATTTTGTTTTGGCTTCTATTGAAAATAGGATCTGGATGGAAATTCACTTTCGCATTCGAATCTCTTTGAGACAAATTAACACTAACGACCTTTTTCAAAGCTGGAAGTTCCGGTTCTTTGGGTTTCTTAATTTCCTCAGGAATTATCGAAGCATCTTTTCCAATGTTTTTCAAAGGAAGTTTGAAATTCCGTTGGGATTTATTCGCATAACGGCCTTGTGAATTGTTTTGATCTCTTAATTTCTGTAATATTTCAGGACTTTCAGAATCATTAGTTGGTTTTTCGATTTGGGCTGATTTATGTAAAATTGGAGGAGGACTGGGGTTATGAATGTCATTTTGTGAAGAAGAACAAGGAGAAGCAGCTTCTTTATCCCGAGAATTGCGCTTTTTGTTTGATGATATGAGGATATTTTTACTGGAGGTTTTCTCTAATAAGGGTTTATTAGGGAAAGAACCTTGTTCTAATTGATCTAGGATGTTATTATTCTTTTTTTCTGAGGGGATTTGAACTTTTTGGGAAGGTTGGGACTTTATATCTTCGATCATTTTCCTTAATTGTTGGACTTCGCTTTGTTTTATATCTTTATCTTTAGCCATTGCTTCATTCTCCTTAAGCAATTTTTCCACTTTTTCCTCCAATTCCTTTTGTTTTGATGTCATTTGATCAAGTTTCGGTTGGATTTGCATTGGAGAATTAAAGTTGGGCAAAAAAACAGGAGCATTGTTTGGTGGCATTATAAAGTTACCCATCCAGCCATTAGAATCATGAGGACTTAACAAAGGAATGTTTGAAATTTGATTGATATTTTGATTCATATTGTTGGAATTCATAATGTTAGGATTCGTATAGTTGTTGGGATTCATATTCATATTGTTATTAGGATTCATATTCATATTATTGTTGGGATTCATATTCATATTATTGTTGGGATTCATATTCATATTGTTGTCGGGATTCATATTCATATTGTTGTTGGGATTTATATTCATATTTTTGTTCATATTTGGGTTCATACAGGGATTCATTCCATAATAATTGATTCCTGGGAGAGTCGGGCCCTTTTTCTCTTGGTTATTTTCCTCCAAGAACCTTTTTTCCTTCTCATAAAACTCCCTCATCTGTTGAATGTCCATCAAGGTTTCTTCCATTTCCTTGATTTGTTTTAAATATTTCGAAGAGTACCCCCTTGGGGTGTTTTCAAGCCCATAACTTCTCATTTCATCTCGATTCGAATAAGTCTTCGCCTTTGCGTTTTTCTTAGATTTTATTCTAAAACTCTTTGGATTGAAATCCATACCCTCTTCATTGGTTTCATCCTTTCCAATAAAACTGCTTTCATATTCAGATCGATTCGAGGAAAGCTCATTATCGAAGAATTGAGGCTTCTTATTGAATTTCAAGCCTTTTTCTCTGAAACTCTTGAGGTTTTCATCCTCAGTTGTCATGATTTCAGGCACTGAAACCTGAGATTGTATTGATTTCGATAAGGTATTGAGTTTCTGGGTTAATAAATGCTTAGAACCCAGATATTTCATGCCTAATTTATACCCATTTGCAAAGAAAGTCTGATATCTTTTAGGCGGTATTTTCACTCCAATAGTTAATTCAGGGTTGCTTTGGAAATATCTAAGGGAATATCCGAAATTCATATAAGCTGCTAGGAGAATGATAAGTTCTTTGAGGAATTGATCGTTTTTTGAGAAATCCTCATCTTTCCTATTACGGATTTTCTTAAATATCTACAAGAAAACCAGATTTTTAGAAGATATTTATTATTAAGGCTCAATACATATGATTCCATATAGGTCAAGCCTTTTTCAGAATATTTATAAGCTTCAACGAAATCCTTCTGCATCAGGAAATAAGAAGCTAAATTATTATAAGTGATTCCTATTAAAACAGGGTTATTTGTATTTGGAAGATGTGTGATTGTGGTTAGGAGATTATTAAGGATGTGGGAATAATTAGGATCTTTTCTAATGGATTATAGGGATTATTTCATTAAATATTCAAATATATGAACCTTATTAAGGAACCCATCGCACAATTATTCAAGGCAGATATTTGAATCTCGAAATTTTCCTCTAGACCTTCTAAAAGACCCAACAGAATTTTTTCAAGCTCTAAAATCTCCAATGTTTGTTTGCTATTATCTAAAATTAAGAAAAAGTTTAATGTATAAAGAAAAATGAGCTTCATGGCCTATCTATACCTTGACATATTATGAGCAATAATTTGTTGCAAATTTTGATCAATCTAATGATATCAGGCTTCAAGATATTTTCTTTCGATAAGTTCTGTTGTTGGGTATAAAGCTCGAAAACCGCAGAAACCAGCTCGTTTATTTGATTCTAACGAAAAACTTCGATTTATAAAGGAAAACGTTCTACTTTTTCATCATAAAGGAAAATGTTGAAGATGGTTTTTTGGAATGAATTCACGAAAGTCGATGGCTTGGAATACAAGTCTGAAGGCGTGGAACCGACCGAACCTAACTGAAAATTTTGGCTATTGTTCAATTTGGTTTTCATTTTCGAAATCAAAACAAAATTATTAAAAAAAAAACTTGAAACAGCAAAAAAATGCAATTCTAAACTAAATTAACGATCCTTAATTAATTTCTCATAAGTCCATTTGCAGGGTATCGAGTAAAGCCTGTTTTTCTGCTATAATCATCTTCAAATTGGCCATTTCTTTAGCATAATTCCTCGCGCTATCAGTTAATTCCTCTTGTAACGCTTCGACCCTTTAAATTCCCCATAAATATCTAATTCTCTTTTATGATTATAAATACCTCGCATTAGACCTTTGAAGTTTTACTTCAAGTTCTATTTTATCTTTTTCCGCATCATTACCATAACTTGTTGTGGGTCTCTTGGATTTCAGATCTTCTCTTAATTCTGAGATAATCCGTTCCAAGCGAAAGCATTCATTCTTATATTTATCGATTTCACTATTTTCACCATTGCCATATACCATATTTTTCAGCTGCTTTTGCAAATTCACGTTCTCGGTCTTTATCTGTTCTAATTCCACCATCGCATCACGAGCCTTTTGAGTGTCTTTCAATGAAGATTCCATGAGGTTTTCAAGTTTGGAGATCACTTTCTCTTGTTTCTTTATGGTTTCCTTAAATAATTGTGTTTTGGAAATCTCGCTTTGCATTGAAAGCAGTTTTTTTGAGTTCTGTTGATGAACTCGTTGTAGATTCTCCAATTCGACTTGTAATTGTCGAGCCTGGGCAACGTCTCTTTGCGCTGCTTTCAAGGCTTTTTCAAATTCCTCATTTCTCACTCTTTCATCTCTATATGCCTTTTCATGTTTTAGAAGCTTTTTTAATAATTTAATTGCTGACTTGAGCGATTTTTATGATTTTGGCCTTTAATTCCTCAACACTCATCTTGGAAATTTCCTTAGTGACGATGGCTCCGATCTCAATTTGTTCTTCATGGGCTAGTCTTTTCCTGAGAATGGCGTTTTCGCTTTGAAGCAATTTGATTTGTCGTCTGAGGTCGACGATTTCCGAGCCCTGCCGAAAATTCACTTAAGTAATAAACATTAGTTCGTTAAGAAAACCGTGATCTTGATGGCATCAGTCTTATCATCGATTTCCCTTATCATACGATGAATAATCTCTTGTTTTTGAGCCAATTCCTTCGAAAGGATCTGCCATTTTTCGCGATCGGATTGAATCCCATCGAGCTTCATCATTGAAATTGCATTGGAATAATTCCCATTCTCACCTCCTTTCTCATTCAGATAATTATCCTCCATATTTCCTCCTCTTTTCTCCATTATCATAGTGCTTCTTTTCTTCATTAGATAGTTTTTAGTGTCTTGTTGGCCATAACTTCCTATTTCCAGCATACATTTTGTAGTGGAATACACTGGATATAAAGAACTATCTTTCTCCCAAATCAAAGGAATTAAAGCGTTGCTTTTTTCTTTCGCACTAAGAAGTTTTTAATTTAATTAAAAAATCTTATGAAAAAAAGCTTTATTTTTATACTAATAAAGCTTTTTCAAAGACTCATCAACAATATCAGTATGCCCCACTATGGTATTGGGCATAGCATGGAAAGCCCCGGTTTGCTCATCTCTTCCAGCCACATAAAAGGAAATCGATTCCTGTAAAGAAGTCTTTGGAAGCGTGAAGACTGCTACTGAATCATAAAGGGTCTCAACTATATTAGGAGGAATCTTCATGATTTGTGAAATGAAAGTCCTTTGCTTGGTAATTGAAGATTCTTCAATAACTTTAGCCAAAGTCTTCGGGTTTTTCAAGTCAACTTGAATAAAAGGCACCCTATTCAAATAAATATTGTTTATTTCAGAAAATTACATGTTTGGTTTGTGCGAATGCAGAGTCATTATTAAAAACATCTTATTGGCTAGAGGCAAGGGATCATAATGAATTTTATGAATGACTATCTCTGCTAAGGCATCCACTAAAGTCTCCTGATTGGGCATTTCAAGACAAAATGATATATACATCTTCCCTCGAGCCTCATATTCTTGCTTCGAACTCATCAGTTCAAAATTATAAGGGTGAAAAGCCTTCATTGATTTCAATGGGAAATACAATGCATCTATGATTTCTGTTGTGAATTTATCCTTCACACATATATATAGGAATCCATCTGATAAAACCTTATTTTTTCAAATTAATTAACCAAAATATTATTAAACCGTTTGTCACAATGTTTTGAGGGTTCGGGATCAAAAACTGTTGGTTCCAAATTGGATGTCTGTTGCTTTCTACAATATTCGTCATATAAATCGAATTTTCATCTGGTACAGAGTCCTTATAAAGCACCCAGCCTACCTCCACAAAACTAGAAGGAAGCCCAGTAGGTGTGCTTCTATTTAAAGGCAAATCCACTGCTGATCTTATGTCTATTCGCAATCTCCAGATAAAATCCATAAAAGGATCAGAAACTGGCAATGGATGGAAAATGTCATTTTCCTCAAGGGGCTTTAAATCCACTTGTTGGTCTATTGGGAATAATTGTTCCCCGACTAATTTCAAATTAAGAACACATTTGCCAACTGTGACTTCTTTAGGTTCTTTATCATTTTGATTGAATTGTTGTCTTATGAATTTTACATGTTGCTTCACTCCGGTGCCACTGATATCTGTTAAGGGGGCTGTCAAAGGACCCAAATCTAGATGGCATTCACCTAATAATCTAGCTTGACCTTTAGACTCTAAATCTTGAGATGGATGCTCTTCACGATCTGTGACAACAAATGCGCTTAGCTTTTTATTATTTTTTTTATTACATGCATATATTTATTTTTAAAAAGGGGGGGTTATAGATGAATACATGTAAACGATCATTGATATCAAGCTTAAAATTGGATAAAGGCAAAATAAAGACATTTGCTGTGAATATGGGATTGGCCACACATGCGGAAATGTCAGTTCTTCTCTGAAATTAATATGACAAATTTTTCTTTATGGAAACAACCTTTTCACCATCCGCGTTCACTTGCACTGT
>Ga0302140_10007801_pt1 | contig 13371 bp, 7 predicted proteins | sample I_Bog_E1_1_FD_202095 | JGI IMG/M metagenome (GOLD analysis project Ga0302140, IMG submission 202095) | Peat permafrost microbial communities from Stordalen Mire near Abisko, Sweden - I_Bog_E1_1 | ecosystem: Environmental > Terrestrial > Soil > Wetlands > Peat | place: Sweden: Abisko, Stordalen...
TGAAAGCCACCAGAGCGACGGAGAGAGAAAGTTTGCGCATCACTGCGGTCGCTGCCACAATTCGCCGGAAGGCTTCTCGCCACACATCTCCGGCACAATCGTGCGGCATATGCGTGTGCGTGCGTCGCTTAGCAAGCAGGATGAACAAGATATCCTGCGCTTTCTCAACCCTTGAAATTGGAAGCGTCTCCAGAACCGGCACCCTCACGTGGCATCGCGAGGGAGGTCTCTTCTGCGTTCTCGGCTCCGTGCGGTCCGATCATGCACGACACTCGTGCGGAATGACAAAGGAAAGACAGTCCGATGACAAACGCCAAGCAACTCTCTTCGTATTCTGGTCCCGATTCAAACACACTGGCAACCGGGGGGCGTCACATGTGGAATGATCGATTGTGCCTTTATCTTGCTGCATTGACGCTTATGCTGCTTGCCGTGAATGGAGCCGTTTTAGCGCAAGCGCCTGGAACGGGAGCAATCACAGGAACGGCATACGATCCATCCGGCCTGGTGGTTTCCAATGCTCACGTGTCAGTCGTGAATGAATCGACACAGGTGTTTCGCTCCATGGTTACCGCGCAATCGGGTACATTCACGCTTCCACTCCTCAGTCCTGGATACTACACGGTAAAAGTCGCTGCCTCCGGCTTTGGAGACACGGTTGCACACTCAGTGGCGGTTGTCGCCGGTGAAACAACAGAGATCGTGCTTTACCTTTCCATCGCGAGCGTGGGTGTGAGTGTTCAGGTTGAGCCATTAGTTGAGATTGCGCAGACCGAGAGTTCGACACTCGGTCGCGCCGTCGATAAGGAAATGATTGAGGCTATGCCTCTGTCAAATCGCAACTTCACCCAGATTCTTGCCCTATCCCCCGGGGTAGTGGTCGCGCTTCCTGATGCAACAGCGCTTGGAAGGGGAACGCAAGATGTAACAGCCAATGGTAACAAGCCGACTGCGAACAACATTCAGTTCAACGGAATCGACGCCAATAATCTGTCCCAGAATTCTGCTGCAAATGATGGCGAAGAAGTCGGAATCGCGGTGCCGGCGCCTGACACAATTGCGGAATTCAAGGTACAGACAGCGAATTACGATGCGACATACGGAAGAGGGACTGGCGCGAATGTGGACCTGGTCAGCAGAACAGGCAGCAACCAGTTTCATGGGATTGCGTGGGAATTCCTGCGTAACGACGCGCTCGACGCTAACGACTTCTTCTCAAAGGTCGCCGGGCAACCAAGGCCCGAACTCAAGCAGAATCAGTTTGGCGCCGCAATCGGCGGGCCTCTCAAGCAAGACCAGCTCTTCTTTTTCGGAGCTTATCAGGGGCTTCGATCCATCAATGGACTTGGGGACAAAGCTACGGCAATTCTTCCGCAACTGACGTCCGATCGATCGGCTCCGGCACTTGCAGCACAGTTTTGTCCCTATGCGACATTCGCAGGCGGAGCCCAGGTGGCATGCGATGGATCAAATATAAGTCCTGTCGCAGTGGCCCTGTTAGGCTTCAAATTTAACAACGGAAAATTCGCTATTCCAAGCCCGCAAGTGAACTTGCCGGTAACCGACCCATCCCAGATTCCTCTCGGTGAATCCACCTTTTCATCGCCGGCGACATACCGCGAAGACCAATATACCGCAAATATCGACAGCGTTATCTCTGCGAAGAACAATATCGCGGGCAGGTTTTTCTTTTCGCGGGCTCCAACCGATGAACCCTTCTCGCCCAATGCGGCAAATGTGCCTGGTTGGGGCACAAATGAGCTCGACCAAAACGCGATGATTGTTCTTGCGGATACGCATGCCGTTAACTCGAACCTGATAAATGTCGCGCGATTCGGCTATATCCGCTTTGACGGAATATCCGCGGTTTCAAGCCCGATTCTTGCATCAGACCTCGGAACGCAATCTCCGACCGGGCTCTCAGGTGCGGGTATTCCGGCACCTGGGCTAACAATCGACGGCCTGTTTACAATTGGCGATGCCGGTACGCCCTCGCAGTCGCAAGTTACGAACAGCTATGTCTGGCAGGATACCGTTTCACTGATCCACCGCAACCAGACCATGCGCTTGGGCGCAGAGGTCAAGCGTCACCAGGTTGAAATTTCCGCCCCTTACTCGTCCGATGGGCTGCTTGACATACACACCTTCAACGACTTCCTGCTTGGTGAAAGCGCCGCCCAGAATGGAAGCCCGCTCGGCATGAGCAACGTCACCACAAGCGACGGGAGTTCAGGACTGTTCCGGAAAGATGAGCGCTACATCGATCTTGCTTCATTCTTCCAGGACGACATCAAGCTGTTATCAAGGCTCACCATCAATTCAGGATTGCGTTACGAGATATTCGGTGCGCCTTCTGACATTCATGGAAGGATGGTGACGTTTGATCCAACTATTGCGAGCCATTCAGCGTCGGCCGATGGAACGCTGAGCGGTTTTGTTGTTCCTTCGAATTTCAGCGGCACCGTTCCAGCCGGCGTTCTCAGATCCTCGATTCCAAGCCTCTGGCCGACCAACCACGGTGATGTATCTCCGCGCCTTGGTTTTGCCCTGCGTATTACCGAACGCCCCATTGTTGTCCTGCGCGGAGGCTTTGGAGTCTATTTCGACAGACTCTCAGGCGGCCTCGCCGAAAGTCTCATTACACAGGAGCCCTTCTCAATTCAACAGTTCTCCTTTGGCGCCGCGAACGGCGGCGCGACCTTGCAACAGCCATTCACTCCTCTATTGCCGAGCGCCTCCAGTTATCCGCTTTTCATTCCTCGTGTACCCGGTGGAAGTGTGAGCATTTCCGGCGTGTCGAGAAGCCTCCGGGATCCCTACACCGAGGAATACAACCTGAACACGCAAATTGCGTTCGCCCTTGACTACCTGTTTGAGGTTGGGTATGTCGGTACGAGAACATTTCATTCAGCCGGCTCTCTTGAGTTCAATCAGGCTTCGCTCGCGAGTCCCGCACATCCGATCAACGGAGAAACCACCAACTCCGCAACGAATGTTGTTCAACGATTGCCGTTCGACGGCGTGAGCCCGGGTTCGTTGAAGTCTGATACAAGATTCTTCTCCAATTACAACTCCCTCCAAAGCAGTCTGACCAAGCGGCTAAGCCATGGTTTGCAATTTCTGGGCAGTTATACCTGGTCCAGGAATCTGGACCAAACCAGCGGCTCATCGGGAAACCAGGTCTTCGAACTCTGGCTGATGACGAACGACCAAAACAATGCGCGTCAGGCATACGGCCCAACCGACTTTGATCGAACGCAACGTGGCGTGCTCAGCCTCACCTACAGCACGCCGAGATTGTCACTCCTGCCTGCTGTCGTAAGTCGCGCACTCTCTGCCTGGCAGATCTCAACTCTGTGCGTTGCGCAAAGTGGAACACCTATAACCATCCTCGACAATGGCGCTGGCTCTGTGTACGGCAATTACCCGTTCGAAAACAGAGCGCAGTTGACAGGTGCAATCCCCTATACGGCAGGATCGTTACTCTCGCGAGTAAAGAACGGATATCTCAGCGCTGCAGCCTTTACTGCTGCTCCAGAGGCACCATTCGGAACTGGCCCAGGCGATACAAACTTCGGCAACAGCAGTGTGGGCATGGTGCGCGGGCCGGGTCAGACAAACATCGATCTGGCAATCGAGCGTCCAATTGCAATCACTGAGAAGCAGAACCTACGCATCCGTGCCGAATTCTTTAACCTCGCCAACTCAGCAAATTTCGGGAGCCCAGGCAACACAGTGAATACTCCAGGCTTCGGAATCATTACAACCACAACAAACAATCCGCGTGTAATTCAGTTAGTGATGAAATATCAGTTCTAGTCAGCCGACTACCACTCGCCTCAGCGAACTCGAACCATTATGCAAGGTGGCCTCATTCAATGCTTACGATCGACCAGATTCGCACTTCCTGCGAACGATCCGAACCGGTCGCGCTCGGAGATCCGGTTTTCGGACGAATGGATTTGCCCCTCAAGCAAACCTTCTATCCCTTGGGATTTCCAATGGAAGTCGAAACAAACTCGGAGGAGATATTGACTGCCGTCGCGGAGAGCTGGCAGGGATTTGTAAAGCTGTTTGAAACACCGCCGTTCCGGGTCCGAGTATGCGTTCTCGATGGTCAATCTTCGGAGTGCCCGCCGATGCCAGTCTCGCGAATCCAGCAGCATCTGGGATCTAATGTTGCCAACAGTGAGAACTTCTCAGTAACGGATTTCGCGCAGGGCCTCTCGACTATCTGGCTGTCAAGGTCCACCCTGGCCTACAGAAACTATTTTCGATATTTCTTTCTTGAGTCGGCGGCGTTGCTTCAAATCTGCACCTCGTATACCACGCCTATCCATGCCGCGTGCGTCGACCTGGACGGGTGCGGAATCCTTCTTTGCGGCGACGAGGGGGCCGGGAAATCCACCCTCTCTTACGCCTGCGCACAGGCTGGATGGACTTTCGTTACTGATGATGCCAGCTTTCTCGTCAATAGCAGGCAAGACCGCCTCGTTGTGGGCAACTGCAATCAGGCGCGATTTCGACCGGGTGCCGGGCAGTTCTTTCCGGAACTTGCAGGCGGCCAGATTACGCATCGTGGAGACGTGGGAAAGCCGACCATCGAGCTGAGCACGTCATCGTCTCGCGACATCACCACTTCGCATATTTCTCGGGTGAACTACATTGTGTTCTTGAATCGGCGTGATGTAGAACACCAGGAATTGGTGTCATTCTCATCACAGGTTGCAAGGTACTCCATGCTACAGAGGCTCTACAGCTTACCTGAGACGTTGAGAATCCAAAGCACGATGATTGACAGGATTCTCGCTTCAGGCGCTTTCGAATTGCGTTACACCGACTTGAATTGGGCAATCGAGCGGCTCGGAAGGCTCGCCGTCGAAGGGAAATAGGGATCATGCTCGTCGAGACCACCGAAATATCGAACAATCGTGACCGCCCGTCCCTGCTCCATCGTATTACGATGGGCGGGATTGCCAAGCAATTCGATACTGGCTTTTGGGTCTTTTTCACTGCGGCATTGCTGTTCGACTTTGGTTTTGGGCTTTACTTCTTTCTCTTCAATCTGTTCCTTGCAAATCTTCACTTCAGAGAGAACGCACTCGGACTTGTCACTGGCGCGTTAACCATGGGAAACGTCGCTGGCTCCATTCCCATCAGCATGCTGTCAAGGCGATTCGGCTTGCGACCGGTGTTACTCATCGGCTTCATCGCTGCCCCGCTTATCTGCGTTCTACGCACTTTCCTCACTTGGATGCCGGCGCAAATCATCCTCGCTTTCCTGGCCGGCGTCGCGCTCAGTTCATGGACAGTATGCTTTTCACCGACGGTGGCAAAATTAACGAGCAAAGACAATCGCATATCCGCGTTTAGCATCGTCTTCGCGACTGGAATCGGATCGGGAACTCTTGCCGGACTCGCCGGGGGATATATTCCCGAGTGGCTCGGGGCCTTTGGCAGAGGAACGCATTTGACGAATGGAATGCGAGCTGTCTTGCTCGCGGCGTGCGCAATCGCGATGCTGGGCATTTGGCCGATTTCAAGGCTTAAGCTTGGAGTTGCGGAAGAAAGGCCGATGCGACCCAACGCGATCCTCCATCCCTTTTTACGCCGATTCCTCCCTCCGTTCGCTTTGTGGAGCATCGTCACCGGCGCGGTTACTCCCTTTGCGGCTGTGTACCTCCATCAGGAACTGCATGTTCGCCTGACGCACGTCGGCGTCATTTTCTCTGCCGCGCAGCTGTCGCAGTTTGTCGCTGTATTGCTGGCGCCACTCTTGCTTCGAAGACTTGGGCCGATCACCGGGATTATTTGTACGCAACTCGCAACCGGAGTAGCAATATTCGCACTTAGTCAGACACAGAATTCGTCATCGGCGATTGCCCTTTATCTGGCCTTCACCGGCCTTCAGTTCATGAGTGGCCCCGGCATTTATAGCCTGCTGATGAACCAATTTACGGAAGGCGACCGAAGCACCGCCTCCGCAGTGCAGAATATGGTGGGTGCGACAGCTCAAGGGTTCGTCGCGGTAGTTGCCGGGATGCTGGTGGTGAGTTATGGGTATCCTGTACTCTTCATGGGCACTGCAGGCACGGCTGTCGCTGCCGCGCTCCTGCTTTACGCGCTTCTTCGCGAAGCTGTTAAGCATCCGGCGCCCTCCGTTCAAGTAGCAGAGAGCACCTAAGCGAACAAAGGTTGACAACTGGCAGGTTTTCTCAGATCTTGATTACCCATTATCTGCGAGGTGTTCAGGAAGGTAAATGCAGAGGATCGGACCAATACTGTTCAAGAACTCAGCAGCAAACATTGCGCGAGGTAGTGCCTCGGCGATCGTAGCGATTGTCTTGCCTCATTTTCTGGTACGGACGCTAGATCACGATCGATTTGCTGCCTGGGCTCTGATACTGCAAGTTACGGCTTACGCGAACTATCTTGATTTTGGAATTCAGACAGCGGTGGCCCGCTTTCTGGCGCAAGCCATTGAGAAGGGCGATGTCGAGCACAGAGACAAACTGATAAGTACCGCGTTCACCATGCTCGCAGCCGGCGCCTTCCTCGGAGCGCTGACTATCCTCCCGGTCATTATCTATCTGCCGCATATCTTTACGCAGGCTCCTGTAATTGTCATCGGAGAGATTCGCAGCGGAATCGCGATTTTGGCAATATGCACACTTCTCCAACTTCCCCTCGCGACCTTTACCGGAATCCTTATCGGTTTGTGCCGAAATGAGCTTCCCGCATTCGCAGTTGTGGCGTCGCGGACCGCCGGAGCGGTAGGCGTGATTGTCGCCATCAGGCAGACCCACTCGCTGGTCGTACTGGCAGGAATAACTGGCGGACTGCAACTAGCGGGATGCCTGGCGCAATATTTCATGGCGCGAACCCTAGTGCCCCATTTGCGAGTCGAATTCCGCCTTGTCTGTCGGACAGTGGCCACCGACTTGGCACGGTATTGCAGCACACTCACCGTTTGGTCTCTTTGCATGTTGCTAGTCAGCGGTCTAGATCTGACAATCGTGGGGCATTACGACTTCGGACAGGTCGGCGCTTACTCGGTTGCCGCAATGGTGATTACCTTCCTTGTCGGCATCAATAACGCCGTATACGGAGCGCTGCTTGCCCCTCTCTCTATCCTTCAGGCGCAAGGGGACATGCGTCGCATTGGAAGCTTGGTCGTTAAGGTCACATGGTTGACCAACTTTCTTGATATCGGCGCACTCGTTGCCGTCTTTCTCTCTGGACACTTCCTGCTTAACGTCTGGGTAGGCGAGAGTTATGCTGCTCACGCGTTGCCGATCCTCAAGATCCTTGTGATCGCGAACGCAATTCGTCTGGCCGGCGCGCCAATGTCCGCGGCACTCGTCGCCACCAACCAGCAGCATCATGGAATTTCAGGAGCAGCCGTCGAGGGTGTCAGCAACTTTGCGCTAAGTATTGCCGGGGCAATTGGGATGGGAGCGGTTGGGGTCGCCTGGGGTACGGCTGCCGGTTCCTGCATCGGAGTGCTCTGGATGTTTCTATTCCTGTTTGGCTGGCTAAAGGCGCCTCTTGTCACCCGTCGATCACTTCTGCTGGATGCATGCCTGCGTCCCGCAATTTGTTTGCTGCCAGTGATTCTCTGTGCGCTCGCGTTTGACAGGCTGGTCAATTTCCAATTGCGGAGCGCGACGATCACGACGGGGGCCGTTGCCTCGGCTGTCATTGTGTGGCGATGGGGCTGGACGCGGCGCTCGTACCAACCCATTGTGGCGTAACGCGATGCATAGCACTCTACTCAGCGAGATTCGCATTTGAGCGCCTTCGAGAAAGAGATTTGCAGAAAGGGCGATTTGGCAAGAATGACCATGCAAGGCGCCTCCGCCAGCAACGGTTCAAGGCGCGTCATCAGACGCGTTCTGCTCACGCTTGCGCTTCCGCTTTGCTTCCGCACATTCCAGTTCTTCCCCGGCATGATGTACGTTCAAGAGGCTTGGTTTGTGCTTTCTTTGCTGATGGTGCTTCTCTTCTATCCCTATTTGAAAATTCGCGGCGGACTCCGTGTCTCTCGATTCGAAATCTATCTCGCAATCCTCATGTTTGGAGGCACGTCCTTGGCCACATTCCGTGCAAATCAGGTATTTGGGCAACCGCTCGCCTATGGACTGCTTTCCCAGCGAGCGATCGTCCTGATCGGCGTTTGGCTCCTGTTCGCTGATTTGCTCCGCAGCGGCATGCTGACTGCCAGGGATGTGGAAGCATCCCTTATCTGTCTTGCCTGGGGTACGTTTGTTCTTTTTTCCACGATGCGGCTTCTTCTAGTACCGGCTGACTTCACGGCGTACAGCGAAGGGTTCGTGACCAGGGCGATGGTCGGCACAGAGCCAAGCTTCAAGTTGCAGGAGTTCTTCATTCTCTTCGGCGTGTTCTACTACGCGACCAAGGGACTCCGTAGCAGGCGCGGAAAATACTACTTCGCCGCTGCAATCCTGTTCCCCGCCGCTTTGGGATCAAGCGGCCGTGGACTTGCGATTAGCGTTGTTGCGACTATTGTGTTCGTGATATATCGTTCGCGGGGAGTTTGGGGCGCAACCTTCGTCATCGGTAAGTCAGCAGTCGTCGCCGCCGCTTTTCTCGGAGCCGCCTTCGCGATCTTTCCAAACCCACTTCACACACGCATTGCTGGATTCTCCAACGCCTTTGCAGTGGTATTTACAGGCGCGCCTACACAGGACCCATCAGCAAATTCACGGATTTTCGAAACCTTGGCCGCCCTTCCATATATTCAACAGCATCTCTTCCTCGGCAACGGAGTAATAAGCAACCAATGGCAGGGAGGAAGCGGAGCGGCGATGGGTTCGTACTTTTTCGCTTCGGATATCGGATTCCTTGGAATCATATTTGCGTACGGCATTCTCGGCTTTCTGCTTTATGGATGGCAGTACAGATTGGCTTGGCGCGCCGCAAACCAGTTACGGGATTGCGTTCAATACCCACTCCTCGACGCGACCAAAGCGTTTGTACTGTTCTCCGCCTTCTTCTCCATTGTGACCGGTATTTGTGTTTGGAGTGCCGAGGTGACTCTCTTCTTTGTCGCGCTCATTTCCGGACTCGCCTCCAGAGAGCTTGAGGAAGACTCATCGCACGTCGAGATTGGAGATCAATGGCGACGCCACAAACCTGCGTGATCAGCGTAACCTATCGTGGATCTGTCGACACAGCCGCCTGCGTCCGAGCGCTGCGAGAGTCTACCTCTTCGGTTCACATTGTGGTGGTCGATACCACCCCGAACGACCCTCTGCTAAAACCTGCATTGGATTTTGATTCAGATGTAAGGTTGATTTGCGCACCTGGAAACGTGGGGTTTGGCCGAGCAAATAATCTTGCCATCCGATGGGCGCTCGATAACACCAGTTGCGACTTCCTTTTCTTGCTGAATAACGATACCAAGGTTCTTCCCAATACCATCGGTTTACTTGAGGATGCCATGGCTACCAGTCCAAACGTCGGAGTCATGGTACCGCGTATCGTGCGACTAGACGAACCGCAGACTCTTTGGTACGGAGGCGGCGAAATCGACTGGCGCAGGGCGAGTGCATTCACTCCCGGCGACCACGGCAGGGCAGACGCGCCGCTCGCCATGACACCGCGCAACGTCACGTTTGCAACAGGGTGCGCCATGTTTATCCGGCGTTCTGTGGCCCTGGCTCTAGGTGGCTTCGACCCGCGCTTCTTCATTTATGAGGAGGACGTCGAGTTGTGCCTGAGAGCCCGTGAACAAGGGATCCGTATCCGCTACATTCCAGCCTCTCTGGTGCTGCACCGAGTGCAGGGGAGCACCCAGGAGAGCGGCGCGGATCGACGCAGGTTCTGGTCCGTGGATAATGCTCACCTACCGTTTCTGGCCTACCACGTCATGCGTAATCGAATGCTGAATGTGCGCCTGCATGCACGCGGGCGCAACCGAATTGTAGCTTTAGCATTCCTCCCATTGATGATACTGAGGCGTGCATTCCCGTTTGCTTTGGCGGGGCGCTTCGATGCGATCGCCGCAATGTTGAAAGGACTGGCCGATTCAACTTGTATGAATTTACGCGATACCTCGATTGCTGGCCTCGACGGGGAAGCCGGATGTTCATCTGAACATGTGAGGCGCAGATGAGGACGATAACTGATGACCAGAACAAGCAGCAAGCTGCATCCGTCGCAATGATCGAGCCCGTAGGCGCGCATAGTGGAATGCACTACTATGACCGCGGCCTGTGCAAGGGACTACTTGCAGCAGGGTGCCGCGTCGACCTTTACACATGCGACGAAACCACTGATCCGCTGATTCCTGGTCTGGCGTTTCGCCCTTATTACAAGGGCATTTATGGAAAGCGAAACAGATGGCTCCGCGGATTGCGTTATTTGTCTGGAACATTAGCCTCCCTCTGGAGTGCGATTTTGTCGGGGGAGACAATTTGCCACTACCATGTCTTCAATGACCTGATGGCGGAGTTCGTCGTAATCGTCTCAGCAAAGCTCCACAGACGGAAGCTTGTACTAACGGTGCACGACGTCGACTCCATGGCGGAGTCTCTGCCAGGCAAACGGAGGATAAGTGCGTGGCTCTACCAACTCGCCGACCGCGTGATTGTTCACAATGAGACCTCACGAAGCGAACTGGAATCGCTCGGCATCTATTCTGAGAGGATTCATGTCATTGCCCACGGCCACTACATTGACAGTGCTGGCAAGATGCCGCTGCAAGAGGATTCGAGGCGTGCCTTAAAGATCAACGAATCCGCAAAGGTCATCTTGTTCTTTGGCCAGATCAAAGATTCCAAGGGCCTGGATCTACTTATTCACTCGATTCCGAAGGTAGCTGCACGAGTTCCCAACGTTGTGTTGCTAATCGCCGGCCGCCCATGGAAAACAGACTTCGCGCGTTACGACGCTATTATTGAAAAGGAGAATGTAGGGGATCGGTGCAAGCTGCACATCGGTCATATTCCTGATGAAGACGTCGCGACTTGTTTTGGTGCAGCGGACGTGGTGGCATTGCCGTACCGACGCATCTACCAGAGCGGCGTAATCCTCATGGCAATGTCTTTCGGGCGAGCCGTAGTGGTCTCGGATTTACCCGGCATGACCGACGTGGTCAAGGATGGTTTCAATGGATATGTCTTCAAAGATGGATCAGCAGACGATCTGGCAAAGACCTTGATTCGGGCATTGACTTACGAGAAGATCCGCCATCAGGTTTCAGATTGCGCTTCAGATTACATCCGCGATCATCATGACTGGGATTCCATTGGGAGGTCGACAGCGTGTGTCTACAAGGAACTGCTCCGGTCATAGATTCAATTTCTGGCGTGTCTACATCCAGAAAGTCTGCTCTCACCTATCCAAAGGTCTCCGGAGCGCGCACTCCATCTTGAGCAGGGAGACCGCCTCTGTGAGACTCAAAAGGGGTTCGTTTTTGCGGTGCGGCTCCATGCGGCAACGGAGTCGCAACTCTTGCAGCATCAATGTTAGTAGCTTCGTTCAGCAATCTGACATACACGTCGGCAACGTAATCCCACTGGTAGCGCGACCTCACAATGTTAACTGCCATCCTGCCCAGCCTCGCGGCATCTAGACGTCGTTCCTCCACAGCCCCGATGATAGCAACCAACTCATCGTGTTGAGACCAATACAGCCCCGAATCACCCAGCACCTCGCGATTGAATGGGTTGTCGTGCGCAATTACAAGGTTTGAGCATGCCATCGCCTCCAACAACGATGGGTTAGTACCACCTACGCTGTGCCCGTGAAAATACCCCCTGGAATAATACCGGAGTGGAATCAGGCGATCTTGATCGAAGACCGTTCCGACAAAGCGAATTTGCTTACTTCTGTGTTGAAGAAGGCTCCTGACATACGCGTTCGGCTTGTCCACAGTTCCGAGGACAACCAGTGGCAGCGTGGTGTTGGAACACTCAAACGCTTCAATAATCTGCAGGACATGGTTCTCAGGCTCGAGCCGACAAACATTGATGTAGTAACTGTCGGGTTCAAGGTTCCACTCGTGCAAAGCCTGAGGTGTCGGCTCAGTTTCCGAAATCTCCACACCATACGCGACCGTCGAAAGTTTCTTCAGCCGTGGATAACGTTTGCGCAAGTACTGTGATATTGCATCCGCATCCGCTATAACCCGTGACGCGAATACTACACTCAGCGCCTCAGCTAAAGCGAGATACATTCGCTGCAGAAGGGTCCACTTCGCGCGCTTCCACTCCAATCCATCGGAGTTAACCCAGACTGCTGATCCGTACAAGCGCGGAAGCCAGGTGGCGAAGCCGGCTCCGGCACCGAGCATATAAACAACGTCAAAGTCGCGACGGGCAGACCACAAGCACTGGACGTCCCATAACACTTCCGACATAGTCCCGAGAGACCGCGACAAGACGTACTTCAGTGTAACTCCGCGATGATAGCCATCCGGTTGTCTGGTTTTTCCAGGACAAAAGACCGTCACATCGACTCCGCGCCGTGCCAGGCGGACTGCGAGTTGCTCCGCAAACGTCTCAAAGCCCCCGTATTGCGCGGGAATGCCGCGTGTGCCAAGGATGGCGAGCTTAGTTTGAGCCACAAAAGCAAGAGAGTTCGATTCAGTTGTTAAATTATCCGCATCTTGTTTATGCTCCCCCAACTTCTCTGCATGCGATGCCTGGTTGAGCAATCCAAGAACGACAGAGTCGTCCCATCTCCGGAATAAACTCTTGATCACGATTGCGAGGTCGGTACAAGGTGTCGCGTGCGCCATGTACTCTGCATCGAGCCGTCGCTTCGCGGGAAGGATCACGTCGCGATAGAAGGATTCCAAGTTGCCTTCTGGTACACGTGCGAGAATCGACTCTTCACCAGCGAAGACGATTGTTGCTGCGCCCGTGATTCCAGGACGACAGCGGAGAATGGGGGTCCTGTGCTCGCGAACCTTCGGGCGAGGACCGACCAGGCTCATATCTCCAATAAGAACATTCAGAAGCTGAGGAAGCTCATCAAGCTTCCATCTACGCAGAAACTGGCCTATGGGAGTGAAGTGCTGGTTGTGGTCCGTAGTCACAGCCCGGTGCTCAATTTCTTTCGAGTGGACTAGCGTCCTGAACTTGGCAATCGTAAAGGTTCGACCATATCGTCCGATGCGCTTCTGTAAAAAGAGAACGGGGCCAGCCGACGTAAGACGCACAGAAAGACCTATAGCAAGGAACAATGGAAGCATCAACAGTAGAGCAGGAAGAACAAGGGCGCAATCAAAGACGCGTTTGATCCAAGATTGTGACCATGAGCTGAGTAGCCCAACGCGGCGGGAAGGCGAGAGACTTGTGTCTACCCAGACGTTCAAATCTTCCGCGAAACCTTCAACCCAGT
>Ga0302140_10007805_pt1 | contig 13362 bp, 9 predicted proteins | sample I_Bog_E1_1_FD_202095 | JGI IMG/M metagenome (GOLD analysis project Ga0302140, IMG submission 202095) | Peat permafrost microbial communities from Stordalen Mire near Abisko, Sweden - I_Bog_E1_1 | ecosystem: Environmental > Terrestrial > Soil > Wetlands > Peat | place: Sweden: Abisko, Stordalen...
CCGGTGGAAAGTACGCACCAATCCCAGGCCATCGAACACGTACAGATTTATCCAGGGGCCGACGGGAACTTTACGCTCTTCTCTGACGACGGCAAGACGTATGCCTACGAGAAAGGCGCAGGATCGGTGACTCGGCTGCATTGGGACGACGCGGCGGGAAAGTTGACTCATGAAGGATCGGAAGCCTGGACCGGCCCGGACAGCGCTTTGGTGGAATTGGTCGGGGGTCATAGCGAAGTTTCAGTTGCTCTGCCTGGAAACCAGCGACCCTAAGCGGCTTTTCCTTGTCCGCTCTATAGTAACGGTTCTTTATTGGGGTGGTGGAAGTTAGAGCCGCGTTTCTCGGCCTTTGCAACGGCACGTTAACCTTGGCATCAACCGGTGACATGGGTGAACAGGCGGCAATCTTCGAACCATAACTCGCTTTCCGGTCCACCGTTCGAACTGAGTTATCAATTCCAGTGGAGTCTGGAGGCGCTTCGTACCAGGCGCAATAAGGAGGTTGAGAGATGGCGTCCATTGTGAGTCGAGTCAGGATCCTGCTGTGCGTGTTGGTCTCTCTATGGGCGAGCGTGTGTCTACACGCCCAAGACAGCGCGGTCGTTCTCGATCGCGACGGTAGCACCGTGGTCCTTGAGCCGTATGCGCCCAACATCATCCGCGTAACCATGAGCACGCTAAAGGATCAGGCCGCGGCCAAGCCTGGATATGGAATCGTGGCAGAGACTGCTTACGCTGGGTGGACACATGAGGCGACGTCTGCAGGAGACACATTCAAGTCTTCAAGGTTGTCGGTCTTCGTTGCCATGCCGGCTCCTCCACAGAAAAGGCCGGACGGGTCCATCTGGAGAGGTCCCAGGAAGAATTTCAATGGTCCAGGCCGAGAGCCGTTGATGACGATCAACACCATCGACGGCAAGCCCTTGCTCGCCATGCAGGGCTGGGAAATGGGAGAACTGAACGACAAAGACGGCAATCGCCAGCTTAACGACGACCGCCGGCCGGAAGATCCGCAGTTCTATCGCGTGGGAGCCACGTTCGCCTCGCCCGACGATGAGCATTACTACGGGCTCGGACAAAATCAGGAGGGATATCTCGATCACCGCGGTCACAAGGTGGAGTGCTGGGCGGACTATCAGTCTGCGGGCGGCCCCAATTTCTGCGTACCATTCGCGGTAACCAACAAGCGATATGGCCTGCTTTGGGACAATGCCTCGAAGACCACGATTCTGCCCGGCTTCAATGAGCAAACGAAGTGGATTTCACAGGTTGGCCAAAGGGTTTCATTCTTCGTGGTGGCCGGTGCCTCAACCGACGAAATCTATGCGGGCTACCGGCTGCTGACCGGAGATACGCCGATGCTGCCCAAGGGTGCATATGGACTGATTCAATGCAAACAGCGGTACACCACACAGGCTGAAATGCTCTCTGTGGCCAAAGGTTACCGTGACCGCCATTTGCCCATCGACATGCTCGTGCTGGATTGGTTCTATTACACGGGCATGGGTCAGATGGACTTTATCAAGGAAGCGTGGCCCGATCCAGCAGACATGAATCGCCAACTTCATGCAATGAACATCCAGACCATGATCAGCATATGGCCGCGTTTCAAGCCGGGGACGCGCTACTACGACACGGTAAAGCAGAATGGCTGGTTTCTGCATCGTGCAGATGGAACCCCGGAGGATGGCCTGCCCTACGACAGCCAGGGTTCAGACATCGACACTACCAATCCGGATGCGGCAAAGTGGTACTGGAGTGTAGTCCGCGACAATATCGCAAGCAAGGGATTTGACTCGTTCTGGGCAGATGAGACTGAGCCGGATCTGCCTCCAAATGGCGGCTATTTCAAAATCGGCCCTGGAACGCAATACTTCAATGTATATCCGTACTTCCATACGGCAGCCTTTTACCGCGGAATACGGAACGACATGCCAGACCATCGCGCGTTGATCCTTTCCCGCGACGCATATCTCGGCGCACAGCACAACGGAGCCATCTTCTGGTCTTCCGATATCTTCCCCACCTGGGATGTTCTGAAGCGCCAGATTCCGACGGGCCTGGATGTAACTGCTTCGGGAATCGCGTACTGGGGAAACGATATCGGCGGGTGGCAGGGCCTGCCCAAGGTCCATGTGCCCGTCCATCCGCCGCTGATTGATCCATCTGACGCGCGCGAAAATGTTGGAGGCTATGACGACTATCCGGAGTTATACGTCCGGTGGTACGAATACGGAGTCTTTCAACCTAACTTCAGAACCCATGGTACGCGACCGCACAATGAGGTATGGTCCTACGGCAAACAGGCCGAGCCGATCCTGGAGAAGTATCTTCGCCTGCGCTATGAATTGATGCCGTATATCTACTCGCTTGGCTACTATACGCACCAGACCGGAGCTCCCTTCATGCGCCCGTTATTCATGGACTTTCCGAATGATCCCAACGTGGCGGACATGGGTGACGAGTATATGTTTGGTCCGGCATTTCTGGTTGCCCCCGTAACATCACAGGCCCAGATCACAAAGAGCGTGTACCTGCCTGCGGGAACCGCGTGGTATGACTACTGGACGAACAAGCGGTTCGAAGGCGGCCAGACTATCCAGGTAAGTGCGCCCATCGATACGATTCCCTTGTTTGTACGAGCTGGTTCGATTGTGCCATTGGGGAGCGCCGTCGAGAGCACCCATGAGAAGCAGAGTATTGCGCATGTAAAGGTTTATCCCGGAGCGGACGGCGATTTCACGCTCTACGGCGATGACGGACAGACATATGCATATGAAAAGGGCAACTTCCAGGTCACCAATCTGCATTGGGATGATGCCAGCCATAAACTGACACAGACGGGTACACACGCTTGGAGCGAGGATGCGATTGTGGAGGTGGTAAGCGAGCGGTGAGTTGCTGTGTGTCTTGAGTGCGCCTGATCGCCTGCGAGGATCTCGATGCAAACCAGAAGAAAAGCAATTTTGACAGTCGCCACATGCCTGCTGGCGAACTTGTTCATGTCCAATGGTGCTCTTTGCGCGAAGGCTAAGGCGGGCGCTGTTCCCGCGCCCCAGCCACAGTCAAGGTCAGCCGTCGAAAAAGGCGGCGCAGGTCCTGCGTCTGCGCAATACAAACAAGTGCAGCACCGGCTGGCACACGGTTGGAATACCTGGGACGTGAACAGCATGACCACCCATGTCCTACTCCCAGAGGCACTGGCAATCCACGTTGGGTTCAAGCACAACGCCACCGTCTTCGGGGATGAATTTCTACCCCGGACTTCCGTCGGCCAGGGGACGGTCTTTCCCGGCCCGCACGCCTGGGATGGAAGCTATACGCAGCTTAAGGTTACCTGGAAAAGCCACGAGTGGCGCGTTGAAAGCGCCCACGATGGCAGTGACTTGGTGCTACTGATCACGCCGCTCGATCCGCCGGGCAAGTTCACACTTCCACCTACCGTGGTGTTTGGAGTGGATTTTCTCTGGGACCACGCCGGGACTGCGCTAATGCGTGCCGACTACATCGAAACGCACGGAGACTCCGGGCCGATCCGTATCTATTGCACGTGCGCGCCACAACCCAGTGCAAACCCTCATGATGCGGCACATCCGGGACGCGGCCAGCTCCCGGTCAGCGGAGCTTACCTGTACGCTGAACTGACGCAAGCTGTAGGTGTGAGCACCGGGAGCAAGCGAACTGTCACCGAAATCTCGGCAATCCTGGAGCGGCAGCACGCGGCCTACAAAAGATCGACCGGCGACGGCAACCCAAGCGCGCCCACAGTGGATGCGATCGAGACCACTCTGGGCTGGGACACTATCTACGATCCCGGCCGCGAGCGGGTGATCTCGCCGGTAAGCCGCGACTGGAGCACCAATTGGGGCGGCTACGTACTGTTTGATTGGGACACTTTCTTTGGCGCGACGCTCGCCGGAATCGGCGACAGGGATCTAGCCTACGCAAATGTCATCGAAGCACTGCACGAGGAGACCCCCGAGGGGTTTGTTCCCAACTATGCGCGGGCCGGAAACTGGAAGAGTTCCGACCGGTCGGAGCCGCCAGTGGGCGCGATCACAGTCCTGGGCCTGTATCAGAAGTATCGTGACCGATGGTTCCTCGAGGAAGCCTATGCACCGTTGTTGCGCTGGAACCGGTGGTGGGCCGAGCATCGCGACATACAAGGCTATCTTGCATGGGGCAGCGATGGCCCGAATGAGCCAGTCGACCCGGATGACGGCTGGCGTGGCACCCGCGCCGGAGCCATACTTGAGTCGGGTCTGGATAACAGTCCGATGTACGACGACACAACCTATAACCCTCAGACCCATCTGCTTGAGTATGCGGACGTGGGCCTGATGAGCATGTACATTGCCGATTGCGACGCACTTGCAGAGATCGCCGAAGCACTGGGCAAGCCCGCTGAAGCGAAAGAGCTGAAGGACCGAAGCGCCCGCTACGGAGTCAAACTTGCCACGCTCTGGGACGATAACTCCGGTATATTTCTCAACAAGGACCTGCATACCGGGCAATTCAATATGCGCCTTTCGCCAACTAACTTCTATCCCATGCTGGCTCATGCTGCAACTTCAGATCAGGCCAGGCTCATGATCGACAAGCACCTGCTGAACCCCAAGGAATTTTGGGGCGAGTGGGTGATTCCCTCGATCGCGCGGGACGATGCAGCCTTCGGCGATCAGAATTACTGGCGAGGAAGAATCTGGGGGCCGATGAATTATCTCGTATATCTCGGACTGACTAACTACGATCATCCGACTGTGCGTGCCGAGTTCGCGCAGAAGTCTTATAGCTTATTTCTAAAAGAGTGGAGCGAGAAGGGCCATGTGCATGAGAACTACAATGCAACCTCAGGCAGCGGAGATGACGTGACAAGCAGCGATCGCTTTTATCACTGGGGAGCGCTGCTGGGCTATGTAGAGTACCTGGAGCAAAGCAGGGCGGATACCAAAAGCCATGGAGACAAAGGAACTCCCTGAACACTCCCGCCGATCGCGACCGAAGCAAGCTCGACTATCTTTGGGATGTACTACCAATAGTAAGCGGCGATTGCGTGGGGAGGGCCAGCGACTGAATCTGTCACTGTGGTCTGCAGAAGCACTTCCATGTTCTTCGTCTGCCAATCCGCGGGAGCGTTTCGCAGCCCATCTTCAAGGTATTTAGCATTTGAGACGAACTCGCCCGCTGCCTGGGTGCCGTTGGGTCCAATGCCTGCCGTTGTTATCGTGAATTGACCTGTCTTCGAGTCCAACAGACGTGCAACGATAGCAAAATCCTCGGTTGTTTCGCCGTGGTTTCCCAGGCCGGTTCGCCAAACACGGGTGCCAGGAGCCTGTTCTCGAATCGAATAATCCTCGCCCTGTTCCACAAACGTGAAGTGCAAAGTCGACATCAACTGCATCGTCCATTTGTTATTGAAGGCGCCCACCACCACGGCCGGCGAATTCCGAAGATCCGCGAAGGAGTAATTTGTGCCAATTCGAACCTGGCTGGGCTTGCCGATCTTTCCCAGAAGACCCGAAAGAGTTACAGCCGCATATACATCTCCCGCGGACACGCCGTAGTCGGAATAGATGTACATATCGCTCCAGGAAAGCTTCTCGTTCGGATCCAACGGAAGTGGTGAATTCGACCTTTCGGCTTCGTTCTGAAACGCGCCTGGGTGTTTGCGGGAGTATCGATCGTAGATATCTTGCGATGGTCTGTAAGCGATGGGCTTTGCGAGGCAGATCAGCACTGGCTGTTGCGTTGCAAAGACCGGGGCCCAAAATCGCTGCAAGGTTGACTCTTGACGCGCGGTGGAGTGAGAGCTTGTAAATACGATAACCGCGACTACAGCCAGCGCCGTACAGATCAGCGTAACCGCCCAGAATTTGACTCGCGACGTGGCTGCAGACGGCTCCGGCGGAGTCGCAATCGGGGGCAGCGCGGTGTGAGGTGGAGTGGCTGCGATCGATGGCCAGTGGAACACCGGGGAGTACGAGCCTACAGGAAGTTCAATGCGTAGGGGCGAGTCCTCTGGCGACGCCTGATAATACTGCTCCAATCTTCGGCGCACTTCGCCAGCCTGGACACGAACCACAGGGTCATCTCCAGTGGCGTAGCCCGATGGCCGCAGGAAGACTTCCGTTCCAATGGTCCGCTCTTTAAGTTGCTCTGAATGCCCTTCAAGTTGGTGCTCGACAACAAATTTAAGGAACTGCCTGCTCCGCGCCGCGTTCCTAAAGAAGGGACTCGCTAGAATTTTCTCGATCTCGAGTAGAACTATATTCCGCTTTTTGTCATTTCCCTCTGCCGCGCTGCGGGAAGTTGGCTGGTCTTCCGGTAATTCAACAATTGCTTTCATCAGTTCCCCAATGGCACCCCCAAGTGCGCACCACGGGAATGCATTTTGCCAGACTATCTAATCTCAATTCAGTCATCGGCACAGCTCACCGAGGCAATCGAATCTTACTGAGCAGAGGACACGTTGTCAACGCGCATCTCTCAGCCGGAGGCGTCTCAATCCACGACCTCTTACGGAAGATCAGAGCATGAATCTCGTGTAACTCTCTGTATCTAAATCGCTCACCTGCTGTGCGTACGAAGAAGTGGTGAACCATCGCTCAAAGGCAAGGTTTCGCCGTATGATCGCTAAGTCCAGTCAAGTCCCATGACATGCCTTACACCTCGTTATCGGGACATCCCTTACAGTCATGAGTTCAGCGGGGAGCGTTCCACTGGAGGGGAACGCTCCCCTGAGGTCGACCTGCTTCACCGGGGTGCGGCAGAAGTTGACGAGAACGCGCTGACCGATGCGGTCGGGTCGGACCGTATGCGAGGCGAACGCCAGGCTGACCCTTCAGCGCCGGTTGCCGATGTAGACGCGACCTTGCTGATCGACCTTGCGCAATTCGGCTGCGGCGCCGCAATCCCAAGCTTACGGGTTGTTTAGAAGGCCTTGTATACGATTCCTGGGGCGGGCTGATTCAGCAGGATCGTGATGACAAACGCCACGAGCCCAAGCGCGGATGCATATACGACTCGGGCATAGCGGCTGGTAAACACTGGCCCCTCTGAGGTGCGGATCTGAAGCAGCAGGGTGCGTACCTGCTCCCATAATGCCAGTACCGCTGTTGCACACAGCCAGATCGCCAGCCAGACACCCAGCCATTCGACCGTACTAATATCGGCGAATATCCGGTCGATTTGAGCCCAGTTGGCCCAAAACCAGAAGAGCGTGAAGGCAAACCAGCTAAAGGTCAAACCGCGGCCAAATGCAATATAAATGGCGCTCGCGGCCAATGCCTTGTAACCCTTGCGCCCTAACCTGCCGGTCAGCCAGATTTGCCACAGTTTGTTGATGGCAACCCCACCGCCCTGCAGCACGCCGAAGATCATGAACTCCGAAGTACGCCCATGCCAGACGCCAACCAGGAAGAACGTCACGAAAAACGAAATAACGCCGAGAAGAGGCTGTATCGCAAGCGAAGATATGCGCCGCATCAAAGTCAACAGCAGCGGGTTATAGACATAAGTCTTCAGCCAGGTGGAGAGCGTAATATGCCACCGGTTCCAGAAATCCAGAAAGGATGAAGCCGAGAAGGGACGATCGAAGTTTTCGGGCAGACGTACCCGCATCAACCGCGCCAATGCAATGACGATATCAATGTAGCCCGAAAAATTTGCATAAAGAAAAAACGGGTAAACGACGGCGAGCCGGAACGCGGAAAACATCTTGACCGGCAGTGGCAGGGGTTGGGACAACTCAACAAACGCGTCCTGCCTGACGGCATCAAGCAGCATGGCCAGCACATTCACTTTGAAGAAGCCGCGAACAATGCGCTCCAGTTGGAGGCCGATAACGCGCGGGCCCAGCGCGATGGGTCTACCCGCAAACTGGTCGCGGGCAAACTCGTCGTAGCGTTGGATCGGGCCCGAAACAAGTGTCGTGAAATTCAAAGTGTAAAGAAGATAGGCGCCGAGACCTACGTGCCGCTTCTCTTCCCCCTCCCCGGTTTCAATCAATAAGTGAAGTACGCGGAAGAAGATGTAAGAGAGACCCAGCGTAAAGTATGGCGAATGCAGAAGGACGGCCGCAGGCAGGAACGTATACTTCTTCAGCCACACGTAGGCGAAGATCACAACCAGGACGGTCAAGACCAGGAACCTGGACGAACCGCGCTCGATCAGGACAAGCCCGACATAGCCCAGCGCTAGAAAGCCAATCAACGGAATAAGAACCACCGGGTTATGCGCCAGCAGTCCAAGAAAACATACACTGGCTACCAGAAGCACGATCGAGCGCCAGACGCGCGCTCGGCTGAAATTCGAGACCAAGGCCACTGCCAAGCCGAAAAGTACAAACTGAAAGGAAGCGCTATCCATGTTTATCTGCTTTCCCCCAAGGAAACTTGCGTCGTGAGGGTCCGGTTGAGTGCGGGCACAGCGCCGCCGGTGAGCTCCTTTGCCAACATCTCTGAGATCATGGCGTGCCCACCTGCATCAGGATGGCCATCCACCGGAAAGTAATGCCGCTCAGGGTTGGGTATGCTACGAAAGTCCGGCAATACATCAATGTAAGTCCCGCCATGGTTCGTTATGATTGAGCGCACCTCCTCATCCAACTTACCTGGATCCAATCCGGCCGGCCACTCGCCCATGGAGATCATGGCCGCCTGTGCGCGGTTCGGCACCAGCACCGCGACAAATGGCACACCGGCAGCCTTGGCTTGCCCTTCAATTTGCGCTGCATCAATATCGAACTGGCGCAAGTTGCTTCGCCATTCAGCGGATGGCACCGCACTCAGGAACCCTTCTTCGGAGTCATTCCCGGTCAGGTAAGACTTTACGTAAAGACTCTGACTCACATAGAGAATGTGCTGCAACAGAAACCCGGATGGCGCTTCGCGCAGAGAATCTATCCGTCGATTCCAGGAAGTGGCAATCTCGTCATTCCATACAGACTCAATCGCCATCGGAACCGAAGTTGTGGCGAACGCAACCTTTATCCGATGCATTTTCTTTGCGAGCGAACTCTCTTCATGGACAGAATTGGGCGGTCCGACATAGGGCAGGAGAACCGATGAAGACGCAATATCCGTTGGGGTCAGTACCCAGAGAATCATGTCGGGCTGAGCCTCAAGAGCCTGATGGAAACGCAACGCAGCGCTCGCGGGAAATCCCCACTGCATGGCCTCATTGTAAAGCTCAACTCTGCGTCCCGTTTTCTTGGTGAGTTCCTCTGGTAGTAATGCGGCAAAGGACTTCTCCCTTGAAACAAACATCCCATAATTGAATGAGGACCCCACCATGACAATCCTATAAGTTCCTGGAAGCTTTGGTCCGTATTCGATCCCTGCGCGGTGGCCGCGATTGTTGAATCTGTACTCCACCAACTCGCTTTCGTAAGCTTTTTCAGAGCAGACTGTGTGCGGAATGGCTCGGACGCCGGTTGATGGATCATTAAGGATCAAACAGCCCGAAGTTGTCGATGTCGAAGTGTGGAACATCCGGCCTGCGAGCCACTTTGTGGAGATAACCATCAACAAAATCGTCAGCAAGCTGAGCATGGGCAGCAAAATCCAGTCGCGCCTTGAAAGTGTCGCACCGCCCCCGTGTAGATCGGGTGCGACTTGAGTATGCTTGACTCGAAGTTCAATGTCGCTCATTCGATTCGTCCCTTCTCAAAAGTGTCGAATCGACTGCGCCGATCGAATATCACCCATCTCGATGTCATTGGCCTTGCTCCGCTGTGCTTCCAGATCGAGGAGCAGCACGGAGTGAAGGCACCACCCCGCTAGTCAGTTCCTTGGCGAGCATCCTGGAAACCATCGCGTGTCCGTCGGCATCCAGGTGGCCATCTACAGGAAAATAATATTGCTCGGCGGAGGGCACGCTGCGGAAGTTCGGAAGTATGTCGACATAGATTCCATCATCGCTCACGATAATCCTGCGCAATTCGTCGTCAAGTTTGCAGGGGTCATAGCCTTGCGGCCAACTGCCCATCGAGAGCATCGCAGCCTGCGCACGATTCGGCAGCAAGACTGCTACGAAAGGAATGCCTGCAGAGTTGGCTAGCTTCTCGAACTCCGCTGCTTGTGTTTGGAAGGTTCTCATATAATGTAACCAGTTAGCGCTTGGCTGCGTCTTTAGGAACTGGGCATCGGTATCGTTCTTCAAATACGATTCTGTGTACTGGCCCTGGCTCTGGTTCGCAATCAGGAAGTGCTTGACCATGAGCGAAGTGCTTGTGTCTTCCCAGCGACTCTTGAGCTTATCTGCGAGCGTGCCTTGTCGCAAGGCGTTCCAGAGTTTGCCCCACGCGCTCCTCGAACTTTTCAACTCGTTTAGCTGGGACAGACTCTTCTGCGCAGGGGCTGAATCCGAAGCCTCAGACTCTGAGTTCTCGATATCCATGGGAGTAATGATCCACAAGATCATGTCCGGTTGAGCAGAGAGCACCTGGTTGAAACGCTGGACCGAGCTCTCGACTGGAAACGGACCGCCTCTGTATTTGCCTCCGTACGCCTGGTTGTAGAGTTCGACCTTCCGATCCGTTCGCTGCGAAAGCTGCGCGGGCAGCAATGCAGCAAAGGTCATGTCTCTAGGCACAAACAATCCCATCGCAAACGAGGAGCCGATCATCACGATCCGATAACTGCCCGGCTGTTTCGGTTCAAGATTTGCGTCGTCGCGATTGCCCTGATGGTTGAACCTGTATTCCGCGGAGTATCTGCTTTCAGGAATGCGCTCTGAGCAAACGCTATCCGGCTTCACAGAAGCGTTGCCAGAAAGGTCGTCACTTACGAAGCAGTTGTCGAATCCGACTTCTGAAGCTGGAAACAGGGCCCTGGCTGTCAGCTCGGTAGAAACTGCTATCAGAAGAATCGTGGTCAAAGCGACAACCGGAAGGAGCACCCAATCCCGCCACGACAACTGTGGTTCCTGCTTGTCCTGGTCCTGGCTCGTATTTGATACGCTCATGCGAGCGACTTCTCCCGACCCGCCTCAAAGCCCTGCGAGACGATCCTCATCGGCGCTCTCTCAGGATCCGCGCCATCGACGCGCAGTTCCCAACGCGTGAGCCCGGTCGGCTCTTCCGCCGTTTTTGTAAAGCCGAGCCTGGCATAGTGATCGACGACCAGTTTGTTGCGGTCGGTGGGACGATATGTTCCGTATAGCTTATCCACGCCTGCGGCGCGCGCGTGCTGAAGAATCTCGCGAAGCACCATGTGCTCCACCTTACGTCCAAGAACGCGGCAGCTCATCAGCCACGTATCGATCTCCCACACTCCTGCTTGAGCTGGACGACAGATGACGACGCTGATCATTCCATTGTCTCCGAAAATATCAGCTAGACGAACCTGCAGCGTGAAGACTTCCGGATCAGTCTGTGCTTCGCCGATTTCTGGATCTGTATAACGACGCGTCGTAAGGTTGTATTGGTTCGACTTGTTAATGAGCTGGACGATCCGCGCCCTGCCTGTAGCATCGAAAGGCTGAAAGCTGATTGTCATGTCCAGGGATTCCAGATATGCGTCTAAGCCACCAACCTGTTGTTGCAGGCTGGCGCGCTTCGCGTTGTCTTGATAGAAGCCCGCACGCCCCAGGTCTTCAGCGGCGAAGGCAACCGCATCGAAGTAACCTCCCGCCGCAAGGGTTCTTGCATAATACGCGGGATCTTCGGGCAATTCCGGCACAGCCACTTGTGGAAGAAGTTGACGCACAAGTCCGCGTTCCACTGGATTGTCGTCGAGAAACACAATCGAGTCCAGGCCCAGCGAAAGCTCTTGCGCAATAGCTTGGATGTTGGTCGCTTTGTCATTCCAATTAGCCTGGAACACAGCAATGTGGTCGAGCTTGAGCAGCATCTCGGGGTGCTGCTCGAACGGCGCACGTGCAATCTCATCGGTATTCTTTGACGAAACTGCCAGCACAATTCCGCGTTGTCGCAGGTCCAGGGCTAGTCGTTGGACAGCAAGATGCGCCTCACCAGCGGCATCACCCTGCGCGATCTTGATGCCCTCCAATCCGTCGTCTCCAATCACTCCGCCCCAGACTGTGTTATCCAGATCTAGGACCAGGACCTTCCCGCTCTTGCCCCGAATGGCCGACACGATCCGGCCCACGTGGTCGGCATAAAGCGGAACCAGTTCGTCAGAGAAGGAAAACTTGGCCATATTCCATTGTTGTGTATTGTGCCAGGAGGCAAGGCCAACAGTCTCCGCGAGACCAGCCACATCCAAGAGAACGTCACCGGAACCAGCCACGAACTCTGCCAGCTCACGGTTGATGCAATCAATGAGGCTTCTCAACGTTCCCGGCACTGCACGATCCAGGCTGCCAAACAGTGTTTCCGCCGGAGGTGCGAAAGTTTGAAAAATGCACACCGCATTCGAATTGGTTTTGATTCCGTTACGCAGCGACTGCATGTAACCAATAGCCCCGCGTACGATTGCAGAGGAAGCCTCGGCATCGCCCAACGTGAGTTTTAGGGGTAACGCGCGATAATCAAGTGCGAGAAGCACAGCGTCTGGTTTCGATTGATTGACCTTGGAGTCCGGAGTCAATGCCTCTTGCGCCACCTGGTCGTAAGAGGGCTGTATCACTTCGAGTGCAACCCCTCGGCGCGCGGCACTCGCCACCAACGCAGGCACGATGAGATCGATTGTCGAGTTGCTCAGGATTGCCAGTCGAAAGGGCGTCAATGGGTCCAGAGACTTGCCCTCTGAGCGCGCTTTGCCGATGACCTTGGCCAGTCTCGTCAACTGATTCAAGTCCAGCGCATACGAGGCCAGCGACTGCAGCTCGCGTCCCAGAGGACCACCCGACTTGCTCAGAGACTTCAGCTTCTCGGAGAAATCGTGCGGCGCTCGCGGCAGCCATCCCAGTTCCATGTAGAGTGAATTCATCGGCAAGATTCCTGTTCTTGATTTCCTGCGTTGGTGTGATCTCCTTGCGTCTACTCACAGATACGCGAGGAATTAATTTCCCTGGATCGGATCGAAAGCAAGATGTCCAAGCTAACAATTTTTAGCAAGAGTCATCTTGTGGCAAGAGTCATCGACCATCGGGGAGCTTCTCAGATGCTGTGGCTCTTGCACCGGCAACGCAAGATGCGCCGCCTTAGGCCCGCGCTTTGATGATCGCCACCAGGTCGCCCACATTTTCAAGCTTTCCAATTTCAGAGGTGGAGAATTTGATTTTAAATGCTTTTTCAATAGTGAGTATTAGACGAATGTGAGTAAGACTGTCCCAGCCATCTACATCCTTCGCCGACAGCTCAGGTGACACGGTAATCGAATCGTCGTCAAACACGTTCTCGAATATTTCTCCCAACCGGGCGTAGATTTGAGCTTCATCCATTGTCAACAGTCACCA
>Ga0302140_10007810_pt1 | contig 13356 bp, 9 predicted proteins | sample I_Bog_E1_1_FD_202095 | JGI IMG/M metagenome (GOLD analysis project Ga0302140, IMG submission 202095) | Peat permafrost microbial communities from Stordalen Mire near Abisko, Sweden - I_Bog_E1_1 | ecosystem: Environmental > Terrestrial > Soil > Wetlands > Peat | place: Sweden: Abisko, Stordalen...
GGTTTATTGATAACCACCAGATCTTCATCTTCATAAAAAATATTCAATTCCATTTTTTCAGCCAAAATATCTTTAGGAGCAAAAGCTTCTTCATGGATATCGGCCTCAATGAGGTCTGCGGCAGCTACCTTATACTTAGCTTTTTCCTGGCGGCCATTGACCGTAACCTGTCCTGCCTCGATCATTTTCTTGATGAACATGCGCGAAGGCACCTCAGGCATGGCATTGGCCAAGTAAACATCCAAACGCAAATCTTTATACTCTTCTTGAACAGTATGTGACTGCTTCATCTGATTTGCTTTCTCTTAAATATCATCATTAATACCAGACCTGTGATAAAAACACCTGCGGCCACATATTGGGCAAGACTTAAAGATCCCCATAAAAGATCATGGTCAGCGCGATAAAACTCCACGATAAAACGCTCGATGGCCGCAAGCCACAGGTAAAAAACAAAAATAAATCCGGCTTGATGCGGCTTGGTTTGAGCTTTCTTAAGGATCAAGAAAATGATAAAAAGCCCAGCGCATTCAAATAACTGGGTCGGATAAAGCCTGGCGTGTAGTGCCGGATAATAAGGACCCCAGGCGACAGGCTTGCCATAACAGCAACCGTTGAAAAAACAACCAATTCGGCCGATGGATTGGCCCAAGGCAATATAGGGTGCACTCAGATCTAAAAGAGGCCTTAAAGATAATTTCTTGCTACGGGCAAAACAAACCCCGGCCAAAGCTCCCCCTAAAAATCCACCTTGCCAGGCCAAGCCGCCTTTTTGCAGCATGGGGATCTCCAAAAGATTATTGCTAAAATAAGGCCATTCGATAAAAACATAAAAGATCCGGGCGCCCAAGATCCCCCAAAGGATGCACCAGAACACCAGATCATACGCAGTCTCCTTAGGAATTTGGTAACGCTTGGCATCCAAACTTAAAAAATAAGTGCACACCAAAACGGCCGTGGCCAGCATAACGCCATAACTGTAAATAGTGATAGGGCCGATTGTAAAAAGTATAGGATGCATAATTATTATGACAGTTGTTCTTTTAGAGATCCTTCACCAGAAGGCTCAGGATGACGCTGACGTTACGTCAGCGTCATTTTGATGATGGGATACATCTTAACAGAATTATGGCCGCACCGATAGTAATTGCACTATCGGCCACATTGAAGACCGGCCAGACGCGAAAATCGATAAAATCGATCACATATCCTAATGTAATGCGGTCTATCAAATTCCCGATAGCCCCTCCCAGGATCAAAGAAAAGGCCACAATATAGATACGGCTAAGATACGGGCTGTGACGATAATAATACACATTGTAGATCAAAAGACCGGTCAGGATCACAGGGATAATGATGAACACCAACCCGCAATCCTTAAAAAAACCAAAGGCTATACCGGTATTATGAACGAGGGTGAAATACAGGACGTTGTGAATGACCGCAATGGATTCATTTAAATCCAAAAAACCTGAGAAAAATATCTTGGTCAAACGATCGATCAGGACGACAGCTAAGACGCCCGATAGAAAAATGACAATATCCCATTGAGAACGACGGACATCTGGCATGGTAGGGTCCTCATAGCGGACACTCGCAGGAGCTCGCAATTAACGTCTCTTTGTTTCCAGCAATTCCTGGCATTTCAAACAGGTCCGCGCATGCGGGATCGCTTTTAAACGGGTCGCTGGAATCGGCTTTTTGCAGGTGACACACAAACCGTAATTACCGTCTTGAACACGCACTAAAGCTTCATTCACATGATACAAGAGTTCACGGTCATTAGCCGCCAACCCTAAGGTAAATTCACGGTCATACATATCAGTGGCCACATCCGCCATATGCAAGGCATGTCCGGACACATCTCCGCCACGGTCATTTCCGCTGCCGTTGTTATCTTCAGACAAACCACGAATATCCCCGGTGATCTGTTCCTTGATCTTCAATAGTAACTTTTTATACGGCTCAAGCTTCGGATTTACTTTATTCTTCTTTGTGGCCATTAACATCCTCCGTGTTTACCCAAAATTACAAAAGACATTGTTCAACGATTTTAGTACAACGCCCACACAATGACGGATGAGCACTTGACTGCCCTACATCCGTGCGCCAATTCCAACAACGGGCGCATTTAACACCATCAGCAGGAAGGATCTCGATATCCTGCGAGCCTTCCTTAAACTCAACTTGAGACACGATACAAAACGATGCAAAATCATTAAAAGACTTAAAATACTGCAAACTACCCTTATCAGATATGGTAATTACTGCCTTCGCCTGCAAACCACTGCCGATCTTACCGGCCTTCCTTTGTTCATCCAAAGCCTTCAACACCGGCACTCGCATATTCAATGCGCCTTCAAATTTTTCTTCAACTAGCGGTGAGATCCAACGCTTATCCACCACCGGCCAACTTAAACAGTGAACACTGCCGGGGGCATGCGATGCCCGCTTAGGACTGAATTCAAGCGTTTCCTCGGCGGTAAAAGACAACACAGGCGCTAAAATCCGTATTAAAGAATCAAGTATATAATAAAGAACACTCTGGGCGCTTAATCGCTCCTTTGATTGAGCGGGGAAAGTATACAGTCGGTCTTTAAGGATGTCAAGATAAATGCTCGATAGGTCTTCATTACAAAAACTATATACTGATTTAAAGACCTGTACGAAATCATAACGCTCAAAAGCATGGTCCACAGACTCTATGGTGGAGGCTAAACGGTTGAGGGCCCAACGATCAAGTTCGAGCAATTGATCATACTCTAATAGCTGTTTATCCGGATCAAATCCATGCAAATTACCCAATAAGTAGCGCAGGGTGTTGCGGATCTTGCGGTACGCATCCACCAGGCGGTCAATGATCTCTTTGGAGATGCGCACATCCTCATTATAAGATGAGGACGCCACCCACAAGCGCAGGATCTCAGCACCATAGGTATCAATGATCTCTTGGGGCTTGGTCACATTGCCTAAGGATTTAGACATCTTACGCCCTGCCCCATCCACGACAAAACCATGGGTCAAGACCTGTTTGTACGGCGCTTTATTGTCTATGGCCACCGAAGGGATCAGGGAAGACTGAAACCAGCCTCGATGCTGATCAGAACCTTCCAAATAAAGGTCTGCCGGTAATGGGCTTTTGACCATCTCATGAAACACCGCTTGATGGCTGACCCCGGAATCGAACCATACATCCAAAATATCCTGGGCCTTTTGAAAATCATGGCCACCGCAATCCGGGCACTTGAAACCGGCAGGCACCAGGTCTTTGACATCCTTCTCAAACCAAACATCGCTGCCGTGTTTTTTAACAAGCAAGGCCACATGTTCAATGACCTCAACAAAAAGTTTCTGTTGCCCCTTGCATCCAGCACAAGTGAGCGCTGGGATAGGAACACCCCAAAGGCGCTGACGGGAAAGACACCAATCCGGACGGGTATTGACCATGCCTAAGATCCGTTCACGTCCTGCCGAGGGGATCCATTCAACCTGGGTCTCTATCGCTTCCCTTAATTTTTCACGTAAATGATCATGGTCAATGCTTAAAAACCATTGCTCAGTCGCACGGAAGATAATTGGATTCTTACAACGCCAGCAATGAGGATAAGAATGTTGGATATTCTCCTGCAAAAATAAAAGTTCACGAGCTTTCAGGTCCGCAATAATAGGTTCATTAGCCTTGAACACATGCTGGCCAGCAAACGGAGCCCCTTCGTCGGTAAAAACCCCCCTTGAATTGACCGGCATCAACACCGGCAAATTATTGCGTAAACCTGTTTGAAAGTCGTCCTGTCCGTGCCCTGGGGCTGTATGAACTAATCCAGTGCCGTCTTCTTTGGTGACATAATCTGCCGTAACGACCGGGCAATGGTCTTTTTTGCCAAATGGGTGCACATATGTCAATTTTATTAAATCTATCCCTTTAACTTCTTTAATAATATTAATACGGCCCGTAAAGCCTTTGGGAATAATGCGCTCACAAAGACCACGTTCAAGGATCAGAATCTCGTTGCCCACCTGCGCGCATACATATTGAAATCCGCTGTGCGCCGCCACCGCTACATTAGCCAGTAGTGTCCATGGCGTTGTTGTCCAGATCAACAAAGACACTTTTTTATCTGTAGGCAAGCCCAGGTCTTGCGGGTTCTCAACCTGAAATTTTACATATACCGTCGGAGAAGTATGGTCTTCATATTCAACCTCAGCTTCAGCCAGGGCGGTTTCGCAAGAAAAGCACCAATTGACCGGCTTTAAACTGCGATGGACAAAACCTTTTTTCCTCAATTCAGCCAATGATCTTAAGATCCAATATTCATAGTGAGGGCTCAAGGTCAGGTAAGGATCATCCCATTGAGCAAAGATCCCCAGGCGTTTGAATTCTTCACGCTGAATACCCACAAATTTCATCGCATATTCATGGGCTTTTTTACGAAAGACAAGGGTGTCAAAATCAGACTTGGATGCCTTCATGTCTTTAAGCAATTGATGTTCAATAGGAAGACCATGACAATCCCAACCAGGGATATACAAGGCATCATAACCCTTCATGGTCTTGTATTTGACGATCATGTCCTTAAGGATCTTGTTAAGCGCGTGCCCGATATGGATATGGCCATTGGCGTACGGAGGCCCGTCGTGCAGAATAAAAGGCTTAGCACCCTGGCTTTTTTGACGGATACGCTTATAAAGCTCGTCTTTCTGCCATCGCTCCAGGATCCGCGGCTCTTTTTGGGCCAATCCTGCTTTCATGGCAAAATCGGTCTGCGGTAAATTTAACGTTTTTTGATAATCAGTTTTATTTGATGTATTTTCCAATTAACAACTCCAGGTCTTTTTTCTTTCTAGCAGGGATCACACTCGAATGGGTCATAATAGCAAACTTTAAGGCTTGTGAAGCACTAAAATTCTTTAATTTTCCAACTTCCACAATGGCCATTTTTAAAATACTTTTAGCATTGGCCACGTTCATGCTCAGATACTTGACGATCATCTCGACCGTCACCGAATCGTGGGCTGAATACCAACAGTCATAATCAGTAACAGCCGCCAAGGTCGCATAAGAGATCTCCGCTTCGCGGGCAAGCTTGGCCTCCGTTAAATTGGTCATCCCAATAATATCCATCTCCCAACTGCAATACAGCTTAGATTCAGCTTTGGTTGAAAACTGAGGGCCTTCGATGTTCACATAGGTGCCGCCACGATGCGTGATAATATTGAGCTTTTTAGCGCTTTGCTCGAGAATATCCGCGATCTCCTGTGAGACCGGGTCCGCGAAAGACACATGGGCTACAACACCGTCTGTAAAGAAAGTGTCCTTACGCCCCTTTCGGGTACGGTCTAAGAATTGGTCAGGGATGACAAAATCCATGGGCCTGTATTTTTCTTTGAGGCTGCCGCAAGCGGAAACAGACATGATCGCCTGCACGCCTAATTTTTTCATGCCGTAAATATTGGCGCGGTAATTGATCTCTGAGGGGCTGATGCGATGTCCCCGGCCATGGCGAGGCAAGAACACCACGGGAGTCTTCTCCAATTCTCCGGTAATGAATTTATCAGACGGATCACCAAAAGGAGTTTTGATGGCAACTTCCTTGATCTTTGTTATCCCTTCGATCTGATATAAACCACTTCCACCAATAATTCCGACTGTTGCCATATTCCCTCCGATCCCTTAGTTCTGTCAAAATTATTGCCTGTGGGTCCTGTCCCAGATCTGCCGTTAAGGTGCTCCTAATTGAAACGCGTACGTCACAGCCTTAGCTCTTGGCGGTTTCTCTTAACGAGCTCAGAGAGCCGTCACCGTCCGCCCCTTAACGTCAACTCTGGTCCACCCACCGCAAACCTACTCTCTCCCAATAGCTTTTCATCTCTAGACGCGGGCTCAAAGAACAAATTTGTACTCATACCGCTATTTACTTAGCTAATTCTTTTGCCCGCTTCTTTGCTGCCAATAATGCCTTATATATTAGCTGATCAAATTTGCCTTTTGAAAAAACATCCAATGCTGCCTGAGTAGTGCCACCTTTGGATGTTACCTTGACGCGCAATTCAGATGCATCAAATGGGCTTTGTTCCAGTAAATGGGCACTCCCTAGCAAAGTTTTATAAACCAATTGCTTGGCTTCAAGTTGATTAAAGCCTAATTTCATGGCCGCATTGATCCATTGCTCAACGAACAAAAATACATACGCCGGGCCGCTGCCGGATACGGCGGTGACCGTATCAATCATAGATTCACTAACAACAATAGTTTCGCCAATAGTATTCAAGATAGACCGGGCTAACACCAAATCCGAACTCGTAGCATAACGTCCAGCACAAATGGCAGTTATACCTCGACCAATCAAAGCTGGCATATTAGGCATGGCACGTACAATGCGAGGCTTAGGGTTTAAATGATTCTTTAAATTATCCGTAAAGAATTTCGTAGTCAACCCTGCAGCAATAGAAATAAATAATTTATCATTCTTAGAATAATTAGACCTTCCCCATGCTAGAGCTGCATGCATATCTTGTGGTTTGACTGCTAATATAACAACTTGCGCATTAGTAATAACACTCGAAATATCTGTAATATTAACTTTGTATTTTTTCTTCAAATATTTAACCCGCTCGGGATTAATTTCATAAACAAAAACAGAATATGATTTGTGTAAGCCTTTAATAAGAGCCTCACCCATGTTCCCGCCGCCGATGATTCCAATTATATATTTCTTCATATTACCACCCTCTATGTTTCCATGCGCTGGATTCCCGCTTTCGCGGGAATGACAACAACTGTAATTGTCGGTTATAACGACCCTTCACTTAAAAATAGCACTGCCCACGCGCACCATGGTAGAGCCTTCTTCGATGGCGATCTTATAATCGCTGCTCATGCCCATGGATAAGATACCCATATCCACGTGTGAATGCCCGGATAAACGCACTTTAATATCGTCCCTTATACCACGTAAATCGGAAAATGTCTTGCGGATAATCCCTTGATCTTCAGTATAAGGGGCCATGCACATCAGCCCTTTGATATAAACATGGGGAAGCTGGCTGATGTTTTCTATCAAAACGAACGCATCCGAAGGGTCAGCGCCGAATTTTTGCTCTTCGTGAGCGGTGTTAAACTGAACTAATATCTCAACAGGCTTATCTGTTTTGGCTGCTTGTTTTTCTATTTCCTGGGCCAGCTTAAGGCTATCCACAGACTGGATCAAAGAACAGACCTTGATCGCATCTTTGGCTTTGTTCGTCTGTAAATGGCCTATGATATGGGTTTTTATTTGCGGATTTCTTGCCAACAGGGAGGGGAATTTATTTTCAGCTTCCTGGACACGGTTTTCCGCAATATGCCTGATACCGGCATTGATAGCTTCCTGTATAACTTCCAATGACACCGTCTTGGTCACCCCAACAACGATGACATCTTGAGGATGGCGACCAACCTTTTGACAGGCATTTTCAATATCTAAAAAAACTTTGCGGACATTAGCTTGGATCATACAAGTAAAGAACTAGGGCTGGCCAATAACTTCAACGACTTTATCCACGAGATCCTGCAGTTTAAGAGGTTTTAAGAGATAGTCTTTGATACGATGACGCCTGAACAACGGCTCCATTTCGTTATAAGCCGTAAGCACCACCACCGGAATATTAACATATTCAGGGATCTTAGCTTTTTCCATAATAAAGGTGTAGCCGTTCATTCCGGGCATTTGAATATCCAAAAGGATCAAATCCGGTATTTTGGATTTTAATCTCAAGAACGCTTCACCACCGTCTCCCGCAGTTTGCACCTCATAGCCGCTGGCTTCTAATTTGCGCTTGGTGATCTCCAAGACCACCGGCTCATCATCAACAACTAAAACTGATTTTGGCATACGATTATTTTATCTCAACTGGGTCGTCTATAAAAGGAATTTCCAGATTATATATTTCCGCCACGATAAAGTCCAGCGCTTTAAAATACCCGGCTAAAAGCTCTTGGACACCTTTAACCTGGTTTTCTTTTAAGAATCTATCGATACTCATTGTCCTTAAATGATACAAGGCGCTGTTGACTTCCCTGCCCGGAAATTGTTTGCGTAAATAATGAACATAAAGCGGCATCTGAAATGACCTTACATGGTCACGAATATATTCACGGGTCAGAATTCCATCAACATTGATATCTTTAGGCATGGTATCCATGCTACCCGTCTTATAATCCAAGATCAATATTGTTCCGTCCGTCATTTCATCCACCCGGTCAACCCTGTAGGTTAAATGAATTTCATTTTTCCCTAAGGTCATCACTTCTTCAAACTTGCGCTCCACGTACAGCACTTGTTTAACGTCAGTTTCACAGCGCAAAGCTTCTTGATCTAAAAATCTCTCTAACCTGGTCTTTAACACCGTCTCCATTAAGAAGGAGTCACTGCGCCCAGCCTTACCGAAAGTAGCGGCAAACCTGGACTCATAGATCTTTTTAAAATATTTCCTGAAATCCGGATCCAAGACAGGTTTCTTTCCCATAAAGCCTCCAAAGGCTTCTTCAAGCAGATCATGGATAAAGGTCCCGATATGGCGGCTTTCGGGATCTTCTAATAGATCATCCTTGATCTTAAGTCCTAAAACATAACGGCAATAAAATAGATACGGATTTTGCAAATAAGTATTGATACTGGAAGCGGAAAATCTAAAAGTTTTAAGAAAATCGACCATGGCTGCCGTTTTAGGAATGACCCGCTGTTTTTTCTCAACAGAAACTTCAAAAGCCCCGCGGATAATTTCCACGGCACCGATCATCCCCTGACGCTCTTCCTGTTCCCAGATAAGCTCCTCTAAGAATCGGCTGCGGGTGCGGTCACTATTTTGCTGATAGACCAAATGCACATTTTGGGCTGCAGAGATCAAACGCATAAACCCATAGCGTTGGATCTCCTCTTCCAATTCCAAACGGTCAAGATTAAGCTTGATCATCACCTCACGGGGGATCAAGGGTTCATAAATATTCAAACTGGGCAAGAAGCCTTCATTGACATCCACCACGATCACATTCTTAAAATTCAAGCCCCTGGTTTCAAAAAGCCCCAAGATCTGAAGCCCGCGAAGGGGCGAACCGCTGAAAGCCACCATCTGCGAAGATAAGCGCTCCTCAAGGACCTTGAAAAGATCCCTAGGCTCAAAGAGCTCTTGCGCAAACTCACAAGTCTTTAATTCATCGCTGATCTTCTGCAATCCCCATGCAATTTGATCATTAAAAGGATACTTGTCCATCGAGCTGTGTGTCTGCATGAATTCAACAAAACCTTGCAAGGCAACGCCTAAATCAGATACAGAGTGAATATTGTCAAAACTATTCAAAAAGATCTTATGAATAGAACGAACTATTTCTTTAAGATCACTTAAGGTGCCCGTCATATCCATCGCCTGCGAAGATTGAAGGGCTGCGTCTAAAAGTTTTTCATCTTGCACAATTTCATTAAGATCCAAAAATATACGGCCTGAAAGTTCAGTCAACAGCTCACCTTTAAGGGCTTCTTCAATTTTGTGGACTAATACACGCACCAAACCTTGCTCAGACCCAAGGCTCAGGTTCTTAACCAACGGATGCTGCAACAAACGTAAGTAATCCTTAGTGTAATACAAATCCCCTTTACGCCGGTTCTGAGCTTCCAAAACCAGCATCAACAAAGTGTACAAAGCGCTTCGTTTAAGAGGATACCCCATAGAGACATTAAATTCCTCAAGACCCCCTCCTACAGCCGTCAAAAGGGTTGAAAGAAAATCCCCATCCGGCAAAACTATGACCGTTGATTCAGGCTCAGTGATCCCCTTTAAAATCTCTTTGACCAAACCTGCCTGGGCATGACTGTCAAAGGCTTCATAGATCTTTAAATTAAAATAAGTAGGTTTAACTTCCTTTCCTTCCAAAATCGGAGTTCCAAAGGCCTTGGCAATACGCGAAAGCGCCGGCCAACGCCGTTGATCGCCTTGCATCAACAACACGGCCTGCCCGCGATCATAAATATTCTTAATGACGGTATTTTCCGTACGGTGCAGATAAAAGAAATTACAAAATAAAATTTCATCAAAGGCCTTCAGATCACTTGTCCCTACCCGTTGGGCTGCCTGGCGGTATTGAAACCCGCGCGGAGCTAATTGCTTGAGCTCAAGCGCCTGATGATAACCCCCACGCAAAATGCTCAGATGCATTAATAATTTATTGATATCTTCGGGAACACTAAAACCGATTTCAGCATGCTCACGGACTATTTTAAGAGAGTCCAACGGCACATCTTCCAGATCTAACTGTTCAATAAAATGCAGGATCTCACGGGCCCATGGCAAGAACTGCGCGAAAGTTTCTCTCCCACGGCAGACCCAAGGACATAATTTCATAGCCAATTGATAAATGCAAAAGCAATGGTCCAGATCATTGCCTTTTAGCGGAGCTTGTTCTCCATAGGCGACATAGGACATCCACTCGTCAATTGTAAAAAACCGGGGAGGCACATAGGCCTTACCGATACGGCGGGCCAAATCCCTTTTAATGAACAACGAAGGCCGCCGACCGCCGAAAACCAGGCATAAACGCGACAGATCATGATCATGCTCAACGTAATAGCGATAAACGTAGTCCACCACATGTGGCAGGAAGTCTTCTGTAAACGGAACTGTGATGATTTTACTCATAATTTCTGTAAATATAAAATATGTCCTGAAACTTTATGTTTCGGATAAAATTGTTTTACTATTTCGACATATTCATTGATCTGCTTTTGATGTTCCCCTTCTGCCCCGGGAGATAATTTAAAGTCGACCACCCAAACTTCATCTTCAAGCACGATCAATCGGTCTATGCGCTTGGTATCCCCGTATTTATTGACGAATTCTTTTTCACAGAAAACTTGCACATGAGCAGGTAGATAAAAAAATGGCCGAACATCTTCACGGTCTATAAAGTTTTTGATGTCCGCTAAAATTACATCTTGGCCCTCTGGCGGTGCATACGATCGGCAGGCTTTGTCCCAAGCTGTTTTGAGCCCTTGGGCCTCGGTGCTCTCATGAATATGCCCCATATGCATAAGCAATGCGTGATAAAATTCTCCCCTGCGCGCTGAACTTGCGGATCTTGCCGGCCGGTTCAAAAATTCTTCCTTCAAGCCAACCCAAGGATCGGAAATAAAAGGCAGGATCTTTTGATGGGCTTGAGGCATCTCATGGAATATAGGTCGCTGGGCAGGCCTCCCGGCTTGTAAACAATCCTCCGGGATAAGAAATTGAGCAGGATTAACAATATTGCCAACCCTCGACGGTACAAAAATATAAAGCTCCTCGATCGCACGGGTCAAAGCCACATAGGTAGCGTTTAATTCCACTAAAAATGCTTTTTTATACTCTTGTTCATACCTCACCTGCAATTCAGGACAAAATTGCCGATAGCTTTCTTTAAGCCGGACAAGGCTTAATCCCTCATCTTCAATATCTAAAATATAGGCCTGACTGCCATCGCGCCCTCCGCTGCCAGCCTTAATGTCCATTTCCAAAAAAGGCACGATCACTACCGGGAATTCCAAGCCCTTGGCCTTGTGTACCGTTAACACTTTAACAGCATCGAATTGGGCCATGGGGACAAAACGATCTTCCCCCTCGAAATTCTCATAATAATCCAAAAAATGCGACAGGTCACAACTCTCAACTTCCTGTCTTTTGATCAATTCCAGCAAATGCATAAAAAATCCCTGATACTGAGGGAAATATTTCTCACAGCCAAAGCGCTTGATGATGCCTGCGGTTAATTCATAGAGAGGACTTAACCCTACCTGACGGAAAAAATCCTCAAAAAAGCCTCCCCACACTTGAGGGAAGGCCTCTCGAAAGTATTTATAAAAATAGACTTCTTTTGTATGCTTACTTCTTCCTGCGCACTCCAAAAGAAAATCACGCAACACCGGAGCTTCGATCCCCGTGGCACGAGGCATCAGCTCTCCTAAACAAAATTGCGCAAAGGCATTATTATCGACTGGAGAATACAAAAATGCCAGCAAGCTCATCAATTCACCGATCAGTGGATTGTTCTTGATATCGCTATTGCGCTCTGAAGAAGCATAAATACCCTCCTGTAGGAGCCATTGGGTGATCTCTTCTAATTCCTGATTGCCGCGGGTCAAGATCGCGATGTCTTTTAAAGAAAAACGTCCACGTAAGTCTTTTATTAAAGGTATCAGCCTTTGGCGAAGCTCAGCGCTCCTTTCTTGTTTAACACGGCCTTCCAGATAGGAAACACGTACGACACCTCCTGCCTGTTGGTCCTTGCCTGGTAATTGATGGGCATGGGCAAAGGTATTGGTGATCTCTTCAAAGTCCGACTCGGAGAAATGAATATCATGACGCTTGTTTTCTGTGGAATCATCCAAACGGCGCTGTAAAAAATCTTTTAAATTATCCAAACTAAACACCCGGTTATTAAACTTAATAATTTCAGGACAACTGCGGTAATTCTTATCCAGATTCGTTATTTGAACATTAAAGTCAGCCAGTTGACTTTGCAAGGCATCGAATAAACGGCTCTCTCCCCCACGAAAAGCGTAGATCGCCTGTTTTTTGTCACCCACATAAAACAACGATCCTCCATGGCTCAACGCCTCCTGTACCAAAAGAGCCAGATTACGCCACTGGCTCAAGGATGTATCCTGAAATTCGTCCATTAAATAATGCTGAAACCTTGCCGCCAGACGAAAATATATTTCTTCGACCGTCACCAAACCATCCTCAAATAGCAAGGCAGTTTTACGGTTAAGCTCTTCTAAGAATAATACATCATCCCGTTGGGACAAACGCCCAAAACAAGAAAGAACCCTTTCAAATAAAGCAACATACGGGTTAAACATGCTACGGGCTTCCAGGGATGCAAGTTCATGGATCTCTTGGGTTAGCTTGCGCCATTTGTTATCCAACTCTTTTGTGACCTCTCCCCCCTTATTGATCGGAAAATCTTCTTTAGACCAGTAGGTCTTCAGATCATCCATATCAAAAATGCCGCTGTCCTTAGCTAAAAGATAATTAAGATGATCGAGGAATCTTTTACTCGTCTCTTGAGGACAAATGGCTTTCAATTCCCGCATAAGGACAAGGATCTCTTTCTTGTGCGAAAAGAGATCCTCCGGCAAGGGGTAGACCAATAACGGTTTTTGGTAGGTATTGTATTGCCTAAAAAGTTCGTTGATAACCTTTAACAAGTCTTCCCTGGGAAACCATCCCGAACGATTTTCCAAAAACAAATACTGGCGTACAAAATCCTCGAAAGATTTGGCGAGCTTCTTGTCACTGAGAACCTGGTCCAAAAGTTCATCAAGGCTTAACTGCAAATATTCTTTTGAA
>Ga0302140_10007811_pt1 | contig 13355 bp, 9 predicted proteins | sample I_Bog_E1_1_FD_202095 | JGI IMG/M metagenome (GOLD analysis project Ga0302140, IMG submission 202095) | Peat permafrost microbial communities from Stordalen Mire near Abisko, Sweden - I_Bog_E1_1 | ecosystem: Environmental > Terrestrial > Soil > Wetlands > Peat | place: Sweden: Abisko, Stordalen...
TCGGATCGGTCCCTCGCATCGCACAGGATTCAACATCTTGCGCTTTGAAATGGAGAATGCCCGCGAACTAAACAATGGGGATATGGCAGCGAACGTGGCCGCATATTTCTCAACGGCAGCGGATCTTGCGGCACCTCATCGCGACGGAAAAACAGGTGAGCACATCTGGAAGCAGGCAGTAGAGAGCCTAGTTCGCCATGCCGTTACGCTTGTGTTCCGTGCGACAGGCGATCTACGACTCGATGACATTGTGAGCGTGGTTAAGTCCGCGCCTCAGAGCCTTGCCCAACTGAATGAGCCAGCATGGTGCCGGGAATCATACTGTTTCCAATTGTTCGAACGCCTGACCGGTTCCGCCGACCGCAACGTACACCTTGCCCGTCGCTATCTTCTTGGAGAGTTTCCAAACTTCGCCCCGGACACAAGAAACAGCGTCCTTTTCACATTCTCAGCCGGCTGCGCCGACCTGTTCCAAAGGGAACCTTTGCACGGGATGTTTTTTGCGGCAACGGACTATACGCCGGACATTATTTTCGATGGAGCTATAATCCTTTGCGACTGCCCGGTGCTCCAATATCGAGAAGTTGGCCGAATCGCAAACGGTCTCATTAGGGTCGGCGCGCAGCGCGCCTTGGAGCGACGCGCCAGGCATAGGATGGATAGACCGGTTGCCATCATTTGGGATGAAGCTCAAAAGACCCTTCTTCGTTCCGATGTGAGTTTTCAGGAAACCGCCCGCTCAGCCCGTTGCGCGGTCGTAGCCGCTACTCAACATTTCCCAGCGCTGCTCGACGCAGTTGGTGCCGATCTTGCCAAGAGTTTTCTCGGAAACCTACGCTGCAAGCTTTTCTTCCAGAACAACGAGCCGGAAACAGGGAAGTACATGGAAAGTCTTTGCGGAGATAAGGAAACGGAGAAGAGGTCAAAAACCGAAGGTAGCGACGGGAAAAGGAACACAACTTACACTCCCGAGCGCGAAGCCGCATTGCCGAAGGAAGCTAGCCACAATTTAAAGACTGGTGGTGAGGCGGATTCATTCGAAATCACCGGCTTCTTGGTAGCAGGAAGCAAAAAGCAAAAGAACGGAGATCCGTACAAAAAACTGATATTCCATCAGAAGCAGTTGGGGCCTGACTGGTGGCCATTTTCGCGCCGCGTTCAGGCTGTGGTGCGGCAGCGTCCAAGCCCGGACTTTAGGTACATACAACGGGAGGCGCCTTAGATGTCAGCGCGTGCCACACGGGGACCGATCCTTTGCTCAGAGGAGAATTGCCGGAGCGTCTCGGTGGCATTGCCAGCAGCCGTCGGCGAGAGGCTGGAAGTCTTCCGAACCCTTGGAGCGCCCTCGCGAACTAGCCAAAGGCGTAGCAACTCCTCGGAAACCGAGACTCCCAAGGAATCGAGGGACTCGACCAAAATCCGCACAGAGGTTCCTGCCCTACGTTCCTTCATGAGTATCGCCCTATACGGCTCCAACATGTCCGACTTCCTAGTCTTCCTGCTCTTCGCTTCGGCGATCAAGGCGGCGAGTTTTTGGGCATCGCCTGGGCTTTTGATAGGCATCGTGTTGGGACAGGTTGGGCATTCTTTGGGGAAAGCCAAGGGAAAGGCGGGAGAATTGCTTGGGGAAAATCTAAGCGCAGAGCGCTTAGACGTTGGTGTCTCACTAAAACAACTGGGGGATCTATGCTGACGATCCGCACCTGCAAAGACTCGGCACACGCGTTGTCTGAGTACTTAAGGCAGAAGGAATACCTGAAGCTCGGGCATTATTATGGTACCGAGGGTATCTGCTTCGGGAAGCTCTGCGCTGAAGTTGGGCTTGAGGTCGGACAACCGATTAGTGATGAGGCCTTTAAAAGGGTTGGGGGTAATCTCCATGCAACGACGCTGAAACAATTGACCGTTCGCATGAAGGAAGACCGGCGAGTCGGGTATGACCTTGTACTATCGGCCATGAAATCCGGTAGCATCATGGCCTACATTGGTGGCGACACCCGAATTCTCGAAGCGCATCGGGAATCAGTCCTGGATACACTCCGCGTTTGTGAGTCGCTCACACGCTTCCAGAAGGGACAAGGTATAAACAAGGTTCATGAGAAGGCGGCGGCAATCGCCTCGGCAATCTACGAACATGAAACATCCCGAGCCGGAGACCCTCAGCTTCATTCTCATTGTTTTGTCTTTAACGTTACTCGGGGGTCGGACGGAAAGTTGGTTGCGCTGGAGATGGGTGAAGTCTTTGCCCAGACCAAGTACTTGACCGAGGTCTACCGGAACGCCATGGCCGCACGTCTCCATGCCCTTGGGTACGAACTTCGGAAGTCGAAGAACGGCTTCGAAATCGCTGGCGTCACTGATGAGCTGATTGCGCGTTTCTCGAAGAGATCTGTTGATCGGGACACCGCGATTGAAACGCGGAGAAAGGAAGTCGGCCGTGAGCTAAGCAAAAACGAAGTTGCGATATTGGTCCGTGACTCTCGGGAGAAAAAGGACACATCACTCAGCTTAGATGAGATCCGGGCACAACAGCTAGCACAGGTTTCCGTCGAAGAATTGGGCGTTCTAAAACGCATCCGTAAGGCCGCGCCTGGCTCTCGGATCACTGACCCAGTGTCGCTGGATCAGGCAATCGAACAAGCGAGGGAACATGTTTTCGAAAGAAGATCCGTCGTAGAGGAACACGAGCTTGTAGCTGAGGCCATTCGAGCCAGCTATGGAGAGCATCGACTGGAGCAAATTCGAGCTGAAGTCGCCCATGGTAAGCACGGGCTTCTTGTCGTGGATGGGCGGGTAGCCACTCTGGAGTCGGTTGAACACGAGAGGGCCCTTGTTTCGTCGATAGACAAAGGACTCGGCCGGGAGGCGCCATTGGGCCGGATGCCATTCGCGGCTGATCTTAGCGAGGAACAGCGTAAGGCCGTGAGAGTCGTATTGGCGAACAAGGACACGATTCAGGTCTTAAGGGGTCGGGCCGGGACCGGAAAAACCACAAGTTTGACCCAGATCATCGAGGGCTGTTCCGCCGCCGGCCAAGGGGTAGCATGCTTTGCGCCCTCCTCACGATCCGTTGATGTCCTTCGCGTCGGAGGCGCCCAGCAAGGATTAAATGGATTCCGGGCGGCGGCGGCCGCTTTGGAACGATCGAACACGGTGCAGAGGCTCTTAGTTGACCCGGATATGCAGTCTACCGTCGCCCAGAAGTTGTTGATCGTCGACGAATATGGCCTCCTCTCAAGCCGTGATCTCAAACTGCTTGTGGATCTCGTAAAAAAGCAAGAATGCCGCCTTCTCCTCGTTGGGGACTCTGGACAACACCAGTCGGTAGAAGTAGCTGGCGGTGCCCGCCTAATCGAAAAGGAAAGCAGAGTCTCCATCGCGGAGATTAAGGATGTTCGGCGTCAGGCGCCTAACTCCGGCTATTTGAGGGCCGCAAAGGCCCTGGCTGCTGGTGATCTCCGAAGAGGGCTCGGAATTTTGGATGAGATTGGCTCGGTGACGGAGATACCAAACGAGTGCAGGCTCCGGGAGACGATGGTCGGTGCATGGTACGACGCGACGCATGGGAAAAACGCCCGGAAATCGAGCCTCATGGTAGCCCCGACATGGATAGAAATCGATTCGCTAAATCGGGTAGCCCGCGAGCGGCTGCGGTCCGAGGGTCTTTTGAGGGGTGCAGATCAGGAGATCTTATCGCTCTGGAAAACAAATTGGAGCAGGGCCCAAAACAAGGATCCTCACAACTATGAGCCAGGACAGGTTCTCGTCGCTCGAAAAAGCACCAAACTCTTCCAAAAAGGGGCGAATCTCAAAGTTGTCAGAAACGACGGTGTTAAAATTATAGTGCAAGACGGTAGCGGGTTCCATTTTTCAGTCTCCCCGAGGCAAAGTGGGACCGCTTGGACAGTCTGCGATCCCCGGCCGATTTCACTCGCGATAGGCGACCAAATTAGGCTCCAGGCTATTGGCCAGGTTTTAGCCAAGGACGGAACGGTAAAACGAGTCTCTAACGGCACTACTTTGACGGTAGCTGGAGTCGGTCCCGACGGCACGGTTAGGTTGGACGGCGGCATGACCCTTTTGAGCCGAGAATTTGCCCACGCTTACGCCTGCACCTCGCACGGTGCTCAAGGGCTTACAGTGGACGCTGTGTTTATGACGGACCCCCTCAGTCGGCAGGGTCTTTACGTATCGGCCACCCGCGGTCGTGAGAATATCCAAATCTTTACCGCTGATAAGCGGGCTCTTCTTACGGCCGCCCAGTTGTTGTCAGAAGACAGAACATCGGCAACCGAGTTCGCCCGGCAGTCAGGGGTAACCATTGGTAACGCCGTTACTAGCAGCCCAAGAAGAACAATCCAGGACCTACGAGCTCTCTTTGGCGAAGGTATGAAACGCGGACAGAACCTCGTGACTCTTTGCCTTCAGGTTCTAAACCCATGGTGGGTAAGCCGACAAACACAGTCCATTCGGTACAAGCCAAACCGTGCTCATGACCCCTTGAAGGTGGAGGGAAGCTAACGATGAACGCCACCGGAGAATCTTACCAATCGACCAAAGATTACGTCCCCTTCCTGCGACTCGAAACCCCAAGGAACCGTGTAGCATTGCCGTATTCAACCCTACTGAGCCTAGAAATATCCTCAGATGGAACAATTTTACGACTCAACTTCGTGTCAAAGGAAGTCACGGTTACAGGAAACCGGCTACACGAGATCTTCTGCGCAATCGCCAGGGGGCAGACTGAAGCACTTTTTGCGCGTAGCGCATCCGATGAGCTGACAGATGCGTCCAAAAACAGGGCTCCATATATTACCGACATTAGATTGAAAGAGCCTAACGAGGCTCAAAGTGATTAAAGCACTGATTTCATTCCTTCTTTTTCCACGAGATCGTTCCACCCATGAGCTTCTTGAAGTCGACGTTTGCAGAACTCATCGCGGGATTAGCTGTTCCCATCACCTTAAAGGCCGAAGTTTGCCCGGGTAGAATAGGATTAAACTCAATGATAGCGCTGTCGGTTGTGATAAATTTCTTGTCCGCGGTGTAGTAGGTTACCACAGCCTCGACGCTTTCTAGGTTCTCAGAAGACACATTCTTTACCTGTCCTTCGGCTATGGCGAAACCACTCTCCTCATGCCAATTCCAATCCAACAAAAGCAACTGCGGGCCATCCGGAGCAGGGGCTGGCGTTGAAGTCGATACCTGAGCAGATGCTGGGGAATTCGAGGTCGAACCCGAAGGTCCGGTGGCGCAGGTGCCAATAACTCCTATGACAATAAACGTTAGGACGATGATGCCCAAACATCCAATGACGGTAACCTTTTTCCTCTTTGCACCACAATGCGGGCAGGCATCGGCCTTTGTGCTAATCTGAGCACCGCATTCCTTACAGGTAGTTAGCGACATGGGTTAATGTGAGCGTTGTAGCTCCAAGCCGACGTATATTCAAGATTGGACGCAATTTTTCCAGGATCTTCCAAGCTTGTTTCTGGACAGCACTATACCACTACGGTATCTCCGAGTGCATGGGATTTCGATTCCGTAAAAGCATTCGAATTATTCCAGGCGTCCGCATTAACTTTGGAAAGCAAAGCTCGTCGCTTTCTTTCGGAGGGAAGGGATTTACTACGAACGTTTCGAGCAAGGGTGTTCGCAATACCGTTAGCCTTCCTGGTACCGGACTTTCATATTCGACATACCAAAAGCATTCGAATCTCCCCGCACCCGCCGCAAACTCGCAGCCGTCGCGTAGGCTCAAGGCGTTAGGTCTCGTGGTCTTGGCTGTCGTTGTCATTGCAGTGATCACTGCGCTAATCTCGTCGTGATTCTTGAATTCGCATTGCCGCTTTGATTTTATTCCCGGATCTCGACAGTTGAGTGTGTCCGATCTAACGCAGGCTCAGTCATAAATTCAATAGTATCACCCTCTTTCAGGGTCTGTTTGATTTGCGTTGAAAAGCGTCCGCCGGGTGGAATCAACCGCCCAATCGGTATCGACGTCTCGCTTTTCCAAAACGCTTTGAATTTTATCCTGACGGCCCTAACAAACAGGTCTACCCCTCCAGTATTTTTGATCTCCAACTGTTTAGTGTGAACAATTAGGGTTAACAGCGCGCCGGGCAATAGCGGTGCATCCGGCAGCCCATTTTTAGACACCCTCGCTGCTTCAAGTGCGGCTGCCACCGCCTTCGTATCGACGAACGTTGGATTCAAATGTTTTGGATTCGAATCGAAGGTGACCAAATCCGTTGCCTCCTGAGGCTGTTTAAACGTAGCTGTGATCTCGTTGCCCATGGAAAGCACCCAGGGACCATTGATCGCTTCTTTAAGGCGATGGTCGGCTGAATAGAGATTTACGGCGAAGATCTTGACCGGATTTGAGTCCATGTTCTCCACAGTAATAGTGTGAGGATCGCCTCCTGTCTTTACCTCCACTATTGGATTGCGAACGACATCGATTAGTTCCCTGGCAAACGATAGTCGCCTACCCTCCTCTACCACCCCTTCAATTCTGATGGGCTCGTAGCCTGCCAGACGTACGTCATAAGAGACTCCTCCCAATCTAACTGTGGGAAGATCGTATGGAGTGACCCCAACCTTCTGACCCATAACAACCACGTCGGCTCCTTCAGGATCAGTTTCCAAATGAACGGAACCATGTGGCCACCGAAAAGAGATGTTCCTCTGCCCCGCGGATAAATCGACAGGCAATGAAGGAGGATCCCAATCAAGGTATTTTAGAATATAGGTGTGCTTCTCAGTCGTTCGGGCCTCGAGGTGAAGTGGCGTTTCCCCTAGCAATCTTCCGTCTTCAAAGACATTCGCGCCCGACGGGTCGGAAGTAATATCTACGTTCGATCTGCCAAAGATAAATCTCTCTTCAATCGAACCCTCGTGGGAAAATGTGATATTTCTCACGAGTGGCTTGTGCCAGCCCGGAGCGGACGCAGTAATCTCGTAAACTCCAAACCTTGGCTTGGACAAAACCATGCTCGAATTGTCGCCAGTCCCAGTTACTGGCTCCGGTGCAGCCCCCTTTTGGCGGGCGGCCTTAAATACCGTTTCGTACTCTACGGCTGGGATGTTGGACGAAATCCTAATTTCTCCAAAGGGAATCGGCCTGACAGGAGCATTTTCCAGTACCGCATTCCTCCATTCAAATCCTGATGATAACAATGCGATAGCCGCCAAGAACGTGAGCCCCAAGTACGGTATTCTTAGTTGTAGCGGTGGACCTTCAACGGGCTTTTCTTGACCGAGCCTTGTAGGCCAAACAGAAGTCAGAAAAATGCGGCCTAAAAACCGTCTGAATGTTATTTTCCTTAGACCCGAAAGTTTCACAGAAACTTTCTTTTGGGCGGACTCCCCATTCCGAACATCGAAGTCAACAGTCGCCAGTTGCGCTTTGAGAGAAGCCGAGGCTCGAATCAACTGTTCCCTCTCTCTGACTACGTCCGCCTGCAACTGCGCAATCTGCGTAGAATAGCGTCTATTAATCTCGTCCTGACGGGCTTGAATAGAACCAATAACCATCGCCTCCTCACGCTGTAACTGGGCCTTGAGTGCTGCGAATTTGGCTTCGGTAGTGGCCCGGGCATTGTCGACGGCAGCATTTGTCGCCTTTAGGCGGCTCTTGAGTGCATTTAGCTGTGCTTCCAAGGCTGTCTCAATACTGCGCTGCTCATCGGCAGGTAGTGATTGGCTGATGCGTGGCGCAAAACCGTTAAGCAACGCTTCGCGCCAAGCGACTACGGCCTTTCCTCGTACCGGTCCGAATCCCTTAATCCTCATTACGCTACCGTATGAAACATCAGCCGCTGTCTGGACCCCCTTGGATTGAAGCAATAGCTTGAATTTACCACCAACGCCCGGGATAAGCGCATTGACGACAAGATTCCTCCGCAAAAACGCTTCGGCTTCGTTTTTCTGTCGTGCTGCGAGAGCCTCTCTGAGCTGTTTGACTCTCATCGCCCCCATGTTGGCAATCTGTGATGCAATTTGCTGAGCCTCGGCCTGTTTGGCACTGATTAGTGCATCGATTGCGTCTCTTTCCTGTTTTTCCAGAGCCTTTCGCTTTGCCTCTGTTTGTTGCCGTGCTTGAGCAGTCGAAATGTTTAGGTCCTTAAGTTCTAGGGCTTGCTTTCGTCCTAGCTCGGTTCGCGCTGCCTGGAGTCTGTTTGTGCGACCTCCCAGATCGTCGCTTAGATTGCCAATCTCGGTAGCAAGATCTGCTCTTCGTTTGCACTGCTTTTCGTGCTTTTCGGTCATCAACACGTATTCCTGCAATAGCCTCTCGCGCCGAGCAGCTTCAGGACATGCGAGATAATACTTCCGCAATCGAAAAACTGCCCCACTCCCGATTACTAGTTGCACCATCGGTAGGCCGATCATTCCAAACATCGCAGTTTTTCTATCTAGAATCACTAGGGCGCATGCAGCTCCAATAAACCAAAGCATTTCTATTTTCGCTCTTGGATTGTCGTTGAATTCCGCAACTTCTTCGATCTCCTCAACCACCTCCGCTGCTGTTGGAGGCAAACTTGTTATTTTTGGACCTTTTGCTACCACTGAATCCTTCCACCAATCGCTTGCGGCGCTGCCTGTAATAACTTGAACTGTTTTGGCCTCTCCAAATTCCTTCGGATCGAGGTCCGGAAGTGAGGTTGGCTCTAATTTTAGCAGTCGTTCTATGAACGAAGAGGCTTTCACAACAATTTGCTCGGGATGGAGCCTTAGGCTGCCAAAAAGTGGAGATACAGCGGGGCGTTCTAGGTCTTCGGAGCTAAAAATCAGGCAGTTATCCCGACCAAGATCTCGGGAAAAAGAATATGTATCTGGTGCCACCTCGAGAATTCGAAGCGAAGCATAGATGAGCCACGCCGAGAAATTATCGACGTTTGGTCCAAAAAGACCTCCGCGCTTCGGATGCTGATAATTCCGATTACCACCTTCAATCGATGGCAAACCCGATAACGCAGGTACGTACATTCCATCGTAGTCGATCAGCCTAATTTCATCATTCACCAAAATGATGTTACCATGTTGCAGGTCACCATGGGCGATTTGCTTGGCCCTCAGCGCGGCTATCATTGCCGCCCACTTCTGTGCTAGCTGACCGATGCGAGCCGAGTTTCCTAGATTACGTTGAACGTACTCTCCAAGTAGGTCACCTGTGAGCCATTCCATATCAACCAAAGGCAGAAGCCGCCCGTTAACTCTGATTCCAGCCGGTTGGTACCGGAATTTGATCGTGTAGGGCAAATTTGCGGCACCCAATGCGCGGCTTATCTCGGCATATCGTCTTTGCTGATCGGCCACTGCACCCAGAAAGCACCGCACAGCCCATTTCCCCTTCCCCCCAGCGAGGTGCAATTCGTAAACGCAAGCAAAACCGCCAGTATACGGTGACGGCAACCCCATCGCCCCTGTCTTCAATATTCCTGCGCGAAGCTCCGGATCTGTGAAACAGAGATTCGGGCTTTGGATCGCCAGAAAATAGTCCTGCGGTGTTGGCCACGGCATCGCCTTAAGGGTATTCGGAATCGATCCAAATTATCGTGCAATCATCGTTCTTGATCTTGGCTTCTCCTCGAAGGGCAGAAATCCAGGCGGCGAACTCCAACTCTGACCGAATGACACGATCTAGTTCAATGAACGGAGCTCCTCCCCTCTCCACTTCGCTAAAGATCCAGCCTGAGACAGCGTCCGTAGCCAATATCAAACGATCCCCTTTCATGAAGCCTGCCGTTTCAACTTTCACCATGTCGGCCAAATTATCTCGGGAGTCGTACCGACTAGGAAGAAGAAGCGGCCGATTAAGTAGCTGGTGATGATTGGTCGCTGGGAAGCTCGCAATCAGTGCGGCGTTACGGATGTGAAACAGGCATGTATCGCCTACCGCGTAGCTCGTAAAGACGAGCTCCTCACTGTTATCGCTCTCCTCTATTTTTAGTCCAAGCAGCGTCGCAAATGCGCCGAGCGCCAACTTCTGCTCTGCGTACCATGGTAAATCGGGTTTAGAAGTGCGAGTGATCCATTGTTTCCGAATGTCGGGAAGAATCCGCTCAAATTCATCAATTGAGCCTTTTGATTCACAAAAACCCGTAGCAATCAGCTCGGCCCATAACGCCGAATACGACATCTCGGTGGCTCCGTCTGAAAGAGCACAGACAAATTGAGTAGTCCCATTTCCTGCGTCGCCTACGAGAGGCAGTGCATACTTGTCCTCATTATCCTCGATTGCGCTCCCCGCTTTGTGGAGCGAATATACTCCGCTCCGCAGGTTCATCTCATCTAACGCAGATTGCTGGGACGTGTTCCGATATCCAAGAAGTCGATCAATGAAACGAGATCCGAATTGAAGACGAATCCTCTCGAATTCGCAGTGATTTTGTAGCCCTTCTGAATCGCCATAGTCTGCATTGTCTCAGTTAACAGGCTCGACATGTTGAAGAGGGTTTTTGCGAAATCGTCGGGGAGCCCAACCTCGGCATCCGGATAGTCGATTGCCGCTCCACCTTTTGATGAAAGGTGAATGTTGAATAAAAGTACGTTTCCGTCTGTCGTCGAAACCGATTTCAAAGCACCCGCATTCTGCGACGGATCTCCATCATTCGCTTCACCGTCGGTCACATTTACGACAATCGGAGGGAACCCCGTAGGACTCTTGCCCACCCAAGCCGAAACAATTTCATTTGCCTTAGCCAGAGCCTGGCACATCGGAGTTCCTCCGTTTGCAACCGCATCGAACCAGACTGGAAATTTAATCCTTTGCTCAACTAGCCCACCCGCCCCATCGCTAATCTTTCGATTCCGCTCTTCGATGCGAGAAGGCGACTTACCGATTTCGCTTATCGGCACGAGGTCCCTTCCAGATATCGCGCCGCCGAACGCAGAACCTACCTTTGAGTCGCCGTACCCAATCACGCCAACATGGAACCAATCGCGAATCTCCTCACCTTTTCCGCATTTTATGACGAGATTCTGTAGGAACTTGTTCAGCACATCCGCCGTCGCTTCAGATTTCTTTGTTGTTCCTCCTCCTGAATCACCGGGCATCGGGTCAGCCATAGACGCAGACTGATCGACAAGAAATAAAAAGCATCCGGGATTGGCGCGGCTAATTTCGGCGTTGTAAGGCATAGTTGGGGGGATAAGGGCTGAAGATATTAGCCATTGGCCTTTGGGACAAGATTTAAGGTTATCCGCAAAGAACATGCCTCCGTCTCGACGAAAAAGTCGGAAGTGTGCCACGCTTTCGGAAAGCGGAAATGCTTTATATCACGTATTTTTACGATCCGTCGAAATGTTCGTTAGAGAACCTAACAGGATAGATTCCGGTTAATGAAATACATGCCTCTTTTGATGCCATTACCTCATCAAAATCGCACGGCCGACACTGACATAACTTCCGAAGGAAATTTGCCCTACACTCGCCAGGCTAGGGTGCAGGAAGAGACGCGACCAGAAGTTTTAGCCACTGAAGCGACCTAATCCTTGCCTCATGCTCGACGACCAGATCGTCCCCAGCCGTGCCCGCGGTGATTCGCACTCTGTCGGGCGCCTGGTCTGCGGTTATAAGTGCTACGACGCGTTTTTCAGACATCTGTGAAGAGATGTTTCAAGGGCGGAGCTCCGAATGCGGTCAAGATAGGATGTGACATGGCGCTAATTCCGAGCGATGCTTCGGGCGCCCTCCGATCCCTGATTCCAGCGTATCTGCATCTAGGGAGCCCCTATATGAAACTCGATAATTTTCGCGACTTGGCGAATGGCATCGGCGTCGCTTGCGGGTATCTCCTCGTGTTCGCAGTTTGTGCGATTCCGGAAGGCACGAAAAGTGGCGTGCTCCTTGTAATAGCAATCGTCGTTGCCGGGGCCCTTTTCCGAAGGAAAGTGCGCTTGAAAACGCGCAAGCTCTTCTCGAAAGGTCTCTCCGGCCGGTCGCTCCGGACCCAAGCCTACCTTTGGACCCTCGGCTCCGTAATTCTTTTCCCGGTCGTGACGGGTGTTCTCGTTGGAGCGGCGAATGACGCGAAGGCCGGGGCGCTAATGGCGGGGGTCTCGCTCTTCGTAGTCCTGATTGCTGCCGCGATCGGATTCGGGGCCGCCAAGGGCGAGGAGAAGCGGTGCATCGAACGCGCCTCCCCTGAGCCTCCCTCGCTCGAAAAGGAGGGCTGGTTCTGGGCGTACGTTGGGGCGGTCTTCATTCTCATGATGTCAGTCGGCTTTTACGGCTATTACCGTGCCCTCGCACTGATCCACCGTCAGCACTCACCAGGTCTGCAAAGCGTTGCGATAGCAGCCGATAAAATGGCGCAGGAGCGCCAGCAGTCAGCCGCGCAATTGACCGCTCAGCTGGACAAGCAGGGTGATATTTCCAACTCGCCGGCTGATCGGGCCGCGCGAGATGCATCCCAGCAGGCCATCGTTGAAGGGATCACTGACCCGCGCTACCGGGCCATCGCCACGGCCATTCAACGGGTGGGGAAAACCCTTTCGGTTTCCGCACAAGTGGTGACCGACGCCGTGACCGCAGTCAGCAAGGACGGCGGGGTATTCAAACCAGCCAATCTCGCAACACATGAGGCGATCGTGTCACGGCTGCGGCTCGTGGCCGAGGCCGAGAATTGTTATACGGCATATAACGATAGGCTGGGAAACGTCAGGGCCTCGCTCTCCAGAGAGATTGCCGGAGCCGGGGCCACGCCCGAGGCGACACCGACCACTGTCGATTCCGCGTATCAAACCATGCAAGTCGATGCCCTTCTGGAACTCTGCGACAACGGCCAGAAGATGCTCCGTGTGGATGAGGATGTCCTTCACCTCCTGGACCGGACCTTGGGAACGCGCCAGCTGGATGAAACGGGCAGGCCCCTTTTTGCCGCGGATGAGGATGTAGCCGCCTACAATGCAGCACTTAAGAAGCACCATGCTCTTGAGCAGGACCGGGAGGTCATCCTGCGCCGGATAGCGGATGCTATGTCCAAGGGGGCGAATAAACCCTGACCGTGAGGCTCAGGCTGCGTTCTCGCACTTGAAGGCCATCAGTTCGTCAACAAGTAGGCTGTGTCCCCAATTCCAGAACCATAGCTTTCACCTTTCCCGACAATGAAACTGGCGTTTGCTGATCTTGCCTCGGCATAGCAAAAAACTAGGGTAGGCTATTCGGAATCGTTCAGAAGCTGATCACTGTTTCAGAATTCGGTTTTTGCCAGTTTGCTAGCATCAGCCGAAAGAGACCTCAATCCCCCTGAACGGCTCCACCTTTTCGAGCCACCCTCAGAGTCGGTCTGGATGGTTGGTTGATGTTGATACGACTGACGCTGGTTGTCCATCCCTGGCGGAGGGAA
>Ga0302140_10007813_pt1 | contig 13353 bp, 10 predicted proteins | sample I_Bog_E1_1_FD_202095 | JGI IMG/M metagenome (GOLD analysis project Ga0302140, IMG submission 202095) | Peat permafrost microbial communities from Stordalen Mire near Abisko, Sweden - I_Bog_E1_1 | ecosystem: Environmental > Terrestrial > Soil > Wetlands > Peat | place: Sweden: Abisko, Stordalen...
GCAAAACGCCATGGGATTTGAGAAATTCGATTGCGTGGAACGCTAGACAGGGAGGCCTTAGGGGGGTTGTCGCTTCCGTCGGGGCTGGCCTGCTAGCGAGGATGGGCGCTCGTGCAAAGTGGCAGTGCGCTTCTTCGGCGGTTTCGAAGGCCCACGTACGGCGAGCAAGGACAAGCACAAGCACGCTGCACAGAATCTGGGGCCCTCGTGGGTAGGTAGGTGGTGGCGAAAAGAGGCTGAGGCCGGACTGGGAGACAGCAGAAGGGTCCAAAGTGCCAAGCGCACGCTCACGCTCACGCTCAGGTGGGGGGGAGGAGAGCCCAAAGGGGGCCAGACCTTGGAACCGTTTTTGCCTCCTGTGGCGCCGCCCGTCTGGAAGCGGAAGCCTTCAACCTCTTCTTCCACTGCCTGCGCGACGACTGGGAAGTACCGGTACTTTATCTGCCTCCTCGTACCAATGCTCCACTCGGTCCGTGAGCGCCCACTGTCTTGGAGCTGCTACGTACGGAAACGGCACGGTATCGGCGAATGATGGGTCCTTTCCACCAGCCTGGGAGAACGCAATCTTTCTTGGAAGCCTTGATTGACTGTTTGGAACACTAACTCCGGAATCGCCAGACGTAGTTTACCAGCAGCCAACACAAGCCTGAGGGGCAGCTGACAAGACATTGGGTGAGATGACCTTCAAACACTTCAAACTGTCAAGGTGCTACAAGTTGCAACGCAGAATCGAGATGCAAGGTCGCATCATTGCCATGAAGAGGACGGTAATGCGGCATTCAACGTATGTGGCTTGCTCTGCATCGTTTCGCATATCGATGACCCGCCACATTTGTATTCTGCAGTCCATCAATTGGCCTCGACACTGCTGACTGAGTGCCGCCGACTTTACATCACTGCCAACTTTTTAGCCTTTCTGTGCCAGTATTCGAGCATCAACTTTTAGCTCTACCGCAACTGTTCCACAGAGCAGGAATCTTGGTTCATTCCCCTAGCTTATTTGAGACTTAGCCCAATACCTCCCAAACGAAACAAATATCTCCGATTATTTGATGTATCTCATTTTGGAATTTCATAATGCTTCACTTGTTTGATCTGCCTTCGTAAGAGACCGCAATTGACCGCCTCTTGTCACTTCTGCATATGCCATCGGGATGATCACCGCGCTTCTATTGGTTCCCGCGCCCATCGTGGTCTTGTGATGAGGACAATCCAAAGCTCACATCAATGAATCAATGATGAGCAAAGTAGAAAGTGGCATTACCTGCTTTCGCATATCCGCGGCATTGAAACACTACAGCAACAAGCTTCCATCTCATGATGTGGTCTATCCCTTTTGTCCACCAGCTGCTATCGGGTTCATACACACCTCAAGATCAGATAAGATGTGGCCCGTGACCAGCAGCCTCCGTATCTATCTGGTGGCGAACACAATTGGGGGCATCTTTCAAGGCGAGGTTGCATGGGCATATGGTACGAGTACACATGAGCAGTTCTGTATCAAGGCTCCATGGACCTCGACTGGAGGACTTCTCGGCGAGCGAGCCGGTGGCAATGGCAAGCTCAACCCTCCACTGCTACAAACCCGCGACCCGGAGACAAAAAGCACTTTGTACCTAGGCTTTCTGCTCTCACATAGCCACATGCCATGTGAAAATGAGCATGCCATTATCTTCGCCAGAATTAATAATGCCATACTATAGAAGTCAGCCGGTCAGGGGGCATCCGAAGCCCGCTACGAGAACGAGAAGATCTTCGAGATGCCCCGCAGCACTTTCAAACTCATGTTTAGATTCTTCAAGTGGCACGCCGAAAGCCCGCAAGTGCCTAGATGAAAACTCTAACGCCACACTGGGCTGTGACTGAGAGGATCAACACTCATTCAGCCCTATTTGAGCGTAGATCGTCGGGCTCCACAACCGTTAACGCGTACTCCCGGCAGGCACCTTCAACACCTCCAACCCGGCGGAATCTACCATCCTCGTTGTCAATCATCGTGTGCGGATGCCTCGCACCCAACCGCTCGATTACTATCAATATTCAGAAGGGCGAGCAATGCAGTCAACAGCATCGCCACCGGGTGCTGCTTTACCCAGTATCAGACTCCTTGCGTCCTCCAAGTGCCAAATATAGTAACAGGGATTGAGTTTGACAGTTGAGCCCTGTCAGCCGAATGAGAAGATACTCACGAGCTTCACCATTCGAGCTGCCCCGCAAACAGAGCGCAAAACCATCTGGAGCACCGATTTCGACCGATAGAACTCAGCAGGCTGATACACGGCCATCGGTGTATCCGGTGATTCTGGCAATTCTTGTGAAATTTTAAGCTGGCTTGCTGGGCTCGATCGCTGCGTCTGTCGTCTATGTCGATGTCTTCTGCATATCGATATGCTCAGCTAGCTGTGTTCTCCTCGAGCAAGACCTCACGTAGTGCTCTTTGTTAGCATGAGAGTGCGTACGGCAATGGATTCAATGAAATAAAGCTCTTTAGCTAGTTGTTATGAGCAATGGCGTGGCTATTGTTCTCTATTTTGACTCCATTTGGCGCTTTACAAACTTATCTGGACTACCAGATGATTCTTTACGCTTCAAATCATCTTCGTATGTATGTATTCATGCGTTGCAAGATGCAGCCCGTGTTTACGTGTGCGGTGGGTATCGATTGGGGGCTTTTGACCGCCTCAAGGTGAGGATTGATGGTCATGGATGAATATGACTTTCATGAGAACGCATTGCTCAGACTGAGAACTGCTGGAACGTTAGTCTACGTGGTAGGAGACACGAAATTAAACCGTCGCGTGGCTGCGTGCCGCAAATTTGGCATTTGAAAAGTCGATTGGTTGATCGCAGAGATATCAAACAGCTGAATCGACGATGGGCTCGATGGCCATCGTCGATGCACTCTCAGGCTTCACCGGGGCTGCGGAGCATGTCCCTCCACCGCAGATAAGCACTATGCGCTTCTTGTCAAGTGGTGTGATAGTTGCATTATTGAGTCGAGGCCCTTGAATCGAATTGAGCGCCAAGCAGCCCTGCCTCCTTAACATTTCGAATTTGACGCCTGTCAAGAAGGCAAAGGCTACAAATCAGGACCGGATAGTCTTCAGCACAAGGGTACACTCAATATCTCTTCTGCAGGATGTATCGATCAAGTGACATCGATGCTTCCCCGTCCACGTCTCCCACATCCTGTAAGCTTTTGCCAGCTGAAATCAATAAATGCACCCGGGGAGTACCAGCATTCCAACGCACAACTCCCAGATGGCTGCATAGATTTGCTAGGCTTTGCTTTGGCCACAGTGTAGCATCTTTCTTGCAGGACCCTGATCTTCATATCGACCTACCTGCCGACACACGTCTTATTTTCAAATGTTCTTGACTGATCCGGAACAGGCCGAGTGATAGTGTCTTTGCGTGCAGATCTAATGCAGATACAGGCCGCACACGCTTCCAATAATCTGTAAAAGGTTGGTCCCGGGCGTTGTCAAACTACAGGCTGGAAGCGTGCGGGGGACGCCTGGAGTCTGGGGCAAGACATTAGGAGGTAGACAACAGGGGAGTGTAAAGAAGTGCTTGAAGCGTCGAGCCACTTCTCTCGGCCCAGGAGGTGGGGACAAGTAGTGCACTGAGGTGATCGCGGTCCAGCATTTTTCCAATCTGTTGGCTCGGCAGGGAAAATGTCTAAACATTCGGCTTTGAGTGATTCTAAGTGGTGTATTATTGGAGCAACTTCTCTGTATCGCTTTATGGTGTGAGTATTCATGTCACTTCATGGCAAGTATGATGGAGCGATGAAATCAACTGAAGCAATGGAGGTTCTTTGCGGCCAGCCGCTTTGTGGACACTTCTGGGCTTCGGGTCCAAGCCTTCAGGGGGGCGTGCCGCCAAAGACACCCCCAACACTTAACCATCCCTCACGACAACAACACCCAAAAACACCACAACTCATCAAATCATGGCCGAGTCCCCTTTGACTCCTTCAGAGGGTATTTGCGAAGTATTATACTCATATTCTCATCATTTGGAAGTGCTGCGACGGTGCGCTTGCCAACCCGATCCGCGAAACTCTGCTGCCTCCTTTCCAGCCCTCAACTTCACACACGACTTTTCCTGAAAAGCTCCCAATCCAACACAAATATTACCCTTATGTCGGCAGATGAGTTGGCACGGCTTTGGTCATCCTCCACAACATGAGGTGTGCATGAGAATCGAAAGCTTGATAGAATCAGCTGCAGAAACCGGTTCTAGCAGCACCGTGACGGCACGATCGTGAAGCCACACCCTCAGAACAACAATTTGGATATGCGCAAACCGAGATGGGACTCAAGCAGGTGGAGTAGAATTGTGTTGCTGTTATTAACTCTTTCCTCCAGTCACTCGAGGTTCCTTGGTAAAGACTTGACAACAGTGGTACCGTCCTGGGCCAGCTTGGCAGACACCGCACACAGCTCTGCCTTCTCCCAAGCGCTCATATTTCACAGGTGTTGTAGTTGACTTCGATCATACCAGGTCCGCAAGGATCTCAGAGAAGTGTTTCGACAACATCGCGAGAATTCGTTGGCAACAAGAGCCCAAATCGATCCACGGGTACCAGAGGACATCTCATCGTTGCTGTTGCGTCGAGCAGAATATCCTGCACTTTTATCTGGGCATTTCACGCGGTTTTCGTATCGTAGTGGCATCGTATACCGTGGCAGGGCAAGAAGAAAGAGAAAAGAAGTGTTGGGGAAAAGATTCCTCGTGGCCTTTTCAGAGTAAACAAAGCGTGAGGACCTGCGACTAACATGAAGACATAACCCAAAGCCACTTCGGGACCACCCAAGGCATGGGAAAGTCACAACCGGATTTTATCTCCTGGTGGCAAGGTCATTCTTCTCCATGATCATTTCGCCATTGACCTAATTCTCAAACACAAGTATAATCTGGCGAAAGAGTAAGTAGACGTCCGGAGCAATAGCTCCGACACCATCGAGATCAGGAGATAGCCCTTCGAACGGCGTTCTAGACCCGGGGATTCCCCATAATGGAGTTAGGCAGGGCGGTTTTCAATTCCCGGCAAATCAGCGAATTCCCTGCAATTGCGATGCACAATGAACAAACGATGACGCGTATGGCGAAATTCGCAACTTTGCCATCCCTGGTCCTGATGTCAAAATTGATTTGGGCTTTTTATCGGCCGTAATCGCGGAGAAAGTGAGTGTGAAGGGGAAATGGGTGCATTTTTGTCGTCAAGATCCACGTGACCTCAAAACGTGACCGTTGGGAAGATGAATTTCGTCTGCCTCTCCTTGATACTTCAACCTACAGCCCCTGAGTCTCTTTTTCTGTAGTCGCTCTCATTCATTGCCATGAATTGCAGTATTCTAGCATAGCCCGCTTCATTTGCAACAAGTTGTACCATAACACATGGGCCACGCTGTTCTGGCAAGCACGAAATGGGAGTCTAAGTTCCATGTACACTTGCTCGGACGGCTCAAAAATAAAATGCAACGTCTGTAGTCTAGCGCAAGGAGGAAGATAATTCGTCAGTCAAGCAAATCGCTCAAATTTCGTTCTATTGGTACAAGGAGGAGAAGCCCAATGCCCGAACCGTCTCTAATCCCTCTTCAACGGCTTGTAAATCTCCTCGATACCATTCTTCGTGATAATAAGCATCTGCAGTCCATCTCCAACCTCAATATGTCTCTCAACTGCACTATCAAACGCATCCTTGACCAAATCCTCCACCTCACTTCGCGGTAACGGAATCTTCTCGCGCTCTTGTAAAGCGTGTCCTTCCCCACTGCCCGGCATGTACTGATTCTTGAAGTTGACCTGATTGTCCAAGAACGGCATGATCAAGCTCGCCGCCGCACCGGCCGCTCTACATTGCTCCCGCTCGTAGCTCCCGACCGGATCGTAAGAGTAGATGGCACCCTTGCCCTCCTCATCCAGACCTCCAAGAATAGCAGTAACGTAGTATGGGAAGAACCGCTTTCCGTAGAGGATCGTGGATAGTCTCTGTGCGCACGCCTTAACGCTCATAGGCTTGCCATGTTGATATCTGTACATCTTGACAATCGCATCCAAGCGCTCCTTCAGGGCCTCTCCATCTGCTGCGAATCCCACGACTGATAGAACGAGAGTTGCATCTTCTTGAGAGGAGGTCGTGCCGCCGATCTTGAAGACTTTGGGGGCATAGCGGGTGTTGATGTTGTAGCCAGATGTGGAACGGGTGTCTCCTGCAATGATGGTGAAATCGACGCCGGAGATCGCAAGGGTCGAACCGCCATTGTCGGTATATCTAGAACCAAGGTCAGAATAGGATAAACAGTGCAAATGTCTCAAGTCAACGTACGGATAGAAGCTGTGCTCCTTGTTTCCACCAGCAGCTGTCGTTGGAGTTTGGTTGAAGGAGTAATTTGGACCGTTCATGAGCGGGTTTTGACTGAACATGGCAGCCATCTTTGCTTCTGGTGCACAGAGGGCGGGAGTATGGAAATGAGAGTGATGGACCTCGTTGTTGAATTCTTGAAGTTCAATAACGGCCTGCCTCGTGAAGCTTGAGGTGAGGTTCACGCGTCCCAGGTGCCTGGCCTCTCTCTCGCAACTAGCGCCAAATAAACGACAGGGGTAGCTGCTTCTTTCCGTCATTCGCGAAAGTTGGAGACAGTTGAATGCGCCAGACTGAATGTCCTCTTTAGTCTGGGACATTCAAGCTTCAGGATCACAGAACTCGCAAAATAGTGCTCGTGCGATCATGGATAGGTATTGTCTTCAAACTCCAGTGCCCAGACTCTGCTAATGTTGCGGCCTATTCAGCGCATCGAGAAATATACGCCGAAAGGCATTGCAGAAGATTGCTGCTCTCTCCGCAACCTCGTGCTCAACGACATTCGATAGCTCGGATCTTGAGAGACTGTCCACAGGCTGCTCAAACAATGGTAGTGCTAAGTCGAAAGCGAATGGGTATGGGAAAGGAGGTGCGGTGTCATTGGCAGCTTCACCAATGGTATATCAAACATATGTCTCCAATTTGAAGCCAAAGTTGATTGGATTAGAACATCAGAGAGTTTGAGGTCCTTCTAGCTCTTTGTAAAGCTGCCCCGTTGCTACAGACTGCCCAGAGCGCCGAAAAATTAGTGGGACAGTTGTCACCGTATATACTCGAGGCCCACACCCAGGCATTTGTGCCTTCTCCTTTTTTCCGTGACATCGAGCCTTCACCTATCGAATCCCTCAGCTATCATCTCACAACTGCCTTACTCTCGCTAGGCATAAATCATGAATATCTACGGGACGTGGTTTCTAAAAAACTCTGGACTTATCTGGAACACTGCTCTTTTGCAGCAGCGGCGGCGTCTCCGCCCACAGGCGTCATTTCGGAGAATGGGAGTTCAGGCGAAGTGGAAGATGCTATCCATGTTGCCACAATCACGATATCACTTCTCGGCTTCCTTGACGCTGCTGCTACGTATGCCAATTTCTGGAGCGCACCAGATCGTCTCTTACTGATTGAGCGGGTCAAGACCATATTCTCGGAGCGGTTCTTGGTGGCTGTTGAGACAGCCTTTTCCACAATACGAAACTCACACTTCCAAAACAGCCATGTGAAAGAATGGAAACGGTATTTCCGACATTATGCAGCAATTGGGCGGCCTCTTGGTGCTATGCTTTTGCAAAGGAGCTATATGTGGCTTTTAGTTGCTGGATCCTCGCTTCTCGTCGCTGATGTATCTGTACTGAGGGGCAGTGACATCTTGGATTTACTTATGTCTGGCACTGGAATCACGAGACCTTCTTCAAGCCATGGAGAAGTGGACTTCGCAACTATCGAGACAATGGCCGATATTGCTGCCGATGAGATGAGTCTGCTTGAAGATGGCGCTGACTATCTGCGGCTCGGATCCGCCTGGCAGCAACGACTTGCATTCTCCGTGAAAGCAGGGGCATTGACAAGTTATTTGAATTGTGCTTTGCTTAATGAAGATGCAGCGGATGCAGATGTTTTGATGACCTGGCTTGAAGATACGCTTGCGGATTCGGTGCAGATGGCCGATGAAGTGCTTGCCAGTGTCGTGCTGAAGTCAATGGCTCTTATATCGAAGCTTTCTCCTGGCTTTGCGCCCAACGTCAGTCGATTACTGCCCCGATTCATTGTGCAAGGCGGGCCACGGGGACAGACTGTCTGCGTTGCGTCAATCTGCTTGGCATATGTCCTGCAAATCCTATCTCAAGATGCTGTGATTACCACTCTTTACACTCTTGGAAACGTCCTTAGCTCAGGGGTGGCAAGCGCAGAAAGAGCACTTGCAGGGGGAATCACCGGAGACTTACTTGGCGTAGATGGGAGTGCTAATTCCGCCTTGTATACCGGGAAGCATTCCACTGGTAGTTCCATCTCCCTGACAATTTCTGGGGAAGAGGAGACGTCTGTCGTCTATGGGAACGTGGTGCAAGCTATCTGTGGTATTGCAAAGAGCTGCAATGACCCCAAGATTACAGCTCTGGCTCAGTCAATGCTTCTCCAAAAGATCGATAAAGTCAGCAGATCTATTGATGCTCGAATCATCATTGAGGCGACAGAATTGGCACTCAGTGGAGGACCGCTCGAATTCCGGTCATTGCTGAAGTTGTATGCTCGTATCGGTGAGGAGGGTGTTGTGAAGAATAATGAAGTCTTGCTAGCTGCAGTGAGTAAAACTCCTTGGGCTAGGAATAGTGATGACTGAACGAATCTAGGTTATGAAAGGTCGAGACTACCTCTCAACGACATTGCGCAAGGAGTCATCCCTGTACGAAATCTATTTTGAACATCTTCTGGAAACGATCATCAGCAAAGGAGATGTGCACCAAGCGCAAAATACTCGAGAAGCCGATGTTGAAATCGCCGCTCGTGAGATTGCTCAGCTCTTGCAACCGCTCGCTTTGCTGATGTCAAGCAATGACCTTGCCTCAGAAGACGACCTGAGCGAAGAGACACTTTCTCTCATTAGAGATGCTTGGTTCAATATAGCTGTCCACGGTTTTGCCACGAATACTGAGCGTGGCAGAAAATACCTGAAAGAACTACGCTTGATGGCCATACACTCGAAACCGCTTGTAGCAGAGCAAAGAGGCGAGCAAGTGGAAAGCGACATCGAGCTGAATACAGTCTTGCGCCGCGGCATGAGTTCAGATCATGAGCTCACGCAGAAAAAGCGGCTGTCACTTCTCTTACCGTCAAAGTCATCCCAGATTCATAAATTGTCATACCGCAAAGTCATATTTCTACAAGCAACCTATCTTGTAGAAACATTGCGGGGTGACTCCGGGGATTGCACTAAGGCTTTGACGTACTTCCTCGAGCCTAGCATGCGCACGGGTGAGATGAGCAGCACAATGGAATCAATCACAGAAGCCGTCATGGACGCCTACTTACGCAAAACTTCCACTGGAACGAATCTATCCTTTTCCGCCCCGTATGTTGCGAAACAACTGGCACTGATTTTCAGTGGATGTTGCTTTCGTATCGAAAGAGTTCAACAAGCAGCAATGCTATGTGCTGATCGCATAATTCATGATGTGCCGTCTGCACTCTGCCAAACTGCCTCCCTCTTCGCCCTCCTTGAGCTGCTGTCTCTGATGTGGAGCAGCTGTCTAGAAGCGGAAACTGATGAGTATGAGTGGAGATCATCGTTCGTTTCGACGAGAGGCAAAGTCGCTGTCCAGCTCTCAGACGATTACAGCCTCAGACGGCGTACCTTGAACAATCTGTACAGAAAGGCTAAAGGATGGGTCACAACTGTCATCGATATTGCTCCATTGGATGTCAAAGGACTTCTTCAAACATATCTCTCGGAGTATGACGATGATGGCGCGTATGGCCACATCTCCCTTGGCAGGTCATTCGCGACGGAGATGGGTGCACTCATTCCAAGCACGGACCAGAGGTTAGGTGCAATAGATCGCCATGGAGATTGCAATATAAACACGGCTTCGGACTTCGTAGCTCAGTACACGACTCGACAGGAGTATCGTTATGCAGAAGCTCTTCCAGACCAGGATGCAGAATGGTTACACTTTCTGCAACTCGACCCTCGCCGGGGATCAATTGCATCGAAGCCCGAAAAGGACTTTGAAGACGCAAACACGGTTTTAGCACACTTAGAAGCTCGAACGCTGAAGCACAAATACATTCCTATTGGAGAGCTTCGTGACATCCTGAGAAGAGCGGCAGCTCTACTCTGTCGAACGAAGAAGGATGAGTGTGGTATCGTGCATCATCTGGTTGGAATTCCATTTAGCATCTTCACCAAACAGTCTATCAAGCTGGGAATCTCTTTGTGGCTTGGTGTAATCAACGAGAATCCACGGATGGAACCACGAATACTCATGGAGGTCGCTCAACAATGGGAGGCAACGATTCATCGAAGAGTCGGACTCTTCAACTCGAAATTTATGTAAGTCGAGCGCTCTCTTTCTCTTCAAATTTTGCTAACTATCTTCAGGCACCCTGATCCCTTTTACGTCAAAGAAGAATTTGCTCCAAGCGACAAAGCTGCTCTCACGAAGCGGCAACAAGCAGCTCATAATCTGCTAGCCCCTCATATGCGCCTGCTACAATTCCTTGGAAGCCATTTCAATGCCATCCGCCTAGGAAGCCCCCACACGGAGAAGGTTTTCATTCGACTTCTGAAAGCAACACTTGATGGTTTAAGACATTCAACAGGCCACCCACTTGCTAGGGAGATTAGATTTCAGATCATTTTGTTCGGCTTGAAAGTCCTGAGACATAGTATTGGTATGGACTTCAGTGCCAGATGCCTGCTAAAAGACAGACTCCTCTCGTCGGCCCTAAGCTGGTTCTCGTTTCCTCCACAATGGTCCTTTGGTGGTAATCGACTCCAACTCAAAGCTGAGACTCGCTTGCTGGCGGACTTGTCAATAGCTCTTCGCAGCGTGCAGATGGTTACGGAAAGACCCGGCCCCTTGCTGAAGACGATGCAGGCCAAAGAGAAACTACTTCAGATTCTGATAGAAAGTGAAATATCAAGGCTAGCTGTCTGGCTTTATCCTGTCAACAATCCACAAGAAAGTTACTTATCAAATCTTGTACCAAAGGGAACGGCCGAGGTACGCCACCCTTGTCTCTTGCGTCGAACTATTTCTAACATCTGCTAGGCTGCTCTTATTGGACTTGTGAGAACAGCTTGGACGGAAAGCCCCTCTCTAGCGATCCAACTTACAGCTAGATTTTCTTCAGCACAACTAAACAAGGAAGTTCGATGGCTTTTATTGAACTTCCCTGACAAGGCGATATCCGAGCCTGAGGCCGTTCAGTTGTTACTTGGGGAGAGCCTGCCTATCGATGTCTCGTTCCAGCTGAAGGTAGGTTACATGCCGGGTCAGCAACATCGTGACTAACTAGCGCAGTATCTCTTGTATTGGGCTCCAGTAAACCCAATCAGCGCGGTCACTTATTTCCTACCGGCCTATCGAAACCATCCATTCGTCCTTCAATATGCAATGAGGGCCCTGGAAAGTCATTCGGTCGATGTCACTTTCTTCTATGTTCCTCAAATCGTGCAAACCCTACGTTATGATGCTCTAGGCTACGTGGAGAGATATATTGTCGAGACTGCCCAGTTCTCCCAGCTATTCGCCCACCAAATCATTTGGAACATGAAAGCAAATGCATATAAGGATGACGAAGCCCAAATTGTGAGTTGTGATACACTTTACAGAAAACCTGCTAACAAATCCAGCCCGATGCCATCAAGCCCACACTTGACAAAGTTATGGAGCGCATGATAGCGGCATTTTCTGCGGTAGACAGAGCCTTCTACGAGCGTGAGTTCTCATTCTTTGACGAAGTCACCAGTATTTCGGGGAAGCTCAAGCCATATATCAAGCGACCAAAGCCCGAGAAGAAGCAGAAAATCGAGGAAGAACTGCGAAAAATCAAAGTCGAGGTTGGAGTATACTTGCCAAGTAATCCCGATGGTGTAGTTATTGGCATTGATCGAAAGTCCGGCAAACCACTTCAAAGTCATGCTAAGGCACCATATATGGCAACCTTCCGGATCAAGAAGAACAAAGGGGATATGGAAGGTACGGATGAAATGCTTGAAGAGACAAATGCGAGCGCAGCTGTGCCACAAGACAACTCGATTGAGGTGTGGCAGTCTGCCATCTTCAAGGTCGGTGATGATTGTCGTCAGGACGTCTTGGCGCTCCAAATGATCTCCGCTTTCCGAGGTATATTTAACAATGTTGGTCTGGACGTTTACGTTTTTCCATATCGGGTCACAGCGACTGCGCCTGGTTGTGGAGTGATTGATGTTCTCCCGAACTCCATTTCGCGTGATATGGTGGGACGTGAAGCTGTCAATGGCCTTTACGACTACTTTATTTCGAAATATGGCAACGAGGACTCATTACGATTCCAAGAGGCACGGAGTAACTTCGTCAAGAGCATGGCTGCTTATTCCATTATCTCTTTCTTGCTCCAGTTCAAGGATCGCCACAATGGTAACATCATGATTGATGATGCTGGACACATTCTTCATATCGACTTCGGTTTCTGCTTCGATATCGCTCCCGGCGGGGTCAAATTTGAAAGGGCGCCATTCAAGCTCACATCAGAGATGATGGCGGTGATGGGCAAAAGCACTGAACATCAAGCATTCAAGTGGTTCGAAGAACTCTGTGTCAAAGCTTTCTTGGCGTCTCGACAGTACGTGGAAAAGCTCTCTCAGCTTGTCTTGCTGATGATGGACTCTGGCCTGCCTTGTTTCAAGCCGGAGACAGTCAAGCATTTCAAAGAGCGCTTCGTGCTAGAGAAGACTGAGAGAGAAGCTGCTGAGTTCATGAAATTCCTCATCAAGAAAAGCTACTCGAGCTACAGTACCGGAAGTGAGTTGCTACCCTGTCAAATTCATTCGATCCCAACTGACGAGTTTTATAGTCTACGACCAGTTCCAATTGTTGACAAATGGCATTCCATATTAGATAGTTTAGATTTATACCATATCATTGACATACTATGCATGATCGAACTTGTGGCTTCATATTACACTACCGTAGTATCTCATGTGCCCGCTTCCACTACAGAACTTATTTATCCTCCGAACATCTTTCTTGCCTCTCAGGGGGCTCGCTTATTCCGGGACATGGTGCCGATATCGCCAATTGACTGACGTACTTGGGCATTTGACAGCATTTTCCATTCAACGAGAGACTACGAAACTTCTTCGCCTTAAAATTCGTAGAGTCAACCAAACCATGGCAACTCCATTCAACTTGAATCCTAGAGCAGCAACTGGCTTCCAAAACGCAGCGAGCTATGATGCTCACCGGCCCACCTTTCCTGCAAAAGCAGTGGACAAGCTC
>Ga0302140_10007815_pt1 | contig 13352 bp, 3 predicted proteins | sample I_Bog_E1_1_FD_202095 | JGI IMG/M metagenome (GOLD analysis project Ga0302140, IMG submission 202095) | Peat permafrost microbial communities from Stordalen Mire near Abisko, Sweden - I_Bog_E1_1 | ecosystem: Environmental > Terrestrial > Soil > Wetlands > Peat | place: Sweden: Abisko, Stordalen...
TTTATTGTCTTCTGTCAGGATCGAGGGGGTACCTTTCTTTAGCTCGGCTGCGGAGGTGACGATATTGGCAAGGAAAGAGTCGAGATAACTCGAGCCTTCAATTGCAGAAGACGGGCATTGGCTTGCGTCTGCCATCATACTAACAGTCTTCGAGACATTAACAAAGCGTTTGCTCTTCTGTGACCAATTTGGCACCCACGAAGCGCAAAGAGTGAGGGCAGATTGATCCACAGCCGGAAGTTGAAAGGGGGGATCGTAGCTTGCTTGTTCGACTTCTGACGATGCATCATCTGGGAGCCCTTGCTTGAGGATTGACTCCATGGACTGGCCAAGCAGCGCTCTAAACTTCCTCACGACTTTGAAGAGCTTGTGATGCGACCTCTTGGCGCTGTCTCGCAATGCTACAATATTAGTGTCTTTCCAGCTAGCGAGAAGCAGGACATCGCGCATGGCTTTCTCCAGGGTAACTCGTCCCTTCTTGAGGCTCTCCTGAACCGAGTTCTCATACCGAGAGTAAAGCGCGATGAAATTCGTGAGGGCCGCATGAATGATTGACATGGCGGGAAAGTCCAAAACAACAAGCTCGAGGTGTTTCTGCAGCTGCTTCAAGAGTTGCAATCTCTGCACAAACTGGCCCATGATGGCAGTCGAGAAGTAAGCCTCAAGGTCTTTGAGAAGCTTCTGGGCATATGATCGCAACTCATCTTCGGACTCAGACACCTGCAGCGGTGCAGCGATGACAACTTGATACGCAACAAACCACCAAGACCTCGCATCATCGTCACATGTCTTAGTCTCCATATCAAATAGTTTCGCCCAGGTAGAGAGCTCCAGTCTTCGCCAATTCACAATTGTGCTTGTGATATTGTCGTACAGCGTGAGAGCAGAGTTCGCGCGACTTGCCCAGCCTCCGAATTGCCATTCGTGCATGAAGCCATGGACCTTCTCGACTTTAGTGATGACCTTGGCCAGTGGTTCCGTATGTCGGAACTGCATCAATTCGTTGCAGGATGTGAGAACATCAGCCAGAGGTTGCATGTGCCCAATCTCATCTACAGCTTGGAGCTCGCGGAAGCGAGCTTGGATCTGGTGGACGAGAGAAACGAGTTTTCGGACTTCTGGAAGATTGGCGTCTGTGTAGAAGTTGTAGGATTCTGGGATAGCTGAACTGGAACTCAAAGCCTCGATTTGATCATCCAGAAGCAGCAGTGTTCCAGACAGGAAAGTGCCCGTAAAGTTCTGATGTTCTGCCCCTGGCTTCCCATCATGAAGACGGCCAATTTGCTTCGAGACAGATCGAATGAGCTTGTGGATACTGTCTGATGGCTGAGTGCTACCTAGAAATATATCGGCATGAAGCTTAGCAAGCTCAATGGCAGTCTCTCGCACAGAGTTCGAGGATTTCGATATACTAGATTTATCGGTGTTGTCCTCAAACGACGGGAACAGCTCATTTAACTCCTGGTCATCCTCATCTTCATCCTCCGCACTTCCTCTGAAACGATAAAGGCCAGTCTTTGACTCAGTATCAGCTCTATCAGTTTCTAGCTTCTTGGTCCATTGATCATAACACTCATGGATTGTCTTTAGGAGTGTGTGTCGAAGGTTAGAATCGAATGATGAGATCTCTTCGACCGCAGCAGTTGTTGCAATGACTTCCAAGTACTCCACCGACTGAACTCCAGCATTTTCCTCATTGTTTAAGCATAGACGACCGCCCATGAAAGGCGTCATTTTGGTGACAGCGAATCGATTCTCTGTTTCTGATGCCGTCTGCTGGTTCACGACCATCGTTGCCACGGAAAGGCCAATCTGCAAGCACCGAAGCATGCTAATTACTGGCGTGGTCAAGTCATTATAACTTCTGAATCGTTCTGAGAGTCGTCGAACAATCTGCGCAACATTGGATTGCATGAGCTTGATCTCCTGCAGCGCGTTCATGTAGTCAGGATTCTTCTTGTCGAAGTAATTAGTAAGCATTGTCTTGATATCTGATCCCAAGACCGTCTTCAACAAATTACTAAACTCCCCTTGGAGCTGCTCCATCCCGGATCTCTCGGGTCGATAGATCTCCTGGAGTACTGCAGGTGGCTCGCCGAGCTCGAGGATGTCGCTTTCGAGTAACTGGCATCGGAGATTTGAGTCTTGCTCTGAGAAGAGACGCTCGAATTCTCGCAGGGCTGAAAGCTTCTTTTGCATGTCCGACAGGACTTGGAAATGTCTTTGACGCTCTAATCGTTGTCGCTTGTCTGGGTCGAAGGCACGGTCCGGGACGTAGAGCTTGATACTGCCGATGGCAAACCCAGTCCATGCTAGAGCTGCACATTCCATGCTGAGTCCGACCTGTAGCGTCCCTTTACAGAGGATACTGATAGCTGGCCCGAAATTGGCAGTGATAACATGCTGCAGGTGGGGTGGAATGTCATGCACAATGTCCTGGATTGACCTTGAATCCGCATTCGCAACTTCCTGGCACCAACGCCGGAACAGAGCACCTAAGTCCTCCCCATGGAGCGAAACAACTTGTAGAATAAGCTCCATCAGTACATTGTTTAAGACAAGTACTTGATCCCTGGATAGAGTCCCACTCGAGCATGTAATCTTCTGCCCCATAATCGGCAACTCAGTCTCCAGAAGCTTTAGAGATCGCAAATCAACATCTCCAATCTGATTCAACCTCGCAAGCATCGAAGACGAGAATGAATCCATGACAGGCTGTAAGCCATCACCCAAACCCCAAAAATAGTTCACCGTTTGTGATAGTCGAGAAGTCCGTGTCGAGCTGCTGAAGTGCATGCCAAGCGCTGTTGGTTGATTGGCAAGGACTGCAATCTCAAGGTCTACCGTCTGCTCATTCTTCCGGTTGGAAGTCATGAATTCGAGTATCTTGTATTGTCTTAGGGCCTCGAATTGAGTGGCAAAGAACGGCATCACGCCATCGTCGTCCTGGCCGATACTATTCTCCAAGTTCTCCATCTCAGCGGAAAGAGTTTGTACAAGTGCAGCACCATCAACGTGACTCGTCAGAATCAGATAGTAAGCTTTGATGAGCGAATTCATAATATTCCCCAGCTCAGCGACTGAAATCGAAGTCTTCCATCTCAGAGCATCGAATCGAGCTGCTAATTGTTCCATCTGTAACAACGTGTCTAGGATCTGACGACTCGAGATACCGGTAGGACGGAGATGTTTCCATAAGAGTTCCATGCCCAGACCAGTGGTGAGCTTGAAGCCAGATGAGAAGTCGTTCTGCAGACTATCCTGGAAAGAAGAGAGGATCTGAAGTTGGTGGTCGCTGGTTTTTGTCTGCAGAGAGAGGTGTGGGAGCATGTCGAATCCGATGGCGAGGTGTGCCTGGAAGGTAGCTTCTTCAAAAATTGAGCTGATTGCTAGATTGAAGGTATCCCACCAATATCGAAGCAATGCGGTAATAGCTCGCTTTTGAATCTTCCAGTTCGATGCATTCGCGTTGGTCTGGCCTTGAAGATACCATTCCAAGGTCTGAAGTGTGCTGCTCAGGAAATGAGAGATGTTGACGGTTGAGTCCTTCGTTACAGCAGGAACCCTCTCTCGCACCAGTGATCGCTGCAGCCTGTTCATCTTGCTCGGCTTCAGTGTTTCAATCTGCTCTTGTTGGCTTGCTTCAGCACATCTTGCAGCGCTGATCTCAAGCATCAGGTCAAAGACGGCGCCAAGCCAGAACACACGCTCCGAGTCATCGGAGTGGAGAAGCAAGGGCACCAAAGGTGAGTTCTGGAGAGGATGGATGATCTGAATTTTATTAAGCTATCAGTACAAGGTTCTACCAAACGAGGGACAGCACGGTCACTAACCTGTGCGTCTTTGAAGGCCGCTGGTGCCAGAGCGGTCTTCTTCGCAAGTGTGTCAAACATATCCCCAACGGCCTCTCTGAAGTCTTGACATGACGTAGATCCGTAGATTTGTGAATATGTATAGCAAATTTGTGATATCTCAGCAGGAAGCTCGAGAGATGCTGAGAATCTTGAGAGTATCGGCATGTCAGACCAGGACAAATTATCCAAGGCCACTTGATGAATAAGCTGCGAGTCTTCTGAAGTCGAGCTGGGAGTTTCCAGCGCCCGCATGACATTCTGGTATCTCTGCATAGTGGCTTCAGGTCTTGCCGTAACAGTCAAGGCAGACTGCGTGGTCTCAGCCGGCAACGGCTCAAGGAAAATCTCAATAGCACGATTTCTCATTGCTCTCGACAACTCCCCAAACCTCGGATCCATCGTCAAGAAGATTCTGAAGCCGGCATGCGGTCGGACGACTTTCGGCTCTCCATCAGGCCCACAATGCTCATTGATGCTAAGGAAGCCATTCGGCTCTAACAACGAGTTGAGTCTGTCAAGCACAGAAGCACTGCAGAGATTAGCATTGTCGAGAACGAGCCATTTGCCTTGCTCTAAAGCTTTGACGAGAACGCCGTCAACCCATTCAAATTTTGCGTTTTCAAGCGTCATGGGCATCTCAGAAAATCGCTTGCAGGTATCTGCTAAAGTGCCGAATTCTGTTAAAGAGGTTTTCGCATGTAGGCCTTTCAGAAGAGATGACAGCTGAATGAAGTAAGATTTCGACGATAAGTCGATGTCTTTCAACATTTCTAGGAGCAAAATTGCTTCATCAGGAATACCAGAGGGTAAGGACGTTAGCACCTTAGTCATCAAGAACGACTTGAGCTCCTCGAGGAAGGCGCTTGCAGCTCTCTGAGGATCAACCTGTTCAAAGCCACCAACAAGATCCATGGTATCAATATCGGCATTGAGAGGAAAGACAACGAGGGGCTTTCCGGCAGTTGCTGCGATATATTGAAGAATAGTCGTCTTCCCACAGCCTGACGGGCCAGCCACAATACAAGGGAGGTTCTGTTGAATACACATCATGATGGATTCGATCTCAGGGAGACGGTTGGTGGTGTCCACGGCTAGAGAAGGTAGAGGTTGAACGAATGCATCCCTGAGCAGGTATGCAAGCCCAACTTGATAAGCAGAAGGACTTGTGTTGTGAAAGAAATGGCGAAATGGAACTTCGGATCCAAATGCTGCCGCAAAGATCTTGTCAACTTCCAATCGGTCCCTCGGTGTTCTGAATCTTTGTCGAAAAATCAAGTTGAGAAAGTCGGACGGAGTTGCTGCTGCGAGTAGCGGAGCGGAGGAGGTTAGTAATTGCAGCCATCGAAGAATGTCACGAAGGTTGAATTCCCAGGGGCCACCCTGTGAACCAAATCGTCGCTGGTGAACAATTTCTTGCTCTAATCGAGACACGAAGTTGATGATGGTGTTGACCAACTCGGGGGACATCGATGGGAAATTGTGCCTACATATCAGTTGAAGATCTTCATTCCTAAACACATCAGCATACACGACAGTAAAACGATTAACGAAAGAACTTGGCAAGCCCTTTCTCCCGCCACCTTGGTGATGGGGATTCTGGGCTGCGAAGACGGAGAAGTTTGGGTGGCGTTTGAAAGTTTGGTCGAGTTCGGAGATATAGACTTCGCCACGGTGATCAAGACATGCGTTGAGACCTTCCAGAACAGACTGCGAGGCCAGATTCATCTCATCGAGCAAGACCCATTCGCCTTTCTGCATTGCTTGCAGGAACGGTGCATCTCGCCATGCAAAATGCCCTGCTTCTGCGCCTTCGACAGGCACATCGGATCCAAAGAGGTCCATCAGGTCTGTCTGCTCAGACAAGTTGATTCTAGTAAGAGGCCGGTTGCAGGCACGAGCGAGCGCAGCAATTAGAGTGGTCTTGCCGACACCTGGACTTCCTTCGATAAGAATTGGCTTCTGGACTTGCAGAGCTCGGATGACTCTCATTCCATTAAGCTTCGTGGTCGGGGCTTCGAATGCAAACCCGGGGTCTGCAACAGCACCAACCTCCTTCGGAATGGAGAAGTCGCCCATAAAAAGGCGGCGTTCTTCGTTCACAAGGTCGATTGGCTTGAAGTAGATGGGTTGAATGTCGTGTTGGAGCAGGGTGTTCAATTGCTGCAAGCACTTTGCTCGTTCTTCGCGAATGCTTTCGGGATTGATTGCAAGCAATGCTGCTGGATTTGCGCCAAGGGTGTCGATGTAAACCATAGCAGCTCCATGTAAGACGGCAAAGTAAGGGTTTAGCGAGCTGCAAGAGTTCATGAACTTCACCCAAGCCAACACATCTCTAACGGAAATTGAGATGGAAGCCGACGAGCGATAAGTTTGGCCGAACCACTCTGCGAAATGCACCATAGGCTTGGCAAATTGCTTGAACTTGTCATCCAGCTTCGCGTCCACGATTTGAAAGACATCTTCGTGCTCTGAGAGAGATGGGACCCAGATCTCCGTAAATCGATTTCGTAGTGCTGGTGAGAGTTCGCGTTTTCCGTAGTCTCCACCTGGATTCATAGTTGCAAAGAATTGAAACCCGTCTGTTGCTCGAACGAAAGAGTTCTCCACGCCTTTCTCTGCAAGCAGGATTGTTCGTTGGGTCTCAAGGACAGAGTTTAGCCTTTCGAGGACAGAATCATCCGCAAGGGAGATCTCATCGAGCAGGAAGAATTGACCTTCTTTCATTGCTTGAACTAGACTGCCGTCTGACCATTCAAACAGAGCTTTCGATTTCACCAAATTGATTTCAATTCTTTGCTTCATCTCCTCTGGAACGTTGGCGACATCTTGTGGAGAAGATCCTCGATAAGTAGCAAGTAAAGAATCGAAGTCATCCGGATCAGGAACCACACTCAGGTATGTCAGAGCGACGACCAAGTCCTGTCTCAATTGCTCCAAGATCGCACTTCGATTTCGAACAGGTCGCTGCGCACCAATCAGATCTCCAGTCTCGGTATTCTGATGAGCATTGACAATATGCAACTCCTTCTTGAAAGCATCTGCTAACATCTGACAAACAGTCGTCTTGCCACAGCCAGTCTCGCCAACAAGCAAGACGGGCTCATTATTTCGGAGTGCATGAGCAGCGAGCACATATAGCCTTCGCATTGCCTGCGTCCACACAACGCCCTGAGCATTGGAGGTTCTGTCGTAGGCTGTAATCTCGGGAGACATATTTGAAGAGTACAGAACATTGGCGTTGATCTTGACTTTCATTACCCGCTCAATGATTTCCTTGACTGCGACTCTCTCCTCAGGATTTCGTACTCGTTCTCCTAGGAGCATGTATCCATTCGCAGCAAGCTGCTCTCTATTGTCCGCATCTCTCAGGGCCCATCGGAAGAGATCTCGTAGAGTAGCAAAGCTGTCTTTCTGCTCAAACAATCGATTGCTTTGACGCAATCTCGATAGCTCCTTGTACACATCGACAATTCTTTTGCAATCCGAGGGCGCCACTTTCTGACTTCTCTCTTGCAAGATGGTATGAAGCTCCTCTTCAGGGATATCATCGAAGTGTAGCTCCAAAAAACGATTTCGAAAGGCTCTAGAAAGAGTTTTTCGGCCACCATAAAGTCCTGGTGGATTCTGCGTTGCAAACAGCATGAAGTTCTCATGCGGACGAACAATCTCTTGAGTCTCAGGGATGAGCAGTTCGCGGTTGTCATCAAGTAGTCGGTTGAGTGCTTCAAGGACATCTGTAGGTGCCAAATTCAGTTCGTCAAGTACAATCCAATGGCCTTGACGCAGAGCTTGGACAAGAAGACCTTCCTGAAAGCGAAGTTGGCCGTCAGTACCAGATACGTATGTACCAAGGTACTCTTGCAGATCGGTATGTTCGTGATTGTTGATTCTGACGAATTTGTTCCCACTGAACTTCGCAAGGTATTCGATCATACTAGTCTTTCCCGAAGATGTCGGACCTTGCACAAGGACAGGGAATCGTCGCGTAGATGTTGCACGAACTAAGTTGAGCATATTCCGTTCGACAAACGGGGTGATGATGTAGTGGGGTTGAGCATGTGGCGTTTCGGCTCCTTGAAGAATCCAGTACTGTCGATCTTTTTTCTTGTTCATGAATCGTACATATTGCTTTCCATCTTCGGGGTGCTTGGGCGTTTGTGAAAGTAGTGCTTGGGGATTACCGTGGCTGTCCAGAAGATGGTGGTTGATAAGTGGCATGAGCAGCTTTTCTGACTCTCTATCAAGCAGGGTTAGAAATCCCATCGCGAAGCCTTCGTACAGAGCTCGTCTGAGACCATATGAGGGAGCAATCTCAATCACATAACTCAGGACGCGCGTAAGAGTTCGGAGACTGAAGTGAGGAACCTGGTTTGCGCCATCCACCAATCGCTTCTCGTCTGCTCGACGCTTGGTGTCCAAGTACAGACGAGCAACATCATGAGCAGCTCGCTCATCATTGCTGCTGTTGCCTTTGAGATAGGCTCGAATAACATCAAGAAGATCATCGAGATTTCGGTCAGGGCTCTCCACATAAATCTCAGTAAATCGTGATCGCAGACCCATTGGCAGATCGCGCTTTCCAACATCTGTTGCAGGATTCATTGCGCCAAAGATCCGAAAGTTGGGATGAGCTTTCACCCGCTCGATCTCACCCGTCTCCGATAGTAAGATCGATGGGGCTCCACCGGAACCCGAATGGAGAAGATCAGCAATACTCTCCAAGGTGTCAGGAGAAGCCAGGTTAATCTCGTCAAGAAGTACCCAGTCCCCATTTCGAGCAGCTTTGACGATGTTGCCTTCGACGAAGGTGAACGCAAATCCCTTTAAGCCGCCCGACAATTGAATGTCGAACTGGTCTAGACTATCGGAGAATCGTTCCCACCTTGGTTTGAGGTTCAGAAGGGATTGAAGTCTTGATTCAGTCTTTCGACGCTTCATTGGCTGCTCGGCCACCGAACGTCCATTTGTGGCTTCCTTCTTGGTTAACTCAGACACGATATTGTCAAACATCTTAGGAGCTTCTCGCCAAAGTTTCGAGGCTCTATTCCACTGACTCTTTGCAACAGATTTTCCTAGCAAGTCAAGGTATCTCTGATTCTTCGTTGCAGAAATACCAGTAGATGCAAAGAGATCATCAAACTCATCTTTCAAAGGAATGGCGAGACTTCTGACATTGACTGGCTTGAACCCACCAAGCAGATCACCAATCTCACTTTGCTGGGACAAGTTTACAGCCGTGAGATTGTAGCCTAAAGTGTCTGCAAGCTGTTGAACAACTGTAGTCTTGCCAATGCCCGTCTCTCCTACGAGTAACACAGGCTCAGCCATTTTCACTGCAACCCCAACTTGCTCAAGCAGCCGCTTCGCATGTGTTGTATTTGCGAAAGGTCTTGACTTCTTGACAGACTTTGTGACTCGTGGGAAAGGCCGCTTCTGCAACCGAACCCTCCCAATGGTCAAGTCCGTCTTGCTGTCCTCATACCCTGGAACATGAGAAGTGAGGAAGTGCCCGACTCGCTGGGGATCGATATGCATTTCTTCCGCAATAGCAGAAACGACCGTCTTACGTGCATCTTCTGTTTGTAAACTGCCGGCAAAGCAATCAGTGGCCTCAAGAAACATCTCGTACTTCGTGGATTCTGATATTGGTTCTCGACCAGTGGTTGAGCCTGCTGCCACCAGAATCCCTTCCAGTCGTCGACACCATTTTAGCAGATCTCGAGGGCTGATTGGACGGCCAAGTGATGTCCGACTTCTTGATGCGAAGGATGGCTTGTGTGACAGAGTATACAATCGGTCGTAGACACTGATTATGCCAGGCAAGAACGCGTTAAGCAATGGGTGCATACCATCTATGATGTCTTTGAATTCATCTTGAGGGGGCATTTGGACTGGAACCCGTTCCCAGAGTCGCGATCCCAACATGTGCAAAGCGGGGGGGTTTTCATGACCGGTCACACTGAGCGACGTGCGAATGCTCGCTAAAAGCTTGAAACCATTTCCTGCTTTGATTGTCTCTCCCCGACTCGGGATCAATAGCTCTCCTCTTTCGATGAGAGGTAAGATCACGCTTATGACTTCATTCGGGGCTCGATCAAGGTCCTCAATGAATACCCATCGTCCTTCTCTAACAGCTGTAGTGAGAACACCTGGTCTCCACGTGAATGAACCTGGCGTTGAACCTGAAGTGTACATTCCAATCAACATCTTTGCGTCCGTTTGCTCGTTCAGATGTAAGGTGACCATGCTTCCGTCAACCCCAAGCTCTCGGGCAAAGTCTTTGACAAGTGATGTCTTTCCAGAACCAGCCAAGCCATGGAGAAGTATGGGGGAAGACAGCAACAGGGCTTTCGCAAACGCTTCCATGTTCTTTGAGGTATTTGCAGTCTGAACCAAACTTGACGATCTCGAGGGCAGTCCATTTGGTCGAGGGAGCAGAGTATTCGAATGCCTAATAACCAGGCTGGACAAGAGTTCCAAGTCCAAGTCCCGGAATTCACAGCCTTGCCCAAGCTTCTTCTGTGCGTCTTCCAACCTTCTGCCCTCCAGCAAACTCAAGAATCCATAATCCACTAGGTCTCCATCAAATTCTCCCATCACGGCCTCTGTCTTGCCGACATGCTCCTCGATCATAGCTTCGAGCCTCGAATCTGATGCCGAAACCAGCTGGCAGAATATCCTCACAGCCAGATATCGAACTCCTCTGTCTGCATGTTGTAGGAGGTCTTGTATTCTTGCCCCAGAAATCGTTCTCTCGAAGGTATGCTTGTCGAAATTGAGCAGTCTCCAGCCCGCAAGAAGGATTCTATGCAGCTCCAGCGTATCCAATTCCTCAGTTTCCCTTTCCCTCTCCCATAGGGTATGTATTGTCGGCTTCTCGGCACTCTTCGGCGGGGTCTCGAGGTATTTTTGCAAGAAGGTCGACAAATGCGGCGCAAGAGGCAGTATTCGTGCAAACCCCTCAATAATCCGATTGTTCTGTGCTACTGCTTTCCCACTCTCAGTCCACTTCGCACATGTATCCGCAAAAACATTTTCGAAAAGAGTGAAAAGCGTGAGCGTAAACTTCAGACTCAGTGCCGCAGTCGCAAGAGCATCTAGGAACCGCGGGGTCTTCTGAATGCGTATGATCTCGAATATTTCGTCTGGTAGGTCCTCCAGCTTGACCCGTTTCCCAGTTCCATCTACCTTCACTCCAATTTCGTCGTCGACATCCATCGTGGGCACTGTCTTCGAGTTTTCAGATCTCAGTGGTTCTCGCAGATATTATTTTCAGATAAAGAATCTCGATAAACTTTTTTCTGGCGCACGGACCACGCCTCCATGCGAAAAATACGCTAGGGATTTCCCTCTACAACACGACATTTCTTCAACCTCTCACTATCTCCCCAGCTCAAAACCAACATAACCATGTCTCTACCGTGCCAACACGCAGCCCGAAGCTGCGTCCGCTCTCTACGGACTTCCCATATCAGTGTACGGACCCCGACAAAGGCGATTGTGGGGCACAGGAGGACGAATGTGCAGGGCAGACGATGGGCGAGTACGGAGACCGTAGCTGCGAACCCTAAGATCTCGGGGATCGTGGATCAGATCAGTCAATTGACTTTGCTGGAGACGGCTGACTTGGTTGCGAGCTTGAAGGTATGCCCCTTTCCCCCCTCTGTCTCTGCCATCTTCTCAAAAGAGGTCGAGTACTAATTCGTCGACTTCACAGACACGACTCAATATCCCGGACATGCCTATGGGAGGCTTTGCTGCCGGCCCAGCAGCACCAGCTGCGGCGCCAGTAGAAGAAGAGGAAGCGGCTCCTGTGCAACAAGAGAAGACGCTATTCAACCTTAAGCTGCAGAGCTTCGATGCAGGCGCCAAACCGAAGATTATCAAGGAGATTAAGAGCATGTTAGGTTTGAGTTTGGTGGACAGTAAGAAGTTTGTGGAGAGCGCGCCGAAGTTAATGAAGGAGGGAGTGCCGAAGGAGGAAGCGGAGAAGATCGTAGCTACGCTGAAGGATTTGGGTGGTGTCGTTGTTATGGAGTAGGTTAGGAGGGGAGGGATGGTGATGTGTATGAAGAATGGAGGGAAAAGATATAGTGTATAACAATAGAGATGTGTACAAAATCTACTTCTCATAACACATATGGTGGCACATACTTCACTAGATTCAGGGGGTCGAATGATGGAAGATCCAAAAGGCAAGGCCCGAGCCAGATCATAACTCTTTTCTAGACCCCAATATATTGAGCAGCATTGAGCTATCCCACAGAGACAGAGGCAACATACCAACAATCACCATACTTCCTAAAACCTCGTCCCGTTCACACCCTGAACACCCTTCCCGAGCTGACTTGCAACGACAGTCGCCTCCCTTACAGCTCTTGCAACCGTCCCTCTTACTCTTCCCTCTTCCAAAACCAACAGACCACCAATTGTGCATCCCCCAGGCGTAGAGACTTTATCCCTTAACAAAGCCGGATGCTCGCCAGCAAGAACCAATCCAGCAGCACCTCTCATAGTCTGCGCTGCCATCCTCTGAGCCTCTGCCCTCGGAAGACCCATAGCGACCGCGCCATCAATGGTAGCCTCCAACATCAAAGCAAAGAACGCCGGTCCTGAACCACAAAGTGCAGTACAAGCATCCATCGTGCTAGCCGGCAGATGGACCACATCTCCTATCCTCTTGAAAATCCACGTAACCAGACTCGAAGTCTCCGCAGGCAAAGGAGGTACAGAGGTAGCAATAACAGTCATGCTTTCCCTGATTCCAGACGCCGTGTTCGGCATGGCTCTCACCACCCTACACTTTCCCTCTTTCTCTGGGTTCCCCGTACTTGGCTCTCCATAAAGTGCCTCCTCAATCTGCGTAACTGGCACACCGGCACATATTGAGATCAACAGTTTTCCTGCCAATGCCTCCTTCATGCCCTCCACCTTTAGGATGTCGTTCACCATATACGGCTTGCAACCTAAAAGCACAACATCTGCCTCTTGACATGCAGCCACATTGTCGTTTTGTACAATTTTCACCGCTTTCGAGTACGCAGCTAACGCCTGCCTGATCTTCTTTGCCGACTCCGGTCTTCGGACACAAGCTATAAACTTCGAGGGCAGACGGGAAGGGATTTCTTCTGCGGGCGTAGAAGTGCCGGATGTAGATTGGAGGAAGAGAGACTTCTGCGGTTGAATATCGTAGAGAGACGAGAGGATGCCAGAGAGGATTGCTATGCCCATGGTCCCTAAAAAGCATCAGCGGATATTCACCTCTGAAATTTATAGCCTCCGCGTGCAGACAGACTTACCGCAACCCAATACCGTCAACGTCAACTCAGAAGCTTCTTTGCCGTTTACTGCCATCTTGACAACACCACGAATTCTTGTCGCGATTGCAATTGCTTTGTGTTTACAGAAGATCACAACCCCACGAACAAGAACAAAATATCAGCCCCACAGCACCCCCTGTCCGCGGCCGCACACCAAAACCACCTAGCTTCCGCCAAC
>Ga0302140_10007817_pt1 | contig 13348 bp, 9 predicted proteins | sample I_Bog_E1_1_FD_202095 | JGI IMG/M metagenome (GOLD analysis project Ga0302140, IMG submission 202095) | Peat permafrost microbial communities from Stordalen Mire near Abisko, Sweden - I_Bog_E1_1 | ecosystem: Environmental > Terrestrial > Soil > Wetlands > Peat | place: Sweden: Abisko, Stordalen...
CGAGACTAACAACGGCATTGCTCTCGTCGGCAATGGCACGTTCAACGCCGGATTTGAAAGCAAAGAGAATACGGTGACCAGCCATTCACCGGAGTTGGACATCGTGTTCACCGGAGGCGGCGGGGCGATCACGGGAATCACCACGGCCGGCGGCAGCGGACTTACGGGCGGCGGGACAAGTGGCACGCTCAACTTGTCGCTGACGAATGCCTGCGCAGCAAATCAGATATTGGAATGGAATGGCACTGCGTGGGTCTGTGCTTTTGCAGGCGTCGGAACAATCACTGGCGTCACGACACAGCCCGGGTTAACCGGTGGCGGAACCGCAGGCAATGTCGCGATCGGAATCGACAATACCGTTGTGCCTCTGCTCAGCCTGGAGAATCAGTTCACGGCAAGCCAGAGCGTGGTCGGAAGTCTTACCGCGACATACTTAGGTGCGAGCGGGACGATTACGGCGGGCGGCGGAGCGGTTTTCCCGTCCACGGGAAACTCGCCCACTTCGGGGTCGCCTTCGAGTCCACTCGATCTGACGGCCTCGTCATCGAATGGCACAACCGCGAGCTACCAGACTTTCCGCTGGCAATCGGCAAATGTCGACGGTACGACTCCGTCGGCGAACCTCAACTTGCTGTTCGGAGCGGCAGGCGCCACGCCCGCGCCGACCGGGTTTTCGATTGCGCCGAACGGGATTATCAGTTTCGCTCCGAACCAGACCTTTCCGGGCGGTGGCGGAGGCGGGATCACAAACGTCGTGGCAGGAACAGGATTAAGCGGCGGCGGCAGTACGCCCACCGTCACCTTAAACGTCAATCAGGCATTGGTGGCGTTCCAAAGCGACCTCACCGCAGGCATCGCTACGGCAGAGGCTACGGCGGAAAATTATGCGTCGGCAAACTTCTTGCCACTTACCGCAGCCAGTTCCTTCGCCACCCTCGGCCCAAACGCATTCACCGGCAACCAGACGATTACAGGAAGCCTGTTCGCGAGCGGCAACGTCGGCATCGGTACGACCACGCCGCAGGCTACGCTGGATGTCAACGGGGCGATCAACGCAGCAACAACCTTCAATTTAAGCGGCCAACCGTTTGCGTGGGGCAACAATTCGATACTCTCAGCAAACACTGCCGTAGGGTTCGCAACGCTCTCGAAAAATACCGGAGGTGACAATACGGCCGTCGGCTATGGCGCGCTAAATGAAAACACAAGCAGCGCCTATAACACCGCTATCGGATCTGGATCTCTTGCTAACAACACTCAAGGGGGAAACAATACGGCGATTGGCGCAATTGCGCTTGAGGCAAATATGAACGGCAGCTTCAATACAGCGGTTGGAACAGGCGCTCTTATGGCCAGTACGGGCACTCTCAACACGGGGTTAGGCTACGAGTCTGGCCCGTCGGCAAATGGGGGCATTAACAACGCCACCGCGATCGGTGCCTATGCGGACGTTGAGCAGAGTAATTCGCTGGTCTTGGGCAGTATCCTGAACACTGGTGGTTGCTTGGCACAATACAATTGCGCGAGCGTCAACGTCGGGATCGGCACAACCACACCGCAGGCTACGCTGGATGTCCATGGCAACGCCAACATCACAGGCACCCTGACTGTGGGCAACTGCAACGGCTGTGGCGGCGGTGGTGGCGGCAGCGGCACGGTGACCAGCGTCTCCGCCGGAGCCGGCTTGCTCGCCAATCCGAGTCCGATCACCACCAGCGGCACGCTCTCGATCAATTCAGCGGTGGTGCCACTACTAGCGAACAGCAACACTTTCACCGGCAATAACACCTTCTCTGGCACGCAGACGATCAGTAACGGCAGCCTCAATCTGACGGGAACTCCCGGAAGTATCAGCGCAACCGGAGAGATCAGTACCAATGGGCTTATCTTCGCAGGCTCGATGTCGACATTCGGAACGATGAATGCCGGCAGCTACGCCCTGGGGGGTACGTCTGTTCTGGCACACGCGCCGTCGACTGGAGGGTCTTTGCTGCTGGGCGAAAACACCGGCAATTCGTCCCTGCTCTCCTCACTCGACATTAGCAGCACCACGGCCATCGGCGACAATACCTTGCGGTTTTATACAGGCGGCAACTACAACACGGCGTTGGGAAATTCGGCACTCTACGAAGCGACTTCCGGAGCGAACAACACGGGGGCAGGCTACGAAGCTCTGTTTCACAACACCAGCGGCTCTAATAACACGGCCATGGGATTCAACGCCGGAAATCCCACGGGCTTCCAGAACACGACGGGGTCGAATAACACGTTCTTGGGCGCCAACAGCGGGGTAGGAAATCAACTCGCACTGAATTATGCGGCTGCGATCGGCTCGGGCTCCGTCGTCGGCCAGAACAACGCTATGGTTCTTGGCGGTCCAGCGGGCAGCGCAGCCGCCGTGAACGTCGGCATCGGGACGGCCACACCGCAGGCCACGCTGGACGTCGAAGGGACCGCGCCCACGGTGAATTTCGGCAGCGCCTCCAATCCGGCGACTTTCACTGTGAATGGCACGCTCAATGTGACGGGCGCGGTCACGTGCGGCTCCGGATGCAGCGGTGGAGGCGGTGGCGGAATTACCAGCGTGACTGGGACTAACGGCGTGAACGCCGTCACTAGCGGCGGCGCCGTCACGCTCAGTTTGAATCCCGCGTACGCCAACACCTTCACCAGCACGCAGACAGTCAACACCAGCACGGGGAACGGGATCTCCGCGACGAGCTCGAGTGGTTCCGCGTCGGGCCTCGCCGGCAGCAACACCTCAACGACGGGGAGTGGGAATGGAGTCACCGGATCCACGAGCAGCCCGCTCGGTTCGGGCGTTGTGGGAACCAGTGGCTCAACCTCAACCACAGCTGCAGGCTACGGCGTTTATGGGCTAGCGAACAGCCCGCTCGGGGCCGGAGTCATTGGAGTCAACAACGCAACTTCTACGGTAGGCGGTGCCTTCGGCGTGGTCGGACAAAGTGTCACTAGTTCTGTCGGCACAGGCGTATACGGAACAGGCACAGCGACTGGCGTCACCGGACTTTCCTACGGTACTGGGAATGGAGTCAACGGATTGACCAGTGCTCCGACCGGAACCGGCGTTTTCGGAAATAACACGGCGACGATTGGCGGTGGCAACGGCGTGGTGGGTCAGACGACGACACCGACCGGCACGGGAGTAGTCGGAATCAATAACGTCGCCACCACGGGGTATGGCGTCTACGGAACCAGTTCCAACACGGGTGTATATGGCACCGGCAACGGCTCAGGAGTAACGGGCGCAACATCGAGTCCCACAGGCTCCGGAGTGGTCGGTGTTAACACCGCGACCTCAGGAAACGCCTACGGTGTCTTCGGCCAGAGTTTAAGCACCAATGGAGCAGGTGTGTACGGAACAGGAGGCAATTACGGTGTCTCCGGGTATGCGACGGATGCTGGTGGAAACGCAGTACGGGGTGTCGCCCCCAACGCCGGGGTGGGTGTCTGGGGTACGGGGAATGGCACGAGTACGACAGGTGGTAACCAGGTTGAGTTTACCCCAGTTGGCGTTTGGGGCGACACGAACGCTACTGGCAGATTTGGCCCGCTGGCCTCCGCGGGAGTGTTGGCAACAGCTGACGATTCTGTTGGTTTATATGCCTTGAACAACTCCTCCCAAAATCAAAGCGATAGCCCGACAATTTATGCCTCCAATCTAACGCAGCAAGGCGGGTACGTCATTTTCGCAGAAGGCCAAGACTCGAATTTCTGTGAAATCGAGACGAGCGGTGGTCTCAGTTGCTCGAGTGCGATCCAAGGTGGCAGCACGGATTTCAAGATCGATGATCCGCTGGATCCGGCCAACAAATATATGTATCACGCCTCCGTCGAATCTTCGGAAATGATGGACATCTACAGCGGCAACGTCAGCACCGACGCCGCGGGTCTTGCAACCGTGCGGCTACCGGAGTGGTTTGACACCGTCAATGGGGATTTCCGCTACCAACTCACCGTGATCGGGCAGTTCGCCCAGGCGATCGTGAGCAGCGAAGTGGCTAACAATCAATTCAGTATCAAAACGGACAAACCGAATGTGAAAGTCTCATGGCAAATCACAGGAGTCCGTCAAGACGCATGGGCCAAGGCGCACCCTCTCGTGGTTGAAAAAGAGAAGAATTCGCGCGAGCGCGGTCGCTATATTAGTCCCGAGCTGTATGGGGCATCCGCTGAACAGTCAATCAGCTACCACACGCGACCAATGCGTGCCAAAGGCGATCACGCTGGTCCTTCGACGCTGAAAGCGCCAGCTCCTTTATTGAAATAGAAAGGCGGGAGGCCCCCAGGCCAACAAAGCCCTACCTCACCGATTCCGCAAGACAGGGGAGAGGGGAACCAAATTGCCGCAGAAGCACAGGAGTTGTGGAATCGTAACTGGTTTGGAATGTCCGGGTCTCGCCAGTTTTCTACTAACGGTCCGATCCATCAGGACGAGCGCTATCTTCTCTCACATAGAAAAGCTCACGAACTTAGTCTCACATCACATTTTGGTCATCATGCTGGCCGTCTATACCTTGGTACTGGCAACGGTTCCCGCGCAGGGCAAGCAGACTGTGATCTACAACCAAACCAGCAGCACAGAGACCCCGGCATTTGAGCTGGTTGCCGACAGCGGCGGCACGCTCTATGGATTGTCGAACGGGCCACAAGGACTAATGCAAACCGGAAGATGTGCGGATTAATGGATCGCATGAAAAACTATTCGTCAAGTTTTGCGGCGGGCAGTAGTGTGGAATCGTCTCATCCATAGCACTCGATTAGCCGCCGAGCCGGACAAGGGCTTGTGAAGCTTCCGCAACTCCAGCATCAATGGCGAGCGACTTGTAGAGTTCGCGAGCCTCACGCCAAAAAGTCCTTGCGCCGTCCGAATCCCCCATCTTCTCTTTAAGAATTGCGAATGGACGGAGAGTATTGGCCACATCCAAGGGATTTGGCTCCGGAGCTCTACGATAGATGACGAGTGCTTCCTCGTAGCAAGAACGAGCGCCTTCCTGCTGTCCGAGATGGCGTCGAACATCGGCGAAAGGTCGCGCCGAATCGCCAGCGCGTCGAGTAAGCGCCGCATATCGTACTAATCTGAGGGGAACTTAAATCCCGTACGCACAATCTGCAGCCACGCACCGGCGCGAGTGTTGCGTTAACCCTGCCACCGTCTTCGGCGGTGATGTTCGCCGCCGCCAAGGCCGCCGAGATCAACCACGACGGCGACGATCAGAATCAGCAAATTGATGCCAGCGATAGACATGTGTGAATTTGCCATCCAGGCATAGACCAGCGTGGTGAGGGGCAAAAACAAGAATCCCAGCACGGGCCATATCAGGCCGTGGTACGCACGTTGCAGATAATTCGAGAACAAGAACAACAGTGCGAGTGCGATTCGAGGAAAGGCGAGAAAGATAATTACAAGAAGGCAGCCCACGAAATCCCCCTCGCGAATCGTACACGCTACCAAAGCGAAGATCAATTTCCTCGGCGCAAACCTCTTTGCCAGGACAGAGAAAACCTAAGAATTCGTTATTGGCGTTTCTGCTTACGGGTCGTCTCCGCTATCTATTGAAGGTGTCTCCAAATTAATTCTCATACTGTGCAGTTTTGAACTGCTGACCATTCGCTAGAAATCTATGCTGAATTTTATTGGAGACGACGATGGTCGGAGAGACGGCACGCCCCGGTCGAGCCAGCGCACGCCAACCACTCGTCATTCAGCGTGTAGCCGAGGGCTGCAAGAATTGCGAGATAGCGGATTCTCTGGGAATCACGGAGAACGCGGTAAAGAACGATTTACGATTAATTTTCGACAGGCTGGGATTGTGGAACCGCGTCGAACTGGCCCTGTGGTACGAAGCGCGCCGCTTGGCGAAGTAAATGCGCCGATGGCTTCGTTTTGATTCGGATTCCGTTGAGGTGCTGCCTTACGGGACGACTCTTGTCGGAGGGACCGGCGGCTACGGGACGGTCTACGAGTTGACCGGTACGGGGTTTGCTCACTAAGGGTTCGGCAATCACTCAAAAAGTGGACAGACCTGGGTCTCGCGGAATTCGAGACCTGAGGTTTCACGTTCGCTGCGAGCCTGGCATGTTCGCGGACGTCTCGGGAGTGCCGGGTACCACGAGCGCACTCACTCATAGCTGAGTGGATGCCGATTTCCATCACACCCAAGTGTCAGGTGAGAATCGAATCGTCCAGGCGTTTGCGATGGAAGTCGGCAGCGTGTTGGACGAAGGCCATGATTAGAGGATGCGGATTGTCCTCGCGCGACGAAAGTTGCGGTTGAAACAAGGTCGCAACGAAAAAAAGGTGGGCGGGAGATTCGATGGCGCGGCATTCTTCGTTCGAACCACGCGCTACGACGGGGAAGCCGGCCTCCATGGCCATCCATTCGAACTCGGGGTTCAATTCGAAATTGCAGAAAAACTCTTCTTCCACCGATTCCTTGCCATAGAACGATGCCAGGTAGGATCCCGGTCGCAAATGGATCTGAGGGACGACTCCTGACAGTTTGGGCGCTTTGGGATCGCGGTTGGGAACGGCGCAGGCCACAGGATAGATGACGATATTCTTAGCTTTGGGATCCTCTTCGGCGGTGGTTGCGTCGCGGATGCCGAGCACATTGCGGGCGCATTCGATCATCGCGTATTGAAAGCCTCCGCACGTTCCCAGGAACGGACGATCGTGCACGCGGCCGAATTCGATTCCTTTCAGCATGCCGTCGAAGCTATTGTAGGGACTTCCGGGCGAGGCTAAGAGAGCATCGAAAGGATCGAGTATGGCAGCCGCGTCCGATTCCGTGAGCGTCGGTGTGGGAACCCAGGTTGACTCCACTTTAAGCTGGAGCTTCCGAGCCGCATGCTGAAGGGCATCGTTGGTCGCGTGATGAGAACGGAATTCCGGATTGAAATCGCCAAGAATCCCGATCCGGACGGCGTCGGTCACAAGCCATATTCTAAATTAACGATTCTCGGTTGGAGTTAAGCAGTTGGCTACCGGCTAGTAACCGAGGTTCGATGGCTTTTGGGGCTAGTTACTCCAGACTGGCATTTCGATGGTAGGGAGTTTGGCTATCGCAGCTTCATCTGGACCAGCAACACATAGAGGCCCAGCAACATGGTGAGGGTGCCAGCCGAAATCAAACCAGCCGCTTTCCAGACCAGCGCGTGTGCCAATTCCTTTTGGTTCCGATGAGAGATTATGAACGTGGGAGTGTCCCCGTCTTTCATCAAGACGAGGGGTGGAACGACATTCATGTCGGCGGACTGGAACCCGCTGTTTTGGGCCGGCTCTGTGCCCGGTGAGAGTTCGCGCTGGAGCTGTTCGCCTCGCTCCGCGACTGCAACATTTTGATACGGGATTCCCGCGGCGGACCACGCTTCCGGTTTGGTGATGCCTGCGCGGGAGAGGGCGGCTGCGATTTTCCCCTGCTGGCTCATTTCCTGAACGCTCGCCGGCGTGGAGCCGCTGGAAAGTCGAATGACCTCTTGAGCAGGACGAGGCTTGCCTTCGTTGACGGGTGAGGGTTGGCGAACATCGGAGTCATTCTGGTTATCGGATTTGGAACTGTGCAGCCCAGGATCGCTCGACGAAAAAGGTCGGACCTGGATGCCTGGATTTTCTGAAAGAATTCCGGCGATAAAAAGCGTGTTCTCTGGCTCGATCAGCGATTCTTCGATGCGCAAGTGGCGCGATGGAGCCACACCGTGGCGCATAAGAAAAGCACTCACCCGTGGCGAGATGGTCTCGCCAGTGTTCCAAGCAAGCAAGGCATCATAGTCTTTCTGAAAATCCAGATGTAGGTCGAGATCGGCGCCAAGAGGTTCAACGAGCATCTGGCCGGTGGAATCGGCGATAAAGAACGGAAGGTGGAGAGTCTCGTCTAGGATTTTTACCCAGCCCTGGTTTCTGCCCTCACTTTTCCGCCAGGCGGTGGTGCGATAGAGATAGCACGCTTTGCCGGTAATCGGAGCTGGGATCGTGTGAGGACCTCCGGAATGGCCGGTGATCTGAACGAGCCCTGGAAGTGCGTCTCGAATCATGGAGGCGGGGACGGTTAGCAACACGCCCTTGCGGACGAGGATGCTGATTCCAGAAATGAAGAAACAGACACCGCCAGCCAGTGCGACGGACGAGAGAATCGAAAGGAGGTTGATCGGAATGAAGAGTAGGAGGCCCACGTTCGCAGTTCTTGCCCAATGGGTCGGACGATCGGGTGACGAACTGTTATGAGAATAAGAAGTGTGCGTGGAAAGCACACGAGAAAACGGGGCGCTTCGGCTTACGGAGGTAAGTAACTGTTACTGGAGTTCGATCTTGCGGAGCCCGTTCGCTCTATAAGCAATTTGAGAATCAACCGGGGCGGTTCATAAATGCTTTTCAGCGCGGAAAGGACGTCAGGGGCTAAAGCCCGCATTCTGTCGGGCCCTGAACGGCACGGCTGGAAGCCGTGCCCCACCCAAAACCGATTTATGAAACACGCTCTAGACAGTACAGCGGGCTAGGCAGTTACGGTGCGCGTCTTCAAAATGTCAACCACAGCGGACATGGCGGCATCGATCTCGGCGTCGGTATTGTAGAAATGCGGCGAGAAACGGACTCCGGCTTTGGGGCGCCAGTCGATCAAGATATCGCGGGCCAGTAGTTCTCGACTGACGGCTTCCGAATCGGGCATATCGATCGACACCGTGCCGCCGCGTTGTTCGGCGTCGCGAGGAGAGTTGACGCGCCATCCCTGGCGGTCGGCGAATTCGATCAGACGTGCAGTCTGGCGTTTCGACTTCTCGCGGATCTTGTGCACGCCGACTTCCTGAATGATTTTTACACCGGGTCTTGCCGCTTCGATGGAGGGAATGTGGGTGGTTCCGTTCATGAAACGCATGGGAGGATCGGCGTAACGGATGGGTCCGGTGGCGAAAGCGAACGAGTTTTCGTGGGCGAACCAGCCGGTAAGTTTGGGCTCGAGTTTCTTGCCCAGGTCTGGGCGGATGTAGAGATAAGCCACTCCCGGTCCACCGCACAGCCATTTGAGCACGCCGCCCACGGCGAAGTCGGCTTTCAGGGACTGGACGTCTACGGGAACACTGCCGAGAGATTGGAAGGTGTCGAGGACAACATGGGCCCCGACTTTGTGAGCTTTATCGATGATGGCTTTTGCGTCGTTGATATAGGAGCTGCGGAAAATCACATGAGAAATCGGGACGAGCAAGGTGCGCTCATCGATGGCGTCGAGCAAGCGTTCGGTCGGAACGGTAATGCCGTCGTCCGTCTTCACCATGTGAACTTGCGCGCCGTATTGCCGCTGCGCCTCCCAGAAATACATGACGGATGGGAAATTCATGTCGCTGTAGACGACTTTGTTGCGTTCGCCCGTGAAATCGAAACAGGAGGCGATCACGGCCTGGCAGGTGGTGACATTCTGGTGAAGAGAGACGGAATCTGCGGGAGCGTTCATCAGCGCTCTGATTTCATTGCCGACTTCGAGCGCGAGGGTCCACCAGCGTTCCTGCCAGGCGCGAACGCCGCGCGTGGCCCAGACATCAGCGTAGGCGTGGAGGGCGTCGTAGACGGCGCGCGGCATTGCTCCGAGGGAGTTCGAGATCAGGTAGTTGGCGCGCTCGAGGATGGGGAACTCGGAGCGGTAGCACAGAAGATCGTCGGGCATGCAGAACATTGTAATGGTGACGGGAAACGTAAGCGCCGGAAGAGTTGGAGAACGGCAAGTGGGGAAAAAACGAGGGCGAGTTACGGCTCGCCCTCCGACCGCTTTCTGCTGTCGATTTTAGGCCGCGGATTCCTTGGAACGACCCGATCGAGCGGCATTCGCTTTTTGTGCGGATGCCCCGGTAAGAGCTGTGAGCAGTTGGGCTCCGTTGGGACTGCCAAGTCCGGTGCATGGGTCCCATCCCTTGGCCGCCTGGAATGAGCCGTTGTTGCCTTGGGTGATGTCGTTGAATCCTGAGGCTTCGACGGCTTGCACATAAATCAGAGGGTTGAGAAAACCGATTGTCCTGCCAATCGCTTGATTGATGCGTGCGACCAACCCGGCCCATAAAGGCGCCACCGCGCTGGTTCCTCCGAATACGGCACTCTCTCCGTCGATCAGGACGTTGTAACCGGTGTTCGGGTCTGCATCTCCACTTACGTCCGGCACTCCGCGACCGCCGGCGCTGCCGGTCGGGCTTGGAACATTGAAACCGCTCTGGTAAGACGGAATCGCAAAGACATTACTTACGCCACCGCCGCCAGCCCCGCCGCTGGGTTGATCGTTCCAGACGGTTTCGCTGACGATGTTTCCATTCGATGCTTGCAGGGAGGTGCCACCACAGCCGAGTGCAAACGAACTGGACGCGGGAAAGTCGACATGGTTGCTGCCGTCGCTCACGCCGTCCGAAGAACCGTTGTCGCCAGAGGCCACGCAGACGGTGACGCCCATGGCCGCCGCCGACTGAAAGGCTTCGTCGAAGTTGGTGAGGGCCTGCGAGGTCCAGTTGGATTCGGCTGAACCCCAACTGATGGAGATGACCGATGGTTGGTTCGTGCTGTCGTGAACTGCAGTGGTGATCGCGTCCAGAAATCCCTGATCGGTATTTGGAGCAAAATAGACGACGATCTTAGCTGCAGGAGCGACCGCTCCCACCACTTCGATGTCTAACATGACCTCACCGTCGGCGCTGTCTGGCGTAGTGGGACTGTTGCTGCCGCCATCGACCGATACAGAGATTACTTGCGGTGGCGTGATGTTGAGTGAGTCGAAGTAAGTGGTGATGTCGCTAAGTTGAAAGCCTCCGCCTAACTCGATCAGGCCTATGCATTGTCCGGTTCCATCGCCTGCAGGATAGTTGTAGATTTGCGCGACTTGATTGGGATCGTGCGAGCCTGAAGCGGCGTGAGCTTTGATTCCGGGAGTCTTCGGCAAGCGTCGGAAATGCGGTTCTGCCTGCTGGCGATTGTCGAGACCAAAAACTCCTTTGATGATGTCGACGTACTCCGATGGGACACTGATAGCGCCAGTGCGTCCACGGAAGTTGCCCTTGGGGTGGCTGTACTCTTTCAATTGCACGTTAAACGCCTTCTGGAGTTGGCTTACGGTTCCCGAGAGCATCACGGTGCGACGGGCCAGCTCGGTGCCGGTCTCGCGCACGTGAAGGCTGTATTCTTTGGCGAATTCCTTAATTTTCTCGAGGTCGGCTGCGTCAGCGCCGTAGGTGCCTTCAAAGTCGGTGCGTGACATGTGATGAAAATCAGGTTTGACCAGCGCACTCTTCAATTCGCTGCGCTTGGATTCGGATTTGGAGCGAAGCCGGACGGATACTTCAATCGTTTGGTCGGGATGCGAATCGTGCAGGAAGCGCGCACCGCGAACTGGTTGCCGTTCACTGCCAGAAATGAGGCTGATTTTACGCACGGAAGTCACAAAAGCTCCTTGGTTTCGGGGGAACAGAGCGGCCGGGAACTAGTCGCGACTGGGAGTCGCACAGGTAGGGAAGTCCAGATTCGTCCCGCCGTTCAGATGGGACCCGAAAGCTTCGGAGACTATATCAAAAAGGATTTGTTGTTACCAACAGAAAGATGAGCATGTAAGTCAAAAGGGCAGAGAAAGAGAGCGAGGTGTCAGGATTCATTCACCTTTGGGGTTGGACGAAGCAGGTAATACAAAACTGTCAGTCCGATCAAGAAGGTGACTCCGGCGATCAAATTGACGCGAGAGTCAAACCAGGTTTTGGCGACCGAGGCGAGGACGACGGTTAGCCCGATGATTGATCCCCACTTGCCGAGCGGCGAGCGGGCGGGAATCTCCGCGGCCTGTGCCGCCGTGATTTTGCGGCGGAAGTTGATATGGGCGGCGAGCGAGATGATCCAGGAGAGCATCATCCCGAAGAAGGCACCGCGAAGAATGTATTCGAAGGCTTTTGCCGGTGCCCAGCGCTCCAGAGCCAGCGCGACGAGGATTCCGTAGGAAGAAACGACCAAGGCCAGATTCGGAGTGCCACGAGCGCTCAAGCGGCCGAGTGCGCGTGGAGCCCATCCGGTGCGGGCCAACGAAAAGAGCATGCGCGACGAAATGTAGAGGGCGGCGTTGGCCCCGGAGAGCGCGGCCGTGAGAACCACGAAATTCATAAAGTGAGCTGCGCCTGGAATATTGAAAGATCGGAAAACGGTTACGAATGGGCTCTCGCCGACGCCAGCGCGATTCCAGGGCATGACCCCAACAAGCACGCTAATCGCTCCCAAGTAAAGAAAGGCGAGGGCTAGGAAAGTCATACGGACGGCCTGGGCGATGGCCTTGTCCGAAGTCGACTCCCCGGAGGTTACGGCCACGAACTCCACGCCGCCGAAGGTGTAAATCGCGAAGGTGAGGGCGAGCAGCGGCGCGGTTGTGCCCAGTGGAAAGAATCCGCCATGGGTGGTGTATTGCGGTGCGACGCGGCCTGTGACCAAGAGGCCGGCGCCGAGCGCGATAAAAGAGGCGATTGCAGCGGTCTTGATCATGGCGAACCAGAATTCGAAACGCCCGTAGCTGTGCACGCTGAGAAAATTGACGGCTAAAAGAAGAGCGGAGAAGAGGAAGACCCAAACGGCTGCGGGCACGTGTGGGAACCAGAGCTGCATGTAAGTCGCGGAAGCGACCATCTCAGCACCGATTGACACGGCAATGCCGAGCCAATATCCCGCCCGGGAGATGAAACCGGCCCAGTCGTTGAGGTAGAGGTCTCCGTAGACGCCGAAGGAACCGGCGGCGGGGTGAGTGCTGGCCAGTTCGCCGAGCGCGAGCGCGATGGTCCAGCTGATGAAAGCTGCAAGGACGAAGCTGAGAATGACGGCGGGTCCCGCGAGTTCGATGGCGGCTGCGGTGCCAAGCAGCAGGCCGGTGCCGATGGAACCGCCGACAGCGACCATCGTCATCTGCCCGGCCGTCAGCTGATGGCGCAGTCCGGACTCGGGGTTTGTGGAGCGGTGGTTCTGTTCGAGATTTTCAGATGGAGCGGAGGTCATGCTTCGTATTCGTATACCAGAAGTCAGAGGGAGTCGTCAGAAAAGGTCAGAAGCGCTGATCGGAGTGGGGATGGAAGCAAATGCGGAGTCGTCTTCGGCTCGACGGCCGAGGTTGAGTCATAGAAATCTAGGCGATCGGGAGAGGATGTGCCTCGCTGAAATTGATTTCCGGCAGAGCGGTTGCGGGACGAGCGACGACGACGCGGTTGCGTCCGGCGTGTTTAGCCTGGTAAAGGGCTTCGTCGGCAAACTTAAGCAGCAGATCAACGCGATCTGTAGTCTCGTCAAATGCGGCTACACCGATCGACGCGGTCATAGAATTTGAGGCGCTGATGGTGG
>Ga0302140_10007819_pt1 | contig 13346 bp, 3 predicted proteins | sample I_Bog_E1_1_FD_202095 | JGI IMG/M metagenome (GOLD analysis project Ga0302140, IMG submission 202095) | Peat permafrost microbial communities from Stordalen Mire near Abisko, Sweden - I_Bog_E1_1 | ecosystem: Environmental > Terrestrial > Soil > Wetlands > Peat | place: Sweden: Abisko, Stordalen...
AAACCACACCAGGCAGTTGGCCGATTTGTAGATTTGATAATCCACTACCATCACCGACTATCTGACCGGCAATGAATGCCTGCGTCTGGGCCGAGCCGATGCGAATAATGTTAGTATCCGCCGCAAAGCCAACGTTGCCGATATCAATGTTGCTGCTTCCGATAATATTGAATCCAGCAAGATTACCCACAGCGATGTTGTAGCTGCCCGTAATATTATTAGTTAGCGCTTCAAAACCGTTTGCCGTATTATTATCGCCAGTTGTGTTGCTGTATAGAGTGGCAAAACCATAGGCTGTATTATTTACACCAATTGTGTTATGTGAGAGACTGTTAAGTCCGTTTGCGGTGTTATTGTTGCCGGTCGTGTTCAGCTGAAGCGCACATTGGCCACTTGCTGTATTATTTGCGCCAGTTGTATTGTTCTGAAGAGCGCCTTGGCCAGTAGCTGTGTTTTGCCAGCCAGAGGTGTTGTTCTGGAGGGCCGCTTGGCCAGTGGCTGTGTTTTTGAAACCCGTCAAATTAGCAGATAATGCGTTTGCGCCGTTCGCCGAGTTATAATAACCCGTTGTGTTAGCTACAAGCGCTTGATAACCAAGCGCTTCATTGCCCAACGTGGAGCTTGCTGACGGGCCAGTTAGGTTCACATTTGTCAATCCCGAGCCGTTGCCGCTAAAGAACGTTGCTGTTACTGTGCCATTGACATCTAGCGCAGCGGCCGGATTCGTCTTTCCAATACCAACATTACCCACGGTAAATACGCTAGGACTCCCTCTGAATTCTAAAGATTGATTTGCACTATTTGCGTCGTTCACTGATTCAATTGTCATCCCACCTAAACCAGTATTCTCAAAAATGCCAAGAATGCTGTTTACTGCAGGACGCACTTGGAAATTTCTAAAAGGTGTTGAAATACCGAGACCGACATTGTTGTTAAAAATGTTGACGCCAGTAAAAGTTTGATTTGAACTGAGTTTAGCAACATTCGTCAAACCGCTGCCATTACCGCTGAACCTGCCACCCAAGGTGACACTGTTTTGGTTGTTCAGGATCACGCCAACGGGCAGTTGCATTACTTGTATTGTGCCGACAATGTTAGCTGCTGAGACTGAATTTGCGCTGCCCGCAATCCCGGCGGTGACTGCTGAAGTTGCTGTGGTCGCGGTTATCGCCGTGGCAGCGTTTCCCGCGTTTGGCGAATAGACGGCGTAAGGGGTTGGTAAAATCGGCTGAAGAGGACTCACCATAGTGAAGGCTCCGTTACCATTTGTGCGCACAGCAACTTGGAGCCAGTAATTGCTGCCCGTAAACACCCCGCCGCCAAAATCAATGGTCGTGGTGAACAAGCCGTTGGTCACGACAGTGGCGTTGTTTGTGATCGGGCCAGCGATGACGACACCATTAGAAGTTGCATTGAACATCGTAAACGACAGGTCGAAGCTGCCATTCGCGGGCGCGCCGCCACCGGCCAGTTGTCCTTGATAAGTGAAAGCGGTGCCTTGGGCGCGGGCGGTTGTCGGTAGAAGTATGAGCGTTGAGAGAACAATCAGTGCAAGGTGGAGAGGTTTGATTTGCTTGTTCATAATTATTTCATTTTGAAATTTACAAGGTGTCCGAGCCTTTGATCAATTACTGGCTTAAGCGGTAAAACATTTGATAGTTTGTGATAGAATTAGTCACCGTGTTCTCGCCGTTAACAACGGTCGGCATCAAAGAAACGTTGTTCCACCCAGGGGGTGGATTCAGATTCGTGGTGTATTGTAAAGTGAATACCGTGTCACTGACCGGCCATGTTATGACAACATTAGTCCCATAAGGTGAAATCGTCAGTTGCGGCTGGCTGGTCGGCACCAATGTAACACTAAACAATGTGCCATAATTTGAACTCCCGCCAGACTCCGCAGTTCCATACAATGTGCTGCCTGAAAATATCAAGCCGGCTGTAGGGAACGCTCCGTCGCCAGCATATCCGGCGAAATTATGGAGCGTGATGTAACCTGTGCCGTCGGTATTCATGGCATACACCGTGCCGTAATCAGAATTACCGCCAAATTGAGCCGTCCCGAATAACGTGCTGCCTGATAAAAGCAACCCGGATACCGGGTCGGCCCCGTCTTCAGGATACCCGGCAAAACTATAAAGAATCGTAAAGCCAGTGCCGTTCGTATTGATGGAAAAGACCGTGCCATAATCTGAACTACCGCCTTGCGATGCTGTGCCATAAAGAACGCTGCCTGATAAAATCAAGCCAGCTTGCGGCCCGGCTCCGTCGCTGCCATCAGTAAAGCTATAAAGATTCGTAAAGCCGGTGCCGTTGGTATTGATGGCGAAGACGGTGCCCGCATCTGAATTGCCTCCGTCAAATGTCGTTCCATACAAGGTTGTGTCTGACAAAACGAGATCGGCAGCCGGATAACCTCCATCGTTGCCATCGGTAAAACTATATAAATTCCTGAAAACTGTGCCGTTAGTAGAAATACTAAATACTGTGCCGACGCCGAAACTGCCTCCCTGGCACGCCGTTCCATACAGGGTATTACCTGACAAAACCAAGCCGCCCTGAGGCAATGCACCATCACTGTTTGAAGAAACAATCCCGGAGAGTGCAGAAAAGGTGTGAAGGTTTGTGAAGCTAGTGCCATCAGTGTTGACCCTAAAAACCGTGCCTTTGCCTGAACTGCCGCCAGACTCTGTTGTCCCATAAAGGGCATTCGCCAATAAAAACAGACCAGCTACCGGATAAGCCCCGTCGCTATTGGTGACGTTTGGAATTGAACCAAAACCTGCCGCGAAACTGTGCAAATTTGTGAAACCTCTGCCGTCGGTATTAATCCTAAATACAGACCCGTTACCCGCACTGCCGCCCAGAGATGCCGTTCCATACATCGTATTCCCCGATAAAACCAAACCGGCCTTTGGGCTAAATCCTTCACCGTTCGTAGAAACTCCAATAACGTCGTGGAATAATGGCGATGCAAAGCTAAGAAGATTTGTAAAGTTTTGCACTGGAGACGGCACGATAAAGAATTGGTTTCCCTGTGTTGGCGTTTGTCCGGAATTCCCAGCGGCTGTCATAATGACCACCGTTAGCGTTCCCGCCTGAGTATTGCTGGCAGTGCTTATTGGAATTTGAATGTTTGCAGCGTTAGCCCCCATAATCAATGTTCCGATTGACAAATCCGTGTCAGCAACGCCGTTACGGAAGAACGCGATGTTCGTAGTTCCTCCAAGATTCATTCCTGTTAGGCAAAGGGTGACGTTATTCGCTCCTGGTTGAAGAGTGTTAGGTTGAATGGACATGATTACGGGGGGCAACACATTTACACGGACAGAAACGTTGGCGCTTAAGCCTCTATTACTGACAGTTATTTGAGCCGAACCATTTCCCACCGCGCTTACATTGCCATTCGTGTCCACAACCGCAACTTTGGGCGCACTTGTGGCGTAAACGGTTCCGGCTCCTCCGAGGGTAATGTCGCGCACAACACCATCCGAGTAAGCCCCGATAACATCCAAGCTCTGTTGAATACCTAAATCGTAAAACACCAGATTAGTGCCAACAGCGTTAATATTTACGAAAATAGATTCGAGGGTCAGATTTGTCGCAGGGAGAATGGAGATAGTGGATTTTTCAACGTCATAGTTCCCATAATTATCCAATCCTATGGCTGTGATGGTGAGAGGACCGAAGAAATTCGTTGGTGCTGGTATTGTGAGAGTAAATGGAGAATTGGTAACGATGTCCAAAGCTACATTCTGGTCGTAGGCGTGATTATTTCCCGACGCGAAAATATCAACTTGCTGTAACACGACATTGGTAAAGGGTTGTACAACGACCATGATGTTTGAACCTGATAGGGTCGTGCTTTCATTTAAGGGCGCTGTCAAAGCAATAAGCCTGGTCAGTAGCAATGGTTTGTGGGTGGAATGGAGGACATTTGGCGTAACCAATGGGCTGCATATCTGCGAATTTAAGTCGCCCGGGGTTACTGCTGGAAAACCGCTGGAAAAAGCGGAAACGGACCCTTGAAGCAACTGTTTGATCTCAGTTTCAATCGCACACGAATTTGGAGCTTGAGTGTGTTCAGTATCTGCAAATTCAGGGAATTGAGTGCAGCCTCCGATTTCACTCGATAACCCCACAACGCCATCATTGGAGTTACCACCAAATAGCTTGCCAGCAATTGTCATATCATCATCACCAGACGAGAGCGTATTGCCACAAAGCAGATTTTGAAAAAACGTTTGGTAAGATGGAGCTAGCCACAACTCCCTGAATTTAACAAAGCCATATAAAATACTTAAATTTGTGCTGAAATCCGTGTCATTCAGCACATAACTGGAGATCGCAACGCTTGGCAGAGAAAGCGGCTGTCTCGCAGGGCTTGCGTTTCCTCCCGATAGTGCCGCGAAGTAATACGGACTTAAATCCTGAACAGCGCCACTGGTGATCGGATGTGCAAAAGCAATGGTTATAGCATTAAATGCAGGTGAATCGTTCGCCACGTCGAGGAGGAATTGGGCCGGCGCTGCGCCCCAATGTGGGGTGTCAACGGTAATAACCCTTCGGATGTATCCGCTTGTAAAATTCTCAGGCAAATGCGAACCTTGATCGTTTGCATCTATCCGAGTTAAAATGCCACCCATGCTGTGAGCAACAACATCAGCTCTGGTCACTGCAATTCCTTGCTGGCGCATTTCTAAAAGCATAAACCAAATATCTTGGTTTACAATGCCCCGGTACAGAGAGAAGGGGCCGCAAGCAAAAGAGATATTGTTTTTGTAGAAGTAATCAGCCCTATGGGATGTAATATTATTGCTGCTTAACATACTTTGCATTCCCAACCACGTCCTATCATCTGCCCACAACCCATGCACTAATTCCACAGGAGTTTGAATGAGCTTCATGCTCCAGGCAGTTTGCTGGATGGGGGTTGAACTGCCATCCGGCGTAAATGATGATTGGAGCGTGACAATTGCTTGGCCTGGAATGATTGTGTCCGGGACAGTGTAAAGAACAAAAGCCATTTGTTGACCATTAATGCTTGTGGTATGCACTCCTGAAGGAGTTAATTGAGAACCGTCCACATTTGAGAGAGACCCGCCGGATGCACCGCTATTGGAAAAGGTTACTGTTCCTGGGATATTGTTTGTGAATTGAATAAGTAGCATTGTAATCCCGTCAGCAGCCGCATTGGATCGGGTAGTCGAGTCATTTGAAAGCAAATACAGCAAGGACGAAGTAATCGGCTGCGGCAATTGAACGGAAGACAAGAAAAGCGGATTGGCATCTACCACAGTCAAAGCTGGCGAGGTGGCAACAAGTGTCACTTGTGTGCCGGTATAAATAGGAATCAGCGTCAAGCCTTGAACGGATGAAATCACATTTACTGTAATAAATGTTCCAGTCAAGGATCGGCAAGTTAAAATCGTAAATTTATCGCCAACTTGTGGTGTAAAGCCATTGGTAAATGCAATGTTTAGCGTGCCGTTTAGTGATGCACCACCCATCATGATGCACTGACTGTATTGCGATCCTGCGTTCGTTCCACCGATGTCAATATTGAGCGTGCCAGATGCCGATTGCGCATAGCTGCCATTCACATTCAATGCGCCAATTGGATTTCCCGGAGAGACTGCCCCAGCATTGGCTACTGGCCCACTCACAGTACCTATTCCTGTTAGAGTGCCTCCCGGATTGACCATCACACTGCCGCTGACGTTGCATGTTCCCCCCAAAAAATTGTATATTCCGGTAGATCCCAGATTGCCAGCGACTGTCAGATTGGCCGCCATTGTGTTTACGCCGCCAGTTTGATTAAAAGTCCCAGAGCCAATAACGCCAATATTCTCATTGCCAGTGACGCTCAGCGAGCCACCGGCGAGGTTCACCATGCCGGTGCCGCTGTTTAATCCCAAATTCATGTCTTGGACAACCGCCATAGCTCCGCCATTAATATTGAGGGATGCTGTCCCGCTTTCGCCGATCTGGGCCATTTGATTGAGGTTGGCATTGCCAGAGTTAAGAGAATAAACAGAAATTGAATTGGAATTGATTCCGAGCCTTAGCCAGCCTCCCGCGTTCACTGTCCCGCCATCCTGGGTAAACGTTCCCTGACCGCTGTCGGTACGAATGTCCCATACGCTCAAGGATGCGTCGCCATAAACATGGACGGTGCCCACCCCGCTACTGTTCTGGCCAAAGTCAAGATTGTTGCCACTGGCTGTGCTTGACACCACAGCACTTCCACCTACGTTTAGCAAGGCAGTGCCGCTTTCGCCTACATTGATATAGCCAGTCCCGAGATTGGTCAATATGCCACCGGTAATTGTATAGTTGGCGACCGAATTGCTGTTGATTGCCTCGCGAATCCAATGGCCGTTTCCAAAATTTACACACCCGCCATCCATAGTGAAAAATCCCTTTCCGCTGTCTGTGCGTATGTCGCCGGTGTTCATTAAACCGCCATGCATCAAATATGTACCGCTGAACCCAACACCACCACCGATCCAAAGAAAGCCCGCAATCCAGTTTGTTCCGCCGGTCTGAGTGAATACTCCCGGACCGTTTGCTCCACTTCCAATGAATTCGTGATTGAGAACGTTTAGTGAGCCTGCGGTGAGGTTAAAGAGACCCTGAGATACCAAGCCGACGTTTAGACTTTGGTTTATCCACTGGGTTCCTCCGTTTTGGTTAAAAATGCCGGTTCCTCCCCAACCGATTATTTCGGTATAATATGTGAAATTTGTTACATATGGACTGTTGAGGCTAATTGTGCCACCGGACAGAGTATATATGCCTTGAGATCCCGCATTCACTCCGAGTATCAGTGGGCTTTCACCTTGAGCGGCGTTTGTTCCTCCGCTCTGGTTGAAATTTCCTCTGCCGTTGTATCCAACATTCTCATTGTAACTACTGACGTTAATGGAGCCGCTGGTAAATATATATGCACCTTGAGCCCCATCATTTTGACCGAGCGTGAGTCCCAGACTGGCATTGTTACCGCCGCTCTGGTTAATAGTTCCACTTCCGCTTGAGCCAACGATCTCTTGACCATTAATGATGTTCAGTGAGCCTGCGGAAAGGATGAGTGAAGAGTTTTGATCAACAGTGAGTGATGCTGCACTGCTACTACCAGAAATCTCTGGCGTGCCTCCATTGCCAACATAAACGGTATCCAATGAACCGGGGAAATTTAAAGGAGCATAATCAGGAGGGTTGCTACCATCTGGGTTATCAAGGTCAAGCCAATCATTAATGACTGTCCAAGAGTCAACGCCCGCAGACCATTCGAAAGGGTCAGCTATTGTTGTTTGGCAATTATCCAAACAAAGCAAGATCAAAATCCAAATAAACGTCTTTCGCAATTTCATATTTTCAGTCCTTGACTGGTTAATGATTTCATCAATCCAATGGCAGTCTCCAGGCTGCAGGAAAATGCGGTAACTGCAGTTGAATGTTGGTTTGCGGCATAAAAAATGCGCGTTCGGGTGCGCATTTTCGGGTGAGGCTCCTGCATGTCACCATTTGCATCATGGGTGTTTTGATTTTGAGGTATGTTAGGCTGGTGTCAAGGTGATTTGTGGCTCCCCAAGCCGAGTGTCTAAATTGAGCGCAGAGCCGTTGGACTGTTTCTGATTGGCTTTAGCCATGACGTGGTGGTGCGAGTGTGCGCCGGAACAACGGAGGCGTCAATTTCCGTATTCATCGGTGAGGCGGTTAGTGCATCATGCCGGAATTCTTTTCGTGGGAAGCACCCATGCGGCAGAGTTCATCCAGCGTTTCGGCAAACACGTTTTTTCAAGACGCCAACGAATCACACAAGCCCGAGGTCCTGCGGACGCGTTGCGAAATAGCCCCACGAAAAACCTGTTCCTCGAACCAAAGTTCGACGCCTTTCCTCGCCCGCGTGATTCCGGTGTAGAGCAGCTCCCGGGTCAGCACCGGGCTTTGCCGGTCCGGCAAAACGAGCAGGACGCGGTCGAACTCCGATCCTTGGCTTTTGTGAACCGTCATCGCGTAGGCGGTTTCATGCTGGGGCAGGCGAATCGGCAGGAACTGGCGCAAGCTATTATCCGGCCCCGTAAAGCAGGCCCTCGGCTCACCGCCCACGCCGTCGTGCAAAATGACGCCGTTGTCACCATTGAATAGCTTCAAATTGTAATCGTTTCGCGTGATCATGATCGGACGATGGGAATACCAGGGGCTTTGACAGTTCATCAAACCCGCCTCTTCCAGGATTTCCTCGAGCATCTGGTTCAAACCGGCCACGCCGAAGGGACCTTCACGCAAAGCGCACAAGACGCGGAACCGGGACATGGCCGCAATCGCTTGGAGTGGGTCCGATGTTTTTAGAAAATCTCCGAACCCGTCAATTATCTTTTCTTTCAAGGCATCCTTCAACTTTGCGCGCCCGGGCAATGCCATTGAGATGAGGTCGGAATGCGCATCACCGCTGGAGCTGCGAAGGATGGTGAAAACATCTTCCACGCGACCTTCGTTGATGGCTGTGCTCAACCGGAAAATTGCACTGGTCTCGCCGAACCGGTAATTCTTGTTCAGCTGCACGACGCAGTCGCTCAACGAGGCAGCTTCCTCGACGGGCGCGGCACCAAGCAACCGCTGGCCCGTGAGCATTTCAAATTGCTGGCTGAATGGTTTTGAATAACTGCCGACGGCCACAGCGGAGCAAATGTCGCCCAGCACCGCCCCGGCCTCCACCGAGGCCAGTTGGTCCTTGTCGCCCAGAAGAATCACGCAGGCGGACGGCGGAATGGCTGCAAACAATTTTGCCATCAAAGCCAGGTCCACCATGCTGGCTTCATCCACCGCGACCACGTCAAACGGCAGAAGATTGTCGGCGTTGTGCCGGAAGTAAGCCGAATCAGGGATGTAGCCCAGCAGCCGATGGATCGTCGTGGCATTTTCCGGGAGTTGATTCTTGATCTCATCACTGCACGCCAGAGTGTCCTTGATTTTCCGAATGGATTCTTGAATCCGGGTTGCCGCTTTTCCGGTTGGCGCGGTGACCGCGATGCGAAGTTTGCGGGTTGGATCCAAATCCAAAAGCAGGGCCATTATCAAAACGAGCGTGTGCGTCTTGCCTGTCCCCGGCCCGCCAGAGATCACGCAAAATTTCCCGCGCGCCGCGGCAAAGGCGGCAAAGGATTGCAAGTTTACCGAGCCAGCGGAATCTACCGGGAATAGCGCCTTGAGCTTCTGGCCTAACGACTGGTCGTTGGTTTCATCCCGTGCAACATTTGATCGCTTCAAGATTTCCGTTGCCAGAGTTTGCTCGTATTCCCAGTAGCGATGAAGGTAAAGCCGGTGCTGGGCGTCCATGACCAGCGGGCTGAACTGACCGGGTGATCCGACCACCGGCGAAGACTTAAGTTCTTTGACCCAGGTAGCCAATCCGGGCAACCGCACTGGTTTCAGCTCATCCACCGGCTTTTCGGGGAACGGCAATTCCGCCAGCGCCTGAAGGTCCAGGCAAATGTGTCCTTCCGTCCGGGTGCGGCTGGTCAAGGCTGCGGCCAGTGCCAGCAAGGGAAGATCTCCGCCCGCCTGGGCCTCAATGAATCCGGCAAAGTGGCGATCCAAGTCGCTGAAAACGCTGCTGCCGATCAATTGGCGTAGATCATTCATGAATCTCGTCCTTTCCTTCCGCTGTGCCGGTGAGCAGGCGGTTCAGTTCACGCACGAATTGTTCCTGCGGCCGATCCCGATAAATTCCCAGCTCGGGTCGGGTCGGATCGATGCCACGCAGAAACAGGTAATATACTCCGCCGAAGTGCTGTTCGTAGCGGTAGCCCGGCAGCCGATGCCGCAGATAGCGATCAAGCGCCACGGTGTAGAGTTGATATTGGAAATAGTAGTGACGGCGGCGGATTTCTGCCGTCAGCGCAGACTCGCCGTAATCCTCAATCCGACCGCCGAGCCAGTTGGATTTCCAATCCACCAGATAAAAACGGCCGTTGAACTCGAAAACCAAATCAATGAACCCCTTCAGCATTCCGCGCACTGGGACAAACGAGAATCCTTCCGGCTCGCGGCTGGCGGCGGTCTGGGTTCCGAAAAAGTGGTGTTCCTGCAGCAGCTTCCGAATCATCGGCGGCGATATTTTCTGAAGCGGAAAATAGAATTCAAGTTCATGCAGCCGTTGTGCGGCCGTGATCTTTGACAACGTAAGGCCGGGAACGTTTTCATAAAGCGGCGCTTCCATCACCTTGCCCAGCATCTCGACAATGACGACCGAGAAGTCGGGTTCCGCGAGGCCATGTTCGCGGAGCTGTTCCTGCACCAGAATCTTGGTCGCCGGCTGGTTCCATTGTGCAAAATCCAATTTTTCAAAAATAGAGTGCAGGCACGCGCCGGGCTTGGTCCCGCCGGGAAAGGCGAAAATTCCGGTGGCGGGCTGGCTCACGCGGCCAGCCGTGCCCAACTCATCATAGTCCGGCAATTCCTCACTGTGGTTCGCCGTGAGCGAGGTGAAACTGTTGATCCGCCAATCGCGGAGAATTGCGCCGGTGAATTTCCGGCAATCCAGCGCCGGCCCCGCAACGATGGCAGCCTCGAACTTTTCTGCCGTTGGTTCTGGCAAATCTGTGACCTGAATCGCGGGATTTCCGGTGCCATCTTCGGATTGGCCAGCCAGCCGGCTCAAATCCTCGAGGAGCCGGGCATCGTCGAGCTGTTTGAAATTATTTTCCAAGGCAATCAGCGGATCGGGGTCCGGATTCGGGGGCGCATGCAGCAGCCAGGCGGGAGCCGAAGTGGCCGCACCATTGAAGGCACCCCAAACAAAATAGCAACGGTGTTTGGCCCGCGTCAGCGCCACATACAAGAGCCGCACGTTTTCCGCCAGTTTTTCAACCTTGGCCTGTTGCACATGGTCGGCGTAATCGTCGCTGCCAAGGTCGCGAACCAGGTTTCCATTCCCGTTCTCATGGAAGAATACCTGTTCTTCGCCGCCGTGCTCAATGCTCGCGCCCTTCCATGAATAGGGGCAGAACACAATCGAATACTCCAGCCCTTTGCTTTTGTGGATGGTGACCAACTTAACCGCCTTCTCGTCGGTTTCCAGCCGGAGCTGATGTTCCTCCGCCACTTGGCCTTCCATTTGCCTTTGCTCACCGATCCATTTGAGCAGACCGGAAACGCCCAACCGATGATCGAGGCTCGCGCGGTGCAGCACTTCGGCGATATGCAACAGGTTGGTCAGCCGGCGATCGCCATCTGGAAAGGCCAGCAGCCGCGGCCGGATCAACTCGCGTTGCATGAAACTGCGAAACATCTGGATGAACCCTTTGCCGATCCAAAGGTCGAGGTAATCGCGGAACCGTTCCAATATTTCCTGCCACTGCGCCTCCTGTTGGGACAACGTTTCAATCTGTGATCCCGAGCGCCCCAACAAATCGGTTCCCAACGCCGCCAGTAATTGGGATTCATGGGTCGGATCGGCGATTGCGGTAAGCACGCGTTGCGTCTCCAGCATTTCCCGCGACTCAAACAAACTCGCGCTGGTGTAAAGCACGCTGGGAATATTGCGCAGTTTCAATGCGTCCTGAATCAACTGGGCCTGGCGGTTTTGGGGAACCAGCACGGCGATGTCTTCCGGCAACACCTTGCGCTCGCCCAATCGGGTATTGCCCTGCAAAAGTGAAACCATTTCCGAGGCCACCACCTGCGGGAGTTCCTTGTCGGCCACGCCTGATTTGATGTCGGTCCCAACCCGTTTCCAAAACCAAACGTGCAGAGCCGGCCCTCGCTGGCCATCCACTTGGAGGGGACGTTTGTCCGCCTCGCCTCTAGCTTCCACGGAATGGAATTGGATGCCGGGAAACATGAACGGCAGGGGCGAAGCGCTGAAAAAAGTATTCACCGCCCGAACCAGTCCGGACTCCGAGCGCCAATTTTCTTTCAGCGTGTAGGCTTGATTGGCCTGTTGGCTGGCTTTGAGATAAGTGAATATGTCGGCACCGCGAAATCCGTAAATAGCCTGCTTTGGATCGCCGATGAGGAAAAGATAATTGCCCGGCGCATCGAACACGCCTTGGAAGATTTGATACTGCAACGGGTCGGTGTCCTGAAACTCGTCGATCAGCGCCGCAACATATTGCCGTCGCAACTCGGCGGCCAGCACTTTCCCGCCGTCGCCGGCCAGCGTGCTGTGCAGCCGCGTCAACAGATCGTCGAAAAACTGGATTTTAAGCTCGTTCTTCCGGCGCGGCATTTCTTGCTGAACATAGCGAAGCGCCTGAAGCTTGATGCCGATCACATAATGTTCTTCGGCATGGGACAAGGCCTCGCACAGATCAAAAAATTGATGCTTGGGCGCTGGAAGTTTGGCTCGTTTGGACACTTTATCGGCAATCGCCGAGATCCGGAACTTCATGAGCGCTTCCAACGCCGAGGAAGCAAAGTCGGGCGCATTGAAACATTGGTCAATTTGCCGGAAAGCGTCGGCCATTTCGTCGGCATTGTTGTAGGGCTTGTTGGCCCATTTGGCAGTTCCACCAAAATGGCTGCGGATGACTGGACCTTCTGCCTGCCAGATTTTGCGCAACGAATCAAATCCCTGATCGAGTTCATCCGCCAGCGATTTGATGGTGCGATCGCCCACGGGCGAAAGCACTTTCAGGAACGGATGACAGAGACTGCTATTGATCAGCGGCAGAAGGCCGCCGGGGCTCAACCCGTTCTTCAGCGCAAACATCACCGGGATTTTGCCTGCCCGATAAAATTCCTTGCGCCAGTAATCCTCGACCAACTGACGCAGTATCGTTGCCTGGTCGGTCGCCAGTTCGGTGTCGAACAGGTTGCCGGTCTCAAACGCCCGGTCTTTCAGCACCCGCTGACAGAACCCGTGAATTGTGAAAATTGGAGCTTCATCGAAGCCGTAAAGCGCGCGATCCAAGCGCACCACCAAATTCTCCCGCTGGCCCGCGTGCGTTTTCAGCAGTGCCTGCAAAAATGGATCATCAGTTGAACCCGTGGTAAATGCGGTCAGCGCTTTGGCCAGTGTCTGACGGACGCGATGGCGCAATTCCTCCGTCGCCGCCACGGTGTAGGTCACCACCAAAATTTCCCGGACCGACAAGTTCTTCTCCAGGATCAGCCGCAAGAAGAGGCCAGCGATGGTAAAGGTTTTGCCCGTGCCGGCGCTGGCCTCGACGAGGCTCGTGCCGGTCTGCAATTCCGTCTCGGTCAACTTGAAGACGGGAACTGGTTTCATACGACGACCTCCTTCAACGCGCTAAGTTGTGGCCCAAAAACCTCGAGCGCGATCCGCTCAAATTCCTGGTCCAGCGGATCGGTGTTGCGGAAACACAGATCATAGTAGG
>Ga0302140_10007822_pt1 | contig 13340 bp, 10 predicted proteins | sample I_Bog_E1_1_FD_202095 | JGI IMG/M metagenome (GOLD analysis project Ga0302140, IMG submission 202095) | Peat permafrost microbial communities from Stordalen Mire near Abisko, Sweden - I_Bog_E1_1 | ecosystem: Environmental > Terrestrial > Soil > Wetlands > Peat | place: Sweden: Abisko, Stordalen...
TTCCACGAAAAATTCATATGAACATTGTAGAGGGTCATTACGGCCGGAACTCCCAGCGGAGACTTGTATTTTTGATGATCTTGTCTAAAATGCCTTCCCAGAGTGAACGCCATTTATGCATCCGCTAATGAAATAGGTAACATGTTCTGAACCTTGAAAGTGGCCAGTACGGAACGAGAGGTAGCAAAGTATGGATAGCGTCTAGATCTCGAGCAAGCTCATGGCCTTTTGCGGGGGGCTCGCGCTATCGCTGCAATCTTCACTCGTACCATACGCAGAATCATCGAAGTCGATGTCCCACTCGTCACCTTGCTCCTCGTTTTCTTCCAGACCATCCCACCCTTTCTGCGCTGCACCTCTGGTGTTCCATTTCAGAGACGTAGACACGCTTTCGAACCATTCCGAGCCCGATTTCATCACGGTTGGGAACGGGTATTGAGATGCAGCGATGGTGATGTGATCACCTTGCTTGAGCTCCACGCGATTTTTACCATCAAAGGAGCAGTAAGCTGTGGCGCGGGAGTTGCGAGGGATAGAAACTCGGAGAAGGAGACTGTCGGAAAGGACCATGGGCCTGAAGGATAGAGTGTGTGGGCAAATGGGCGTGAGAAGAATGGCGGGGATATCAGGGTGAACAAGAGACCCGCCAGCTGATAAGGAGTAAGCTGTTGAGCCGGTTGGTGTGGCAAAAATGCAGCCGTCTGCTTGGACCACGGTAAGGAGTTCATTGTCTCCGTACAATTCAAGATTTGAGACGTAGGGAGATGGTCCACGGTCGATGACAAGCTCATTGAGAACCTCAAATTGCTCTGCTTCTTCCATATCCTGGCCCGAAGACCCACCTCGGTAGACAGTGCAAGTGAAACGCATACGCATGCTCACTCGCATGCCATCCTCTCCCATGACCTTGTTTAACTGCTCTTTGAATTTGTCGTATTCAAAGTTCGTCAAGAAGCCCAGGCTGCCGAGACTGAATGACAAAATAGGAGGAACAATCCCCTGGAAGAGCCAAGAGGTGAAGAGAACCGTGCCGTCACCGCCAAGAGTTAGGACCAGGTCAAACTTCTCGGGTTGATTCCGACACATCTCGGGTCTCCAGTATCGCAGGAGGTGTTGAAAGCGGGGATGCGCCTCCAATATGTCAGCAGCACCGAATCGTTTTGAAGTCTTCAGTTTGGCATCAACGTAGACAGTAACACCCAGCTCAGAGCCGTATCTGGGGGTACTCATAAGCCACATCGCTAGCTCTTTAGTCAAGTTGACCAACTGATTGTCTCTTGCTTTGGTCACAATCATAACGTTACGGACTGCCCTTTTCATTGGGCGTCGTTGTAGTTGTTTTGATATTTCTCGGACACCAGTAGCTGTTGCGAGCAGTCGAGAGTGGGAAATCCATTCGTTACCCTGTATCTCTTCGAGAACCTTGTCGATATTGAGGACGTCATCAAATCGTTCGTGGTAGAAGCAGGGCGACTGTAAGGCAGCGAAACGAGGAGTTGTTGGGGTTCCGGCCCTATCGGTGAGATTTGACAAGGCTGCTGAGAGTTTTTGGGAAGAAGCAGTCCCAGGACGATGCTCCATCTGCTTATGTGCGGCCATGATGCTGGGCAGAGACAAATTCTGCGGGTTGTGGTTCCGCCCGGCCGATGCTAATGCCTTGATGATCGTCTGCCTGGGGATGGATTCCACGGAGAGGGCGTTCTTGCGGTGTCCGAAGGCAGATTTGAAGGAAGAGGGAAACACCGGCGACGAGGGGAGGGATGCAGAGTCGTTGGGAGAGTTCTGTCCTACTGTAGTAGCAGCAGAGAAGGAAGATTCGGAAGGGTCATTGTCAAGGTCGTAGGAGTATCTCTTCGTGTTCAAGGCAGTAAGGTGATCGGCGGCGTGCTCACGCTGGAGCGAATCTCCGCAGTGCAAGATGCTTCTCAAGCCATTGGGATTATTGTGTGTTGCCAGAGACTGCGCACCTGCGGACTCGCACGGTGGAGATGGTGGGGAGCCTTCATAAATGGAGGCCAGAGGAAGGGTGCGAGGATTGGTCAGGGCGGGGTGGATCGAGGAGGAAGTGGGAGAGCGAATGTCAGCCATTTCCATTTTCCTTCCACGGACGCGGGAGGTCGGCTCTCGGGATTTGCCAACGGCACGCTAAGTGCTAAGGACAGGGGCGCGGCGATAAGGTTAAGCCTTCCGAGCAGCACAGCGTCGTGAAGTGAAGTGTGGGCACGACAGCTGCTGCGATGCGCTGCGCTGCACTGCACTGCACTGCACTGCACTGCAACGGCGCCGTGGGACAGAGATCTTCAGGTGACCGGTGTGGAGCGTCGAGGGCGAGGGACCCGCGATGCGATGCGAGGGCCCGTGAGGCCAGGTATGTTTCAACGGCTAGCTACACTCTCAACACAACTCGTCGTCGTCGTCGAGCTTGGCGTTGGCTCCGTGAGATGGGAAATAGATTGCGTAGACCTGGGGAAAGTCGTGTGATGGGGTAGGGTTCAACCGCGTCCCAGTCAACGAGTGCTTTAACCGGCACAATGGGATGAACCAGAAGACTAATTGGCTCTGTCAGGTGTGATTCTCTGCGGCGTGGTAACCAGAAGGAAAGATTGAGGATATGTTGGGTCCGCCCTCCGGCCTTGCTGCAATGTGACATGGTGTTGTGCAAGCCACGAGCGAGGTACATGCACTACCCCGCCATCAAATCAACAGCCACACAGCCCGACACGAGGCCTCGTGTGCAGGTTTTCTGGGAGAGACATGGACGAGGGGCTTTCGATATGCAGGAGGTAAACTCTACTTACTCGACGGACGGCTGTCAATCAACCTTAAGCGGAGAAGGTTTGACGCAGGATGCCGTGTGTGATGTTCCTCCTTACTCGTTCACAGCAGCAATCAAGTATGCAGGTCGACACTTTGAGAGATTGGCGCTTGTGCTGTAGGCGTGTGGTGATAGTGATGAAAATATATAATAAGAAAAGAACAAAATCGATCGATCGAAATGTGGCGAAAAGGGTATCTCCAGGTAGTGTAAAAAAACGATGCTTGGTCTATGATCTATAAGGCGACGCCGGAAAATGCAACAATAAAAATCTATGTGCGAGAATGGAACATGGCAAAGGTAGAAGGTATAAACAAAGTGCAAGTAAACGCAAAGTGTAGGCACAAGCTGCCAGAGCTTTGCTTTGGAGGACGGGAGCCGGTGCGTTGGGTCTGGTGAGGAAGACTGGAGAACGAATCTGGACCCGGACTCGATTTTGTCTTATAGGAGGCGCCAACCTCGGTCTTGGGCCCTTGGATCTTCGATTTTTGTAGGCGAGTTTCGATGTGTCGTCGTCTCAAAGATCACGGGCCTGACAGGCTAGCGTTTTCAGTGAGTGGCTGGCGACAAGTATCAACCTCCCAGAAACGAGTGCAGAGTGACAGGCATAATGTTTGGAGTCTCGTGGCCAACAGTAGGTAGGGTTTATGACAGGCTCTCTTTAGGATAATCGGCCGGAGGATCAAACACAATTGGACGCCTGTCAGCACTTCCATCTGATAAGACTGAGGCTGGAAAAGCTTCAACCACATGGAGGCGGCACAAATCCAGCCTAGGTGTCAAAAAATAGGAGGCAATCACATCCTGAATTTGGTACTTGTGTCAACATTCTTCCGCGCGTCACAAAGGTGTCGTCAATCCTCGACGTTCATTGGGTTTGAGAGCTGATGAAACTTCGGTTCAGGTTAGGGGGTGAATTCTCCAAACAGCCCCACAGCACCGACCACTTGTTACAGTCTAGCCTCCGCGGTCAAATCCCACGACTCTTCCTACTCGCGCTATTTTTGTAAACAAATTCGGAGAACAAGGCTCTGCTGGGTACACGGTCCGATCCTTCGAAGGGGGCTCCAACACGTTGCCGCTGTGGAGATATAAAGCTTGGCATCAATGCCATAGAGCCCCCCACGACTTCTAACGCCGTTGCTCTGGTGGCACAAGACATATCCTTGGGCGTGGCCTTTCCCTCATTGAGGAATCTGGCCGCTGCCATTGTACCAAAGGGCCGTGAAACGTTTGAGAGCTGTGGAGCTGATAGGTGTCGACGATGGAAGTACGTGGCTTAAGTCGATCATTCTTTCCAGTGGAGGTCTGCGGCTACCTTTGCCTGGAGAATTGACTTGACAAACATCTGCATTCCTCCATCCTTTCCGTCCATTTCATGGTCGTCGACCTGTTTTGTTTCATGGCAACATATTGCTTTTCCTGCTTCATATAGGTCATCCCAATCGCCAATTGTGAAGCTCCCTTCACTTTCTGCGACCAGTAGATCTCCCTGTGAAGTGAAAGCCAGCACGTGGAGCGAGTCCGCGCTTTGGGATTGGGTGAGGGTTGGATTTCGAATTATTCTCTTGGCAGTTCCGTCGGACGTGAGAGCAAGTAAGACCGATGTCAGAGTAAGAGAGAGGGGCATCGAAGCGGACAGCAGGGCTAGGATCGAGGTTTGAAGGAGGGCGGGCAGAATAGGTAGGTTCTAGATAGATTGGGTCAACACACTTATTCCAGTTGACCGGTTACATATGCAAATACCGAAGCTGCTTGTACCAACTTTGACCCCGCATTCTCGTTCTCTGGTGTGCTCGTGATCTGTAATGTGACCTGAATTAGGGTTCGCGGGAAATTGTGAATGAGAATGATTTGGCGGAGTGTGGACTGCATGATGGATTCTAGATGTCGCTCCCGCGTACCTAAAACTCAACAGGTCAGAGTACGTCCACATGAAAGAAGCTCGAGACTTGGAGGTACACACCTCCCACTCCAGCCGCGGGTCGTACGATCACATCAACGACTGCTTCCTCTGGCAGCTCGTCTCGTCTTTGCACTTCGAGAGGCCCATTGACCGCACCAATGACTGTGTAGCCGTTCTGCGAGAACGTCGCAGACCCATCGGCGCGATGTAGATGCGATAGGATTGCTGTAGGCTCTGCTGAGGGCGTCATGCTTGAGGAAGGCTTTTGTACCTTCTCAAAAATGTTGACCTCGACTGGAAATAAACACTTTAAGGTGATGACCTAGAAAGCGGGACATCCCGTTTGGCGGCGTTTTGCCCCACCACATCTCCCTTGTCAGCTCCAGCGAGCAGACGCCATTCTGACTTCAACCTCGTACGACAACAACAAGATCGATAATGCCAACAAGCACAGACGAAAGTCTAAAAGAACGACCAGCTGGCGCCATCCCGGATCTGCGAGACCGGCTACCAAAGCTCACGCCGCGCCGTCGAGCTCCGCCTGCTGCGAACCCATTGCCAGTCCCGGAGACGCCAAATCTTCCCCCGCCTCCCGAGCTTTCGACGCTGAAGTTCCAGAAGCCCACACGACGCATATTGTCACCCAAAGATCATGAGCTTTTTCTGAACTCTCCCACATACAAGCTTCTCCTTGCTTTCGTCTTCGGCCTCACAGACTCGGTGGTGGACACCCCAGTCTCAGCTATCAAGGACAGCGATCTCAGCCCCGCAGTCAAGAAGATCCTCGATATTCTCGACAAAGTTGATGATGTGGTTAATAGAAGTCCACCTGAGGAGCAGGGCGATTCTCGCTTTGGCAACAAAGGATTCCGCGACTTCATCGACCTAGCAGCGAAGGAGCATACGAGCTGGCACGACGAGCTAGGTGTTACACAGAAGGAAGCTATATCCGAGGTCTCAACATACTTCCTACAATCCTTTGGCAACCGCACAAGAATAGATTATGGCTCGGGACACGAGCTGAACTTTATGATATGGTTGCTCTGCTTGTACCAACTGCAGATAATCACGCGATCCGATTTTCGAGCCCTCGTCCTGAAGGTGTTCACTCGATACCTGACGCTGATGAGGAAGATACAATCTACGTACTATTTAGAACCAGCAGGCTCGCACGGCGTATGGGGACTCGATGATTATCAGTTCCTCCCCTTTCTCTTCGGCTCCTCACAGCTCCTGCACCATCCTTACATTCGCCCTCTCTCCATACACCAGAACCTCATACTAGAAGAATATGGGAAAGACTACTTATATTTAGGACAGGTCAACTTTGTCAACAGTGTGAAGAATGTTGAAGGTTTAAGATGGCACAGTCCCATGCTGGATGATATATCTTCAGCAAAATCATGGACTAAGGTTGAGGCGGGAATGAGACGTATGTTCGTTGCCGAAGTTCTGAAGAAGCTGCCAGTCATGCAGCACTTTCTGTTTGGTTCTTTAGTGCCAGCGGTGGATGAGATGAGCAAGGAAGAAGAATTCGGGGTCCCGAGTGAGGAAGAGGATCCAGAGGGAGGGGAAGTGGTAGTTATGGTTGATGGCATGAGACATGTGCATCAAATGAACAGCTGGGGAGACTGCTGCGGTATCAAAGTACCCAGTAGTGTTGCTGCAGCTCATGAAATGAAAAGGAGAATGGGTGGCGGTGGAGAAGGTCTGAGACGGATCCCCTTTGACTAGAGTTAGCAATCATAAAAGTGTTTACTCTGTAAAATCATCGACCAAGAATGAGAATTAGCTTCACTACATTATATGACCTCTAACGACTAGGTATTGGTCAAATGGATCTGCCAAGCCATGCCCGACGACCAGGCAAGTCATGTCACTGTAGCATAGAGACCTTAATCCATATCCAACATATACAATTCGTTTTCGTATTTCAAACATTACAAGTCATAATAATGCAACCCAATCCCAGTTTGTTACCAGCCCTCCAGAATCTTTGCCTTAACATACATGCCCTTTGCAGGTCTAGCAGTCACGCCCCCTTTAATCACAACATTCTTCTCATCCAACTCCCTCTCATCATTCAACGCAAATTCAAACCTGCCAATCCACGCCGCTAATAAACAAGCAAACTCTGCTGTCGCAAATCGCTGTCCGATACAACTTCGAGGCCCATGCAAGAATGTTAAGAGTGAGTAATTGCTGTTGGCGCCGCCGTTGGGGTTGTTAAGCCAGCGGTCAGGATTGAATTTCCGGGCATCGGGACCCCAAAGCTCTTCGGACTTGTTGACGGCCCAAGGGATGAAGAGGACGCGGGTTCCTTTCGGGATATTGTGCCCGAGGATAGTGGTATCTACTCCTGCGTCGCGGAGAGTGAGTGGAACGGGTGGGTAGTAGCGGAGGACTTCGCTGCAGACAGCTTGTAGATATGGCATATTGTCTATTTGCTGGCTTGTGACGCTCTCAGATTCATTTAGGCTAGGGAGGTTTCCTCGGATTTCTGCTCGGAGTCGGGTTTGGACGTCTGGGTTGAGGCAAAGCATATAGACTGCCCATGTCATCGCGGTAGCTGTGGTCTCATGGCCAGCGGCCAAGAATGTCATGAGCTGATCGATGAGGTTCTCTTCGCTGAAACCACCACTTTCTAATGCGACACTCAGAATGTCGACATCTGTTAGTTCACGCTTCTCAAGCTTGTCTTTCTTGGCCCGGATGAGCTGCCTGCACGTCGACCTGATAACCGCTGCTGCGCTCTCGATCTCCCCATTTCTCTTGATTGGTAACCTGCTAACAAACCACATTGGCAGAAACAAATTCAGAAGTCCGAGAATCGCGGCTTGACGAGAAGGCTTGAACACCGTCCTGTAGGTCTTGTTCAGCACCGTGTCGGGGTCACGAATGGCTCCAAAATCCTGGCCGAGACCTGCTACACCAATGATATCGAGGGTAGCCCGGCTTGCCCATTCTCCAACTTCAATGACTACATCATCGTTCTCCACGTCCGGCCGCTTTTGGAAGTCTGGCAGATCCTCGTTCCTGATGCCGCCGTCTTTGACCTGCTCCGTCATCGCTTCTACAGCCTCGCGGGATTTCTCCCAGAACAGTGGATATAAATCTTTCACATGTCTGAATGCAAATGCCGGCATGAGATTCTTTCTTTGCATCTTGTGCTCCTCTCCTTCGGCCAACAATATGCCAATACCAAGAAGCCGTCCTAGACCTGATCGAAAATGGTCGGGCTTGATGAAATCGTAGTTTCGAGTTACGAGGACCTCGCCCAGCGCTTTGGGAGATGTGATCATGATGCGCTCCGAGTTCAGGAGACCTTTATACCGAATAATGCCTTCATTTGGGATTGTGTTCACCCTGTAACTAACGTCAGAATTGTAACTGTTTGCGCCTTGCTACCAAGACTCACCAATCAACCATGGGTCCGCCACTTGGCAGCGCAGATATCTGAGCAAAGTGTCCATTCCACCAGCTGCCGCCCGCTGGTTCGGGAAGATATCTTAATGGCGAGAAGAACCATGGGTAGAGAATGATCTTCCAAAAGCACCACCCGAGAAAGCTCAAGACCCAGAACTGTATAAAGGTGCCTATAAATGAAGGCCTCGAAAATAGCAACAGTTCTGGGAAGTGTCCGACCAGAACGTAGCTGAATAAAGCAGATGCCCCAGTCACGATTTTGAGCGGAAAGTCTGACATTGTGATGCTGTCATGGATCTTACGGCTCGAGGACAGCGGACGAGTGTGGAAGGAGGGGCTGAGACTGAGGCTGAGGCTGAGGCTGGACAATTGAAGCAAGAAAGACGATAAATGGATGAAATGATCGCTTTCCCGTGGAGTGAGGGAGTATTCGTTATGGCTGGGGCGAAACACAGCTTCTCGCAATTCTGCCTCCGGTGGGAGTTGATTATCGATTTCGAAGTGACATCTGCGTCGCGCTGGGTTTCAGAGATATGCCGGGGCAGCTAGCAGCAAGTTGGAAGTGAGCAAACGAGCGAACAGCGAAAGTAATTCAGATGAGGGAAATGGGCAAGCTATGTACAAGAAGGAGACGGGCTATCGCACGGAAGAAGTGCTAGTGGTGTTCAGTTCATTGAGGACCTCTCCAGGCATGAAGTACAGGGATTATGATGCGAAGTGCAGGCAGGGAGTTTGAAAGTCCGGACTTTGCGAACCTCGGCTTGTGACTCAGTGCGAGAGTACTTACTCTCCGCCGCAATCCCAACGTGTCTGCTGGTCTCTGAACGAACAGACGAACACATACCGATACCAACCAAAGCATGTGGCTGGGTGAGGAGACGCCGTAGTTCGTCGGGGCGGCGCGTTCTTCGATTCCGGCTGCTAGATTATGAAGTTGGATTCGACCGATCCCCGAAAACAACCAGACTGCAGGGGGAATACGCATACCAAAGTGGCACCACTACGTCGCCCTGGACGGGTTTGTGCAGAAGATCTTGTGGCTTTGGAAGTTGGGGAGAAGAGCGGTCAGCAAACGACAGAGGCTGCGCCCCGAATGCTGGCAGGAGCAAGGCGGGCGAAGGCAAGAGGGCTGCACAGTTACGTTACTGCCAATGTGAGATTGAACTGAGGCTCGAAGCTTCAGGAAAGTGTTGTCTGCGGTATATTTGGGGCAAGCTTCTGTTGCTTTGAGCACCGTTATAGACTTGAATTTATCTCTAATGTGCAGCTAGAAGCTGTACGAAGCTTATTCTCCATACGGAAATTTGTAGGCGAGTGAAAACCACCCATTGTCTTTATTTCTCGTTTGAATGTGAGTGACCTCGGACAACTTCGTACAACTGAGTTCATGTACAAGAAGTCTGACATACAAGCTTGCATCCGAGCGAGACTGGCGCTGGAGCGTGCGCTTCTGGATTCTGTATCATTTTTTTGCGATTGGTGAACAGAGGCCGGCCTCCACCAGATACAAACTGGTAGTGATTTAAGAAGTGTGCATTCACGTTTCGAAACATCCTTAAATGTAGCAGCGGGTGCCAATGCTCGGCCGCTCACAAAAGCTTGCTGAACTTCTCCAGAACGACGCTATGCAAAGACAGCTCTGGACCTCAAAATGTTTCGGATAATCGGCAGCTTGAAATTGTTTACTTCTAACGGACCAAATAGGCTGTTCTCTTCACCTATTAACGGGTGTATACTTACGCGTCACGTGGATGCTCACCAATCAAGGCCGATATAGGCGGAGTGACTCTCACTTTCCACCTCAAGTCTTCATCTCATTTCTCAAACTCTTTCAACCGAGCACCAAGTTTCAGAAGTTGAGCTGAAGAAGATGACAACCCTTGCGACGGTGGGGATCATTTCTCTAGGTGATATGGGGATCGGGGTTGCGAGGCTGTTGATTGCAAAGAACTACAAAGTAATCACGAACCTAGAAGGTAGAAGGTACGATATTTACCTATATATTTCTTTCGTCGAATTGTAGTCGTACAAGTTTTGCGCGTTGAGATTTTTTTGTCCGGTTGTTACACCTGCTTTGAGGTTGAAGTACCACTGTTTGAGTCTACCGTTCTCTTTGGACCCAGTTCATTCATGAGATAGCGAAGCGGAGTAAACGTAAGCAAGTTCGCAACGAATACAAGGTGCTATTATTCCGAAGATATTTATTTAAACTATTCTGTGTTTCGAGTCATGCGCTGCGGTTGCGATTTCCTCAGACTCCTTGCGAGTCTCCGTTGTAAACGCAATCTCAACTCCACTCCTGCTTCACAGTCTTCCTATGCGAATCTGTACCCTCTCTCAAGTGTCTTGGTTAAAGCAACACTGACCAATCTCCAGCCAAGACACCCACGCTCGCGCACAGAAGGCTTCCATCGAAGCACTCCCTACAGACTCTGCCCTAGTTTCGGCCTCAGACTACATCCTCTCCATCGTTCCACCTCGCGATGCTTTAGCAACCGCAAAGCGTATCACAACCGCCTACAAGACCCTCTCAGCACCTAAGGCCAACCCACTTTACTATCTTGACCTGAACGCTATCTCTCCTCGCACTGCTCGCTCTATTGCAGCACTCTTCGCTTCTCAGACACCCACAATCAAACTCGTCGACGGCGGCATCATAGGGGGTCCCCCTTCGCTCAAAGAAGGCACCTGGTCCCTCCCCTCCATTCCTACCTCCGGACCTCACTCGCTAAGCACGGCACCTATCTCTGGCGCTCACCTCCAAGAGACACTCAACATCAAACACATTGGTCCCGAGATCGGGTCCGCAAGCGGGCTGAAATGCTGTTTCGCAAGCACGACCAAAGGCTTCACAGCCCTGTGCATTCAATCCTTCACCACCGCTCAATCTCTCGGCGTTCTCCCTAACCTTCTCGAGGAAATGGGAGTGCGGCAGCCAAATCAGCTGCACAATGCGCAGCGAGGATTGACTGCCATGCCGCCGAAGGCGTACCGGTGGGTCAAGGAGATGGAGGAGATTGCTATGTGTCACAGTGATGAAGGAGGCTTTGTGGGCGCGGGGAAAGGTATCTTTGATGGTGTCGCCGAGGTATATAGGAGTGTTGCTGATGAAACCATATTGGGAGAAGAGAAGACGGAGAGGAGGAAGAGGGGACTTACGGCTGAGGATGTGGCTGAGTGTATGCGTGAGGGTTTGACGAAGAAGAGAAAGAAGGTTGAGTAAGGATGGGAAATTTGCCACACGGTGTAAAAGCGGTTCCCAGAAGGCAGCAGGTCATATGAGTTCGGTGATGAGAAGGTGTGGAGCATAAGAGCTAAAGGAGCCGCTCCTCTTGGCTTGCTTCACTTATTCCGACTTGTCTCCAGTTCCGTACTCTCAGAAATAAGTGTCGACATAACCAGAATAACGCATGAAATTAAACTTCCAAGTCAGGAAAAAGAAAGTCAGAAATGGTAGAACACATTATGTGTATATAAGTAGCTATATCTACATGAAAGAATCTAGTAGTATACAGGGTATCCGAAGCTCCTATCTTAAAACTCCGTCCAATGCAATGAAAAGTTCTCCGTCCTTGTCCAAGGATCTCTGGAATTTAATGCATCCAAATCGCTAAAGCGACAAACGAAATTTGAAGTGTAATGAATACAATGCCACCATCGAGCTTCTCTGCTGCATTTTTCTTTTTAGTAGCTGCTGTTGCGGTAGCTGTTACCATTCCCCCACCATAAGTGACAGTTCCAATAACAGTAATTGCAGTCCCGCTTGGTTCCAAGCTGAGAATGTCACCGCCAACCGTGACTTGCCCTCCTGGAGTGAGAGTTTCTCCTGCAATCACCACATTCGTCTGCGCACGATCAGGCGGAATAATTCCAGTGACGAATGTCGTTGGGGCCGGGCTTGGCAACGTGATGATTTCTCCGCCAATAGTGATCGCACTCCCTGGATACAAGGTTTGAGAACTGATCAAGAACCCACCACTGGAATCGGCAGTAATTGTGGAGCCGCCGACAACAACGACTGATGGGGTAGGTGTTGGCTCAGGGGTGTAGCCGTTGACAACGATACCGCCTCCGGAGGCAACGGAAACACGTTGTCCGTCACTGAGGGTTACCGCTGATCCCGGCTGGATAGTATGGGTGCCGATGACAACCCCGGAGTTCGGGAGCGTTGCAATTGTTTGGGAACCAAGCAAGATTGGCGAAGCCGGTCCGGTTGGTTTGGGGTTCGAGGGAGGACTGGTCGCAAGCGTCGCCGTGGGGCCGTTTCCTGGGTTTCCAATACCAGTTCCAGTTGCACCCGTTCCTGTGGCTCCTCCAGGACCAACACCTTGCGGCGAGGATTGACTTTGACGCTGAGTTGGGACAGAGAAGGGGGGTGGTGGATCGCCATTGACTGGATTGTTTGAGGGTGTTGGCGTCGGCGTTGGGGGCAGCACCACAGGTGGGGAAGAGTGAGTAGGTGGTCCGGGCAGACCAGTGAAGGTAAAGGTTGGCCATGTTAAGGTTGGCCATTGAAAAGGCGGCAAGGTAGACCCTCCACCATTTCCAGGTGGATTAGGACCACCTGATGGCTCATTTGGGGGCTTAACAGATGTTGGAGGGGGTGGCTTGCCGGGTGGTGTAAAGGTTGGCAAATCATGTGGTGATGAAGTAGACGGTCCTCCATTGCCAGGAGGGCCGTTCGGAGGTCCAGGTAGACCCGTGAAGGTTGGCAATTGGAGTGGCGACGAAGTAGTTGTATCCCCATGACCAGGTGGGTTAGGACCATTTGACGGTCCAGGTAGACCTGTGAAGGTTGGTAATTGGAGTGGCAGAGTAGTAGTTGTACCCCCATGACCAGGTGGGTTGGGGCCATCTGATGGGCCCGTAGGAGATTTGATGGACGTGGTGGTGGGATCTCCTTTCCCAGGCGGATTAGTGCTTTTGGGATTCGACGGGAACTCGGGCGAGGTCGAGGCAACCGGGTTGCTGGGTGATGGAAGTGGGTGAGTAATGGGTCCTGTCTTGGCAGGTGGCAAGTCTAAAGTAACTGACACCCCAAAAGCGCCCTGTGGTCCGACATCGCCTCCACCAGGCGTGGCTACAATCGTTACAGTCTGTAAGCAAGAACCTGGGAAACCGACAAATGGCTGGCCCTTCGTGGAGGTGACTGTTGCTGTACATTGGGCGTTCCCAACTGGGGGGTTCGAGGCC
>Ga0302140_10007826_pt1 | contig 13337 bp, 14 predicted proteins | sample I_Bog_E1_1_FD_202095 | JGI IMG/M metagenome (GOLD analysis project Ga0302140, IMG submission 202095) | Peat permafrost microbial communities from Stordalen Mire near Abisko, Sweden - I_Bog_E1_1 | ecosystem: Environmental > Terrestrial > Soil > Wetlands > Peat | place: Sweden: Abisko, Stordalen...
CTCTATATAAATTTTCTATAGTCATCCTTGATCTATAAATTGGATTTTTTAGAAATTATTTTATTAAAAAAAACCCAAATTAAATAAACTTAATTTTAATTTCAAAAATATTTATATAAATCATATCTGTCGATTCAACTTATTTTTTTTTTTTTTTTCAAATTTCTCGACAAAGTTCATTTTCCTTTATTTAAGGCATGGTCGTCCTTTATTATTTTCTTTCACCTCAGGATCAGTTATCATGGGTTCCTCAATTATTTGTGTTGAAACTACTATAAAAATTTTTACGAATAATAGTTAACTTTAAATAATTCCTTCATTTTATCTTGCAAATAACTTACTTGTAAGTAATTTATCAGATTCTTCAGGTTCTGTTTCGTTTCTTAATTCCTTGAATTTTTTTTTCCATCTTATAAAGATTGGCAAATTATCAATATTATTTTCTTGCAGAAATAGTTTGACTCGCAAAATATGGCTACAGGGTATTCCGAGTTGAATATTATAATAGCAAGAACATTCAACTTTATACTTCGAGATATCAACAATATAGACTGTTTCAAAACTTATATCTGAGTGGGTCACTTTAAATATTTTAGACTTTTTTGAACTTTGGCTGCAATTAAAAAATTGAGCTTTCCAGTAATTGTTAATAAATTTGATTTTTGCAAAATCACTATATTTATCTGAAAAAGCTTTGATTATTGGAATCTCCTCAATTTTTTCCTTAATTTCATTAAATTTATTGGTTTCATCATGAAAAGTTTTATCAATTTTGTTAAAATAACTATCAAACTGGAAAAATCGGATTATGAGTTCTGGTATTGATATTGACGAATTCTTGAGCATTTGCTTTAGATATCTATTTACATTTTCCACTCGATTAGTTTCATATATTCCCAGATTCCGGCTATATTTCTTATAAGCATAACACCATTTTTCTATCAATTTAGCTGAATTTTCCAAATAAACTTTCTTATCTTTGGTTAATAAATTTGAGCTCAATGATTTTTCCAATATTTCTTTTGATTGTTCCTTATGTTTATTAAATGGCAAATAAACTAAGTCCTGATAAAATATCATTTTTTTTGTTTTTCTTGTTCTCTTGCATTCTCATTATCATTAATGGCATTTTTGGGTGATATCAAGATTGATGCAAAATGTTTTTTGAAATTAACAGACTTATGCCATGAGCATATTTGGTGATCAGATGAAAGGAATACAGTTTCTACAGCAGCAATTAGGGCAGGGTCTTCATCTGTAATGATGACATCAGGTGATCTTTCTATTTCATTGTAAATTCGAATGAAATTATTGAAGTTGTTCAAAGCCCATTTAAAATTCTCAGCTGAGACAAAATCCAAAAATGATACTTTTTCCGTTATTATCGACACCAACGAGAATTAATAAAGGTAACCTGAATCTATAATTTTAAAATCATAAACTGAAATTTTAAGGAAATTTTATACCTATTCGTTCCAAAAGTCGTGTCGAGAATTAAAACATCTGAAAATTCATTATATAATTTTAGCATTTTCTGTGAGGTGAAAATTGCATTTTCAACTACATTATCAGAATCCAATTTCAGTTCGCAGTAATAATTAAGATTCTTTGCTTTCATATCATTAAAAATATCAAGCAAACATTGAAATTCTTTTGTTTTTTTCCCAAATAATACAGACTCTATCTTCCGGCAATAATTAGCTATGACATGGTAATCAAAAGTGGTATCGAACTTTTCGTTGGCAGTGATCAATTTTGAATGCGTGGTTTTTGTGTTGAAAGTTGCTTTTCTTAAAGTTGATTATATAATTAGATTCGTTATTTTTTTTCATGAAATACATAAAAAAGGGGCAATCTAAAAAGAAATATTAATAAAAATGATTAATTTAATATAATTTACTTTGTTTTTTAGTCCTTTCTTTCTCATAGAATTTGAATTTGTATATAGCATTTTTCATGCCATTAAGTTTTATAAGTCTAAATCCCAATTTTATCGAAATTTCATTGATAGCAGTCTTTAATAATTTTTCATCTTGAAATTTACTATCAATTGATTGGAATTTATTAAACATCTCTTTAGATTCGGATTCATTATTATTGTTTTCTTTTTTTTCATTATCGTTTTTATCTAGGTTAAGGTTGTCTTGAGACATTTCATCTTCATCCACTTCTTCATAAAGTCTTAAATCATTTGGATCTATGTGACTCATGTTTGAACATTCTGATTCTATTTTGAAGTTTAAAATTTTCTTGTTATATAGACTTACATTACGAGAAGAAAATAACGGTAAATCTGAAAAACTAAAACTTGTTTTCCTTGGAATTTTTCTGTTTATTTCCTGTTCTTCCTTATTTTCTTCTTCTATAAGAAAGATTTAATCTATTAAATGTAAAAAATGCATACTTGTTTTATCGATAAGTTCTTTCTGATTTTCATTATTAAGTAAAATATTAATGTTTTCTTCGCTTCCTATAGAATTTTCATTGTGAAATACATTTGGTTCATTCGAAAAGATATCATTGATTCTGAGTTTGATTTCTTTTTTATCTATTTTATATTGATCAATATTGGGAAGGGAGTCTACAAATTTTTTTAATTTCATCGAATATTGATCTTGATTTTTTATTTCGTCATCGTAGAGACATTTAAGACATTTAGGATCATTTTCAGCCTTGAACAGGTTGTAATTGCATATAAAACATTTTATTTTTGTCAACTTAAACCCTTTTTTAAAATAATTTATTAGAAACTTTTCAAATGTAATGGAAAATTTATCCCAGTTCAATGGTGCAAGAATGGGTTCTTTCATATAACTTTGAATGGACTTCCATTGGTGCTTTGCTTCAATTTTTGAAGGTGTTGGCAACTTCTTGAAATGGGCCTTTAACTCATTTATTTGATTATGGACAGAAAATAAGAAATTTTTCGATTCTTTTGTTTTGCATGCAAAACAAACTTTTTCATTGTCAAGAGAAGAAAGCAGAGAATACCCACATATTAAACAAGATTCTTCTAAGAGTGACCAGCCTGCCATTATTTTCGAATAAATCTCTGATGATATTTCATTTTCTAGATCTGCCATTGATATTTTATATCTCAAAGGAAATTAAAAAAAAAAATTAATATCAAATTTTGATAGAGTTCTTAATGAAAAAAAAAGTAGATTAATATAAAGAAATTTGGAAAAAACTTTAAAATTTTTTAAAAGGGAAAAAAAAAAAGAGAAAAAAAAAAATTATTTTTTACTACGAAAATAAAATAAAATTAAGAAAAATATTCCAAAACATTTCTTATTTATTTATTTTTTTATTCTTATTTATTTCTTAAATAAAAAATTAAAGATTTAAAAAAAATCAAAAACAATTAAATTTCTAATCAATTATGGGGTTTGCAAAGACTGCCTGATTTTCAATCCCAGCTAGATTTTTTCCCCTGAGAAATTTAAAATACCCCTTTTCCCCCCAATCTTCCCCCCATGAGTTCTTCAAGACCCAATATTTCAACAAGTTGCCTTCATGTTCTGCTTCACCCCACCCTACGCAAACCACTGCATGATTGGTGTACATCCACGGTTTTATATCATCTCTTTCATTCGATTGTTTCAAATTTTTTGTTGGGTTAGTGATAAACACTCCTGTAGAATAATAATATAAGTCCGGGCTTGCATTCAGGGCCACAACCACAGGTCCGTTCTGATAAATTTCTTTCATCATGGCCTTATCATTGGTGCTACCATAAAACCCCCCTCCAACATAACCATAGTCACTCACTTTCCATACTTTGCCTTGAAAACAGCTTTCTTCACATCTTTGATCTGATATCAAAGGGGAACAACTTTCTTCAATATACCCTCTTTCTGCTCCTTCTTTCGCCACCAGAAATGGATAGCCTCCATTACAACCTTGATTATAGTAAGTGCAGGATAAAGTTCCACCACTTGAGAGATAAGGTTTATATTTGAACCTAGATTTGACTCTTATTCTAGCCTCAATCATAGACAGTGTAGATAACGCATAACATGATCCGCAATCGCCTTGTCTTTTGATTGGGGTGTCATAATTTGTGGATTCATAGGACCTCCAATCGAAACATCTGGGGATTTCCGAGTTCGAGTGCCCACATAGATCGAGCGGCTCTTGAGAGGATTCCTGAGAAAAGGAAAATGGTTTCTGGTAGTTTTGTGATTTTTTGAGAAATTTTCGATGGGATGGTTTTTCAACTGAATATTTTTCGGAGGCCTGCAAGAAACTCATACGATATTTGTATGATTTATATTCAGTAAGTCCCAAAAGCTGCTTCATTTCCTTATGGGTTTTATTGGACATTATGGATTCATGGAATTTGGCCTTCCATGGGCTTTTGATCTTATCATCATTGATGTATTCAATGAATCTATAATCAGGCACAAAGGCTTGTTGAAGCTCGATGTTTGGATCTTGCAGGTATTCAGCATGGGGAACTTCATATAATTGCTCATTTTGTTGGAATCTCTCATATAATCGCATGTTATCATAATAGTCATTTTGGGAATTAATAGGACCGTTACCTTCATTGTTATCATCATTTTTCGTTGTCACCATCAAATCCCTCCTTTCAACTATTTTGTTATCCTCATTACTATCAGAAGTCTTTAAAAATTTCTTCTCAAATATTGAATCAGCCTGATATTTTCCATTTTTCTCACCATAAAAACACCCCCAATAATCATTCGTCGGATCTCTAACCCACCCCTGGAAAGTTTCATTGCAAAACGAATAATAACCCTTCGTTTCTTCATCATCTTTATCTGTAGGCGCCTTCACACCATCAAACCTATATTTAGAAAACGCAAATAAAATTCTATTAGAAGCACGGATCTCAAATCCTTCATCATATACCATGGTCCACGTTCCAACATTGACACCTTGGGAATCTTGAAGAATGTTTGGTAAATTCAAATTGACTTTCATTGTTTCGTTTAATCGAAAGGTGGTTTTGAAATCGTTTGATAGATGATCAGTATTTTGATCTGGGTGTCTATGGGCACATGAAGGGTAAGAAGACTGGAATGGGGTTAGGAAGAAGGTCCACGAACCAGCTATGTTCTTCGCCAGACAATGAACTGGAAGGTCGCACTTCAAAATGAAAGGAAATAAGAAAAAAATTAATAGTAAATAAAGCTTCATTTTTAATTTCGGTTTTTGTTCTGAGGAAAGCAAGAATTAAAAGTTATTTGAATTTTACAAACAACTATTTCAGTTCACCATATTAAATAAAATTTGTAAAAATTAATAATTCATGTTTTTTTCCTTCTGATTTTATTGATTCATACCAGAATTTCTATCTTGACTTTTCATATATTTTGTTCAAGCCTAATAATTTTTGTCATAAAATAAAATTTATTCTTAATTTCTGATATTTTTACACAATGTCTACATCTGATCAAAAAGACCACTACAATTTTGATTACGTCCAAAGCAACAACAATCAGCAACCCATGCTTCAGTCTGTGGAGATCGATTGTGGTCCTACTTTAACCATAGACGACATTCGGATGGAAAGTCGTTTGGTCATGAAAAGATTGACAGCAGTTACTTGTGTCTCCTGTACCTTCATGTGTTGTGAATTCATAGGTGGTTGGCTTTCTAATTCATTGGCTATTTTAACTGATGCAGCGCATCTACTTTCTGATGTTTCAGGTTTTGTAATTTCTATTTTCTCAATCTGGGTAGGTTTGGTTCCAGCTAAGAGATCTAGTCTTTCTTATGGTTATGTTCGAGCTGAAATCATAGGCGCCTTAACCAGTGTGCTCATTATATGGGCTTTAACTGTATGGCTAGTTATAGAAGCAGTCAATAGAGTTGTGAATCCGACACCAGTTAATGGCTTGATCATGACCATTACATCGATAATTGGATTGTGTTGTAATTTGGTAATGGGGCTGATTTTGAATACAAATATCTGCGGGAAAATAGAGATCGAGCCGAGAATCAGCAAGATGTCAAGAATGAAAAAAGAAGAAGATCTATATTTGGAAACGAAGAAAACAATGGAATTGGAAGGAAAACCTGTCCATGAACGAAAAACCGAAAACCCAAATTTAAGAGCAGCAGTCATCCACATTATGGGTAATATCAATTTTTAATAATTTGATGCTTATTTAAAAAAATTATGAAGGGGACACCATCCAAAGCCTGGGGGTTATTCTGGCAGCTGTGATCATTTTAAATAATCCTGATGCAATTATAGCTGATCCGATTTGCACCTTTGTCTTTTCGATCATTGTCTTATCGACAACTATCGGAGTCGCAACAGAATGTGTTAGATGCATGATGGAAGCAGTGCCTGTGGGCATGGATGTTATTCAATTGGAAAATGATATTAACAAACTAACCGGATTAAAAGATTTACATGATTTACATGTTTGGTCGTTAACCACAGGAAAAACATCACTTTCAGCTCATATCACTTCAGAAGACCCTACTACTACCATGATTGAAGCCAATAAATTGTTTTTGAAGTATGGAATTTATCATTCGACAATTCAGGTGGAAAATTGGGCTGATAGAAAAAGAATCAACTGCAGACATTTGAAAACTAATTTAATACATGAATAATAAAAAATTCATAGAAACAAAAGAAAAAAATTGGAAAGTTAAAAAAGGATTTTTAAAAGAAAATAAATTTATTAATTGGTAAATGATAAAAAAGGGAATAAACTGTTTTATTGACTCTTAAAAAATCTATCTGGCTCAAGTTTATATATACTATTAAAGGATATTAAGGCCACTAATACTAAATAAAATTGCAATCATCTTAATTTTTTCTTTTGAGTTTTTTCTAATAAAAAAAAAAAAAATCTTAACGAATTTTACAAAGTTTTAAATAATCAAAATAATATTTCATACTAAATATAATTAAGAACTCATTTGCAGACTTTTCAAAATTTTAATTTTTTCAAGTCTGATTCTCAAAAAATTGGTTGCATATCCAAAGAAAATTATGAACCCTCCCTCTATACTTAAAAAGATCGCTTCTTTTTTTCCAAAACGATCAAAAGTGATATCTTCCATTATATAGATGAAGATGATTAGATCGAGAATAAAGCTCAAAAAAGCGAAACATAATAAGTATAAAACACAAATCATTAATTTGGAGTCTTTTTTTATCAAAGCACAACCAGAAATGAAATTTGCAACAAACCAAATAATATTTAATGTGAGGCTGACAACTCCGAAAAAGAGGATCTTTCCAAATAGAAAGTTGATATCTTTGGTATAAAATATCACAAAAGTGTTGATTGCGCTGAAAATATGCAAAAACGAGAGAAAAACAAATAGCAAAATATACATAAAACCTAACCTTTTCAACTTTCCCTTCTCTTTTATCAGTCTATGTGATGATTTTTCTAATAAAAGACTACTACTGCTGTCAGAATCTGAATCTGGATTGAAACTTTTCCTTTCTATTTCTTTGATAATCGTTATGATGTTGGTATCGAGTTCTGCACTATTAACAGTCAGTTGATTGTTGTTGAGAGTGGATTTATTAGATTTTTCATTCGCAATTTCAAAAGAATTACACTCATTTTTCAATAATGCATACAAAGGGTCTTCAGTCATTGTTTACTGGTGATTTCAATTCTAAGTAAACAAAAAATACAAATTAACTAGAATTTTTTTTTACATTCAGAAATGCGAGATAAGTATATGAGGAACGAAGAGATATGATATGAAGCAGACAAAGAAGAATTTTACTTCCAAAAATTTATTTTTTCTAAATTTGTTTTATTTAATTAAATTCCATGGTTTGTCTTATTATTTAAAATCATTCCGTTTTTTCACATTAATACCTATTTTAATTCTAATTAATTGCATGTCATAAATTTTATGCTCAATTTAATCAATGCCTCTTCAAAAAAGAAAAATTCAAATTTTCGGCAAAATAATAAAAAACTTGGATGATTATTTATATAAAAGTTTTAATTAATGTCTTCTAAACTTATTAAAATTAATAAAAATTCCATGCTAAATACACAAAACACAAATAATGAAGAAAAATGCAAATCTTCTTTTACTATTGAATCTACAAGACCCACATTTACCGATAAAACACATATTCCATTAAATTATGTGCCCAACAAAAAGCGGAATAATCGATATGTGGAGAAAAGTTACGATAAGGATAAGGACCCACGAATTTATTATTCCTTATCTCGCCCAATAAAATCGAAGACCCCTGCCAAAACAAGCCACAAGCAAAGAAAAACTGAAGTTTCAATGGAGAAAAACAAGGAAAAACCACAAAAAACAATCGAAAAGTTCGATAACATTTTCGAAAAAAACCAAAATTACCTTTGTAAACATAAAAACAATTACGAAGAAACATTGAAAAAACTTTGCGAAAAACATGAATCAAATAATCAAAATATCAAGGTTTATTCGCCTTCTATAAAAATGAAAGAATTTGATCAAAGTTTTAAATTGACGGGGCTTTTTAAGAAAACTGTTTTCGAAAGTCCATCTGGACTCAAAGCAAAAATATTCGAAAATTATGAGGAAAGTATGGAGAAAATTGAGAATCTGTATAAGAAAAATGATATGGCTATTAGAGATTATATCAAAATCAAGGACAGTTTGAATTTTTGTTATTTAGTAAGATATTTATATGCCTTTCCTCAAATTTTTTTCGAGAACCCGATATATAAAAATATTATAAAAAGTTGAAGTTTTTATTAAAAGTAGAGAACCAACCTGAGATCTGCTAAACAAAAAACATGAACAAATGAAGCAAAGTCACGTTTTACTTATAAAAATGGAAATTTTTTAAGCGGACGATTCCCACTAAACATTAATAATTTTACTAAAATTTATAATGTTTTTATTGAGAGAGAGAAAAATATTCTTTATAATGACGTAAAAATGAAAAATAAGACAAAATAATCAGAAATTTTTTTTGATGAGCATTCAATATACAATGTGATAATTTATACAAATGTTTATGTCTAAATTAAAATATAAATTATGTTGAAGGACTTTGAAAATAGTAAATTTAGTAAAATAATAAATTTTTTTTTAGCAATTTGGGAAAAATATTATAAATAAAATAAAAGAAAAAATTTTCGTCAGTTTGAATAAAAAAAATTTGAAATTTAAAAAAAAGAAATCAATGTCACAGCCAAATCCCCGCCCCTCCCTTTTCGCTTCCTTCAGTCAGAACCTCAACAAAATCTTTAATCTTTCCAACATAAGTTGCACCAATTCAGATACTGTCAAAAAGGACAACAAGGAAAATTCTGTTGCAACTCTGCTCCAAAACGATCCGAACCTTTGTCCTCAACATCTGAGAGATAGAAGTCATTTTTGTAAAGAATGTCAAACTACCCTTTGTTTTGTATGTGCTTCAGATCACATCCCTTCAAAGCATGAAATTTTGGAGTTTTCTGAATTGGGTACCTTCATGAATAAGAACATCCAAAATGTGGTGAATCATGTGGAATTTTCTCAGGAATCAATGGTAGATTCTGAGTTCCCTGATTACAAAAAAGAAATTGAACAGGGACTAAATGTTATGAATGAAGCCAGGGAGGATTTGATCACTATGGTTAGTTTGTATTTCGAGAATTTGGCATACAAATTCAGAGATTTGTTCAAAAAAGTTCCATCAGTTTATCAAGTCACAGAAATCAAAACCAACCTTGAACTCGTCAAAAAGGAAGCCCTGACCTTCGAAAAACTAGCCATGACTACCAAAAAACCAGACATTGCCGAAATCAAACGTTTCCTGAACTGTGACATTTGGGAAAAAATCAAGGGGTTGACCAATGAATATGAAAATCTCAAGCAAGTGAAAAGCAGCAACAAAAGAATCAACCTACCAAATATCCAAACTAATAAACCTTATATAGAACAGATTTTCAATGAACTACCTAATTATTGCAATGCTATCCCAGGCACTGACTCCTATTATGACCAAATCAAAAAGATCAGAGTGGCCACCCCTAATTACTTCCTTCCTGAATTCGAAAGCTATCTCCCATATGTTGATGATTTAAATGAGAAGTTACATCTTTATAATCTTTCAAAGGAAGCTTCCGAAAGTTACAACTTAACAGTTTCAGCTGAGATCCCAGCAGACCATTCGTTGATAATAACACCAAATTTGGAAATCTTTTTGAGTGGTGGAATCCTGAAAAATGGAGAACTTTCTGCACAAACTTTCCAATGCAGTCCTTTCAATGAGACAAGTCATAATGAAATGAATGGAGAAAGTTTCCATACAGGTATTCCTTTGAAAGAAAAGAACAAGATGCTACAGAAAAAGGTCGCACATTCGTTATGTTATGTCAAAAACAAGATTTATTGCATTGGAGGAAAGATCAACAATAATGAAAGAACTAAAAATTGTGAGCGGTATGATGTTGGATCAAATAAATGGGTAGAAATCGCTCCCTTAAACCACGAAAGAACAAGACCGGCCATCACATCTTTCGAAGACCATTATATTTTTGCGTTCTTTGGATGTGACAACTCGGACATCTGTAAAACCATTGAAAGATATGATATTAACGCTGATAAATGGATGATTTTGAATGCATTGAATCAATGGCCACAATTTGAAGTTGGCTTTGCAAGTGCCACTCAAATCAATGCCAACCAAATTTTAGTCTTTGGGGGGTTCTATGAGGGTTCCAAACATAATAATAAAAGGGAGTTGATTTTTAATAACAGAGGATTATTGTTTAATGTGAATGAAGGCAGCTTTGTGAATTTGGGAGCTACATTGCCTGTGAACTATTGCCAATCTTATCCTCCTGTAGTTGTGAACAATAATTTATATAGTTTAGGATATGTGGTGAAAAGTGTCGTACCAAATTTCAATAGATATATGGAAGCAGATTATGTGTTGAAGATAGAAAATGGGAACATCCAATGTAGAGATGTCTTTTCCTATAAATAAATAAAGAATTAAATTTGTTTTTATTTCATTCAAGCATTTAAAAACTTCTTTATGAATACATGTTTTAAATAAAAAATATAGAAAAATTTGAAAATTTTTGAAAAATTATCGTTAAATTTATTAGATTTATCGCCTCCGCTTTTGAAAAATTTAAAGTCCAAATATTAAAAATCAGAAAAAAACACTAAATATTAAAAATCAAAATTTCACACTATTTTCTTTTTTAAATGTCAAATCATATGCAAACTAAACCCAACAACACCCTTATATATAGTCCTACTCCTGTAAAGCTCAACATTACCCCCCCTACCTCCCCTTTTGGCCTATTTACTCGCAATAAATATGAATCTCCAATGATTTCCCCATTCAAAGTTCCTCATTCTTTTAAGTATTTTTAGAAAAACCTAACCGAACTTTTCATTAAAGCATATTTCTCTAGGAGTCCCAACACGAAACCCTACAAAAAGTTTATGAACAATGAAGACAATGAGGCAGAAAACATGAACACCAGCCCCAAATTCGCCAATAACTTCCAAGACATTTTCATTGATATCAAGCATTTTCCGAATTTTTCCGGCAACGAGCAAGAAATTTCCAACTTTCAATCGCCAGTTTCTAAATTTTTGTAAAAAATTAAAAAAATTTAATATTCTGCAAAATGTTTTAAAATTTTTTTTCAGGCCTGGCAACCAATGGAATGAACAAAATACTAATAATGAGCCTGAACGATCCATAAATCCGCAAATTAAGAAAGCCCATTATTGCAATTGCAAAAAAACGAAATGTTTGAAACTCTATTGTGAATGTTTCGCCATAGGAGAAGTCTGCGATTCAAATTGCTGTTGTCATGATTGCAGCAATACCAACAATAACGCCTTAAGACATAATACAATCGAACAGATTCTTTCCAAAGATCCGCAAGCTTTCAACGCAAAAATCGAAGCCTCTGCCAACAAAAAAATTAACCGAAGAGGGTGCACATGTCGAAAAACCAATTGTCTGAAAAAATATTGTGAATGTTATCATGCGGGCATCCCATGTTCGGAATTTTGCAAATGCGACCATTGTAAAAACAACGAATTTTTCATCAAAGAAAGCGCTTTCAAGAAATTGGCCATTGTCACGCCTCTGAAAGAAGATGAAAATAAAAGCGAAGACACCATTGATACTTCTTATAAAAAAAATGGGTTGTTTTTGGGAAGCAGAAATTCCTATAGTCCAGAATTGTGGCTGTCAGAACCGAGGAAACAAAGGAAGATGACGAATAAAAACGGGAAACAGGAAGAAAGCAATGGAAAAATTATAATAGAGAAATCATTGATTTTTTAAGCGGAATGAATATCGCAGAATTTTTATTAAGTTTGTGTTTTTTATTTAATTTAAGAAAAAACCTTGATTAAGCTGTTTCGTAGAAATTTAAATTTGAGTCGTTTTTTTTTAAATAATAAAGTATTTTTTTTAATTTTCTGTTAAGTTTTTTATTTTTTTAGGGACCAATGTTTTCATATTTTATTTCCATTCGTTTAAAAATAATGATGTTTTTATAATCATTTATTTAAAAAACTTGATTTATTTATTGTTTTAGCTGAAAAGCTTTTTCAATTGCGTTTCCAAATCCATTTTTATTTTTGATCCTTCTTTTTTGAATGCTTCCGTTTGAACCTGTTTTTCTTTCATTAACAAACTTAATTGGAGACTTTGTTGGGTTTTTTCGGTGTCATCAATTTGTTCAATATACAATAAAAAGCTCAATTTTTCCTGGGAAATAAACTCCTGGAATTTAAAAAGATATGAATTCTCCTCTCCTTCGATTTTTTTCGATTCTTTGATATTTTTCTCTAAAATTTTCTTGATATTGCTCTGTTTTCCTTCGATCGCAAAATTCACAACCGGGATTTTATATTTTAGAAACAAATTCTCAGAAGTCTTTTGTGAGATATCTTGAAATGTCCTAAAAAAAAACTTATCAAACTTTATGCAAAATCTGTTTTCAAAAATTTCCCCAGCGTTTCTAATAAAATTATGTAATTATGAAGATATGTTTTTTTGTGAGATACATATAGGAAAATTCAACGGTGATAGATCTATCTTTTTCATCAAGAGAACTCAAATGAGGTTTGAGGAAAATGGAAAATGCCTCTTCTTTGCCTTCGTGAATTTGGATGAATTCAAATTTTTTGATATTAAAAGTAAAGTCTAAAAATTTTAATTTTATTAATGAGAGAAAAAAATTGATACCTTCATTTTCTTCAAATTTCACTTCCAAATTTTGGATCTCAGTTTTCGTTCTATTTTGAATAACTCCGTTGAATGCATGAATTCCATTTTTTCTTAATGTTTTTTTTGTTTTCTCAATGTCAAAACTGCTCTTTTGAAGAGTAAGAGCCATAACTTCATC
>Ga0302140_10007828_pt1 | contig 13334 bp, 5 predicted proteins | sample I_Bog_E1_1_FD_202095 | JGI IMG/M metagenome (GOLD analysis project Ga0302140, IMG submission 202095) | Peat permafrost microbial communities from Stordalen Mire near Abisko, Sweden - I_Bog_E1_1 | ecosystem: Environmental > Terrestrial > Soil > Wetlands > Peat | place: Sweden: Abisko, Stordalen...
CAACCCCATCTCGACGGGGGTACATTAAAATGTATTGTTAGAAACGCGAGCTTGTATCTACATTATGTATCTATATCTTACACTCGAATATGAATCCCACTCTCGCCATAACCTTACCCATGTACCTGAATCTAAAGCTATTTAACACAAGGCGAGAAGTTCAATGAGTGCCGCTATAGACACTTCTGTCACTTTAGCTCCTGCCAAATACCGTCAATTTCGGCGCGCGGCCCTGATGCCGAAGTAGAAGCGAGTGGTCCTTCCGGTCAAAGTACTCGTTCAATAGTGCACGATCGATTGCTCTAACCTCCTGGAAGCAAGTGCGCTGCGATACTCGATCTCTACTCCAACTCAAAATCCATTCCATTGCCGCCATCGGGTATGGTCGCCTGCCATGCATGAATCCCACTGTTCCATATCGCATTCACTTGCCCGCCCTGAAATGTGCCATGACCTGTAAGGTCCGGCAGGCCATACACCTCGATGGTTATCTTTGACCACCACGCCTTATAGCTGCCCATATGCGGTCCCACATGAACATGAAGCGCGCCGCCATCCACCCGGCAAGTGCTATCCATCCGCAGGAACACACCCTGTTTGAATTCGTAGCTTGTCCCGTCATCCTGATAGAGCGTCCCCTTGCAATCTTCACCCATATACACGCGCAGGGTGAGCGGGCCGGCCGGCGTCTCCATTGTGCTTTGAGTAAGTGGCGCAACAGGCACGATAGAACCTCCCCTCACATAGACCGGCAACAATGCGAAGCTGGGATCGATGATCACCGGCTTCGAGCGAGTTTCCGCCGCTGGCGCAGCAACGCCTTTCTTCTGTTCCGCATCGCGGCTCTCCAGGGCGGTTGAGCGATTGATCCGCTCTCCAGTCCAGTAGTCATACCAAATGCCCGGCGGCAGTTGCACTTCATACGTGTCCAATTCATCGGAGTAAGGCGCGGGGGCCACCAGAATATCCGGGCCAAATAGAAACTCCGCGGGTGAGTCAAGGTCAATGGGATGATGGTCCACGGCCGCGTCTGGAAATTCGAGAAAGAGTGTTCGCTCAATGGGAAGACCGGTTCGCGACATCTCCTCTGCCGTGGTGTAGAGATAGGGCAATAGCTTATATCGCTCTTCAATATAGCGGCGACGGATAGCCTCTTGCTCCGGCCCGTTCGCCCAGGGTTCCTGATCGTTGGTTCCCGCCGCGGTGTGATCCCGGTCTATCGGCTGAAAGGCGCCAATCTCAAGCCACTTGGTAAGCAAATCCGGCTGCGGCGACCCGGCAAAACCGCCCACATCCGCCCCACTCAGCGCGAACCCGCTCAACCCCAGGTTCTCCAGTGACGGAGTCGTCAACCGAAGGTGGTTCCAGGTTGAGCTATTGTCGCCGGTCCATGTCGCGGCATAGCGCTGCCCGCCCGCATAACTCGCTCGCGTCAGCACAAATGGTCGCACATTCGGTTCCAGCTTTCTTAACCCGTCATACGTCGCGCGCGAGTTCTCCATGCCATAGATGTTGTGGATCTCAAGATGGCTCGCTGTCCGTTTGGCGAACCCAGGCTCGTCAATTCGATGCTGCACATTGTCCGGCATGGTCTTTGACGGCACGCCGAAAACCGCGGGCTCATTCATGTCGTTCCAAAAACCTGCAACGCCATCGGCCACAAAATCCTTATAGAGCGAGCCCCACCATGCGCGTGTCTGCTGTTGCGTGAAGTTGGGAAAGACACTATCGCCAGGCCAAACCTTTCCCACATAGGTTGAGCCGTCCGGGTTCTTCACAAAATGATCGCCAGCAACACCGGAGTCGTAGGGAGCATATCCCGCATCCGGAAGCTTCGCAATGTGAAGATCGGTAATCGCCACCACGTGAAACTGTTGATTGGCGAGATCCTTGATCATCTGCTCAAAGGTTGGAAATCTCTCCCTGTCCACCGTGAATGGCCGATTGTTTTGCTGATAATCGATGTCGAGATAGATCGCGTCCGCCGGTATCTTGTCCGCGCGGAGACGGCTCGCAATCTCGCGAACCCTGGCTTCGGGATAGTAGCTGTAGCGAGATTGCTGATAACCCAACGCCCACAGTGGAGGAAGCGGCGTTGGTCCCGTAAGCCACCCATAATCTTCCACCACTTGCTTTGGCCCGGGACCATAAATCAGGTAGTAGTCCACCGCGCCGTTGGGAGCGCCAAAGGAGTAAGCATTGGCCGACTCCTTGCCAAAGTCGAAGCTCGCTCGCCATGTGTTGTCGAGTAACACTCCCAGAACCCGGCCTTGGTTCCAGGATAGAAAGAAAGGAATACTCTTATAAACCGGATCGGTAGATTCCTGCCAGCCGTATGTGTCGGAGTTCCAATCGGTAAATGCCTGATTGCGTCTGTCGAGCGGGCCGGCCTTGTCGCCGAGACCAAAGAAATGTTCCTCGGGCGTCATTGTCTTGTAAATCCGAAAGGACGAGCCGTAAAACTCAATCGGCCGTTCGTCCTGTTGCAGTACGTGCCCGGCAAGATCGCTGACCGTCAGCCGCATATCGTTGTCGAAGCTCACTCGCAGTGCTTTGGTGCTAAATCCCGTTTTCTCGCTTGTTACAGCCACACTGGATTCGCGCGGCCCGGACAATACCGCCCAGGATGCGTCTTCGCCAAAATTCCCATTGTGCCCCGCGCGCACACGAAGTATGCCGTCTCGTAAAGCAGTTACTCTAACACTAACTCCATTTCGGGATGCTTCGATGCCGTTCGATAACATGTGCGTCTGGATAGAAGCTGAATGATTTTCATGGGCCTTCTGCGCCATGCAAAATGACCCCGGCAATCCGATGCAAACGATAAAAAGAATAAGTGCCGAATAAGTGCAAGTAGAAATCGTTTTCATGAGTGTGCCTCCCCGGCATCGCAGCAGTGTCTACTTGAAGTGCATTGAGGACTTATCGCACTTCATACAGCGTCATCGACTGCGCCGGCTCTTCGATTTGCAGTTTTCCTTCACGGATCAAAGGATCGGCTGCCTCAGCAGGCATCAGCGTGCGAAACTCCGTACAACCTTCCAGCGCCGTCTCGCTCTCCGGAATCACGACGAGTTTGCTTTGTTGCGCCTTGTTCGCAATCACCAGGTATCTCTCCTTCTTGTGATCGGAAGAGCATCCTGCTTCCTCCGATGAACGCACAAATGCAAACACATCGGAATCGGCAACCAGGTTCTGCTCCAGGCCTGTTTTCAGCGCAGGATGAGCCGCGCGAAGAGAAAGCAGACTCGAGGTCCACGCAAAGACATCTTCTTCTGACGCGGTGCGCCCGTTCTGGGTAAAGGCGCTGTGCGTGTCTCCCGCGAACCCCCCGGGGAAGTCATGGCGGTCGTCCGGATCTGGGCCGCCATCCATCCCGATCTCGTCACCCGAATAAATCTGCGGCATGCCCCGCAACGTCACAAGAAGCCCAAGAGCCAGCTTGAGTTTTGCGATGGAACCGTTCGCCTCAGTAAGAAACCGCGTGGTGTCGTGGTTGCCGATGAAGGTAACCAGCCGCTCGGGGTGTGGGTAAAGCGAGTCTTGGCCTAGAACCTTCTCAAGCTCCGTCATCGGATGATCATGGGCTATAACGTCGCGCAGCGCGAAGCAGAGTGGAAAATCGAAGGGCGTATCCAGGCCGGTGTCGATGCCGTCGTGTGTTATACCTCCGGCAAAATATGAAGTAACCTCCGGATCGCGATGAAATATCTCGCCCACCGTAGTCAGGTGCGGGTAAACACCATGCAACGTCTCGTGAAAGTCATGCCAGAAAGCGCGGCTCACATATGGAAAAGTATCAAGGCGAATCCCATCCAAATTCGCAGTTTCAACCCACCACATTGCATTCTGGATCAGATAGCGTGAAACCAGCGGATTCTCCTGGTTCAGGTCGGGCATCGCGTCCGTGAACCACCCATTGGTTATATCCCGCCACGCCCGCCTTGGCGCATGAGGATCGACAAGCTTGTAGAAGTCGCTTTGCACTGCGCGATGACTCTGAAGCGTGCCATGAAACCAATCGGGCGTAGGCGGGTCGTGCACCCATGGATGCTGAACTCCAATATGATTGGGCACTAGGTCGATCACTAACTTCATGCCCCTGGCATGCAGCGCATCGGAAAGATTCCGATAATCGTTCAGGGTGCCGAAGTGTGCATCCACCGAATAGAGATCCGTGGCCGCATAGCCATGATACGATTGCGGCATGGCGCCGTTCGAATCTACCGGCGTGGTCCACAGCGTGGTAACTCCAAGGTCAAGTAAATAATCCAGGTGCTTCTCTATTCCTGCCAGGTCGCCGCCGTGCCACCCACGCGGCGCAGCCCGATCGTCACCGGGCGGATTATTAGCCTTGTCTCCATCCGCGAAACGATCGGTCATCACCAGATAGAGCACATCGGCGGAAGAGAACCCGCGATGCGCATTTGGATCGCGAGAACGTTCCGCCAGTACAAACCCTTGCCGCGCGCTGCCTTCCTTGTTGGCGGCGCCGATCATCAGTGTTTGCGCCGCGGCTGAGCGAGTGTCCAGCCATAAAAATGCCCAGTGACCATTGGCCGAAGTTTCGGTGCGGATGAGTTTTACTCCCTCGCCCTCCACCGTGAACAATGCCTGTTGAAGCCTTTCGCCCCGCACCAGCAACATAGGGTCGGGCAGTCCGGCATACCAGCCGGGCGGGTCGATCTTATCTATGCAAGGTGCGCTTGCCGTCTGCGCCGGAGCGCAGGTTGTGGTTGTTTGCGAAAAGGAAAATACGCCGCATGCCATCAGGAAGACAGAGAATACGAGCATGCGCCTGCGCAGCGTCATTGCGTAACCTTTCCTATGTGCAGGAGAGTGCCGGCTACTCGCTTTGGCGTTGTAGTTCCGGAACAGAAGCGAAGTTCTCTCGGCCGCGGCAGCCTGATAGCCGCCGCGGCCGAGTATGAGTTAGCCGCGATCAGAAAGTAAAGCGCGCAGCCAACTGAACTTCACGGTTGCTGTAGATCTGCACCCCTTCAACCTGGCCGAAGTTGCCGCCAGTCATGTTGGAATTCGGGTTTACGAATTCCGCCGAGTTGAAGGCGTTGAATGCATCTCCATGCAGTTCCAGCGTGTACCGGTCCGTGACGTGAATGTTCTTCTGCGCACTCAGGTTGACGGCGCGATACCCTGGGCCATAGATCTGGTTGCGGCCAAGGGTTCCCAAACGCGAGTACACGCTGCCGTTTGGCGAAGAATTGCTTGGAGGATTGGCAAACGAGGACGTATCGAACCATTGCCCGCTAATGCTCTTGGGGTACTTGATCGGGGAAATGATGTCGGGACGATTCCCAGGGTTGCCTTCTCCGGTTGAAAGGTCGGTTGGTGTTCCAGACTGAACCAGTGCGATCAGGCTGGTCTGCCATCCGCCCACAATCCACTCCACGGGACGTGAAATATTGTTTGCAAACTGCTGGCCCTTGCCGAATGGCAGCTTGTAAAGAATGGAGGAGCTAAACACCTGCCGTTGGTCCTGGCTGGAGTTACCGTAGCCGCCCATCGGGTTGGAATAGACCGCTGCCGTCTGGCCCTGGAATGCTCCCGGAGAGTCGTCCAGCGAGTGAGACCAGGCATACGATACTGTACCCGTTAGTCCATTTGTTGCATGGTGTTCGGCATGGATCTGCAGGCCGTCGTAGTTTGAAATGCCGTCGTAATTGTTGTAGTTCAGGCTGCCCAATTTGGGGAAGGGCACAGTGCCCGTCTGAAACTGAGTTGCGTTATACGGGTAGTAGGAAGAGAGGTTCGTGCCCCTGGTCCCGACGTAAGCCACATTCACAACGTTCTTTGAGCCAACCTGACGCTCCACTTGAAGGTTCCACTCTGAAACCTGGCTGTCTTCGCTCTTCGGGTTCACTGCAATCATGCTCAATCCGGCCGGCGGGTTGTTGGGATCGAAGCCTGTAATGCCGCGCGCGGGTAGAGGTGTGACAACCGTGGACGGGCTGGTGTAACCGTTGCAATTGTAGCCGTTATCCTTGGCGTTTGGTGTTGCTGTCGGCAGTTGGCCGGTGAAGGTGATGCAATACCCGTTGGAGCCGTAGTAATCGCTATGGCCGGCGTAGGGCAATTGCTCTCCAAGCTGGTTGTTGATGCCGCCGTAGTCAAGGAAATAGAACATGCCGAATCCGCCGCGGAGTACAGTCTTTCCGTCTCCAAGCAGATCGTAGGCAAAGCCAATACGGGGACCAAATGCATGATCGTCCGTAGCGATGATGCTGCGCGAAATGCCGTTCTGTCCGGCAAGCATCACCGTTCCCGTTGACACGTTGAACGCGGACTGCAGGTTGTGCGCTTCATAGGGACGAGTCAGCAGGTCCCAGCGAACGCCCAGGTTTACGGTCAATCTGCGGCTCAAGCGCCAGTCGTCCTGCGCAAAGAGTCCGTCTTCCTGGCCGATATTCGCATCGTAGCCTGACTGCGAGCCGATCTCGTAGTCATACAAGCCGCCCGCCATCAGTTCAGAGACCTCGTAGCCGGTGTACTCGACCGTGTTCTGGTCGATCCAGAAGTAGCCCTTGCCCTCTTGCGGATTGAAGTACTCAACCTGCCGGCGCATTAAGGTGCCGCCGTATTTGATGGAATGGTTGCCCTTTGCCCAGCTCAGTGAATCGGTGACTTCATACGTGTTTTGAGGAACCGCATAAAGGCCATAATCGCCCGTGTACTCCAGGTCGCCCTTCCATCCGCCAATCAATGCGCCGCCGGTGGTTTCCTGGTTGATGTTCGCATTCACAATGCCCAGGTCCTTCGACACATAGGCGCCATACATGGGAGGCGTGTAGCCGTAGTTGTCGCGGTTATACGCAATATGCGCTTCATTCACAATGGTCGGAGAGAAGATGTGCGTGTAGCCAATGTCATAGCCGCGCGCATGCAGGGGATTGGTTCCCGTGCCGCCGCCCGCGGGCAGGTTGGCGAACTCCGAGGTCTTGCTGTTAACCGAATTGTCGTAGCTGTAACGGAAGAACGCGTTGTCGGAAGGAGAAGCAACCCAGTCCATCCTGCCGTCAAACGTGTTGTACTTGTTGTTTTCCGATTGCGTGTCCAGGTAATTGTTCAGGTAACGATCCGAGCGGCTCGGCGTCGGATACGCATTCAGGTAGTTCACCGCGGCCGGGTTTAGACGGCCGGTTGGAATGACGTTCCCGCTGAACTGCTGTGGCGGGTTTATGCCCATCGGGTCGCATGTGGTCGGATCGAAAATCCAACCGCCTTGCGCCCCACTGGTCGTCGAGCCTGCATATGGGGTGGTGCCGCCCGGCTGGTTACCGGGATAGCATTGCGGATACTGTGTCTGGAAGCCCGCGCCGCCAGAGTTAGAAGCCACCAGCAACTCTGAGAAATCTCCGGTGCGCATCTTCACGGTTGGAACCGTCAGGTAATGCGGTGCAACGGGAAGGTCCTCGCGCAACGCCTGGTAGTCGCCGAAGATGAAAAGCTTGTTCTTCTTGATTGGCCCGCCGGCTGAGAAGCCGGGCTGGTTGCGCTTGAACGACGCAGCCGGAGTCGCAGGAGCGTCGTTGAACCGGTAGTTCGGGTTGGAGTCGAAGTTGCCGCTGCGGTAAAACTCGAAGGCCGAACCGTGAAATTGATTCGAGCCGGACTTGATCGAGGCGATCACGATCGCCCCGCCCGCGCGCCCATACTCGGCGGGAGCCACACTGGTGTTCACCTTGAACTCCTGAATGGCATCGACCGCGGGGAAGAATAGCACCGTATTCACAAGACCGTCGTTGTTGTCTACGCCATCGAGAATGAAATTGTTTGCCTGCGGGCGAAGGCCGTTAATCGACAGTGCGCCATCCCCGCTCTCGTTATAGCGCATCGTCTCGGTGTTGTTGGCCGATCCGCCGCCGCTGGCGTTGTCACCATAGGCTCCGCGAGTCACGCCGGGAGTCAGCAGGGCGAGATTGGTGTAATTGCGGCCATTCAACGGAAGTTCCGTAACCTGCTCGCCCTGAATCGTGGCCCCAATGGTTCCATCGGAGACGTCGACCAGTGGGGCGGTCGCAGTCACCTCAACCGAAGTGGACGCGCCGGCTGGATTCAATTTGAATTCCAGATTTTGTGTGGTCGCGACGGTAATGGTCACCGCGGACGATTCCGACTGGAATCCCTTTGCCGTGATCACCACCGAGTAGTTGCCGCGGGGAACGGCCAGAATATTGAACCCACCAGTGCCATTCGATACGGCGGTCAGCTTTAGGCCGTCATCGGTATTGGTTGCAGTAACGGCTGCGCCCTGAATCACGGCACCAGTCGAGTCGGTTACGGTTCCGGTGATGCTGCCGGTGTCGGCCTGTGCCAACAGACGATGCGCCGTCAGACATGTCAGCATGACCGCAAACGCCATAAACAACATGCGAAAGCGGCGCCTGCCGTTGGATAGTAAGTTGATTCTCCTGAACATTTTTGAAAGTCCTCCAGAGTGCTGTTGACAGCTTCGGTCCGGGGTTCGGCAACTCCTGCGCCTGTTCTCCCAACCGAATTTGACAACACTCCATTTCCGCAACGATGGTCAATTCACAACACGCCAATTTGCCATCATTTGACGATCTCCAAATAAAACGTTTAGTTACCTATAGTTATGAGCGCACATCTTCTATCATTTCTTTCGTCATTCGCACCGCCAAACCAAAAATAAGTTCAATTCTCCTCCTTTCCGGTATACTTCGGGGCGGGGATGCACCAGCCAGTCATGGCGCAGGAATCGCAGATCAACGAGATCAAACGGGTACAGTTCGGAATCTTTGAAGCCGATCTGCAGACCGGAGAGTTGCGCCGGTCCGGTGTCCGCGTCAGGCTTCAGGGGCAGCCCTTCAAACTGCTTGCAGCACTGCTTCAACAGCCCGGCGAAGTCCTGTCCCGCGAAGCGCTCCAGCAGCGGCTTTGGGATCCCGATACCACCGTCGATTTCGATCACAGCCTGGGCATCGCGGTCAACAAGTTGCGCGAAGCCCTGGGTGACCACGCCGAGAATCCGCGCTTTGTTGAAACACTCGCCAAGCGCGGTTACCGCTTTATTGCGCCGGTCACGGTGCTCGATCCGCAACCTGCGCCTCCAGCCGTCGTCCATCCCGTTGACGTACCTTCGTCCGCCACTGTCGCCGCTCGGCCAGTCGCAGGTGCAGTCCGCCGGTATTGGTTGGCCGCATCGCTGGCATGTCTCTGCCTTCTGCTTGCGTTTGTACTTCTAGTTCGCCCATCCTCTCGCCGGCCCTATCGCGTTGTCCAGGTCACCCACTCCGGCCATGTTCTCACCAACAGTCTGAATGATCTGGATGTGGAGAGCTTCTCCAGCACGGTTAGCGACGGAACCCGCCTCTACTTCTCGCACATGGACAACGGCAACCCGGTGCTGGCGGTTGCCCTGGCTGCAAACGGCGAAATCAGCCACTTCAATCTTCCTTCTGAAATTGGCGCGCCATTGATCGGATCGCTTGCCCGGGACGGCTCCAAACTGGTGATCCACAGTCACTTGCAGCCCGAGCCCGAGCAGCCGCTGTGGATCGTTCCCACCCTGGGAGGCGCTGTCCGCCGCGTACCCAATGTCCTGGCTCACGACGCAACCTGGATGCCCGACGGTCGCCGCCTGCTCATTGCCAATGGCAACGAATTGACCATCGTCGCAGCCGACGGCACCGATCCGCACCGCCTCATTACCACCCCCGGTCTGGCTTTTTGGCTCCGCTGGTCGCCGGATGGAAAACGCCTGCGATTCACTCTCCGGGATGCCAAGCGCCAGACCACAGAGCTGTGGGAAGTCGAGGCCGATGGGACCAATCCTCACCCGCTGCTCCCCGGTTGGAGCCAGCCAGCCTCGGAATGCTGTGGAAGCTGGACCTCCGACGGAATGGATTTCGTCTTCCAGTCCTGGCACAGCGGCAACGGCCACAGCGAGATTTGGGCGTTGCGCGAGCGCCCCTGGTTCCTCAAAGACCGCGAGCCCAGGCAAATCACCAATGGCCCGCTCGATTATGAGGCTCCCACAACGTCGCCGGACTCCCATCGTATTTACTTCATTGGAGTCAACTCGCAGATCGAGTTGCTGCATGCGCTCCCCGGCTCTCAGATTTTTACGGCTCTGGATCAGGACCTGAGTTCCGCTGACCTGGCCCGCTACTCGCCGGATGGCCAATGGGTGGCCTGGCTCAATGCCTCTGACGGCTCGCTGTGGCGTAGCCGCGCCAATGGCAGCGACCGCATCGAGTTGACCACGCCTCCGCTGCGTATCTTCACCATGAAATGGTCTCCCGATAACAGGCGCCTGGCCTTGATGGCCGAAGAGCCGGGAAAGCCCTGGAAGCTCTATCTGCTCGACGCGGAGGGTGGGAAACTCACTCCAGCACTCAACGAAGACCGCAACGAAGCCGATCCCGACTGGTCGTCCGATGGCCAGTCCATCGTTTTTGGCCGCCTTCCCGACCGCATGGACAACGGTCAGCCCAAAGCAATCTACTTCCTGAATCTGCAGACGCATAAAGTGATCGAGATTCCCGGTTCAGCGGGTCTGTTCAGCCCGCGCCTCTCGCCCGACGGCCGTTACATCGCGGCGATGCCCCTGGACCAGAAGGCGCTCATGCTCTTCGACCGCGTCGAGCAACGCTGGACTACTCTTACTACTCATGGAGTTGGAGATCCAACCTGGTCCCACGACGGCCGTTCGCTCTATTTCCAGGATTTTCTCGAAACCGGAAAGCCTGTGTATCGCATCGCCGTTCCCTCGGGCCATCCCGAACAGGTAGCCACCATCGGAAACCTGCAACCAATCGCCGCAACCGACTATCGTCTCATCGGTCTGGCGCCCGGCGACCTGCCGTTGGTCAGCGCCCGCACATCCACCGTCAATCTCTACAGCGTCGACCTGAACGAAGAGTAACTCGCTCACCGCCTCATATAACTCAACGGAACCTGGAACAAGTGTCCTGAGTCCAATGTTCCTATCACAAAAGGTCCGTCATTCTGAGCGACCGAAGCGCAGCGAAGGGAGTCTAAGGATCTGCATTTTATAGTCCTTTAGCCTTTTACAGCTCTTTACAAATACCTGTCATCCTGAGCGCAGCCGAAGGATCTGCATTACTATAGCTCTTTACAACTACAGTTCTTTACAACTACAGCTCTTTACAAATACCTGTCATCCTGAGCTCAGTCGAAGGATCTGCATTTCCGGTCTTCAGGCCGTCGCCCTCTCACCACACGCTTCACAATCAACTCACCGGAACGCCCGCCCCTTAACCTGTCCCACCCCTTCCCGCAAAGTGAGCAGTTGATTAGCCGCAACCCCGTTCATCTTCTCCACCAGCCCCGATGGCCAATGAACTTCAACATCTGCCGTGGCCGCCGCCCCCAAACCAAAATGCAGCCGCGGATCATTCGAGCACAGAAAGCTAGTTCCGCTCAGCACTTCCTGCACCTGTAACTTCCCACCGTATCGCACCAGCACCCGCGCCCCAATCGCGCTGCGGTTGCTCTTCGTGCCCTCCAACCGAATCTTGATCCAGCGATTCCCGCTTGGCGCGTCATTGCGCAGTAGCGTAGGCGGCTCATTCACATTCATGATCAGCACGTCCATGTCGCCATCGTTATCGAAGTCGCCAAACGCAGCGCCGCGTCCGGTGTGCGGTATGTTTATGTCCGGCCCGGCCTCCGTAGTCAGCTCTTGAAACGTCCCATCGCCCCGATTGCGAAACAGGATGCATGGGCTGCGCGAAGGGAATCGTGCGCTGACCCGTGCTACCTCAGGATAGACAGAGCCGGTGGAAAGAAAAATGTCAGGATAACCATCGTTGTCAAAGTCCACCAACCCCGCGCCAAACACCACAAAGCGCGTCTCCTTGTTGAGCCCGGCCTCGATCGTAACGTCTTCGAAATTGCCTTTCCCATCGCCCCGGTAAATGCCCGTTGCCTGATTGTAGTAGTGGGTCTTCACCAGGTCGGTATGGCCGTCCAGGTTGTAGTCGCCCGCGCAAACTCCCATCCCGCCCATCTTCCGGCCATCGCCGCTCAAAGCCAGACCGCGAAACAATGCCTCTTCGCGAAACGTGCCATCGTGATTGTTCATCAGCAGCAGGGAAGGTGTGGAATCGCAGGCCACAAAGATATCCGGCCAGCCGTCTTCGTCGGCATCGATGCCGATGGCCGTCAGTCCATACGATCCTTGAAACCCTTGTACGCCGGACTCTTTCGAAACATCCGTAAATGTTCCATCGCCGTTGTTGCGATAAAGATAATTCTGCGACTTGGGCAATCCTTCCGGCCCGCACATCACCGGCACTCCCTCGTAATTGCAGTTAGGAACGGCCATCGATGGTTTGGGAGCATTGGCAAGATCGATTTCAAGATAGTTTGAAACAAACAGATCCAGCAGCCCATCGCGGTTGTAGTCCACAAAGGTGCACCCAGTGCTGTAGCGCGTCTTAGGATAAAGTAACCCGGCTTTGGCAGTTACATCCGTAAAGGTTCCATCGCCGTTATTGCGATAAAGAATGTTCTGCCCATAGTAAGTAAGAAACAAATCCTCAAACCCGTCGTTGTTATAGTCTCCCACGCAAACACCCTGCGCCCAGCCGTTGCCCGTCAATCCGGCCTGCGCGGTGACGTCGGTAAAAGTGCCGTTCCGATTGTTCTTGTAAAGCCGGTTGCTGGCGCTGGCCGGCGTGTTTTCAAGCCGCCTTCCACCGGGAATAAAAATGTCCATCCATCCATCGTTGTCGTAATCGAAGAAAGCACAGCCGGTGCCCATCGATTCCACAATGTATGTAAAGCTGTCCTGCTCGCCGTAGACCATCGCCTCCGTAAGGCCGGCGGCGTGAGCCACATCCACGAGACGCGAAAACCCCGCAGCAGACTTTGCCGCCGGAAGCGCAGCACGAAGCGATCCAGACAGCAGTGCGGGAGCCAGCGCCACCGGCATTGTGCTAAGCAAGCGCCGGCGCGTCCACGATGAAGTCTTCTTATAACTCATAACTGCCTGCATACTCCGAACGCATAAGTTAGCGAGTCAATGCTGCCCACTGGCTTCCGCCAGTTTATTACTAAGTTCCCGTGCGCCCGCATTGTCAGGATCCAATTTCAAAGCTGTGGCTACAGCGTCCTGCGCCTCCTGAATGCGTGATTCGGAAGCAAGAGTGGCCGCCAGCGAGAGCCACGCCCGTGCGTTGTCTGGAGCAGCCTTAACCGTGATCCGGAACTGTTGTTCCGCTGCCGCATTCTCCCCGGCGTGGAATTCCAGGTAACCCAGCGCGTACTGCGCCACCACAAACTTAGGATCGGCCTTCACCGCCTGTTTCAGCGCGGCTCGCTCACCC
>Ga0302140_10007830_pt1 | contig 13333 bp, 14 predicted proteins | sample I_Bog_E1_1_FD_202095 | JGI IMG/M metagenome (GOLD analysis project Ga0302140, IMG submission 202095) | Peat permafrost microbial communities from Stordalen Mire near Abisko, Sweden - I_Bog_E1_1 | ecosystem: Environmental > Terrestrial > Soil > Wetlands > Peat | place: Sweden: Abisko, Stordalen...
TCCCTCTTCTCTTGTAGTTCTGCACTTTTCACCAGTTAGGTGAGGGCATTTTACGCGTCGCACGTGACATGTAAGACATGTGCCTCGATCCCCAGAAATGATGTTTTGTATGCCGATCATCTGACGTGAGATATGGGTATAGAAATTAACTCGATTCCACTCTATGTGTAACTCTATACTTTTTTTTTATCATAAACCGTGTAAGCTCCTTCAGCATGGCTCGCGATCAGCTCCCCTTCGTACTGATTGGATCTCATCCCGTCTACGGTCATGTCCAGCCAATGCGACTTATCGCTAGCTATCTCGTCACTCTTGGATATGAAGTTACATTTCTCGCACCAAACGCCTACCACGATGCGATCGAGAAAACCGGTGCCACTTTCCATGCACTTACCGGATGTGCAGACTACACCGAGAAAGACTTCGACAGAAACTGGCCAGAGATGCATTTCTGGCCTCCTGGACCAGAACAGATGGCATATCGAAGTATTGCACCTGCGCGAGCGGTATTTCGGCAATCGCGTGGGATTCAAGAAGTTCTACAGGCATTCAAAGCTCGCGATCCAAAGAGGGCAGTGGTCATTGTGCATGAGGGACATTTCAAAGGTGCGATTCCGATGATTCTCGGCGCACCAAATATGCTCAGAGCACCTGTTATCACAATCGGTGTCGTTCCATACATCGATTCGAGCAAGGACGTAATCCCTTATGGCCCAGAGCAAGGTCCCGCCACAACTCCAGAGGCACGCGAGAAATCGAAGGCAATGCTGGAGTATATCAAAAATGCAACGTGGAGAGGAAGGAGAGAATTTCTTTGGGTTCTAGAAGATCTTGGCGTGCCGAAAGATGTGGACGTCCCCGAGCTTCTGGATCTTGATCGGCTTCCCGCCCGCTTTCTTCAAACGTGTATCCCCAGCCTTGAATGGCCACGCTCAGATCCGGCGCCCAACTTCCGTTTTGTTGGAAGTCTGCCTTCCATGGTGCCCGATGCCTGGACAGATCGCCCCCACTGGTGGGACGAAGTTGTGTCAAATCTCGGCCAGAAGGATGTCATTGCCGTCTCGCAAGGAACTTTGAACATCGACTACAATGAGTTGATTGTTCCTGCTATAGAAGGACTTCGTGATCGCCCGAGTACTGTTGTCATAGTAGTATTGGGGATTAAAGGCGCGACTCTGCCGGCTGGTACAACCGTTCCCGAGAACTGCTATGTTGGTGATTACATCCCTTATACGGAGCTGTTCAACTATGCCTCTGTGTTCCTTACCAACGGCGGATACGGAGGTGTGAATTTCGCTGTTACGCACGGAATTCCCATCATCATTGGAGGCACCGATGGCGACAAGCCAATGACATCTGCACGTGTAGTGTGGTCTGGTGTTGGTTTTGACCTCAAGACAGCAACGCCAACTCCCGAACAAGTTCGGCATGCGGTTGATGTGGTGCAATCCAACCCAAAGTACAAAAAGAGAGCCCTGGAGATGCAGGAAGAAGCTAGAACGTTTGATCCACTGTCTACAATAGTGGCAGAGATCAACACGTTGGCCAAGGAAAAATAATGAGAGAGCTCCTGATCAAGGAAGTTGGTAGTTGAAAAGAGTACAGGAAAAAAATCCGATTTTATCGTGACGTGTATCCTGTATCGGCTCTAAGACTAGAGGAGGGTATCATGGATAGGAAACGTGTGTTTTGTTTGGCCAGTATATAGGTTGGAAGGGGTCATTTCAACGCCATTGGAACAAAGCGCCCCCCAATTTGGGCTTGCTACAAACCCCCAAGAATGTACTGCTCATTGGTAATAGAAATACGTTCTTTTCGGCCTGCTTAGCCCCATTATCAAGCAGTGAACAGAAATCACACGCGTAGAGCCCGCATCTCGCCGTGAGTGGTTTTATTGAACTAAGATAAAACTAGACTAGACTTCCAAAAAGTTAGGAACCAGGCTTTGCAGACCTCCGAGCCCTGAGCCATCGCCTTAACAATCCTTAAATGTATTACATAGTGGGGATATTGAGGACGGGTTCAGATTCGGATAGCTCGGCTGTTTTGGTGTCAGGGTGTTCTTTGCGGATCTGAGGGAATCGTACCGCAGCCTGCAGCTTCTCCCTTGCAAGAGAACGCCTACGGTCGTAGTGGATTGGGTGGCATATGAACATCTAATATCGTTAATAGCGAGCAAGAAGTCCATGCTCAGACGAAAGGGGGTTGGAGTGTGCGATCGGATATTCAGTATTCCAGGCAGATTTACAGGCAGCACGGATGACCTGATGTTCTCCGGACGGAGGCACCTAAGAAGGTCATTAATAAGGTGACGGATTTGACGGAAGAGTGCAATTGCGGTGAGTGTAAAAATTCAAAGAACTAAATTGCATGGATGGCCCTACGATTGGTCTAAAAATTAAGTTGAGGGCAGGAACTGTCGAGGATGACTACCCATCAGGATGAAATCCGGAAGTGTAGAGATGCATTATTATATAAAAATACTGATTTCCTTTATTAAATATCCCCCTTCATTATCTCAGCTATCTCTCTCAATTGCGTTTCAATCACACTCCACGACATCTCATTGTCCCGGCTACAAATTCTACTGTCCGCAAGGATCCAAGCTCAGAGATTATCGAAACCGTGACAAATGCGAGGAATATTTGTACACAACGTAGCCACCCGATTTTCTATGCATGATGTTCAAGAAAGTACGTGTAAACACCGTTCCCCTGCATAACAATGCGACCGCAATTTACTCATTAAGGTTCTCAGCCGGATTCCGGGCCGTTGGTAGCAATTTAGATGCGCTCCAATGGTACACGTGCTCCAGATATTAATCTTTACTCGAGAGTCGTCTCAGGTTTAGATCCTCCCAGGGTTCTTCCCCGCATTGCGGACAAGGCCTTCCCGAAACTAATTTGAGTGACGTGATTAGCAAAGTCTCCTACACTAGAAACGCCTAGGGGATCAAGGAAAGACCTTGCTGCCATGATGTGCTGTTCTTCTCCAAATGAAGGGTACCTGTGCGGGCCGTTTTTGTGGCAGGTCATTCGGACGTTTTCAGTTTCAGCAATTTCTTTGAAGTAAGCTAGGTAGGTACTCTATTTTATTTTACCCATGCACCCCGCCTTTTCCCCCCCACTTCATTTGAGGCAGAGATTGGACGGTGTAGGGTGGAAGTGCTTGCTATTCGAGCGCTTTTATTTCGAAATTAGTTTACTTCTAGTGAGGTAGAATCGTGAAACCAGATGCAGGAATAAATAAAAGCAGTGATCTCAACTTCATCGCCAGAAGCCCGATCTTTATCTTCAATACTTTCAAGTGAGAATATTTTCTTACGATGAGACTTGCCAATTGTATCTTGGTGCTTGCGTCTGTGGCAGTTGTTGTGGCACAAGGGTCCAACAACACCAACAGCACCAGCTGCAAACTTCCATCGACCTACCGCTGGACAGCAACTCCAAACGGCCCACTGGCAACCCCAAAGAATGGCTGGGTCTCTCTCAAGGACTTCACTCACGCCCCCTACAAGGGCGGGCATCTTGTATATGCATCGAACCACAACTCGGCAAACTATGGCTCGATGAACTTCGGCGTCTTTGCCAACTGGTCTGATATGGCAGCGGTCAGTCAGACTGGAATGAACTCGGCCACCGTCGCTCCTACGCTCTTCTACTTCGCGCCAAAGGACATCTGGGTGCTCTCATACCAATGGGGAAAGACCGCCTTCTCCTACCGAACATCCAGTGACCCCACAAATGCAAATGGATGGTCATCAGAGCAGGCTCTCTTCTCCGGGACCATCTCCGGCTCGAGCACAGGCTGCATCGACCAGACCGTTATCGGCGACGACACAAACATGTACCTCTTCTTCGCCGGCGACAACGGCAAGATCTATCGCGCCAGCATGCCGATCAAAGAGTTCCCCGGCGACTTCGGGACAACATCGACAGTTATCCTCACCGACTCTTCAAATGCGCTTTTCGAAGCCGTGCAGGTGTATACCGTGCAAGGACAGAGTCCAAGCCAATACCTCATGATCGTCGAGGCGATTGGAAGTAACGGACGGTACTTCCGTTCCTTCACGGCTTCGAGTCTTGGTGGAGCGTGGACAAAGCAGACTTCAGGGGAGAGCGCACCATTTGCAGGCAAGGCGAATAGTGGCGCTACTTGGACGAATGATATCAGCCATGGGGATCTGATTCGAAGTAGTGCAGATCAGACAATGCCGATCGATCCGTGTAACCTCCAGTTGCTGTTCCAGGGACAGACGCCTGGGAATGGTGCAAGCTACGATAAGCAACCGTACCGGCCTGGGCTACTGACCCTGGTGCGCTAGGGTTGACATTTGCTTTCTCTTACACCATTTTTTTTGTGAAGGTGTATGTAAAGAAGGCTTGTATAGTGACATACAGAAATCGTACTGTAAATATCTTGCTTCGATTAACAAGTGGGGATGAGGTGGGCTGTAAGAGTGGCAGGCTGGTTGAAGCAGTTTGAAAAAGAGTTGATATTGATTTTTTGCCTACAATCGGTGACCTCTTATTTTCTTTGCTTGAACTTTCTCCATAGACACAATAAGGAATTGAGGAGGTGGTATTTCACCATGGTCTTAGGTCTGAATGATTTCCAGGTGTCTGCTATCTCAGTTCGTGTCATTTGAGCGTGTTGCAGGTCAATAAGTATTGGTCGACGATTCCATCATATCGAACTGTGTCAAATCCCCTTCAAGCATCGGCATCAAACTCGCACTTCCAGCCAAGTAATTATCAAACAAAGTTGACATGTTGCCCAAATGATCAAGCTGCAGTGGTTCCCACGCATCCGAGAAAATGGCTTGGGTGTTCTCGCCATTCTGGATTTCTCCTTGCGCATAATCTGACATATTCCTGTCCGGTGGTTGATTATGTCTCGCTATTGGTGCAGTCTGGCCACCGAGACTCTGCTCGATGCATGCTTTTGCTCCTTTGAGCAGTATCTTGCAGATGTTGTATAGTTTCGTGGCACCAGGAGCTTGTCGTGATGCCTTTTCCAATGACTCGACAACCTGACTGAGGAGGTTCATGTCTTCGTGGTCTGTGTTCAAGATAGCTGTTCCGAGGATGACGATAAAAGGTGTGAAGGGGCAGAATGCGAGATTCCTATGGAAACCATCAATTGTTAGGATCAAGGGAATGCAATAAGATAGGAATCAAGACATACCAATCAATATACATTCGAATAGAATGGTCTGATCTAGCAAAGAATAGGAGGCAGAGCCTCTGGTGTAATTGCAATGCCTCTCGTGCGGTCGTGATACATTCGTCGGGGAATCGAAGAGGATGATCGGGTTGTTGGATTGGTAGTGCACGGTAGACCAGTGTCAGGTTTGACAAGATTGTCATCTCTGTGTCGATATGAGGTACATTCAGTTCACTCAGCTGTGAGAAGATGTCCTTCAATATATACATTAGTAGCATCTGTCGTTTTTAGGACTGCGAAACTTACCTGACATCGTCGCTGCAGCTCTAGCAGCTCCTGAGCAAGACTTCTCGCAGCTGCAGCTTTCGACTGGGCGGGTTGTAATTGCCCTTGCGCAGAATAGAGCTTCTCGTAGATTCTTCCTTGCACCTTGGCGAGGTCCATCCAGATAATATATGTAGCAGTGATAGGACTCTTTGGGAAGCTTGGGTATGTGATAGTAATGTCGAAATCTGAAAAGTTCGATGTCCGACCGAAGTTTAACGAGAGGGCTTTATCTAGGCAATATGAAAGCCAGAAGGACACCTTCTTTTCTCTGACTTCTCGTGTCTCAGGAGTCTCTGGGTCATCTTGAAACCTGTTCAAACCACTGTCTAGACAAAGTCGGGAGGCCATTGACAGCAGGGCCCAAGCATTTTGAAGTTTAGACTGGCCTATAAGTATTTGCACCTGCAATTGATCATTAGCAGTGGAAGTGGGTCAATTTCTCCTGATATGACTAACCGACATCAGCAATGCATCAATGTTCGTAGTCGTTGGCTCAAGAAAGGGGCTTATTCGCTCGATTAGGGATGAAATATTCGTCTCGCAGATAGTGATACTCCTTGACGCTTCATCAGGATCAATCTCGCATGCCTTCAGCTCGGCCTCGGTCGCGTTGCACAATAGACTCATAAGACCTCCGTTGACGATAAGTAGGTCGGACATTGAATATCCCTTGATCGGAAAGTAGACTGCTTGACAGATGTCCTTTAGTTTAGCTGCGTCTGCCATTGGTAAGAACTGCAAGATCTCCTCGGGAGAATCTGGAAAATGAAGAACAGGTTAGCTTTGTGGGGTTAATCACAAGAGGAATATTCATATAGCTTAATACGTACCGCCGAGGAGGCGTAAAGCTCGAAGTGCGGTCTGGATTGGTATCAGGGGAAGTGCCTCGTGATTGAAGGTTTTTGATGAATTACTCGTTCTCTCCTTGAGAAGTTCTCGGATAGACTGGAATCCTGAGGATACCTCCGTGGGAAGAGAATTTGAAGGTGGGGTGCTACCAAGAGCTTTTTCCAAAATCTGGCTTGTTTGCTGGGAGTGAACCTCGAAAGAGGATTCGCCGAGATAAGGAATGGTTGTTGAGGTAGCTTCTTCCGCTTGTGTTGACTTTGCTTTCTTTCCGGCTGGAGGCGAAAAGAATGGACCTATTGGTTGTGGTGCTGAGTGCTGGATAGACTGAGGATCTTTGGTGACCTTTGCAAGCATGTTATGGAGCTGTGATAGGTGGGTGTTGATACTCTCAAGATGCTCTTCACTTTCATTTGGTACCATCAGCTTAACTCATAGATCCGAACGGTTCAAGATCAGCATACTATTTGCTTGATATCAACACACGCTCGCGCTTCTCTCTAGGCTGTCGAGAGGTCCAACATTGAATGCCGGCACTTCTGCATGCCGAGCAGGGTTGTAACTTATCACATCGTATCTACAAAGTAGTCAGGGCAAAGTGTCTGCGTTGCATTGTGTAACTCACCTTTCTAGATTTGCATGCCTCGCATGCTCTGAGTTTGGTGTTGATGATCGAATGCTCCGGCTCAAGGGGAGCGGTGGAGCCTGCTTGTGCACTCATGGCACGTGACGCTCAGCTAAGACAGTGACCCGGCTCACAAATGGAATTGGTCGTCGGACACTAGAGTAAGTTGGGTTCGCTGCAAAGGAGAGATTGAGAATATGCTGGTTCTAGGATAGTGTTCTGAAAGTTAGAAATGCGCGGAGTCCGCGGATTCCGAGACGTAGCATTGGCCCCCTCGGAGTTCGCTTAACAAGCGAATAGCCTTTTCAGCAACCAAAACGTAAGCAGGAGACGGAGACGGACTAACACGGTGATCGGAGACCGCGGATTCCTTTTCTTGAGTAGTATGACTGGGCGGCACTCGTCACTTTGGGATGAACTGATTCAAGGACCGTTCAATGTCCTTTAACATATCTGAATATAAGACAGCTACGCCCTTTGACATGGACAGCATGTCAAACGACTATCTATCAACTACGCCTTCCCCCATTTTTGGGTTCGCACTCATTCGACGTCATTTTCTAGCCCTCATCGTGACTACTAGAGATGATGGAAAAGGACGTCAAACCCCCACATGGACTAGACCGCGATGCATATGCTGAGGTGGAATTGGAAAAGGGCCAGGTCACGGCTGAGCAATCAGGCGGATTCAAAGACTTCGTCGTAAGCACTCAAACCTAGCTGCTGGGAAGTCGTGCTGACTCGTGAAGCGAATTTTTGATTATGCGGATAAATTGAGCTGGTTTCTGAATGTCCTTTCTCTGGTAACCTCAATTGCAGCTGGAGTTGTTCTTCCTTTGATGACAATCATTTTCGGAAATGCCGTCGGAGAGTTCAATAAGTTTTCAGCAGGCAGCACTGACGCAGCTACGTTTCGGCATTTAATATTAAATTATGTGTGGGTTAATTGCCCTCTATCAGACAAATCTTCGAGCCTGGCTGATCCCATTAGGCTCTGGTATATTTACCTCTTTGTAGCGAAACTAGTCCTGTCATACATTTCTACCCTTTCTATTTGCATAGCCGCCATCAGAACGACTCGAAGCCTTCGCCAAGCCTTTTTGGAGAGTTTGCTACGCAAAGAAATCTGGCACTTTGATAGCAAAGACCCGTCTTCTGTTGCAGTATTGGTCACAACAAATGGAGCCCGAATCAATAAAGGGATTGCCGACAAGTTCGCGTTTCTGGTCCAATATGTTGCCATGTTCTTCGCTGCCTTCGTTGTCGCTCTTGTAAGACAGTGGAAATTGACGCTTATCACTATGAGCATCATTCCAGCAATCATGTTGATTATATCCATTTGCGTTCCTATTGACGCCACCATTGAGTCTCGCGTGATGCGAATGTACTCGCAGGGCGGATCAATTGCACAAGAAGCTATCTCAACGATCAAAAACATCCATGCATTCTGGGCAAAATCAAAGATGGTTGAAAAATATGACAACCTCCTACAGCAGGCACATATTGAGGGAAACAAGAAGTCCATTCTTTATGGCGTGCTTTTCTCTACTGAGTACTTTTTCGTCTTTTGCGGCGTTGCCCTCTCTTTTTGGAAGGGCTACAGAATGTTTGCTAGTGGTGAAATAGATGGTATTGGGCCCGTCTTTACGTAAGTTTGACTAAACCTACAATGCAGCTCTCTGATCGTGCTACAGTGTTGTATTCTCCGCTCTCATTGCTGCGTCAACAATAACAGCAATCGCACCTCAATTCCAGACCTTCGCAAACGCTGCAGCTGCGGCTTCCGAAATATTTGCGCTCATAGACACACCTTCAAAATTGGATCCACTATCCGAGGATGGCCTTAAGCCATCGACGTGCGGCGGTGAAATCGAGATCAAAGACTTGAACTTCTCATATCCTTCGAGAAGATCGATTAAGGTGCTCAAAGGATTGAATCTCACGATCCCGGCGGGGAAGACCACGGCACTTGTGGGAGCAAGTGGGTGTGGTAAGAGCACTTTGGTTGGTCTATTGGAACGTTGGTACGAGAGAGAGTCTGGTGCAATCGAACTTGACGGAGTGGATATCACCAAGTGCAATACAAAATGGCTTCGCAGTCAAATTGGTCTCGTGCAACAGGTAATTGTTGCCATTTGTTGTGCTGCTACCTGATTTCTAACACAATTCCAGGAGCCTGTCTTATTCCAAGGCACAGTCTTTCAAAATGTTGCGAATGGATTCACGGACTCGCAAAAGTTTCTCCCAGAGGAAGAGCAATTGATTCTAGTCCAACAAGCTTGTCAAACCAGCTATGCTCACGACTTTATTTCCGAGCTTCCCAGCGTAAGTAACTTGTCCTCGTGATGATATACCAGCTGACCTTCTAGGGCTACCATACCGAAGTTGGCGAAGCAGCAGGTCTTCTGTCAGGTGGTCAACGTCAGAGAATCGCCATAGCACGAAGCATTGTTTCGAACCCCAAGATCCTCCTTCTTGACGAAGCAACCAGTGCCTTAGATCCAAACGCTGAAGGAATCGTTCAGCGAGCTCTGGACAGAGTCTCCGTCGACAGAACCACGCTTGTCATTGCACATAAACTCGCCACTGTCAAAAATGCGGACAATATCGCGGTCATCTCAGATGGCAAGGTCGTTGAGCAAGGAACGCACTCCGACCTTCTCAGAGAAGATGGCCACTATGCGAGACTCGTGGCTGCTCAGAACATCGAAGAGCAGAGCGACACAGCAGACCAAATTTCCGATACAATGGGTGACGACCCTGAAAAGGACCTTGTACGCCATGCCTCTCTCTTCAAGGCAACCACCGGTGAACTCGATTCTTCTGTAGCCAAAAGCCAAACCGGAACTCTGGGTTACTCTTTGATCCGATGCATCTTCTTGATGTTCCTCGAACAGAAGTCTCTTTACATATACTTCTTCATCTCGACCATAGCATGTCTTATAGCTGGTGCAACATTTCCTGCCCAAGCACTTATCTTCTCACGAATATTCGAGGTCTTCACTCTACCACCAGATCAAGGCCAGCCAAAGGCCGACTTCTATGCACTGATGTTCTTCGTTATCGCACTCGGAAATCTTGTTGCTTACATGGTAATTGGTATCACTTGCAACATTATCGGACAGGAAGTCACACATCGGTATCGCAAAGAGCTATTCACAAACATGTTAAGACAGGACATGGACTTCTTCAACCTGCCGGGAAACGCGTCTGGAGCATTGACTTCAAGATTATCGTCCATGCCAACTCAACTACAGGACCTAATCAGTGCCAATATCCTCCTCATATTCGTCATATTCGTCAGCGTCACTTCAACAAGTGTCCTGGCCCTCGCTTACGGATGGAAGCTTGGTTTGGTTGTTGTCTTTGGCGGCCTGCCTCCCCTAATTCTTTCCGGCTACATCCGCATACGTCTCGAAACAACACTGGAAGCAAAGAACTCAGAGCGCTTTTCAGAAGGCGCAAATCTTGCCAATGAAGCAGTCATGGCAATCAAGACCGTAGCATCACTGACCCTGGAGTCCTCCGTACTCCAACGATACCAAGACTTAATGAGCGGGATTGTCCGGAACTCAATCCAATCTCTCCTCTGGACCATCTTCTGGTACGCCTTATCGCAGTCCCTAGAGTTCCTCGTCATGGCACTTGGGTTTTGGTATGGCTCTAAACTGCTCTCCGAAGGCGAATATACCTCCAGTCAATTTTACGTCATTTTCCTAGGCACTCTGTTTGCGGGACAATCAGCAGCTATGTTCTTTTCGTACTCGACGAGCATCACACAGGCTGTTGAGGCAGCAAACTATATCCTCTGGCTACGAACCTGCAAGCCGGTGATGCAAGAGAATGAAGAGAACCGCAGTAAAGGTCCAGACACGGAAGGAGGCAAAATCGCGCTTAATTCTATGAGCTTCAAGTATCCTCGACGGGAGAACCGTGTCTTGAGAGATATTTCAATGGAAATTCAGCCCGGACAGTTTGTGGCTTTTGTCGGTCCTTCCGGGTGCGGAAAATCCACCATTGTCTCACTACTTGAGCGGTTCTATGATCCCACCTCAGGTGAAATCATATATGCGGGGAATCCGATATCTAGCTACTCCCCGCGGCTCTATAGGCAGAATATATCACTTGTGCAGCAAGAGCCAACACTGTACTCAGGCTCGATACGGGAGAACGTCACCCTGGGGGTCGAAGGCGAAGCAAGCGAGGAGCAGATCCTGGAAGCATGCAAGCAGGCCAATGCTCTGGAATTCATCGACTCCCTCCCAGAAGGGTTGTCCACGGCTTGCGGAAATCGCGGTCTGCAGTTCTCTGGTGGTCAGAAGCAGAGAATTGCAATTGCAAGGGCGTTGATTAGGAAGCCAAGATTGTTGTTGTTGGATGAGGCGACGAGTGCACTGGATACGCAGTCCGAAAGGGTTGTGCAGAGTGCGCTGGATAGGGCGAAGGAGGGGAGGACTACGATTGCGGTGGCGCATAGGCTGTCTACTATTGTGCATGCGGATGTAATTTTTGTGTTTGGTGATGGGAGGGTGGTGGAGCAGGGGACGCACCAGGAGTTGTTGGCGAGAAGGGGGAGATATTATGAAATGATTCTGGCGCAGAGCTTGAACAAAGATGTATGATTTTTATTCTTCGATAGAATTGACCAGAATCCTTAAGTTCCAGAACTTTTGATGGTACGGCGTCGTGATGCAACCCCCTCCCGACAGCTCAAAAGTTGTAGCTAAAAATGCAATCAATGAAGAGATGGAGGCCTTTCTATGTTTACATCACGACACACGCGGGCCTATCGTCTTGACCTAGCAAGACAGATCGCTTCATTGGACGACTTCTGAATGAAAGTCGTCCGACTCCTCCCAGCAATATGGTTCCCTGCGAGTTTGGACTCCAAGCTCCTTCCAGAAGTTGAGCATATAGAGGGTTTCCGATCAACGGTTAACGGATTACGAGGGGATTTTAATGCATGATTGGGAACTGTAATCCGGTTTGTGGCATGCGTTGATGAGGTTTTGCACCTATGCTGATTAACATTTACAACAGGGCTCTGCGTCTGGAAGCTCCAGCTTCCTCAGTCGAGAACACATCTTCTGAAAACCTTTGGCCTCATCCGTCATCTAGTTCCTCCTTCGTTTTAGGAGATGAAGATACAGCAGAGAACTTCCGTCTTGCTCAACTTCTCACAAACGATCTTGGTTTTGGCAACCAGCAATGCTTCCAAACCATTACTAGTGCGAACCAAAATGGTGACAGAGTGGCTTCGCCAGGGAACAATCCAACTGATCTAACCCCGAAGCGCATGCGAAGCTCAGAACCATCAAGGACGATAAAGAGTGAATGTGAGCGTGCGCTCGACCAGATAGTCAGCATCGGGCCTGATGGGCTATACCACTGTCCTTGGGAAGGCGAAAAATTATGTAACCACCAACCCCCCAAACTCAGGTGCACGTATAAGTACGATATCTTCCTTACACTGCTATTTATTTATATTCGCTAATTAACGGCTTTTCAGAATGTACGTCGACCGCCATCTAAAGCCGCATCACTGCACAGTCGAAATCTGCAGGCATGCTCCATTTGCATCATTTCACATTCTCTAACGCCACGAGAAAGAGGCTCATAAAATTCACGGCGTTGGGGGCGGGTTATTTGTCTGTCCAGCTCGAGGTTGCGAGCGCGGACGTCCCGGGTCAACCGCCTTCAGCAGACACTGGAACCTTATTAATCACATAAAGCGAGATCACAACTGCTCCCCTAGCACGCCTAAAGTGGACGGATGCAAAACTCCTATAGTGGCGGCGCTTTCAAAATCGCAGTGAAAGAGAAATTTTACGCTACAACCGCCGAGGCCGGAATTCCCGCACTGCAATCCAGATTCGATTCCCCTACCACCGAGAACTTAACAGTCTCAGGAGTACCTATAATAGGTGCTTTTCGAGCAGAGAAGAAGACGGGAGAAAGTATCCTAAACCCTCAAAACCTCGCCTGTCTGTGAAGAAGCTAGGAAGGTCAAGACTTGTGAGATAATTCCTTTAGCATATAACCGAATAGTAGGTAAATTATGATGACAGATGGTAGAAAATACTCTATCTTGGCGTACTTTTTGCTATAGAGCGCAAGAAATGAAGCTGGCAGACACTTCTTCCTCCTCATAAAGTACGCTGCTTACCGTAGACTAAGTGGAAGCCCCTCGAAGCGTTCGGAGACTTGTTTAGCCCCTTCTAGGTCTGCTGGCGACGGATTTCCGAGGTATTTACAGACATATCGATCTTGCAGCGCACGCCACGCAGACTAGTAGATCTTCCGACCCTTAATGACTATGTTGATTCGCTCGCTAGATTTCCTCGACACTTCCTTGTTTCCCCACTCTTG
>Ga0302140_10007831_pt1 | contig 13332 bp, 15 predicted proteins | sample I_Bog_E1_1_FD_202095 | JGI IMG/M metagenome (GOLD analysis project Ga0302140, IMG submission 202095) | Peat permafrost microbial communities from Stordalen Mire near Abisko, Sweden - I_Bog_E1_1 | ecosystem: Environmental > Terrestrial > Soil > Wetlands > Peat | place: Sweden: Abisko, Stordalen...
CGCCACCTACCTATCCTCACAATACCCCGCCCCTCAGAATCTCCGCGCGGCTGTGCGCGCTCTTGCGCCATCGATTCATCCCGCACCGCGCACGGCCGCTGGCGATTCGTCGTTTCCGGGACCCCAGGTGATCCGCGCCGAATGACTCGACCACGGTTTCTCCGGGCAACTGCCTTCAGGAGGCGGTTCGTCGTACCCTGTCGCAGCTTCCGGGAATCCGAATTGGCGAACTCTCCGATTGCGGTGGCTTGCTCCGCTTCGTCGATGGGCTCTTTTTATCGGCGCGGCGCTGTGCGTCCGCGCGTTGCAACGATTCCAGCATCTGTTCGCGTTCGATGAATAAAAGAGTAAGCGCCCGCATACGCGCTGCCTGGGTGATATCCATAACACCCCCATTCACGCAACACTATGAGCCGTCGATAAATTCGCTGTCTGTCGCGAATTGCTCTCCTTATACAGGTATTTCCATTTTCGATTGCCGCCTTATTCGCCAGCGGTTCCGCGCAGAAGGTACATCCCTACCCTCGATTCTTATCATCCAATAAAAGAAGCAAGAAAAGGAATTAACCTATGTCCGAGCATCACGATGTCTCTGCAACGCACGCGCCCCACGCCAGTCACGAAGACCACCTCAAAGGCCCACACGACCCAAGGGAAATAAACCCGAAGATGTCCTCCGACATCGCCTACTGGTCCAAGGAGTTTGGCGTCACGGGCGACCAGTTGCACGATTGCATACGCGCCCATGGCACCCACGTCGACAAGATCCGCGCCGCCCTGCACGCATCCAAGGCCAAATAAAGGCCGTGCTCCTGCGCGTCGTCATCCAAACGGTGCAAAGGGTGGCCAGGTCTCGCGTTTGATACCTGTGGAAGCACAAAACTCGATCCTTCGCGCCAAGTTTTGTCCAGCGTTCCGCTTGCAGTAAACTCTCCCCATGATGTTCACCAAGCGGCTCCGCGAAGGCGTGCGAAGCGGGGAAATCACCCGCAGCGTCCGCATCTGGATGAGTCCCCGCGTCATCGCCGGCAACCGCTACCGCATGGGAGAAGGCCAGATCGAAGTCAACTCGATCGAGCCGATTTGCCTCCCCGACATCACGCCGCAGCTAGCGCGTGAGTCCGGTTTCCTCGGCGTCCTCGACCTGCTTAAAGTAGCCAAGCACGGCAAAGGCGAAAAAATCTTCTTGGCTCGTTTCCACTACATCCCGCCCAAATCACCAAGATCGCCGCGAGCCTCCAAGCGAGCTAGCCCCAACGCTTCCGTGCCCCATGTATTCACCTTCTCCTGTGAACGGGTGAGAACCCTCAAACTTCAACCGGCCCGGCAAACAGGATCAGATTTTCATCCGGATCGGAGATCACAAAGGTTTGTGCGCCCCACGGCTCCTTCTTGAGCTCCTGGTGAAACGAAACTCCTGCCGCCTGGTAACTCAGAAACAGTCCTTTAATTTCATTCTCGCTGGCAACCGTGATGGAGGCGGAGAGCAGATCCTCGCGCTTGCGAATATCGCCGGCGAACACCGGTTCACCAACCAGCCTCAAGTTGATTCGTGCCTCGTCGCGGACGACCTGCCCGTAAAACGGCGGCTCGCCATAAACGAATCCGACCGCGAAGCCTAGCTTGTTTGTATAAAAATCGAAGGAAATCTGGATGTTCGCCACAAACAAGTGCGCCTCAATTGAATTGAGAATCGGGCGCGTCGTCGTTTGTTTGCGTTCATCGTCAGTCATGGTGGAAATAGAAGAGGTTCCCGTCCAGATCCCTTACGGTGAATTGTCGCAATCCCCAGGATTTCATCTCCAAAGGATCCACAATGTTCGCACCCAACGAGTTCAGCTCCCGTAAGTCGCATCGATGTCGTCGGCGAATATCCAGTGCACCGCAGGTTCGAACGGCGCCTCCCTCTTCCGGAAGAATATCGCCACCTTCGCGCGGGACACGGTCCCGATTCCTTTGTCCGGGTAAAGCCATCCGACCTCAAATCCGAGCGCATCTCCGTAGTGCTGTTGCGCAGGTTCGACGTCGGCCACCGGCAACTCCGGCACTGGCTGGCCAATTGAGCTCATTGTCTCTCGTGTGTCCACAGAGCCTTTTATCCAACAAAAACCTCCCGCCGGTCAAATCAACACAAAACAGGGTAGTGGGTCAGTCTGAAATTGGCCGGGATGTCTTGCTTAGACGATTCCCAATCTCGTCGTTCCTATTGGTCAGCTGGACTTGCACCAGCATTTGCTCCCGGCATGACCATCTTCTCACGCCAATTCTTTCTTCTTGTACGGCCCGCGCTTCTTCGGCTGCTCAACCGGCAAGAGCGCAATCAATTCTTCTACGCTCCAAACGTGATCGGTCAATCCTGCTTCCATCGCCGGGGTAACGCGCAACGTCTGATGGACTCGGCAGAAGTTGTAATAGGCGAAATAAAGCGATATCGCAGCCGCAATACTGGTTCCGGCCAAGGCTCAAGTCAGAAGAACCGTTTTCCTCTTGCCATTTCGCCGTTATAACTTATGTTATAATAAAGAGCAAAAGGGGCTCTCCATGGCCACAACCGCCAAAATCATCGCCATCGGCAATTCGGCAGGCATCATTTTGCCCAAGGACACGCTGGCGCGGCTTAATGTTCAGAAGGGCGATACACTTTACATCACCGAAGGTTCCCAAGGCATTCGCCTGCTTCCCTTCGACACGGAATTCGCTACCCAGATGGAGGCGGCGCGTGAGGTAATGCGCGAAAACCGGGACGTCCTGCAGAGGCTCGCTGAGTGAAGGAGCCCGTGTGGATCAGGCCGGATATCGTCCTTAGGATGCACGAGGAGGTTCTTATGCTCCACGGCGGCCCGGAAGGTGTTCGCGACCTTGGGCCGCTGGAGTCTGGCTTGGCGCGTCCCAGGAATCTATTCGCGTATTCAAAAGAAGACGTTTCAATAGCAAGCCTTGCAGCCGCTTACGCAAAGGGAATTGTTGCCAATCATCCCTTTGTGGATGGCAACAAACGCATCGCATTCACCGTTTCCTTCACCTTTCTGAAGTTGAACGGTCTCAAAGTCACTGCGACCAAAGAGGATCGAGTTCTCACTTTCTGGGGCCTCGCGGCAGGCGACATCTCCGAGCAGCAGCTCGTTCTGTGGTTCGATCGAAACATCGCTCCCGCAGAACCCGCATTCAAGCCCCCGGCCGGTGTATCCGGGGACGCCATGTAAGCGCTCCGATAAAATACATGTTCCCAATTTGCCCATCGCTCTGCTTCACGAAACCAAGACGCCGAGTGTGCTGAATCACACGAACGGTGTCGAATTGAGGCGTAAACTCCCTATATTCGCCTTGGTTGGGAATTATGCCTGTAGACCAGAAAACAAAAACTACCAGCTACGCGCGCGGCCCAGACCGGCCTCTGCTCGACATCACCATCGGCGACCTGCTGCACCGCACTGCCGACCGCTTCGGCGATCGCCTCGCCGTTGCCTCCTGCCACCAGAACAGCCGTCTCACCTGGACCGAGCTCAGCCGGCAGGCGGACAAGGCCGCCCGCGGTCTTTGGTCGCTGGGAATCCGCCGCGGTGATCGCGTCGGCCTCTGGTCAACCAACTGCATTGAGTGGATCGTGATGCACATGGGCTGTGCACGCACCGGCGCCGCTCTCGTCAACGTGAACCCCTCGTACCGCTCCCACGAGCTCCAGTACACGCTCCAGAAATCGCAGATGAAAGCGATCTTCCTCTGGCACAAAGACAAGCGCGGCGATTACGAAGAGATCCTCAGCCGCGCCCGCCACGGCCTCACCATTCCGCTCGCGCACACCATTTACTTCGACTCGCCGCAGTGGCCCTCGCTGCTTGAGTCCGCCGGCGAGCTGCCCGCTCACGTCGCCTCCGACGACATCGCGAACATTCAGTACACATCCGGCACCACTGGCTTGCCCAAGGGCGTCATGCTCACCCACCACAACATCGTCAACAACGGCCAGTTCTTGGCCCAAGGGTTTCACTACACTGAGGAGGACAAGATCGTCGTCCCGGTGCCGCTCTTCCACTGTTACGGCTGCGTCATCGGAACCATGTCCGCACTCAACACCGGCGCCGCTATCATCCTGCCCAACTGGACCTTCGACGCCCGCGCCACCCTCAAAGCCATCCACGACGAGCGAGCCACCTCCGTCTACGGCGTCCCCGCCATGTACGTCGCAGAAATGGCTCTGCCTGACTTCGTCACCTACGACCTCACCTGCCTGCGCACGGGCATGATGAGCGGCGCTCCCTGTCCTGTCGAGTTGATGAAGCGCGTCCTCGACGAAATGCACTGTGGCGAGCTGGTCATCGCCTATGGTCAAACCGAAACCTCGCCCGTCGTGACCATGAGCGACGCAGCGGACACCATCGAAATTCGCGTCAAGACCGTCGGCCGCGCCATGCCACAAACCGAAATTCAAATCGTCTCCACCGTCACCGGTGAAACCCTCCCCATTGGCGAACAAGGCGAAGTATGCGCCCGGGGCTACGCCGTCATGAAAGGTTACGACGCCGATCCCGCAGGTACCGCTCTCGTCATCCACCCGGACGGCTGGCTGCACACCGGCGACCTCGGCATCATGCATGAAGACGGCTGCATTCACCTCACCGGCCGCTCCCGCGATGTGATTATTCGCGGCGGAGAAAACATCTACCCCCGCGAGGTCGAAGAGTTCCTATATACCCACCCCAAGATCGACGAAGCGCAAGTCGTCGGCCTCCCCAACGCGCGCCTCGGCGAAATTGTGGCAGCGTGGGTGCGGCTGCGCCCCGGTGTTGAAGCGACGGAGGCTGAGATCCGCGAATTCTGCCAGGGACAGATCGCGTATTACAAAATCCCTGACCACGTTCGCTTCGTCGACGATTTTCCGGCCACGCTCTCCGGCAAGATTCAGAAGTACAAAATCCGCGAATTCGAAATCGAAGCTCGCGGTTTGCAGCACATCTCCAGCGCTGCTACCGCGTAGGCTCCTGCATGCTTGCAGCAATGTGTTGCATGCATCCCCCAGCGAGCAGCTATTGAATCCTTATCGCGTTTCGTCGGTACGAAGCCCCGTCTTGATGCGCTTGTTGTAGTGGCCGGTAAGGGCGTTCCAGCGAATTGTCGCGATCTCTTCAAGCATCTTCATGCCGTCTTTGAGATAGCTCATGCGCGAGCGTTCATCATGTGCCCAGCTCACCGGCACTTCAACCACGCGGAATCCACGCTTGCGTGCGATGAAAAGGATCTCCGGATCGAAACCCCACCGCTCAATGGTCTGCAACTGGAAAACTGTCTGCGCCGCGGCGCGCGTAAACGCCTTGAACCCGCATTGCGTATCGGCAAACGGCAACCCCATCACAGCACGCGTCACCGCGTTGAAGCAGCGTCCAAAAAACCGCCGGTAGAAGGGCTGGCGGTGCGTCTGCCGATTCTTCTCGAGCCACCGCGATCCAATAGCGATATCCGCGCCCTCCGCAATTGCCTCGAAAAGCCGCTCAGCCTCTTCAATCGGCGCAGACAAATCGGAATCCGTAAACATCACAATCTCGCCCAACGCCTGCAAAATGCCGGAGCGCACACTGTAGCCCTTGCCGCGATTGCCAGGGTTCTCCATTAGCCGAACTTCCGGGGCGTTGCGAGCGAATTCGCGAACCAGTGAAGCGGTGGAATCGCGCGAGCCATCGTTCACCACAATGACTTCGGCGTCCCACCCGCGCTCCCGAATGCACGACACCACGGACGCCAGCGTCGCCGGAATGCGGGCGCTCTCGTTGAAAGCCGGAATGACGATGCTGTACTTCGGATTTTGCGCCACGAAAATAACCACCGCTGGACAAGTCCTGGTTTATCCCGGCCTTCCGCCAGAGTTTGACTCTGCACATCATAACGCCCTGGGACCGCGTTCATCCGCGCAATCGATATACCGCCCCATTTTGCGCCAACTCGCTGATGCAGAAGCCTCAATTCTCACAATCCACCGTCTTTTTCGCCCAATCCCAGCCCGAATCCGGTTATGCTGTGAGCGGAGGCCCGTGGACTATGACAAAGGCAGACTTGGTGGAGAAGGTGACCGGTTTAGGAGACCTGACCCGCCGCGACGGTGAGGTCATCGTTGAAACCATCTTCGATTCCGTGATCGGCGCACTGCAAAGCGGCGACAAAATCGAGATTCGTGGCTTCGGTTCGTTTCGCATCCGCCAGCGCAACCCCCGCATTGGCCGCAACCCAAAAACTGGCGACCGGGTAGAAGTTCCCGCCAAAAAGGTCCCCTACTTCAAACCGTCCAAAGAGCTGCGCGACTTGGTCAATCCCAATGAGGCCGCGAGAGCCTCATAAGTTAGATTTCCCATTTTCCCAGATTGATGAGCGTGGCAGCAGCTGATTTTCAAGGGCGGCGGGATCCTAACGCTTGTCAGCATATTCATTCTTGATTCCGATCACGCTCATCATGCGTCCTGCGTGGCCATTCGACGCGCGATGAGAGAAGAACAACCCGGAATCGCAACTCGTGCACCCGCCAATCATTTGAATTGCGCGTGGCTTCAGCCCCGCATCCAGCAGTTGACGGCGGTTCGCCTCTGCCAGGTCCACATGCAGGCTCGGCCCCATGGGTGAATGGCCCGGAGCGCGCTGCGTCAGAAACAGCATGGGGTACTTTGCGCGCACAGGATCGGTATCGTAAACCTCGCGGAACAGCTCACCGGCATATGAGAATTGCGATTCGAAGCTGGAAAGCACCTCATCTCCAACGGCATAGCAGCATACCCCGATGGCCGGACCAATGGCAGCCATAAGGTCTTCAGGGCGCGACCCAAATTCCAACCGCATCCGCCCCACGCCACTCTCGACAATGCGTTTCGCCGTGCCCCTCCAACCTGCGTGGAAAGCCGCTACGGCCCGCTTCTTGCGATCAAAGACCAATACCGGAACGCAATCCGCGGTTTGGACGCCCATCAGCAGGCCCGGTTCATCCGTCATCAAGCCATCCCCTCGCCAAGGCTTATCGCGCGCAGCATCCGTTTGGACCGCGTGGACAAGGACGCTGGAATGAACCTGCCTTAAGGTAATAAGAGGGCTGTCAGCGTTCCCGGTAATCCCCTCCACCAGCAAACGCCGGTTTTGAGCCACGATATCCCGATCGTCCGTAGCAGTAAACCCAAGATTCAACTCGCCCGGCGTATCGTCGGCACAGTAAGCCCTGCTCAAACCACCAGGGCGGGTAGCGAAACCGTGCCACAGCCAGGTCGTCTTTTCCCATCCCCGGGCAGCAAGCCATTGAATCCCATTTCCGGCCACCCTGGGTAGGGGCGCCGGACGCGACAGCTCCTCTTTCATCCAAGGTTTAGCTCCAGCGGCACGGGCCACGGCCCGATGTTTTCCGGGAAGACTGCGAACCAACCCCGCTTCACGCAGAAGTTCGTCCGTCTCGCGAACTGCGGCGTCCGAATGACCTTCTTGATCTTTTTGGATTAGAGGCGATTGCATCCGCTTTGATTCTATCTGGCTTTCGATATGAATCCACGATTAGCGAAAACTCTTAGGAGGAGCAAATGGGCCTGCTTTCCAGCAGGCCCGCTCGAGAGGCATTGGAGGGAGGGGGGTCCAGAGGGGGCATTTGAGAAGAGGTCCAATAGAGGACCTTCAAAGGGAATGGAAACCTTCGTGGTGGGACGTATTCGAGGAAGCCTCTGCTAATTACTAGGTAAGATGCCTCCAAATGAAAAAGGTTGCAGGGTGGTTCGGACGACGGTGGAAATCTTTTACCACAGATTCCTTCGTAACCGCTTGACACCAAGGGTCCCCAAAGGCACAAAACGTAAATAATCGAGTTGCATCCTTAAGTCGAAGTTGACACTCTTGAGAGTGTGAAGCGCTGGTACTACATCGTCCTGACTGGAATCGGTTTACTCGGGGCTGGCTACGTTTACCTCCATCGTGAGGAGCTCGGACTCACTGCCAAATCGGGTTCCGGAGCGGAAGACGAGCTCACCCGCAGCCAGGCGGGTCCTGGCATCCATGCGGCACCCATCAACTGGCAGAAAGTCACGCGCCCGAAAGACGGGTTCAGGGTTGAAATGCCCAGCGATCTCAAGGAGATCCAAATCCCGGCATACAACGAGCGCGGTGGAACTGACCAGGTCAGCATGGTCTTCTCTAACCCCGACGCCGATACCACCTACGCCGTCGTCTGGTCAGAGAATCCCCCGGTTGCCCGCGTCAACGGTCAGGCTCCGGAACGCACCTTGGACATGGCTCGGGACGGCGCTCTGGCTCGCACTCAAACGACGCTGGTGAATGAGTCGCCCAGCAGTCCGCAAGACTTTCCTGCCCGAGACTTCGTGGCTCGCAATGTTGGCGGTGGCATTATGAACTCCCGGCTGATTTACGCTGGCCCGCGCCTCTACATGCTGATCGCCGCGTTTCCCTCCACAAGCGCTCGCAGAGATAGAGACGTGACACGATTCTTCAATTCCTTCTCGATCACGTCGACCGGCAGAATTCCCGCCACCATGCCAGGGGCCCCACCTGCCAGTAAATAGCGCCCGAATGAGTGCCACCCGAAAACGCATTCCCAAAACATTTCAGGAACACACTACTTCTTGGGCTCGTCTTCCTGTTTGACGACGGGACCCTCATCCGGGAATGGCCAATTCTTATCAAGCAACAGTTCCTTTTCGCGCTGCTCTTTGGGTACGCGGTCAATTTTCAAGTTCTCAAAAAAGTGAACGCCGGTCTTACCTGCGGTGGCGATATCGATATCGCCGTCTCCGTCCAGGTCCATCGTCACGAACTGCGTTCCCGCTCCCGCCGTTCCGTTCACTGATACCGGGTAGCGCGTGAACTGGCCGGTCTTGCGATTGATTTTGTAATAGTAGATAACCAGCGGATCATACGAGCCCGGGTCATGACCTGAGTGGCCGCGATAGCGCTTCCCTGCCAGCAACTCCAACTCCCCATCGCCATCCAGATCCACCATCTTCAGCGCGTGCACCTGCGAGAACGATTCATCGATCACATGCTTGTCCCAGCGGCGGCCCGTCCCTTCGTCCTGCTGTTCAAGCCAATAGAGACCGTAGCTGTGCCCCTGGCCGTAGAGGATGTCCATCTTCCCGTCGTTGTTCACGTCGTAGCCGATAATTGGGAACCCAGCGTCCTCCAGCTTCCAATCCGGATGCCATTCCCATTCATCGGCGTTGGCATCCACCTGCCGGAACCAGCCATTGGGTGTGAGGATGTCCGCCTTCCCATCTCCATCCACGTCAGCGACCCCAATGCCATGCCCATCCTGCTCAGCCCCGCCCAGATGATGTACCTTTGGCTGGGGCCCCGAAAAGTCAATCCAGATCACGCCCGAATGGTTGTAATGGGCAAGCACCAGGTCCGGAATGCCGTCGCCGTTGATATCCGCCATCCAGCCACCTTCCGTGTCGTAGCTGTCGGTGATGAAATGGCGTTTCCATTCTTCCCCCAGCTTCTTCGGATTCTCGTACCACCACACCCCGTTCGTCATCCAGCCAACCGTCACCACGTCTGGCGCGCCATCATGATTCACGTCCACCGTCCACTCGCCGGAATCGGAAACAAACTCGTTCAGCGTGCCTGCAGTCCGATACTGGTGACGCTTCCACTCGCCGCCGTTGGGCCCAGGATTCTCATACCAATAAGCCCCGCTCAGCAGGTCCGGTAATCCATCACCGTTCATGTCGAGCGTAGTGATCCCTTCGGCGTGATCCGTGCCTAAACGATGCACAAAAAATGTGGCCTGCGGCACCCCTTCAGGCCCGGGCCCCGGCGAGGTAATTTTCTCGGATTGAGCCCATGCACCAACCCCAGTCGCCAGCAGTGCCAACGCCAGAACCTTCACGGCGTCTTTCATTCTGCGCATTCTCATCGAACGAATCCTTTCGCGCTCATTCTCGTTTGCCGCGGACCACGCCTGCAAGGGTCTTACTTCGGACGAAACTTTTTCTCGATTAAACCTGTAATCAAACTCACCGGCAGAAATCGGACAAGAATCGACGTGAACCAACCACTGAAATAAGGAACAATTGTGCGTTGTCCCCGTGCCAGTGCAGCAATCGCCCGCGAAGCCACCTCCGCCGCAGACTGTCTGCCTCCCGGCATGAATCCTCCGGAGCGCGCAACATCAAAGAATTCGCTTTCCGTTGGCCCCGGGCAGAGCGTCGTGACTTTAACGCCGAAGCGAGCTACCTCCGCAGCCAGGCCAAGTGCAAAGAAACGGTCGAAAGCTTTGGTCGCCGCGTAGGTCGTAAGATACGGCACCGGCTGAAAGCTCGCCGTGGATGCCAGCACCAGCACCCATCCGCACCTGCGTTCCACCATGCGCGGCACAAACAAACGCGACAGCCTCACCATGGCCTCGCAGTTCACGCGCACCTGGCTCAGTTCCTGCTCCACCGGGCTGGGGTAGAAAGCCCCAAACTGACCAAGCCCGGCGTTATTGATGAGGATATCGATGGCCACGCCTTGGTCTTCCGTGGCGTTGTAGATCTGTTGCGGAGCCGCCGGCTCGTTCAAATCCGCGACAATGATACGCACGTCAGTTCCGCGCGCCGCCAATTCCGCGGCTAGGGCTTCGAGACGGTCTTGGCGCCTCGCCGTAAGCACGAGTTTCGCACCGTGCGCGGCCAGTTCCCGCGCCAACGCCACGCCAATGCCAGAGCTGGCGCCGGTAACCAGCGCCCACTTCCCGCTGAAATCTTTCGTGTTTGCCATCGCGGCTTCATCATAGCCCATGGCTCGCCCGCGTGATCCGCTTATCTCAGGATTGGAGGAAAGTGGAGACAGACGGAAATAGCGCGCTGAAGTGCATACCGCATTTCAGCGCGGAGATACTTAGTGGTTTACGTTTCTCGGTCGCCTGGAATTGTGCTGGAACCTAGAATTCGATTGTGAGTTTTTTTGCTACAGCGGCAGCTTTGGGAACAACTGTGAGAGTTCTGCAGTATCCGGGGCACTCCAGACGTTCTGCAGGGCTTTCGGGCCCTGGTCCGCTGACAGGCTTCGTCATCCGTATGACTTTGCCTTCCATGTTTTCGACCGGTTTTTCTTCATCAGCCATCGCATTCTCCTTTGTGTGGTTGAGAATTAAAAGCAAGGCGTTGAGCTTTTGCCCAGACTCTGTTCGACCGTCCGCTCAAGGTAATTCCAGAGCTTTGGATTGCGCTCGCACACCGATAACATAGCTTGAAAAATGAAGCGAAAACGCGCGCGGTTGAATTGGCAATAGTTGTTTCTTCCGGAATAGAATGATCCATCCTGGCCATCTAACTTTTCGTAGCAAAGATCGCAGACTTTCTGTAAGTAGCAAGATTTGCATCCAGGCCAATCCCGGTGGAAGGCCGTGTTCAACTCTTTCATCTTTTCGTAATACCATTGACCCTCATTGACGTTTCCGATGACGAAATTATCGCCTTTGGCGGATTTCAAACAAATTGAAATGTCGCCGTTTGACGACACTGCGCCTTCCTGGTATCCCGTCAAACACCCTTTGGAAAATGGAACCGCATCGGAGTTCAGAAACTTGGATTGACCGATAACCTGGTATTCAAAGAAATCTCCGAAGGTCAGTCCATAAAGTCCCGCTTGCCTTGGAGTTAATCTCCTGGTGATGTCGCGTTCACTCTCCAGGCCATCCATCTCCAGTAAGAGTGTTCTTAACTGCTCCAGTCGTGCAAAGTAGTCAGCATCTTTGGCAAGGTCGTAGTGGGGTTCCTCATCAACGTGAGTAAAGTGTTCCTCTGAGATGATGAGTTTAATCAGCGGGTGACGATAGAATTCGAGGTCCTCGTCCGGAAGCGTTTCTGTAGTGATGACGCCCTTTATCCGTGTATTACTGCGAAAGTATTCGTGATCGTGGTCATAAATACGCTGAAGGTTCGCTAGAATTGTGGCAAAACTTCCTTTGCCATTTCCCTTGAAGCGGCGGTTCTTGTCATGCACATCCGCCCCGCCATCGATGCTGAATTGAATAAATACCTTGTGCAGCGTTAGAAACTCAAGGATTTCTTCGCTGAGAATGGTTCCATTCGATGTGATAGTCACCATGACTTCTGGACCATCCTCCGCAACAATTTGCTTTAAGTATTCAATTCCGCGTTTGATCATCGGGAAATTGACCAACGGTTCGCCGCCGAAAAAGTCGACTCTTATCGATTGCGACTTCTTCGAATGCTCTTTCAGGAATGTCATCGCATTGCGAATCGTTTCCCAGGACATAGCTACCTGGGACAACTTCTCATGTTGATCGTATTGGCCTCCATAGATGCAATACGAGCAGCCAAGATTGCATTTTGTCGTCACGAAGATCGTAAGTCCGCCCATCGACTCAGACAGAACTCGCTCGTATTCCGAGTTCTCATGATTAGGCGCCCGCTCAAAGTTGTAGGGGGTAAACAGGCCTTCCTCCTGGCATCGCAAGACTTCTTGATACGCCGCCTGTACTCGCTCCGCAGTGTGCTGGGTCAGGGATGAAACCAGCGTCGGCAAATCGGCATTAGTCCCTCGCAGCATTTCTAAGACGTCAAACAGGGTTTCATCTATCTTCAGGAAACAAACGTTGCGCGCATCGAACGCATAGAAGTTTCGTTCCGTCTTGAAGAGTTCGACCGGGAGATTGCCGTACAATCCATCGTTTGAAAACGTCAGGTCCGAACGCTGTGTCCCCAGCAGCAGATCGTCAGCGGTACGGCGACGCGGCGACGTTTGCGCGGCCACAGGGAGAATGTTAAACGGGTTTGCAGATCCCGAAACCGCCTGTTCGAGGGTTGTCACTGGAATCTCCTGCACTTTTATTTTGCCGAGTTGCTGGACTATCGCTCATTGGCCGCAAATCCAACGACCGTGTTCGACGCCATATTTCGAATGTCAGGAACTTTAACACAACGTCGAGAGATCCGAACTCAATTTTTTTCGGCTGGGCAGGCGACGCGTTCAGGCTCGTCGATCCAGAAAAGCGAGCACAAAGTGACGGCACTTTCTATCTTTCTTAGGCGCTAGCAAATTGAAAAGGCGCGTTTCTTCGCCGCTTTCAACGCCTTCGAAAACTCAGCGTGTATTCCGAAACTGCGCTCCCGTTTACCGCTTCAGCAGCTTGAATGCATGCGTCCATTGATTACGCAAGAACCCCGGAATGCACCACAGCATCGCCAGCGGCTCAATGGCCCGCGCCGCCTCTGCGTCACCCATGTCCGCGGTCTCCCAGCCGAACTCGTCCAGAATTCCGCTCACCGTCTTCTTCGCACGCGCATCGTTTCCGCAGATAAACATCGTGGGCTTACCTTCGGCATACTTCGGATCGACCATCGATGCGCTGCCCAC